>Ga0208193_1000299_pt1 | contig 30817 bp, 26 predicted proteins | sample June2015DPH_17_2_FD_184716 | JGI IMG/M metagenome (GOLD analysis project Ga0208193, IMG submission 184716) | Peatland microbial communities from SPRUCE experiment site at the Marcell Experimental Forest, Minnesota, USA - June2015DPH_17_10... | ecosystem: Environmental > Terrestrial > Soil >... | reverse complement strand
TCACCGGCAGTCCAAGCAAAGAACCGCTGGTCGCTGCGGTGGGGTCAAGGCCCAGGGGCCGAATCCCGAGGATCCAGAGATCCGTAATCATGAGTCCAAAACACAGACTCATCAGCGAGGCACCCAAGGCACCCATACGGAAGGCCGCAATCAATAGCAGAAGGCTCATCGGGACGAAGGGGAATCTCACATAGCGAATCGTCAAGTAGCAGCCGGCGAGGCCCACGAGCAATGTCACTGCATTGACTGCAAGAAATTGTCCTTGTACCAGGCGCCTGAATCCCTTGACGCTGAACAAAACGATCGGAGGGCCTAGGAGGCATGCACCAATGGCGTGGGATGACCACCATTGCAGGGTGCCCTCGATGAAGGGGACCGCAAAATTCATATGAAGGACGAGCCCCGCACCAATCGCAGCGACCCCTGGGATCGCAATGCCAAAAATCGCAGTCATGATGGCGGCTTGGTTGACCGTGATATCGGGATACGGAAATCGCCAGGTGCGAAACACCGCCACCATCATGGCGATCTCCGAGAGGCCGACCCCGGTAAACAATGCGGCAACGGGCCATGACCGATGGGCCGCCACCACATTGGCGATCAAGAGCGCAGCCACCGCTGAAATCGTCGCACTGATCCATCGAATCCGTGGCAGGCGGATCAAGAGTGCCGCGGCTATTGCACCACCCGGCCAGAAAAGCGTTATGCCTCCCGGGACACGGGTCAGTAAAATGGATATGCAGGAGGAGACGAGCAATGCCAGTCCAACGAGAATTTCGTGTAACGGCGCTTTGTTCAATGCCCATCGAATTTGAGCCGGTGTCGTCAGGTTCGATGGAATGGCCAACCGGGGAATGGCGTCATTGGCCCGCAGGCGCAGCTCCCGCTCCGCCCGGCGCAAGGCTTCTTCCTTCTGAAACATTGCGGTGACGTCGCGTGCGATCGTGATCTCGCCGATCAACGCACCGTGTTCGTCCAGCAACGGCGTCGTATTGAGCGTCACGCGCACGGTTTCGCCGGTCTTCTTGCGCCGCTCGGTGGTCGAGGAGGTCGGACGTCCCGCGCGAACTCGCGCGAGGAGAGATGCATAGTCGGCTTCTGAGAGCTCGGCCGCATGCAGCTTGCGCAGCGGCTGACCGATAGCCTCCTCCGCGGAAAAGCCATACAAAGAGGCCGCTTCCCGGTTCCAGTAGGTGACCACTGCGTTCAGGTCCTTGACGATCACGGCTTCGCCGCTGTGTTCCAGTACCTGCGCGAACTCACGGGCGCTCGGTTCCGATCGCTCGTTCTCGGGACCGTCAACTCTGGGTGGCTTGACGACCAGCATCGAATGAAGCTTATGAACCGCAGGCGCGCGGAACTTCTGAACTAACTCCGAATGTCGGTCGCTCGATCAAGTCGTGACGTCCCAGCCCATTGCAATCATGGTTCTGATGCAATCCTCGGGCAAATACGCCATCCACTGCAATATGTTCTCTTCCGAGCGTGCCACCTCAGCGTCGTTAACCCACGCCACGACCGGCGCGGCGACGTCCGACGGTTCGCGGAAAAGCTCGGCGAAAACTCGTTGCGGCATCTCGCTGTACGTTTCCATCGGCCTACTCCCTATCTGAGTGTAGCTGCGTGCATGCACGGATGGAGCCCCTTGGTTTCGACCCGGAGGGGTAACCGCCTCCAACGATCGCTGACGATATCAAACCTACGGATCACGGTCTGTCGGGTACCGCACAGACGAACCTGAGCGCGGGGCTATTTTTTTTGGGTGGGCACCTAGCCAGGCGGCCTCCTCTTGAAATCCTCCGCGAGGATGCGATAGCGCAACATCAATTTGTGGAAATCGGTCCGATTGCGCTTTGCGAGACGAGCCGATTGGGTGATATTGCCCGCGGTACTTTGCAAATTCTTGACAAGGTAACCGCGCGAGAATTCATCGCGCGCTTCATCGTAGGAAGCGATTCGAGTTGAATTGCTTGCCAACGATTGCTGTACACATTCTTCCGTCATGACCTTATCCGGCGAATTAAAAACGTTCTGCTTTACCAAATCGAAGAGCTGCCGGACGTTCCCCGGCCAATCCGAGGCCATGAGCAATTCCAGCGCCTTCGGTGAATATTTTTTGGCGAGACCGCCCTCTTCCGTCGATTGCTGTAGAAAGTGCGAGACCAACAGGGGAATGTCTTCGCGACGCCGTCCCAAAGGAGGTACCTCGATCGGCAAAACGTTGATTCGGTAGTACAAATCTTCACGAAATTGTCCGGCATCGATCAGTTTCTTCAGATCGTGAGTTGTGGTGCACGTGAGCCGCACATCGGCGCGTGCTCGATTCTTGCCCGTGGATTCGTGGTCGTCGTTCAGCATGTTGATGAGCTTGATTTGCAATCCCATCGGCAAATTTCCGATTTCATGGAGCAATAAGGTGCCTCCGTGCGCTGCTTGAAATGCACCACAATCCGACGCGCCTCCCCCGCCCTCATCGCCGCTTTCCCGACCGAAGAGTTCCGCTTCGAGCTCCGATTCGGGCACGTCGCCGGCCGGCATTCGACAGATGACGACGATGAATGGTTTCTCGCGACGCCCACTGGCCAAGTGAATGGCACGCGCAAAGAGTTCCTTTCCCGTGCCATTTTCGCCCGTTAACATGACGGGTGACTCGGTGCCCGCGGCTCTATTGGCTTGCTTCAATCGGTCATCCATGAGTTGACTGCGGGAGACGATTTCCGCGCGCCAGCCGCACTCGTTGGGCGTGAGCGTGCTCGACGCGATCGCCCGTTGAACCTGTCCTAGCAATTCCAACTTCTCTACCGGTTTGACCAAAAAGCCGAACGCGCCACATTGGGTGGCTTGCACCGCCGCGGGTATGGTGCCGTGGGCGGTCAAGATGATGACGCTCATCTCCGGCCAACGGCTCTTCAATTCCTTCAGCAGACCGAGCCCATCTATCGGGTCCAAGCGCAAATCGCTAATCACCAGATCCGGGCGCACTGGTACGCACGCATCCAACGCCGCCTGCGCACTACTCACACATTCCACCTTATAGTTCGCGGCGCCCAGACGAATACTCAGGAGCCGACAGGTTGCCGGATCATTGTCGACAACCAGAATTCTAGGGCGCACGACCCGTGGCCCGTCAGCGCTCTTGCGGAGTTTCGAGGCCTTTTCTTTAACGTCAAAGCCGAGGGAGGTTGTGACGGGCGGCGAGTCAGCATTCATGCAAATTTCTCCAATGATCTCCCGACGCGACGGGCGCCGTTGCCGGAAGCGCTCGCGCCATTCCTTGGGAGCCCCGGGTGTGGCAACACATCGGTCGCGATGACAATTGGACGAAGGACATCCAGTTGCCTCACCGTCCGCTTATTTTCTGCCGTCGTATGTACGGTGGACCACAGAGAGCCCAGTGAAACCACACACACTTTGACCGGAGTCCGGGGTGACCATCGGCGATTATCTCGCCCGCACCGCGGCGGTGGCATACGCTCCCTGGTATCGAAGCGACGGTCGTCTATCGATTTCACATTGCACTGCGGGAGAGTGCTATTAAGGAGGGAAGGCTGCGACCTCTTGTGTGCTAACCTATTGATGCATCGAGTAATTGAGTCAACTGAAGGCGAGGTTGGCTGCGTTCGGGAAGTAGGAGTCGCAGGTTCTGGTCACCCCGACCACTAATTTTATTGGTGTTTTTCCACCGTCCACCGTCTACGATTCCGGGTCCAATCGGTACCCGGCGCAAATCGCATCGAGCACATGAGGCCCTCCCTGCCCTCGTCAAGTCAGTCAGGATCCATGCTCGCTGCATAGCTATTCTTCAGCTCGGCCCTTTGGTCTCTTTTTCTGAGAACACAGTTTCCGACCACCAAGAAATCGATCTCACTGCCCATGAAACATCGAAACGCATCGTCTGGTGTGCAAACGATCGGTTCACCCCGTACATTGAAGCTGGTGTTCACGAGCGCGCACGGAGATCGCGAAGAGACGAGCGAACTTCTCGTTCGTCATGACCAGGCCGACGCAATAGTCGAAATAGGACATGTCGAGCCGGAAGCTGCCGTCCGGCTTTAGATCGATGAGGTTATCCAGAATGAGTTGTGCGAACCGCGGTTGCCCGTAGGGCGACAGGCCCATTAGCTTGTATTCGCCGGAATTAACGCGAAAGCCGGTGAAGTAAGTGAAGGCGGAGTAGAGAAGGCCCAGCGAATGCGGGAAGTGCAGCTCCTTGTGAAGCGTCAGAGCGGCGCCGTCGCCCATCCCTCGCTCCTGTCTCCCCAGGCTTGGATGGCGAGAGGCCTTAAGACGAGATGCCGCATAACCAAACGCGCATCCGGCGTGCACCATTGTAGCGCATAGACTTTGCCATGCAAAGTCCCTTGCGGCTACGGTTCCGTACGCACGGTATAGCCACGCCGATGGGCGGCGGGCGAAACGACTTCCTGCGAGTGAAGCGACTAGCCGTGCTGCTTCGAGGCCATCATCTTTCCGGTCTCCGCGCCCGCCGTATCCTCCCAGCCACCGCCGAGCGCGAGGATGAGATCGACGCTCGCGGTTAGCTGCAGTGTCTCTAGATTCAGCGCCTGCAGCTGGGTCTGCAGAAGGGCAGTCTGCGAGGTGACCACGGTGAGATAGTCGGTTGCACCCTGCTTGTAGAGCGCCAAGGCGAAGTCCAGCGATCGCTGCGCCGCGTCGACCGCGGCCTTCTCTTCGGCGGCGCCGTCGTGGTAGTGATTGAGCGTGGCGAGACTGTCCTCGACCTGCTGAAACGCCGTCACGACGGTGCCGCGATAATACGCGGCAGAGGCATCGAACTCGGCGCGCGCTTGGGCGACCTGCGCCCGGCGCAGGCCGCCGTCAAACACGCTGAGCAGCGCGTTCGGTCCGATCGCCCAGAAGGAGCTCGGCGCGCTCAGCCAGTTCGAGTAACCGGTGCTCTGGAAACCACCCTGGGCGCCCAAGGTGATCGTCGGAAAATACGCCGCGCGCGCGACACCGATGTTGGCATTGGCCGCCATCATGCGCCGCTGTGCGGCCGCGATATCCGGGCGACGCTGCAACAACGTCGCAGGGACGTCGCTTGGAGTCTGCGGCAGGGTGATGTCAACGATCTGCGGCTTGATCGAGAACGTCGAGGCCGACACCCCGAGGAGGGCAGCAATCGCATGCTCCATCAACGCGCGCTGGGCGAGCGTCTGCGCCGCCTGGGAGTGGGCAGCATCGAGCTGGGTCTGGGCCTGTGAGACGTCGAGGCCGGGGGCGATGCCCGCGCCGTGGCGCTGCTCGGTGAGCTCAAGGGCGCGCGTATAGGCCTCTACTGTCTGATCGAGGATCGCGCTGTCGCGGTCCAAACTGCGCAGCTGAATGTAATCATTAACGAGCTGCGCGATGAGCGACAGGCGGGCGTTCTCGAGATCCGCGGCGGATGCGGCGGCGCTGGCCTTGGCCGCGGCCACCTCGTTGCGAATTTGCCCCCACAGGTCGAGCTCGTAGCTGACGCTGCCGCCTAACGTATTGGCATTGTAATACGTCGGCGTAGTAGGACCCCTCAGCGGCGCGTTGATCGACTCGCGATTGCGCTCGGCACTGGCGTTGAGCCCCAGCGTGGGATAGAGGCCGGCGCGCGCCTGATCGGCGAGCGCTCGCGCCTCCGCGTAATTGGCGAATGCCGCGGCAAGAGTCGGGTTCCCAGCGATCAGCTGTTTCTCGAGTTCGTCGAGTTCCGCGTTGCCGTAGAGCGTCCACCAGCTGTCGCGCGGCAGTCGATCGGCCGGCTCCGCCTGCGTCCAAGGTCCAAGCTCCTTGTAGACATCCCCGGTAGGAACGACCGGGGTCTTCAGGGGCGGCGCGAGGGAGCAGGCGCCGAGCAGCAGCGTGAGCGCGACGGCGCAGGGGCGTACACCCTCAACCCGCTTCATTTTTTCGCTTCGCCGGGCCGGCCGCCGCGCCGGCCGATTCCGCGCCGGAGAGGCGCACCTCATCGCCATTGCCGACCCCATCGGGCGGATTTTCGATCACGCGGTCGGTCGGGAAAACGCCCGAGGCGAGTTCGATGACAGAACCCAGGTCGCGCTCGATCGACACCGGCTTGATCAGTACGCGATCGTGCGAGTCCACGGTCGCGATGGAAAGTCCCTTGGCATTGAAGATGAGCGCGCTCGAGGGTACGCTGAGCACGTTGGCAGCGGCCGGGATTTGCAGATGAATGCTGGCGTAGTCGCCCGGCATCATCTCGCCTGCACTATTGTCGACAACGAGTTCCATCAGCGTGGTGCCGGTGGTTGGGATGACTGCCTGAGCCGACGCCTCCACGGTTCCGCTGTAGGTCTTACCGGGATGCTCCGGCACCGTGATCGTGGCCTTGGTGCCCGGGGGTACGCTCGGCACGTAGTTCTGCGGCACACTGACGTAGACGCGCAGTTTGCTCGTCGCCGACACCACGAACAGCTCCGCGCCACCGGCAGACCCCACACTGATGCCGCCGCCGGAGGATCCTACATTGATGAGCGCGCCGATGTCGGTCTCGCGCGCGGTCACGATGCCGTCGAAGGGCGCGACCAGGCGTTTGAATCCCTCCTCGGCAACCAGCTGGTCGACGCTCGCCTGCGCCGCCTTGACCTGGGCGACGTTGGCGTTCCAGGTGAACGTGCGCGTGTCGACGTCCTGCTTGGCGACGGCGTCGGTGTTGGCGAGCGACTGCCAGCGCTCCGCGGTGATTTGCGCGAGCTTCGCGTTGGCCTCGGCGACTCGCAGGCCCGCGCGTGCCTGCATGAGCTGCTGGTCGAGATCGGGGGTATCGATCTCGGCCAGCACATCGCCCGCCTTGACCTTGCTGCCGATGTCGTACTTCCAGCTCTTAAGGTAACCCGGGACGCGCGCGTAGATGGGCGCCCGAATGTACGCTTCGAGGCGTCCGGGAAGGTCCAGGCCCTCCTGATTCTCCGCCTGGGTCGGCGTTACTACGGCGACGACGGGCAGGGCTTGGGCCTCGGTCAAATTGTGCAGGGTCGAGTTTTGCGACGAGCGCGTGCCCAGGCCGTACGCGGCGACGGCGATGGCGAAGAGCACGATCGCTCCGCCGACAAGGCGTAGTCGGCGCGCCATTTGCTCTCCTTGAATTTGATCAGACTGGGACATGGGCGGCTCCGGGGCTGGTTGCCGGCGCCGGCTTCGGGCCGTGGTGCCGGTGAATGATGCTGAACATCACGGGGACGAAGAAGAGGGTCGAGACGGTGGCGAAGATGAGGCCGCCGATCACGGCACGGCCGAGCGGGGCATTCTGCTCGCCGCCTTCGCCCAGACCGAGAGCCATCGGCAGCATGCCGATGACCATGGCGAGCGCCGTCATCAATACCGGGCGCAAACGCACGAATCCCGCTTCGAGCGCGGCTTGCGTCGCATCGCCGATTTCGTTGAGCTTCTCGCGTGCGAAACTGATCACCAGCACGCTGTTCGCCGTCGCTACACCCATGCACATGATGGCGCCTGTGAGCGCCGGCACCGAGAGCGTGGTGTGCGTGGCAAACAGCATCCACACGATGCCGGCAATCGCGGCCGGCAGTGCGGTGATGATGATAAAAGGATCGGTCCACGACTGGAAGTTGATCACCACCACGAAATAGACCAGCACGATGGCGCCCAAGAGTCCGAACAAGAGGCCCGCATAGGCGCTGTTCATGGTCGCCGTCTGGCCCACCAGGGCAACGATCGAGCCTTTCGGCCTGTCCTTATCGTTCCTGGCGATGATTTTCTGGATGTCGTTCGAGACCGCGCCCAGATCGCGCCCCTGGGTGGTTGCGTAGATCTCGACCATCGAAGCAATGTTGTACTGCGAGACCACGGCATCGCTGTGGGTTCTATGGATGTTGGCGATGCCGCCGAGCACGGTGGTCGGCGCGCCGGTCGCGTTGATGGGCATATTCTGCAAGGCCGGCAGAGTGTCGACCTGGTATTGCGGGGTCTGCAGCGCGATCGCATAGGTGACGCCGTTCTTCTCATTGAGCCAGTAGGTGGGAGCAACCTGGAGCGAGCTTGCGAGGTTCACGACCAGACTGTTGGTCACGTCGGCCGCGGTCACCCCGGTGTACTGCGCGCGTGTACGATCGATGTCGACATCGAGCGTCGGTAGAGCGGCTGACTGCTGGATACGCGCATCGGCGACGCCCGTGACATGGCGGATCTGCGCGAGAAGCTTGTTCGCGTAGGCGTAGTCCGCGCCGAGGTCATTGCCGCGGACCTGCAGATCGATCGGCGCCGGCGCGCCGAAATTGAGGATCTGGCTCACGATATCCGCCGGCAGAAACGAGAACGTCATCCCCGGGAAACGGGCCGGCAACTCATTTCGCAGGCGGGCGACGTAGTCGGCGGTCGGCTTGTGATCCGCGTTGAGCGAGATCTGAATGTCGCCATCCGACTCGCCGATCGTGCCGGTGTTGTTGTAGATCGTGTTGATCGACGAGAGATACGTGCCTATGTTGTCGACTATTGCCGCCACTTCGCGCGTCGGGATCGCCTCGCGAATCGCCTTCTCGACTTCCGTGAAACCCGCCGCGGTCTCCTCGATGCGCGTGCCGACCGGCGCACGCACGTGCAGCAGTATCTGACCCCCATCGACCTGCGGGAAAAAATTACGGCCGAGAAACGGCGCAAGCAGATACGAGACCGCGATGAAGCCGAGAAACCCCGCGACGAAGAGTCGCCGATGCTCGATGGCGAGCGCCAACAGGCTGTGATATCCGGTGCGAAGCCGCGCGAAGCGCTCCTCGAAGCTGCGTTGAAAGCGCACCAGCGGGTTTCTCGACGCCGGCTGACCGGCGGCATCATCTGGCGCAACGTGCATGTGAAGCAGATATTTCGCGAGCGTCGGCACGAGCGTGCGCGAAAGCAAGAAGGAGAAGACCATGGAGAACATCACGCTCTCCGCCATGGGCACGAACAGAAAGCGCGCCACGCCGCTCAAGAAGAACATCGGAATGAACACGATGCAGATGCACAGCAGGGACACGAAGGCCGGGATGACGATCTGCGATGCGCCGTCGATGATTGCGGTTTCGACATCCTTGCCCTGCTCGAGATGATAGTTGATGCTCTCGATCGTCACCGTCGCCTCGTCGACGAGTATGCCCACGGCGAGGGCGAGTCCGCCCAAGGTCATGATGTTGAGCGTCTCGCCGATCGCGGAAAGAGTGGCGATCGCGCCCAAGATCGCCAGCGGAATCGAAGTGGTCACGATCAGGGTCGAGCGCCAACTGCCGAGAAACAGGAGGATCATGAGGCTCGTGAGGGCCGCCGCAATCACGCCTTCGCGGATCACGCCCTGGATCGAGGCGCGCACGAACAGGGACTGGTCCCCAATCGCCTTCACCTCCAGCGCGTCCGGGAGCGAGGGTTTGATGACCTGCAGCATCTTCTTGATGCCGCTGACGATGTCGAGCGTTGAGGTCGTGCCATTCTTGAACACGCTCAAGAGCACCGAGCGATTGCCGTCCACGTGGACGACATTGACCTGCACTGCACTGCCGTAGTGCACATGCGCGACGTCGTGCATGTAGACCATGGCACCGCCCACGCTCTTGATCGGCAAGTCGCCAAGATCGGCGACTTTCGATGGAGCGCTGTTCAAGTTGACGGTGTATTCGAAATGGCCGATCTTTTCCGTGCCCGCCGGCGTGATGAGGTTCTGCGCGGCGAGCGCGTTGGCGACGTCTTGGCCGGTCAGGCCGCGTGACTGCAGCGCCCCGGTGTCGAGGTCGAACATCACTTGCGGCGTCTTGCCGCCGAACGGCCACGGGATGCCCGCACCCTGCACGGTCACCAGAGGCGGCCGCACGAAGTTCAGGCCGAGGTCGGCGAGACTCTGCTCGGTGAGCCCCTTACCGGAGAGCGCCAGCTGGATGATTGGTACGGTCGACGCACTGTAATTGACGATCAGAGGGGGCGTTGCGCCGAGCGGCAACTGCTTGAGCAAAGTCTGCGAAATCGCCGTGACCTGTGCGTTGGCGGTGGCGATATTGGCCGTTGGGTGAAAGAAGATCTTGACGATGCCGAAGGTGGTGTATGAATTGGCCTCGATGTGCTCGATGTCGTTGACCGTCGTCGTCAGGGCACGTTCGAAAGGGGTGATGATGCGCCCGGCCATATCGTCCGGCGGCAAGCCCTGATACTGCCAGGCGACGCCGATGATGGGAATGTTGATGCTCGGAAAAATATCGACCGGCATGCGTAGCGCGGCCAGCGTGCCAACGAGGAAAATGAGCAATGCCGCCACAATGAACGTGTAGGGCCGGCCCAGTGCGATACGTACTATGGCGAGCATGTTGGTCCCAGAAGGAGGCTTGAATTCTTAAACTGCATAATCACTCCGGCTCCCCGCCCCCACGGGACTTCGTGGGGGCGTCTGCCCTCGCCAAATCGAGGGGCGATTGCAAGCACCGTCGCGGCCATTTCGCCGGACGGGTCTAGCGTCCCCCCTCCTCGATCGACAAGCTGTCGACCACCCGGCTATCGCCCGCCGCGTTCCTCGCGGTGCGCAGCGCGTCTTGCAGGTCCCAGCCGCTGAAGACGATCCCGCTGAGTACGACAGTCCCTCCACGGACCGATACGTCTATGTGCCGGTCATCCAAATAGGGCTGTGCATGCAACGCCGCGGCCACTCGCTGTTGTAATTCCGCGTTCCCGCGAGCGGCGCTCTGCGCGGCCGACGGCCCGCCGGCCGTCGATCGGGTGCCGACCAGCGATGCCACGGTCTGAGCATTGGCCGGCGGCGCGAAGCCCCCAAGCCCGCAAACCAGCGGGACGATACACGCAAAAGTTGCCCAATTTAGCTTTTTGCGTCGTACGTTCATCGCACTGTCCTGCCTTACCAGGGCGGTTAGGTCGTTCGACAGTTGCGCCACGGCATTCTGATCAAAGCCCGACGGCATCGACTCAGATCCGCACTTACCTTGTTTCTCCACTAGAGCATTAATCATCTTGCGTCTCCTTTTCTGATCATTGGATTAGAGTGGATCAGAAAGGTGTCGCTGGGATTTCCGCGCGAGCGGTTTCCGTTACAGTTGAAATTCCACGCGGGCGCCGCGCGCTTCCGGCGCGCGGCTACCACTGCGGCATGAATGAAGTTCAGTCATTTGGAATGATCGCGTTGTGCGGCGACCTGGGCGGGCACCACGAGCTTGCCATGATTGCCCCACGCGCTTCGCTCATAGTCGATGAGGTCTGCCGCTTCAACGTCGTTGAGGACGCCGCCGAAGGCCGGCATCGGACTGGTGTACAGCACACCCCCGGCCTTGCCGCCCTGCAGTCCATTTAGCACCACCCGTATGTGCTTCGTCGCATCGTCCTTGGTAACCACGCCGCTTCCCTTGATCGGCGGATACATACCGGGGTGTCCCTCACCATCCGCTCCGTGACAAGCCGAACAATTGGTGATGTACAACGCGCGGCCTCTTTCGGCATCGTAGCCCGCCTTGGCAGGAGCGACCGTACCCGCTCCACTCGGCACTTGACCGACTGAACTCACTGCAACCAATGATCCCATCGAGGCGATCACGATCGCGAGGGTGTAACGAACTATAGCGTGCATGAATTCCCTCCCGCGATCGATCGTCTCAACCAGAGGATCACATCCCCTGGGCGAGGGCCGGAAACGCCCTGTAACCCGACGGGCGAGTTGCGATGTCCTGTCTCGCCGCGGAGCGCACCGTCCCGACCGAAGCGCAAAACCGGTAACCCAGGCCTCTCTCGGTCTTGATCAGTTCTGGTCGCGCTGGATTTGCTTCGATCTTGCGTCGCAAGCGCAGTATCTGTACATCGATTGAACGATCGTAGACCTCGGTACTGCGCAGTCGCGAGAGCTCGAGCAATTGATCTCGGCTTAGTATGCGTTGCGGGCGACTGAGGAACGCGCAGAGCAGGCCGAACTCACCGTTACTGATTGGAACGCGTTTGCCCTCGGGTGATCTCAGGGCATGTAGAGGTACGTTGAGGGTCCAACCGGAAAAATGATATGCGCGCACCCCCGGGCTACGATCGGGTGTAACCTCGGATGTTTGGTAACGTCGCATTACCGCTCGAATCCTTGCGAGGAGCTCGCGCGTACTGAACGGCTTGGTGACGTAGTCGTCCGCACCCAGTTCGAGACCCATCACTCGATCCGCCTCCTCGGCACGGGACGAGACGATTATGATCGGAACCCTTGAAGTCTCCCGCAACCGGCGAGCTAGCTGATGTCCATCCTCGCCCCCTAGCGTAAGCTCGAGGGAGACGAGATCAATTGGCTCGTCGCGGAGAATCTCCATCATCCGCTTCCCGTTCTCCGCGGGCGTTACGCGAAAGTCGTTGAGTGTCAGGTAGTTCGCGACCCGATCGCGGGTTGCGGCATCATCGTCGACTACCAGTACGTGCCCTTGTCTTGTTGCCCGGCACGTCGCACCGGTATCAATCCCGATCGTTCCCGTATCCATATGCGCCAGTTACCTACGTTGCCCGTGCGGTCATCGGCTCGACCTGCATCGCAGGCGATTGCCGATGTGACTTGGAGTGACGGTAATACACCGGGGGTGAGAAGCCGTTGCTCGCGCTTGTCGCACACTGAGCGAGATTGCGGACGCCTGCCGTGACTGCCATGTCCGCGGCCGCTCGATTGCAGGCCCGCAGCAATACCGATCAATTCATGCCAAGCACGCACAGCGACTCTGGCTGTACCTTCGATTGTGGCCGCCGAGCGAGTGGCGGTAAATCGTAAGGGTTAGGCTCTTCCGAGCGCTGACTTGACCTTGGGCGGCGTGAACGGCACCGATCGCAACCGGACGCCGGTCGCATCGAACACGGCGTTCGCGATCGCCGAGGGCACCACCGCCGCAGTGGGTTCGCCTCCTCCCCAAGGCACCTCGTTGGGTCGATCGATGAGATCCATAACCACTTCGGGCACTTCGGGAAACGTGATGATGGGGTAGCTCGCCCAATCCAGGCTCGTCACCATGGAACGGTCGAACTTCAGCTCCTCCTTGAGGACGCGGCTGACGGTCTGGATCACATTGCCTTCGATCTGATTGCGCAGTCCGTCCGGGTTGATGATCTGACCGCAGTCATGCGCAACATAGAAGCGCTTGGCCATGACTTCTCCGGTCTGCGTATTGACTTGTACTTCAGCCACCACACCCACGTAGGTGCGCACCAGCTCGTATTTGATATAAGCGAGGCCGCGGCCCGTGACGGTCTCGCCACTCCGATCCGGCTTCGGCCGTTGGCGCCAGTTGCTGAGCGCCGCCAGCCGCTCGAGCAGCTCCTCGCCGCGGGCATCGTGCAGATACTGCAACCTGAGATCGAGCGGGTCGGCGGCGATGGACGTCGCTATCTCGTCGAGAAAACACTCGTTGGCGAAGGTGTTCTGCATGCGTCCGGGCGAACGGATCCAGGCGGGCTTGAACGGCGTAGATTCGAGCCGATGCGCGGTGGTTTTCACATTGGGGATGGCGTACGGAATCGCCAGATCGTTGATGACGCCCCCGGGGCTGAGCTGCCCCAGGCTGTTGAGGCCGGCATGATCGGCTCCGACCAGCGCCACGAATCCGGCAATGCCGTTGGGAATGAACAATTCCGATTCCCACGCGCTGATCCTTCCGCCCGCGTCCAGCCCCGCGCGCATATCGAGCAGCGTCGGAGGGCCCTTCGGATCCCAGCCGTGTTCGTCGGCGCGCATCCACTGAACCCGGACCGGCTGCCCCACGGCTCGCGCCAGCAGGGCGGCGTCGGCCGCTGCGTCTTCATGGCCGTTGCGCCCATAGCAACCGGCCCCGTCCACATAGATACAGCGTACGCTCTCGTCTGCGACGCCGAGCATCGCTGCCAGCTGCTTGCGCAGATTGTGCGTCGCCTGGGAAGCGCTCCAGCAAGTCAGTTTGCCGTCCTCGAACTCGGCCACTGCACAAGAGGGACCGATGGATCCGTGGGTGTGTATCGCAAAGTCGTAGGTTGACGCGAGTTTGCGCGGCGCGGAGGCCAAGGCAGCTTCCGAATCCCCCCGGTTGCTCGTGACGTCGTCCTTGAGAATCTTCGTGTTGCGGACGTGCTCCCAGAGCCGAGATTGCTCCGGCAGACCGCTCCAGACCGACCATTTTACCGAGAGTTGACGTGCCGCCTTGATGGCACCCCACTCGGTCTTGGCGACGACACCGAGGAAGTTTTCGATGCGCACCACGTCCACGATTCCCGGGATGCCGCGGATCGAGCCCTCGTCGTAGCTGATGAGCGTCGCGCCAAGCCCTGTCGGCCGAATGACCCGGCCATGCAACATGCCCGGCCTCTTGAAATCCTGCATGAACGTGAATCGGGCCGTCACTTTGTCCGGGATGTCGAGGCGGCGGACGGGTTTCCCGACCACCTTGAAGTCCGCAGGCGATTTCAACGGCGCATTCTGGTCGAGCTTGAGGGACAGCATCCGGCCGCCGACCAGAGTACCGAGCGCAAGTTCCCGGCCGTTCGCACCGACGATCACGCCGTCGCGGATCGAGAGCGCCGACGCCTCGGTCTTGAACCTCACCGCAGCCCTCTCGAGCAATGAGCGGCGCGCGGTTGCGGCGGCTCGCCGCAGCTGCGCACCGCCGTTCTGGATGGACAGGCTCCCGAAACTCGGACCCTGGTCCGGCGTGAGCAACGTATCGCCTTGAATGAGAGTCACGTGACCGAGGGGCACGTCGAGCTCTTCGGCGACGATCTGCGTGAGCGCGGTGCGTAGCCCCGTGCCGAGATCTACCTTGCCCGAGTACACGGTGATCCGCCCGTCTGGGCCGATCGCGAGATAGCTATCAACCTGTTCCGGTGCGACGGGCTTCGCCGCGCCGGAAGGATTCGCGATCGTGAAGCGCGGCACCAAACTGAACGCCACCACCAGCAGCCCAGATGCCTTAAGCACCGATCTGCGATTCACCGATGAGTTCATCGGGCCTCTCCCTCAGGTCGCGGCGGCGCGGATCACCGCGCGGACGATTCGCAGATGCGTTCCGCACCGGCACAGATTAGCCGCAAGTTCCTGCCGGACCTGATCCTCCGTGGGCTTTGGAGTGCGTTTCAGGAGTGCTGCGGACTGCATGATCATGCCGTTGATGCAGTAGCCGCATTGCACCGCCTGCTCCTCGATGAAGGCCCGCTGCAACGGATGGAGTCTGGCTTCCGTCCCGAGTCCCTCGAGAGTCACGACCTTCCCGCGAACCGCTGACAAGGGCATCACGCACGAACGCACGGCAACGTCGCCGATATGAACTGTGCAGGCTCCGCACTGACCGAGCCCGCACCCGAAGCGTGGGCCGTGAAGCCCAAGCTCGTCTCGAAGAACGTAAAGCAGCGGCGTGTCGGGGTCGTCGACGAATACCGATACGGCTTTGCCGTTCACATTGAGCTGAGTCATTGCCATATTAAATCCCGCAATTCACACTGAGCTGAACTGCAATCATGTTCGCGCAACCCCGCATTCAGTTCAACCGCGTACCCCGGTTCTAACATTACGATTGAAATCATTGGTGACACATGCGCGGCCTAACTGGGCTCCGCTCACAGCCGTTCTGCGGTGACGCGGCGGCCGCGGGCGCTGACCGCCGGCGGGCGCAATCAAGCGCCGAACGACTGACCCTGGTACGGCCGGCCTCGCGGAGGAGCCGCCACCGCAATGGAGTACAATAGATTGCAAATTGGGCTCTAGATCAGGTGCCGGTACCCTTCACGATTGCCCTCGAGTCTGCCGTATGTCGCGAAATTCAGAGCGAAAATAGAGTTTCCCAAATGTCAATCGATGAGCTTCCAGAGAGCCTTAAAGCGGTGCAGGTCCGTAGTCTATTCGTAATGCGCTTGGAGGTTAAACCTTATCAAGTGCTTGGAGCCACCCGCGGCGCATTTCGAAGGATCGGTGTTGTACCAGGTGGATCGTTTGAAGGTGACCGACTGTCCGGCGTCGTGTTAGAAGGCGGAAGCGATTGGCAGACCGTGCGCAGCGATGGCGCAACGACGTTGGATGTAAGGTTGGTCCTTAAGACCACGGACAATTCGCTCGTCGGCATGACCTATCAAGGAATTCGTCATGGGCCTTCAGACATCATTGCGAGGATCGATAAGGGAGACGCCGTTGATCCGGCCCTCTATTATTTTCGGACGAGTCCGAAGTTCGAAACCGCCTCGGAACAATATGATTGGATGAATCGAATCACCGCGGTGGGATTGGGATACAGGACTGCTGCAGGGGTGATTTATAGCATCTTTGAAATCCTGTAACAGCTTGCGCAATCGCTGCATTGAAACGGCGACATGAAGCCATCGGGACATAGATAGTTGACGCCCATTCTCGTCCTCCCCGATTGGCCACGAATCTTTAGTGTTGCTGTTGCTCGGAGAGCATGCCGGCGGCAAGCGGCTCGGCGTCGGCCTCACGGCTTCGAGGCTTCTCCCGTGCGCGCGTCTCGCCATGCAGGATCTCAGCAACGGCGTCCTTTTTCACAAACACCACGGCAAGCCCGAACGCTTCGGCAATTTTCTCGACCGATGCGAACCCCGGGTTTCCATTACCAGACTCGAGCGCTTTGATCACCTTGAGATTGACGGCCAACATCGCGGCAAGATCCGCTTGGGAGAGCCCGTGGAGCTGTCGCAGCAATCGGCAGCCGGCGCCCACTCTAAACGCCCCTGCGTCGAGCGCGGCTTTCAAGTCCTCGCGCCGCTTGGGATCCGCTGCCTGCAGTTTGTCGATTCGTGCCATATGGCCTCCTGTGAGGTTCCATTATGGCCCATATAGGGGCTACTTGGGGTGCTGGTTTTTTCGCCCGCGCCCGCTCACGGTTCCAGGTCCAAGAAGCTCGCGGTTCCAGAAACGGTTCCTGTTTCGGCACGGCAAAGTCGCCCAACGATGCGGCTGTTCCTGGACGTCGGCATAACCACGTTTCAGCCAGACATCGTTTAGTGACAATTTGGGGACCTGGAAGTCGATTGGCCGAGTTTCACACTTCGCGGTACTCACCAGAATAGCCAGCCTGTACCGTTTGTACGACCGCATGAGCGGCGGTGCGCACCGCTGCGATCGAGAGTTGGCCGTCGCGGCGGCAACTTCACCAGTCTCCGCATGTCGCGGAGCCGCAAGAAACCGCAGAATGCTGCTACAGTGGAACTGCCGCAAGTGCGCCGGCCGGAGGAGACATTAGCTTATGTATGTGAACGCTTTAGGCACGGCGCTCCCGGAGAAGCGCTATACGAAGCGCGATTGCTGGGAGGCGTTCACTGCATCCGAATGGTTCGGCCTGCTCGAACCGAGGTCCCGAGCGATTGCGAAACTCGTGCTGACGCGAGCGAACGGCATCGACGAGCGCTGGCTGAGCGTCGATTCTCTCGATGAAGTCTTCGCCATCAATCCGGAGACGTTGCACCGCCGCTTTGCATTGCACGCCCCGCGCCTCGCTACGGCGGCAGGCGAGGCCGCGCTACGGCGTGCCGCTCTGACCCCCGAGGCCATTGACGCCGTGATCGTGACGACTTGCACGGGATACCTTTGTCCAGGCTTGAGCGGATATGTCATAGAACGTCTTGGCCTGCGACAGGATGTGCTGGGATTCGATCTGGTGGGCCAAGGGTGCGCCGGTGCCCTTCCCAACTGGCAGCTCGCGAGCGCAATGCTCCACGGGAGTCAATGCGAACATGTCCTATCCGTTTGCGTCGAAATCTGCAGCGCCTCGATGTATCTGGACGACGATCCGGGCGTGTTGATCAGCGCCTGTCTGTTCGGCGATGGAGCGGGCGCTGCGATCCTGTCCCGCAATCGCGCGGTGGATCAGCGGCGCGTCGAATGGCGTGAAACGGGTTCTTTCATCGACACGCTCAAGCGGGATGCGCTGCGATTCGAGCACCGAGGGGGAATGCTGCGCAACATTTTGACGCGCGCCGTGCCCGCACTCGCCGCGCAGCACGCCGAACAGGTGCTGGCCAAGACCCTCGAGCGGGCCGAACTCAAGCGCGATCAGATCAATGGATGGATTTTTCATGCGGGGGGCCGTGATGTGTTGATCGCGCTCGAAGAGCGCCTGGGGCTGCCTCCGGAGGCGCTGCGCCATAGCCGCGATGCTCTGCGGCAGTACGGCAATCTGAGCAGTGCCTTTGTTTACTTCGTCCTCGATGCAGCGCTTGCCGAGGGCGCGCCGGGCGGCTGGTGGTGGATGTCCGCTTTCGGCGCCGGCTTCACTTGCCATGGGGCCTTGTTGGCCGTCGAGTGAGCCCAAGCCAATGCGCCGCCAGGTATGTCCCGAAGTCCTCGACGATCTCGACCCGGCGGATCCGCGCGCGGTGCGCTCACGCGGCGACTTGCGGAGGGTCCACCGCGCCATGGGCTCGTTGACCATTTTAAGGAATCTGATTGCGCGGTTACGGCTCGCCGCGACCCCCAGGACGATCTTGGAGCTCGGGGCCGGGGACGGTACCCTGTTGCTGCGCCTCGCGCGCGCCCTGCCGTCGTGGCGAGGCGTTGAACTGACGCTGCTCGACCGACAACGGGTGGTCCCGCCGGAAACGCTCGAGGGCTTCCGCAAGCTCGAGTGGCGGGTGAACGTGGCCTGCGAGGATGCGCTCAGCTGGGCTGCGGATCCTGCCGTGACTCGCTTCGACCTTTGCGTCACGACTTTATTTCTGCATCACTTCAAGGACGACGACCTGGGCGTGCTGCTCGAGGGAATCGCGCGCCGATGCGATGCATTTATCGCGAGCGAACCGCGCCGGGACTTGCTTGCCAGTGTCGGCAGCCGGCTCGTCGGCCTTCTCGGGACGAATGCAGTCACACGCGGCGATGCCGTCAAGAGCGTCGCGGCGGGATTTGCCGGCCGCGAACTGTCGGATGCTTGGCCCAAGGGCTCGGGCGGCTGGCAGGTGCGCGAGTTCCGCGCTCCGCCTTTTTCCCACTGTTTTTTGGCGGCACGGGACGAGTACGGTGCTCGACTCAAATGACGGGTGAGGTGGATGCACTGGTGATCGGTGCCGGGCCCGCCGGAGCTTCCACGGCGATCCTGCTGGCCCAGGCTGGATGGCGCGTGGTGCTGGTCGAGCGGCAGGTCTACCCCCGCCAAAAGGTGTGCGGCGAGTGCCTCACCGCGGGCAGTCTCGCGCTGCTTGATGAACTCGGCGTCGGACGTGCCGTCCGGGACAAGGCGGGGCCCGAACTGGAACGCGTCGGGTGGATGAGCCATGCACGCACCATCGTGGCCGATTTTCCGCCGTGCAACAACGGCCCCTATCCGTACGGCCGGGCACTGGGCCGCGACCACTTGGATGCGCTCATCATGGAGCGGGCCCGCCAGGTCGGCGTCCGGGTGCTGCAGCCGTCGAAAGTGACCTCCGTGCGGGGAGGCCCCGGCCTCTTCGATTGTCAGATCGAACACTTTGAGGATGGGCCCATCGCGGTTCGCGCATTGACGGTTGTCGACGGCCACGGATCTTGGGAAACTGCTCCCGAAGGCGTTGACGGGCCGGCCGGGCAGCCGGAACCCCGGCGTACCGACTTATTTGGATTCAAGGCGAGTTTTCGCAAATCGACACTGGCGAGCGGCCTGTTGCCGGTTCTGAGCTTCGAGGGTGGCTATGGAGGAATGGTGCTGGCAGAGGACGGCCGACTCACGGTGGCTTGCTGTATTCGCCGCGACACCTTGCGCGCATGTCGCGCGCGCCTCCCCGGAGCATCCGCCGGTGCCGCGATCGAGCAATACCTACGCGACTCGTGCCGGGGAGTTCGTGACGTTCTCAGTCAGGCCGAACGTAGCGGACCCTGGTTATCCGTCGGAGCGCTTCGTCCCGGCGCGCGACTCGGGAATCATGGAGCCATCCGGCGAGGGCTGTTCCGCGTTGGAAATGCGGCGGGGGAAGCCCACCCGCTGATCGGCGAAGGCATCAATATGGCGCTCCAATCTGCATTCCTCTTGAGCGATGAGCTTCTGAAGTATCCGGCGGCATCGATCGATGCAAGCCGGTTTCGGAAGATTCATCGCGACTACCGGCGGGCTTGGCAGAACGCCTTCGCGCGCCGATTGCGGCTTGCCGCCGCTTACGCTCATCTCGCGATGCGCCCCGCGCTCGGCGCTGCCGCCGCATTGCAGTGCTGGCCCATGCTGCTGACGCGAGCGGCACGCTGGGCAGGGAAGGCTCGCAGTCCACTCATTCCATCGACATCATTCGAAGGAACCTTATGAGCACGCTAGACACATTGATCGACATCCTGGTCCGCGATTATTGTGTCCCTCGAGAGCGGATAACCCCGGAGGCGACGCTCGCCACGTTGGGACTGGACTCTTTGAGCCTGCTCGAGCTCATGTTCAAAATCGAAGATCGCTATGGCGTGAAAATCAAGGACGACACACCCACCGATTTGGTCACAGTCGACGACGTGGTTCGATACATCGATGGGCTGATTGCGCGAAACGCGCCGTCGAACGCAACCGGCGATTCAGACATCCCCATGCGCACATGACGCGACACAGGGTCGCCGTCACCGGTTTGGGCGTCGTGTCACCGCTCGGCAACTCGAGCGACGCATTGTTCAAGAATATCGCAGCGGGCAAGTCGGGCGTGCACCGGCTCTCGGCGTCCCACACGCAAGGACTGCGCTCCCTGGTGGGCGCAACGGCCGAGTTCGACGGCACCGTGCATTTTGCTCCGCCTCGGCTGCGGATGCTCGATCGGGTCAGCCAGTTGGCCTTGGTCGCGGCCGGGCAAGCCATTGCCGACGCACGAATCGATCTTTCGACGGAAGTTCGCGAGCGCTGCGGCGTGATGGTCGGAACAGGACTCGGCGGAGCCGCAACGACCGAGGAGGGTTATCGCACGCTGTATGCCGAACGATCGGAGCGCATCCAACCCTACAGTGTGCTCAACGCCATGACGAATGCGCCGGCATCCTGGGTGGCAATCGATCATGGTCTCTCGGGCCCCATTCTCACCTACTCCACCGCGTGCTCCTCATCGGCCGTCGCGATCGGAGAGGCGGCCCGAAGAATTCAAGTGGGCGAGGTCGATATCGTGTTGGCCGGCGGCTCCGAGGCGCCGTTGGTGTCCGGCGTGCTGCGTGCCTGGGAGGCAATGCGCACCCTCGCATCGGAGGATCCGGCGGATCCGTCCGCCTCGTGTCGACCATTTGCGCGCACGCGAACAGGCCTCGTACTGGGGGAAGGTGCCGCCTTCGTCGTGCTCGAGGAATGGCAGCACGCGGTCGATCGCGGCGCGTCGATTCATGCCGAGCTATCCGGCTACGGCTTGACGAGCGACGTCGCGCACATCACACGGCCGAGCGTGGAAGGACAGGCGCGTGCCATGCACGCTGCGCTCCTCGATGCACACTTGCATGCGGATAAGGTCGATTACATCAATGCGCACGGAACCGCAACGCTGCAGAACGACGCAGTTGAAACCGCCGCCATCAAGGCGGTATTCGGCGAAAGAGCGTATTCGATTCCGGTGAGTTCGACGAAGTCGATGCATGGCCATCTCCTCGGCGCCGCGGGTGCGCTCGAGTTCATCATCGCAGTGCTGAGTCTGATGCACGGCACCGCCCCGCCGACCATGCATCTCGATTCACCGGATCCGGTTTGCGATCTCGATTACGTCGCGGGCCAAGCCCGCTCCGGGTTGAAGCTGCGCACCGTCATGACCAATTCATTTGCCTTCGGCGGCACGAACGCGGTGCTGATCGCCGAAAGCCCCGCATCGGCCTAGGTGCCTTATTCACTCGGCGCGGCGCAATCAGCGGCCATGGGTAACTGCCGCATCAAAGGCAGCACTATGAGCGCGAGAGCAAAAATTGTCCCCAGCATCAGCCATGCGTCGTTAAAAGACAGCACCAGCGCTGCGCGATCGATCAGTGGCCGTACCATTTCCTTGGTCGCTTGATCGATGGGCCCGAGAAGTGCGTTTTGGAAAAGCGACAGCGGTATACCGACGATCCGCGCTGCCCCTGTATCCCCTGCTTGAAGCCTGGCTACCAAATGTGCCACATGTGTAGGCGCGCGCTGTTCCACTACGGTATCGATCAAGGCGATGCCAATCGCGCCCCCCAAATTCCGCATTAAATTGAATAATCCGCTGGCGTTTGGCATCCGCGCCATCGGCTGACCTTCAAGCGCCACTCTGGTGGTCGGCAACAGACAGAACAGCACGGCCGTGCCGCGCAGAATTTGCGGCCACAGCAGCCCGTCAAAATCAGTGTCGTAAGTCATAAAGCCATCGCTGATCAAACCGGCCGCAAAGACGCCATAACCAATCGCCGTCAGTAACAGCGGGTTAAATCTTCTTGCCGCCATGGCAGCAAATGGGGCCGTCGCAAGCTGGGCCGCGCCCATGACAATCATGATTTTGCCGATTTCAAACGGAGTGTGTTGCCTGACAAAGCCAAGGTAGAGCGGCGTGATGTAGACCGATCCGAACAATCCCATGCCCAGCACAAAACTGTAGAAACAACCAATGCTGAAATTGCGATCCGCAAAGCAACGAACATCGATCATCGGCTCCGGCGACGAAAGACAGCGGCGGAAGGCGAAAACTCCCGCGATCGGACATAACACGACCAGCGATACGATAAGGCCGTGATTCCAAATATGCCTGGGCCCCTGTTTCAACACCAGTTCGAGGCTGCCAAGACAGGCGACGATGAGCATCAGCGCCGGCAAATCGAGCCGCGCCAGCAATGTCCAGTCCCGCTTTCCGATGCGAATGAGGCAAGCGACCACCACCGCGGCCGCGATTCCCGGTACGACATTGATCAGGAAAAGCCAGTGCCATGAATAATTTTCAGTGATATATCCGCCGAGAACAGGCCCAATTGTCGGCGCCAGCATCGCGAAAAGGCCGCCGATGGTGGTCGCCAAAACATGTTTTCGTTCGGGGAACATCGTGAACACGGAGGTAAAGACGATCGGAATGAGGGCGCCCCCACAAAATCCTTGGATGATGCGAAAGAGCACCAGCGTTTCGAGTTGGTGACTTGCGGCGCAACCCACGCTCGACGCGGAAAAGCCGGTTATAGCGGCCACGAACAAGCCGCGCAGCGACATCAACCGTGTCAACCAGCCGGTTAAAGGGATCGCGACCACTTCAGCAATTAGATAGGCGGTCTGAATCCAGCTGAGGTGATTGGTCGCAATATGCAGGGCAAACTGGATGTCGGGCAACGAGCTGGCGACGATCTGGACATCGAGAATCGCCATGAACATGCCGAGACAAAGCGCAAGATAACCGATCCATGTCGCTGGACCAACGACATCAACGGCAACGGCAACGGTAGAAGGCACTGCCATCTTTACCCAGCACATTCAAAACTGAATGGATACATTCACAGCAACTTACCAGAGGCAACAGGAAATTGCGCAAAGAGCCTCGCGAGATCCACAGGTTGACCAAGGCATTGAACCTGCGGAGCTCTCGAGTCATCCAAGTTGCCGGGCGAACCACCCATCTAGGTGGACTCCCCGGCGAGCTACGCAGCATCGTGGAAAATGAGGCCCAGCGTTCGCCTTAGTCCGCGATGTACTCTGGAAACCCCGTGACGTATCTGCACCCGCGACGTACCGCGGACGCCCTGCACGGGCCGCTCCTTCACCGGAATCACGGCAATTGCGCCCTGAGTCAGCGGTACGACCATGGGCCGTGATTGACGGCGGGGACGCTGCTCGACGAGGATCAATTCGCCTCCATGAAAATCGATGCCGGGTCGATCGAGAAGCAGTATGGCCTGCAGCGGAAAATGGATGTCGCCGTAGAGATCCTGGTGCAGGCAGTTGTAGTCACCAGTACCGTAGCGCAGGAGCAGCGGTGTGGGGCGCGTTTGTCCGGCCGCGGCACAACGGGTCACCAACGAACCGTGGCTCGCCGGCCAGGGCGCACCGTCGCCCAGGCATTCGGACCATGAATTCGCTATCGGAGCGAGTCGCTCGTAGAGCGCTTCCCGAAGCGCCGTCACCAGTACCGGCAGCGGGCGCGCGAAGTACTTGTATTCCCCGCTGCCGAATCCGTGTCGCGCCATGTTCACGGTCGACCGAAATGTCTCTTCTCCGGCGTCATAAAGTTGCGCCAGCTGCGCGCACGTGTGCGCGTCAACGAAAGGCGGAGTCACGGCGAAGCCCTCTCGGTCCAATGAGTGACCGAGCGCTGCCGGATCGAGCGCCGCGATGCAGTCCGTGATGGAATCCTTGATGGACTCCGCGATGGCGTCCACGCATCGCGCTGGAGCGGCGGCGCTCATTGTGCGCGCCCCGCGCGTTCGCGATCGATCAAGACGCGCTTGCGCTCGAGCCCCCATCGGTAACCGCCGAGACCGCCATCCCCGCGAAGCACGCGGTGACACGGCACCAATATTGCGATGCGATTCGCCGCGCAGGCGGACGCCGCGGCGCGCACGGCTTTCGGCGCACCGATGTCGGCGGCGAGCTCGCCGTAGCTGATGACGTCGCCCTCGGGCACTTGCAACAGGAACCGCCACACACGGATCTGAAAGGCCGTGCCGCGCAGGTCGAGCGGCAGGTCGGGGCGTGGAGCCGTGCCGGCAATGTGCGCTTCGAACTCTTGAATCCAGGCGTCGAGTTCGGGCGAGTCGGCCATGCGCGAGGTCACGAGCGTGGCGTGCGGAAACTCGCTTTTCAGTTGCGCCGTTAACGCAACCTCGTTCTTGCCGAATTGCGCGAAGCACACACCGCGATCCGTGGCCGCCATGAGCAGCGGTCCCAACCCAGTGTCGCGGTATGCGTAAGCAATAGTCTCGCCGGCGCCGCCTGCGCGGTAGGCTGAGGGGGTCATGCCGAGGTTGCGGGTGGTCGCACCGTACACGCGACTCGTCGACTGGAAGCCGGCATCCGTGATGGAGTCAAGCACGCTCTGCCCCGACTTCAGCCCACGTTTCAAGCGTTTGAGGCGCGCTGCGTCTTGGTACGCCTTCGGCGACACGCCGAGGACAGCCTTGAATTTGCGCTGCAGATGCGCGGGCGACAGATGCGCCTGCTTGGCCAGATGCGCCAGAGTCAAGTTTTCGCCGGAATTCTTGTCGATATATTGGGTCAGCGCCTGCATCAATTGAGTGGTGCGGTCATGGAGGCCGCGCGGATCGCAACGCTTACACGGTCTCAAACCCGCACCCTCCGCCGCGGCCGGATTCGCGAAGAATCGGACATTCTCTGGTTTGGCGGGGCGGGACCGGCACGAGGGCCGGCAATACACGCCCGTCGTGACGACCCCATAGACAAACACGCCGTTATAACGTTCGTCACGCGCGGCAACCGCCTGTCGCATGGTCGCTTCGGCGGGCATTTCGATGTTGGGTATTGCGCTGTCGTTCATGGTGCTGCTCCGGTATCAATAATGGAGCCGATCCTATGCAGGGCGCCAGCCCGCTGCACTCCGATTCTTGCGGGGTCATGGGATGACGATTATCGTCCCCGACAATGAATGCGCAAGAATCGGAGCGTCGTTCCCGCATCGATTCTCTATCTTTGCACAACGTTCAATCCAGGAGATCAGATGATGGACTTCCGAATTCAGGGCCTGTCGCCGGAACCCTTTCTGCCGCTCTATGGATTGTCGGACGAGGAACTCGCGAATCGAAGCGCGAAACGTTACGTCGCGAGCGCAAAAGCCGGCTTCCCGGACCGTATCGAAATGCGTGACGCGGAGCCTGGGGAGCGGTTGATCCTCGTCAATTACGTTCACCAGCCTGCCGATACACCCTATCGCGCGAGCCACGCCGTCTTCGTGCTCGAAGGCGCGAAAAAAAGATATGACGCCGTCAACGAAGTCCCGGAAGTTCTTCTCAGGCGTCTCATTTCGATCCGAGCATTCGATCTCAATCATTGGATGGTCGAGGGCGACGTGTGCGACGGACGGGAGTTGGATGCCATCATTCACAAGCTTCTGGCAAAACCTGAGGTCGCCTATCTGCACGCTCACTATGCAAAACCGGGCTGTTATGCCGCCCGCATCGAGCGCGCGTGAAAATGCCGCTTAATCCAGACGTCGATTCAATTGGCTGCCGAGGATGGCCTTCGGCTCGAGGTAGGCCTCGAGCCCGAAAACGCCGTATTCGCGGCCAATGCCCGACTGTTTGAATCCACCGAAGGGCGCTGCCGGATCGTGCGGCGCGCCGTTGATGACGACACGCCCCGCCTCGATTTGGTTCGCCACCGCCGAAGCCCGTTTCAGGTTGGAGGAGATAACATAAGCCTGCAACCCATAGGGCGTGTCATTGGCGATCGCGATCGCATCCGCCTCATCCTCATAGGTCAGCATGCACAGCACCGGGCCGAAGATCTCTTCCCTGGCGATCGTCATGTCATTGGTGACGTTCGCGAAAACGGTCGGCTTCACGAAATAGCCGCCGAGGCCGTCGGGATGGCCTTCGCCGCCGGCGACAACGGTGGCGCCCGCCTCGACGCCGAGCCGGATGTAGCGCTGAACCCGCTCGTACTGAGTCTGACTGACCATAGGCCCGATCGTCGCGTCCGCGTCACGTGAGGCGCCCGCCTTGACTTTCCTGATGGCGCTTTTGATCTGAGCAATCGCCTCGTCCAACCGCGATGCAGGAACGAGGATGCGGGTGCCGGCGATACAAGCCTGGCCGCTGTTCGCGAAACCCGCCTCCAGCGCCAGGGGAATCGCCGTGGCGAAATCAGCGTCATCAAGGATCACCGTGGGCGACTTGCCGCCGAGTTCCAGGGTCACGCGCTTCAGCGTCTCGGCGGCGCCGCGTAGGATCGCCTTACCGACCGCCGTGGAACCGGTGAAGGAGATCTTCGAGATGCCAGGATTCGCGGTGATCTCCGCGCCCACGACGTCGCCCCGTCCATTGACGATGTTGAACAGGCCGGGAGGCGCGCTCGCCTCGTGGAGCGCTTCGAGCACGACCTGGGTTTGAGCCGCGCTCATTTCGCTGGGCTTTATGACTGCGGTGCATCCAGCGGCGAGCGCGTAGGCAAGCTTGCTGCATATGAATCCGGCATTGCTGTTCCACGGCGTGATGAGTCCGACCACACCAACGGGCTCCATGATCACGTCCGCCGTGCCGATCTGCCGCCTTAGATCGAATTCCTCCAAGGTGCGTGCGGCCTCCAGAAAGCTGTTCGATGCGTGAGCGGCCATCCAGGTCGATCGGGAGATTGGTGCGCCGTACTCCAGAATGATCGCATCCAGCAAAGCGTCCTTTCGGGCGTCCATCACCTCGTAAAGACGATGCAGAAGCGAGATCCGTTCGGTTTTCGTACTGCGTGACCAGGATGGAAAAGCGCGCTTCGCCGCAGCGATCGCCGCGCGCGCATCCTCAACGTCTCCGAGCCTGACACGACCGAATACCTCCCCGGTCGCCGGGTTGTGCAGATCAAATAGCTCCGTGCCATGCGGTTTGACGAACCGACCGTCAATGTAGGCGTGACTCACTTCTTGCATCTCTGTTCTCGCGCGCAGCCAGTACTACGTTGAATTATGGGGCTCCCGACTGTCCTGGATTAGCTGTATGATCTTTCATGAAGTGATGCAGGAATTTGGACAATGCGCAAGATCGGGATCGTGGAGCTTGAAGCGGCCATGGCCGTCGCCAAACGGCGAAGTTTCCGCGCCGCGTCTTCCGACCTCGGAGTTTCTCCAACGGCTCTCAGCCAGACGATCGCAGGGCTCGAAGCCAGATTAGGCGTTCGGCTGTTCAACAGAACGACGCGGAGCGTCTCTGCGACCCATGCGGGCGAACAATTCCTTGCTGAGATAGAACCGGCCGTGGGCGCGATCAATCATGCGGTGGAGACCGTCAACACACATCGCGACAAACCCGCCGGCTCACTGCGAATCAACAGCTCCGTTGGAGCGGCACGGCGAATTCTCTCGCCAATCATCTTGGAATTTGTGCGCCTTTATCCCGACATGCAGGTGGACCTGGTGACCGAGGACCGCCTGATCGACATTGTGGCGGAGGGCTTCGACGCGGGCGTAAGACCGCGCGACACGGTGCCTGCGGACATGATCGCTGTTCATTTGCAACCAGCACAGCGATTTGCCGTCGTCGGGTCGCCGGCCTATTTTGACGGCAGGGCAGTGCCTGAGACGCCCCAGGACCTACTGAATCACACCTGCAGCCGCGCGAGAATGCCCAGCGGCAGCATGTACCGTTGGGAGTTTGAGCAGGATGGCCGGGTTATCACGCTTGATGTACCGGGCCGGCTCACCCTTGACGAGGCGAGCTTGATGCTGGAGGCAACGCTGGCCGGTACCGGCCTGGCTTACCTGGCCGACTGGTGGATCGACGAGAGCGTCCGTGAGGGGAAGCTTCGCCGCGTCCTGGATGGTTTCATCCCGTCATCTGCGGGGCTCTGTCTCTATTATCCAAGCCGTCGGTACCAACCCGCCGGATTGCGCGCTCTAATCTCGTTCATTCAAGACTATTACCGCAGCGGCTGCACCTGACCAGCTTGGCGAGCCTGGTGTGAAGGTCCTCCGCCGCTGCAGTTCAGAGCAGCTGTGACATGGCTCGTGCGCCGGACAGCAAGGCCAGCAGCATCAAGAGGCGCAGAATCCATCGACGGACCGCTATCGGATCGGCGCGCTTGAAATTTCGATTGCCGAACCAGATTCCGGCGGTAAGCGGCGGTAAGAACAGTGCCGCGCGCCAAAATGTGCTGAGCGTAATCAGACCGCTCCACCCCTGCCATCCGAGACCGACAAGATCGGTCAGCAAGAAAAATGCAATGAGAGAGGCGCGGCCCGCCGCGGCGCCGGTCGGCGAGCTGAAGAAGAATAAGACGACGGGTGGCCCACCCATGCCGAATCCACCGTTGCAAAGACCCGATGCGGTACCGGTGGCAAAAGTCAGCATCGGCCCCGGCATACGCTTCATCTCATGGCCCTTGGCCAGCAACACAGCCGCCGCCAACACGAAGACCGCCAGTGCCAGCGTCATCGGCGCGGCCGGTACGTGAGCGAGCGCATAGACGCCGAAGGGTGTACCCAAACAGCAGCCGACAAAGAGCCATGACAAGGGCCGCCAGTGGATCTTTGCCCAAGCGTCAGGCAGGAGGTGAAGACTCGCCGCCACCTCCATGACAAAGATGGAAGGCACAATCTCCGCCGGCGGCAACAGCAAGGAGATCGAAGTGATGGCCAATAAGGAAAAGGCGAATCCACTGTAGCCGCGAACTATGGCAGCGCAGAAAATGCAAGCCGCAGCGTATACGAATGTCAGAAACTGGACGACCAAGGATCTTCCCGGCAGAGAAACGGCAGACGATGGCACACTTTACCCGCCCTTTGCTCCTCTGCACCCATGAGAGTAGATGTAGTCCCAAGCGCTGCGCACCCGGGCGACCTCATCTGTGTAGAGCGTGATCGTGTCTTCAGAGACAGAGTGTGCCGGCGCTTCCGGCATCTCACGCTGCCCGAATTTAAAGGCCGGTCTCGCCAAATAATCGACCACGCTCTTGCCACGTAGAGAGATATCCACCCGATTTCTAGGCACGTCGCTCACCGCCTGGATGCCCGAACGGGTGCGGTCCACGTTGTTCAAGTAAATTCTGCTGACGAGATCCGGAGTGCCCGGCCAGATGTGATGCCGCACCTCTACTATGCATCGCGCGCGATCGACGATCCGAATATTGCCCAGATCGTCCCCTGTCAGAAGATAGGAGACCATATAGCGGAACAAATAGTCGACCGGTTGCATGGACTCATCTCCCGAACTTGTCGTGCCGGTAGCGGCAGATTTTTCGGGAACCGGTCTTTGGCTATTTGGCGGTTCGTTCAGCAGCAGCATGTGACTTTCGTTGTCGATCGACCACGACTTCAGCTTGGAAAGAAAACTTTGCCCGAGCAGCAGATCACCTTCCCCCGGGGCGACCGATCCGATTACGTCGCGGATTTCGATAGTGCCGACTCGAAGGGATCGAAAGCGGAAGCGTCGCGAACGTTGCTGGTTGCCATCCGCCAGCCGGTAGCTCTGAGTATCGATCATGTCGCTGGGTTTGATCGTGCCGGTAAGGACGAGCTTCGAAAACACTTTGGACGAAATGGATACATCCGATGCCGCGCTGTCGATGGTGAAGCTCAGCACGATCGCTTCGTTGATGAGAACCGGGACACCGACCAAGGTCCCGTCTTCCGCTCTGAGCGGTACGGCATCGGCTTCGGCGATGCGAGCGTAGGCCAACATGATGAACGCCGCGATGGCGAAAGCGGGGATTCTACGCACCGTCCCCCCCTTGGAGCGTGGACTTCGGAGGCTTCCCTTATTATGCGTCAAAACCCCATAGCCTTCAAAACCGCCTCGCCAGTTCCGCTGCTTCCTTCTTGCCCTCGTCGATCATGTCTAGTGCTCGTCCGTCCCACGTGTGCTCAACCGTCATTGCCGTGATGCTGCGCACGCCTATGAATCGGAGCCAGAATTCCATGTACTTTTTTACATAATCAAAGCCGGGCGGAGGGACTGACTGAAAGCCGGCTTCCTCGCTTTGCCCCCGGACATATGCGACGAATGCCTTATCGATATTCAACGCGGGTCCATATTCTTTCCCGTCAAACGTGAAAAGAAAATTCCGCTGAGACGCAAGATCGATCAATTGCTTCAGCTTGTACGGAAAGGAAAAGTTCCACATCGGAATACCAAGCACGATGCGATCCGCCCTTTGAAAGCGTGATGCCAGTTCCCTGATCTTCTCCCAAGTAGCTCTTTCCGATGGCGTCATCGCCTCTCCGGAAACACCCTTGTATTTGGCGCCTATCGCTTCTGCACCAAATTCCGGAAGCGACCCGGTCCAAACATCCAGTGTGTCGACCACCAGTCCTTTGATCTTCTTTTGGTACTCGAGAATAAAGG
>Ga0208193_1000297_pt1 | contig 30917 bp, 34 predicted proteins | sample June2015DPH_17_2_FD_184716 | JGI IMG/M metagenome (GOLD analysis project Ga0208193, IMG submission 184716) | Peatland microbial communities from SPRUCE experiment site at the Marcell Experimental Forest, Minnesota, USA - June2015DPH_17_10... | ecosystem: Environmental > Terrestrial > Soil >... | reverse complement strand
TTCGAGCACAATGGCATAGAAAATTTCGACTTGATAGAGATAGTCGCGCTTTGCCTCGAAAAACTGCCGCCGCTGTTTCTTTGCGCCCGGTTCTCCGTGGGCAAAGCCGTAGCCGCCGATCACAATGGCGACAAGGCTTGCGACCTTGGCAATCGTGCCGGTGAACAACGTCTGGATGGCGGTAAAGCCGGTGTCGAAGGGAGAACCGCTGGACTGCGCGTGCGCGGCCAGCGGCAGTAGCAGGATGGTGAACGCTAAAAGGCCCGAAATGCGAGGTCGAAGAATTGACCCCCTCATTCGGGCCGGACGATGGGCTTTGGGCATATTGCACCTCCGCTGACCGAATGGTGTCAGCTATGGCGCAAAGCTAAGAGCCTCGCGTAGAAACGTCCAATGAAATGTAGGGAGAGCGTCATTCCAAAATGGAATGACGACGCGGTGCCGACGCCTAGAGTTCGTAGTCGCGGATAACCAGCGGAGTCCCGATACCGCCTTTATACAGGGTGGCTTTTGCGTCCGGAGGATGGCAGACGGAATAGGAGAAGCTGGTCCCGTCCGTTAGGTTGAGTTGAATCTCAGCTCCATCGCCGGTGTCTTTGTAAATGCGAAGCGTTTGAATCGTCTTGCCGGACATCTCCGGACATTCGACGTAATTTTCATCCATCAGCTATACCTCATCATTACGGCTGGCGTTGATCGTTCCATTATCACACTCATAATGTGTAGACTCATAGTGGTCACAATTCAAGTATTGAAGAGTGACCATTCGTTCCGTAAAGTCTCGATTCGGTTCCACGCTGCGAAGCTTGCGCGATGAACGCGGCTACTCGCAAGAGGAACTGGCCGAACGAGCGGGACTGCATCGCAACTACGTCGGCGGGGTAGAACGAGGCGAACGGAATGTGGCCTTGGAGAATATCGTAAAACTGGCAAAGGCTCTTTCGGTTCCGCCGAAAGAGCTTTTTACGGACTTTTCTTAGAATACGGTTCCCGGAGATGTGTTGGGGGAATCGCGGTATCATATAAAAGAGGTGAGGTCATGCGAGCCACCATCGAACTGCCCGAATCCGTTTACCGCAAAGGTGAAAAGGTCGCACGCACGCAAGGCGTTACGATTGAGGAGTTCATCATCCGTGCTTTCGAGCGTGAATTGAAGGCCGAGCCGGATGCCCCTTCCCATTCCAAGAGGGTGACTCTGCCGCTGATACCGTCGAAGGAACCCGGCACCCTTGATCTGAAAGACTTCAATTTCGATGATCTTCTTGCCTGATGTCAACATCTGGATTGCGCTCACTTCCAACCGGCACGTCCATCACTCTCTGGCAAATGAATGGCTACAAAGCGTAGACAGCGGCCAGATTGCTTTTTGCCGTATCAGTGAGTTGGGCTTTCTTCGTCTCCTGACTAATCCTCATGTCATGGGCAAAGATGCTTTGTCTCCAAGAGAAGCATGGCACGTCTACGATGAATGGCGGGCTGACGACAGAGTGATTTTTCTTCCAGAACACACCGATTTCAGCGAAGAGTGGCGACGCTTGGGAGAGCAGATTGCGGGAGGTCCGAATGTCTGGACTGACGCATACCTAGGTGCGTTCGCCCTACATGCGAACGCAACGATTGTCACACTGGATCGCAAGTTCTTACCGCTCGGTGGGGTCGCAATCAAATCTCTCGTCTAGCGAAGCGGAAACTTCGTCATATTCCGATTTCCTGGTCGTAGGCAGTCAACTCGGCTAGAACCTTCCGGCGCTCCGCGACATTCGTTTTCAAATTCTCGACCATCTCTTCGCACGCCTGTTCCGCAAATTCGGAGGCAGGACGCTTGCTGTCTTCTGAATGCTGCGGTGAATGGGGCAACGGAGTCTCCTTCCATAGCCATTGTCTCAGCACCACCGGGCTGACGGCTTCGTTTGCGGCGGCAAAAGCCAGTTGAAGGAACAAATGGCCGTTGAAAGCAACCCACGTTGGGCACAAAACCCAACCTTCCAAACGCGCTCCCAATAGACTCCCAATAAGCTGTCCAGAGGGTACTTTTCCGTACTTCCGCGTCGCTATCTGTGCCAAAGAAATCAGTTAGATACGTGAGTGCGCGGCCACTCATAACCCAAAGGTCGTAGGTTCAAATCCTACCCCCGCAACCACTTAGCCGATTGGCCAACCCAGAATAACCCACCCAGACAGACGCCCCAAAAAGCGCGGGTGGGTTTTGGTGTGTTTGCAGGGTCCTTTTCATGGCTATGCGCTCCTCAGGGCCATCCGGACCACCTTGCTGTTCGCCTCACGCTTGGCGCCCATCAAAGCGTTCCCGTACACGTTCATCGTCGTCGAAACCTGGGCGTGGCGCATCAGCTTCTGCTGCACCCCGACCGGCGCTCCGGTATCGTCCAGCCACGAGCGGTAGGTGTGGCGGAAGGTGTGCCACCCCACGCCGTCGTACTTCCCGGCTGCTTCCCAGCGCTCCTCATGGATCGGCAAACGACCGCCGTTCGGCGTCTTGCCCTCCTCCCGGCACCAGACACCGGCAGCCGCGCCGCACTTCCGGCACGCCACCAGGCAGCATCCGGCAGGACGGATATAGTCCTGCTGGACAGGAGCCGTGTGAAAGTGCCGCCCGGTGACGGGGCTGATAAAGAGCAGGTCCGACCCAGCCAACTGGGTTTTTCCTTCCTCTTTGGCCTTCCTCTCGGACTCCATCTTCCAGTCCAGAAGAATCGCCGCGAAGTCGGGATCGAGCGGAAGCTCGTCCTCCGAGTATTCCGTCTTCACCATCTTGACGCGACCGTGAACGACCGCCCGGACGACCTTCATGCTCAGGTTCTCGAAGTCGATGTCCTGCCATTCGAGCGCCAGCACCTCTTCGGCCCGCAGGCCGGTACACTGCGCCACCACTACCATCGTGCGATAGGGTTGCGGAATCAGTTCGAGGAGCTGGTAATACTGCTCGACCGTCAGCACGATCGGTTTCTTCTTCCGCTTGCTGATGCCCTTGACCTCGACCAGTTGCATCGGGTTCCGCTGCCACTCGACCATCTCCCACAGCATGGCCTTCTCATACAGCCTGTGCATGATGGCTTTGACGTGGCCTTTGGTCTTGGGCGCGGAATCCATATTCTTCAGCCACTCCTGCACCTTCACCGGCTTCATCCGCGTGATGTGGGTGGTTCCCCACTTCACACGGACCTGCTTGATGACACTCAGGTACGAGACGGCTGTCGAATAGCTCAACATTCCTTCGGCGTCGCATCGATCGCCGGGACGCTGCTTTTTGATTTCGAGCAGCTTCTCCTCATCGATGAAACGGTCCAGAATCGCGTTGAAGGTGGGTTCCAGAATAGCCAGGGTTGGATTTTCAGAGTTGAGTTTAAGCACAAAAGCCTCCAGATGCCGCGTGACGGCGATCTCGGTCGGAAACTTTTCAGCGCTCAGATACATCGACGTGTCCTTGTCGGTCGTGGGGTCTTTGTAGCGGTACTCCCACGCCCATTCATCGTTAGCCCGCGCCACCTGGCGCAGACTGCCTCGTTGATAGCGTTGCCGTCTGTGTTTCAAGGGTGTTGCTCCTCTCCAGTCAGAACGGCATAGTCGGTTGTGGTCGAGTTTAATCCATCTTCGAGCCATGCGTTCAGCGAAGTGAGCCGGAACTTCCAGCGCTTCCCCACCTTGAACGCAGGCACTTTTCGGTCGCGCGCCATCCGCTCCAGCGTCTTCCAGTGCATCCCCAGAACCGAGGCGGCCTCTTCCAGATTCAGCAGCGGCTCGAACCCATGAGGCTCCGGCCCTTGGACAGCATCTTTATTTGGCATCAGGACTCCTCCCTGATCCCAAACTAGGTCCAACGCTCCCCACCGATTATTACTTTCTCGTACCGATCATTTCATCTGAGTCAATAATCCAGAATTCCGGGCTGGGGCATAATACCCCGTCCCCCGTCCTCGTAAGTTAAGAACAGGCTGTGAGTATCAAACCCGCCAGAAACCCATGTACGAAGATTTTCGTTGACACCTACGAGAATCTTCGTATATATTCCTGAGTATGAAGACGAAGCAGGCTAATCTGCCGAAACCGACTGAAGTGGAACTCGAACTGCTCCGGGTGTTGTGGAGCAAGGGTTCCGCAACCGTGCGAGAGGTTCATGAAGAAATTGCTCATGAACGCGCTCTTGGTTATACCTCCGTGTTGAAGATGCTCCAGATCATGACCGAAAAAGGCCTGGTGCAGCGCGAGGAATCTGGGAAGGCTCATTTGTATCGGGCTACGGTGAGCCAGGAAGAAACCCAAAGCCAGATGTTGCGCGACCTTAGTGATCGACTCTTCTCCGGCTCCGCAACGCAGTTGGCCATGCACGCCCTTTCGATGCAGCCAGCGAGTGCCCAGGAGTTGGAGGAAGTGCGGAAGGTACTCGTAGAGAGGAGTGGCGAACGATGAATAGCACGCTGCAAGCCCTCGGGTGGACCCTCATTCATTTCTGCTGGCAGGCGACGGTAATCGCTGCGCTTTATCTCACTGCGGACTTGTGGCTCAAAAAAGCCCGCAGCCAAACTCGATACCTGGTTGCGCTTGCAACTCTCTCATCAATGTTCCTCGCTTTTGTGGGGACTTTGGGATACGAAACATGGCGCAGTTCCGTTGCATTGCTCCTCCCATTCAGTAACGTGCTGACTCGTCCAGTTGTGAATGTTCCGAACAACACCTTCACAACGCAGATTGAGGTTCTGGCAAATGGCTCCATCACGCTCCATTTGGCGAATCTCCTTCCGTGGCTCGACGGAGTGTGGATGTTGGGCGTGCTTGGCCTGTCCATGCGCTCTTTGGGAGGTTGGCTCTGGTTGCAGCGTCTCCGCCAAACCGCGATGGAGAAAGCTCCCGAAGCAATTCAGGCGAGCTTTCAGAAGGTCTGTGACAGGCTCGGAATCCGGCGACTGCCAGAATTACGCATATCCGAAATTATTCCTGGCCCAATGACGATCGGCTTCCTGCGAACACTGGTCTTGTTACCTGCGTCAACTCTGCTTGCCCTTAGCCCCGAGCAATTAGAGGCGATCTTCGCGCATGAATTGGCGCATGTACGCCGCGCGGATTACTTCTGGAATCTTGTCCAGACGCTGGCAGAGACATTGTTCTTTTTCCATCCCGCAGTCTGGTGGCTTGGAAAACGACTCAGGGAGCAGCGGGAGTTGTGCTGCGATGACATCGCTATCGCAACATGCCCCGATCCGCTCGTCTACGCGACCGCTCTTTTTCGGTTGGAAGATCAACGTGCCACCGGGCAAAGTCTTGCGATGGCTCTCGACGGCCACCAGTCCCATGCCACGTTCCATTCCCGCATTCTACGGATTCTCGGCGAAACCGTTCCCCAGTCACAGTCGGCGAGTCTGCGTCCTCTATCCCTGATTGCGGTATGCACCAGCCTCTTCCTCCTCTTGAGCCCGCTGCCAAAGATGGGAGCCGTCGCCGCACAGCATCTTCCGGTGAAACAGATACTGGCGATGCCTGCAGAAATCGCGCGTGTGACAAAGCATCTGGCACTACAGTCCACACGCGGCACATTGGTGGCGAGCAAACCTGAGACTTTGAATCCGGCGCAAGCACAGATTGCAAAATCGACCTCTGACACTCTCGACTATGCAAAGCAGATGCGTGCGGCTGGATACGATGTCGATCTGGATAACTACGCCATCATGGAGAAGGCAGGAATCACGCCTTCCTACGCTCAGGAAATGGCAGGCCTCGGTCTTGGCAGGCCGTCCGTCGGTCTTCTTCTGGACCTGAAAAAGGAAAACGTCACTGGGCAATATCTGACGGCGATTCGCTCCGCTGGCCTTGAGCCACGCGGCTTCGCCCAGCTAATTGGCTTCCGCATCTCCAACATCACTCCAGAATTCATCACCGGCATGAAGGCCGCGGGATTCGATTCGATTCCTCCGGGCAAATTACAGGCTCTTCGTGCCCTGGGAGTCACTCCCGAGGATGCGAAGACGATGAAGGAGCAATATCCGAATGCCTCTGTCCAGGATTTGATTGAGTTCCACGCTCATCAAGCCAACGGAAATAACATTGGCGCTCTTCCGGCCAATCACAATATTCAACCACCTGTATCCTCGAACTCCGTAACACCTCCAGCTCTGCCACACGGCTCACGGCGACAACCAGGCCCGTGGTGGGCAAACTCCGGACTACCACCAGGTCCGGAGCGAGGAAACTCGGGGCCACCGGATAAGAGCCCTCCAACTCTGCCCCAATAGTCGACCCAAATCCCGTTCCTATCCCCACCAGATTCCTTGAATCCGGCGTCTGGTGAACTGCGCCTAAAAAGGAGCACGAAATGATCTCGCTAGAACTCTACGTTGTGCGGCAGATGTCGAAGTTGCTGCTTGCTATTGGATTCGTGCTCGGCATCGCACCTCATGTCGCGGTGGCGCAAGCGACCGGAAGCATGCATGGACAGGTGTTGGACCCCAGCGGCGCTTTAGTGCCGGATGCCACACTCACACTTATGGAGGGCAAGCATGTTCTTACAGCACATTCCGGGTCAGATGGGACATTCACTTTTGAAGCGGTAGCGGCAGGTTCTTACACGCTCACGGTCAATGCAGAAGGATTTGCCACGTTTTCAAAGACCAACGTCTTACTGCGTTCGGGACAGGTCGTGGACCTTAAGATCTCTCTCAAGATCCCAGTAGACGAACAAAGCGTCGCCGTTTCTGGACAGAATACAGGCGTCAGCGTCGAGGCGGCCGAGAATGCAAGTGCAATGGTCATCACGGGAGCGGATTTGGATGCACTGTCCGATGACCCGACTGAGCTGGCAAACCAGTTGCAGGCTCTCGCCGGCCCAACGGCGGGACCAAGCGGTGGCCAGATTTATGTGGATGGGTTCACCGGAGGCCAGCTACCTCCTAAGTCGTCAATCAGGGAAATTCGGATCAATCAAAATCCGTTCTCAGCGGAGTTCGATCGTCTTGGCTATGGAAGGATTGAAATTCTCACGAAACCGGGTACCGACAAACTCACCGGGTACCTTCGCATCAATATTGGAGATTCGGCTTTAGATACGGCGAATCCCCTTATTTCACAAAAGCCCAGCTACAACTACTTGTTTGGAAGCGGAGGTCTCAATGGGCCGTTGACCAAGACGTCCTCTTACAACTTGAACTTCTCGCGCCTGGGTATACAAAATCAGGCCATTGTCGATGCGGTGAATCCGACGGACACAAGCTCGACGCTTCAACAAACAGTGCCTAACCCGTCCTCGATTTTGAATGTGTTTTCCCGGCTGGACCTACAGCTCGGTAATCGCAACACCTTGTCGGTCAGAGATCACTACTTCCGGTCCGTACAAACTGGCGCTGGCGTTGGGGCGCTGAATCTTCCCGAACAGGCCTACAAGACAGATGACCAGGAAAATACCGTTCAGGTCACAGACACCGTTGTGGTGAACTCACACTTGCTCAACGAAACCGGCTTCCAATGGCGGCGCATCCGCAACGATCAGACACCTTCCTATTTCACGCCGACTGTGACTCTTCAAGGCGCGTTCACCACCGGGGGCAGTAATAACGGAATCACGCAGGACCACCAGAATCTCTTTGAACTGCACAATTACTTCACAGCAACTGCGGGCAGCCACACAATGCGCTTCGGAACGCGCCTACGTGCGTACCAAGACGCGAATTATTCCACCTCTGGAGTGAATGGTAATTATCTCTTCGATTCCGTCAGCCAGTATCTGGCAAAGACACCGGCACAGTATCAAGCGACGGTGGTTGAAAAGCCGTTGGCACGTGTGCTCTTGTTCGATGCCACTCTCTTTTTTCAGGACGATTGGCGCTGGAAGCCCAACCTCACCCTCAGCTACGGTCTTCGTTTCGAGGGCCAGAATCGCATCCATGACCATGATGATTGGGCTCCGCGACTTGCATTGGCGTGGGCGCCGGGGCATCCGGGGAAAACTCCGGCCAAGACTGTGCTTCGCGCAGGATATGGCTGGTTCTACGATCGGTTCACGGTCCCCAATTCATTAACTTCGGCGACAGGAACACCCTACATCATTCAGGCCATCCATCAGAACGGCATCAACCAGCAAAGTTACGTCATCAATAATCCCGGCTTTTTCAATCCAAACGCTCCCGAGCCTCCGTCAGGCCTGGTTGGAGAAAGCGGCTCTATTCCTTATGTCTATAGTGTTGACCCCCATTTTCACGCGGAACTGAACATGCAGGGAGGAGTCGGCGTCGATCAAAAGATCGGCAAGAACGCGACCTTCAATGTCACGTACCTATATACCCGTGGTGTCCACCAGTATCTGACCAATAATGTAACGGCCCCCGAGTTCGATCCTACGACCTACACTCTCATCGGCGCTCCGCCTTCCACCTACAACTATCAGTTCCAGTCCGGTGGGTATTTTGCCGAGCATCAGATCATCGCGACGACAAATGCTCAGTATGGACACATCTCGATTCACGCATCGTACACATTCACCGAAGCCAAGAGCGACACACAGGGAGTGACCTCATTCCCGTCGGTTGCGCAAGATCCCGGTCTTGATTATGGCCGCCCGAGTTTTGGGATTCGCGATCGTTTGTTCGCGGTAGGGACGTATTCCGCGCCTTACGGGATCACCTTGGCCGCTCTGATGGTAGCCCAGTCCGGTACGCCCTACAATCTGACGATCGGCAGCGACCTTACCGGGAACAATCAGTTCAATGCGCGGCCCACCTACGGAACCTGCGGCGCGACAGGGGTTGTTTCCACTCCATACGGTTGCCTTGATACCGATCCGACTGGGAAGGGCGAGAAAATCGTCCCTTATGGCGTGGGGACCGGGCCAGCGAATTTTGAGCTCAATCTGCACCTGAGTAAGGTCATCGGAGTTGGACCGAAAATTGGAGGCGAATCAGGCGGTGGGGCGATGGGAGGCAATGGCAGCGTGAGTGGGCGCGGACTCAGCGGCAGCCAGGCACAGCAATCGCTATATGCGTCCGTCAAGCGCAAGTACAGCTTGACGCTGAATGCCTTCGTGGGCAATGTCTTCAACAACGTAAACCTTGCCCCTCAGAACGGCACGCTGCTCTCACCGCTCTTCGGCAAGTCGCAGTCTTTGGCGAGCGGAGAGTTCGCTCAACCCGTTCCGGGGAACCGCGTCATCTTTCTGGGCAGTGCGTTCAGTTTTTAGAGCATCGCAACGGTTGAGAGCTGCACGCGCTACCAAGAGAAATGCTCTACAGAATCCAGATGAAAGGAAAGAGATGATTCCTATGATGCGAGCGAGCAAAAATAAATACGCCTTCCGCAAAGGGCTGAAACGCAGGGTTGCGGAAGTTCAGCACGAGTTGCAAGTTGTGCTACAGCGGGTGGACGCGCCCGATGGATTTGCGGACCGTGTGCTGGTGCGAGTGGTCCAGAATGAGGAGCGAGTAGGCGGTCGCATGGAGAAGCGACTAGGGCATAAGATATCCGCGATAATCGTTTCAACCGATGAGTAACTCGCCCACAATTCCGCCAGGCGATTTCCCGCCAGTCCCACCATTCTGGAGAGACAAGCAGGACTGGATCGTACTAATCGAGTTCCTGTGCAAGGACGATGACGAGGACCGCGCGCGCAGCGCAGAGACTATCGGCTATATGCTTGCTTACGCCCAGATGACCGATACGCGCATGGTGGCACTCGTCGGCGATCTGAACGCAGGTGCTTACGAACTCCTGTTTTCGTTCTCGTCTCCCTCTAACAAGGCCGAATTCCTGCGCCTGCTCCAATCGAACGATGAGACCCGCATTGATGACGACATGATTCTTGTCCCTCGCCAGGACGAAATCGAAGCAGCTCAGCCTATTGCGCGAGTGCTGCCAGAGGACGTCATGCGACAAGTTACTGTTGTCGCGACCATGCTATTCGGTGGCGAAACGGAGATGCTCCAATAAGCTTTGGGCTATCACCGACCACACCGTCGAATGATCGCTGAGGTTCCGCATCTGCTGGACCCTATCGTTTGCCACCTCCCCTTTATCTCCAATCCCATGTTCTGCGCATCGCCCGGACACTGCTTCGGGTCTTAACCGCCGCCCTGCGGACTGCGCGCGTTCTGCTTCGGCTTCGCCGCCCTGTGGGTTTCGGCTTTCAGAAAATCTTCCGCAAAGAACGCAAAATATTTTCCGAACCTTCCGAAAATGCACTCGCTTGCCTTGGGAGGCGGGCCCCTTGCATCGCTTCGCGTGGTGTGTCCCGGTCGCCTTCAGAGACATGGGACCAAAGGAGATTTCAGAAATGGCAACCACGTCCGTAGCAACCGCACAGCAAAGCAGCTTCACCAACAAGATCCTTCACGGCGACTGCATCGAAGTAATGCGTCAGATGCCCGCCAACAGCGTCGATTTCATCCTCACCGACCCGCCGTATTTGGTGAACTACCGCGACCGCGATGGACGCACCATCCAGAACGATGCCAACGCGGACTGGTTGAAACCGGCGATGCGCGAAGCGTACAGGGTGCTCAAGATGAATCGCGTAGCCATCATGTTCTATGGATGGACGAAGGTGGATGAGTTCTTCGCGGCCTGGAAAGATGAGGGTTTTCAGCCCGTCGGACACATCGTGTTTCGCAAGGCATACAGCTCGAAGTCGAGGTTCCTCAGCTATCAACACGAGCAGGCGTATCTGCTGGCGAAGGGCAGGCCGCCGTTGCCGAAGGAGCCGGTAGCAGACGTGATCGATATGCCCTATAGCGGCAACAAACTGCACCCCACGCAGAAGCCGGTAGAGCCTCTGGCGCAGTTGATTCGCAGCTTCACTCTCCAGGGAGAGACCGTACTCGATCCATTCGCAGGCAGCGGCAGCTCCTGCGCGGCGGCGTTGCTGACGGGACGCAGATATATCGGCGTAGAGATGGACGATGCGTACTATCAGCAGGCCAGCGAGCGCATGGTCAGAGTTCATGCAAGGACCGCCGCAAGGCGGTCCTCGTAGTCCGGCATTCCCACGAGAGTGTGATGTTATCCGCGTGCCCGCCACGCCTCAAGGCGAGCTATTGCTCTGATCCGTGATGATCGTCGCCTTGACCCGCGACATGCCCGCGATTTTCTTTGCCAGTCATGGTGGGAATGCCCATCTCTGCGCCTCCGCGGCGCGTGTCCAGCCAGCTACAAACCGTGTCTTTCGATTATTGACTCAGATGGAATGACCGGGATGAAAAGGTAATAATCGAGACCCCAAATCTCGCCTACCTTCGCTTCAGACGTTTCCACGGAGAGTCTCCACTCGCCGGAAAAACGAAAGGAGCAGAGATATGCAAACCACCCCTCCCATCAGGCGGCCTCACCTCCGGCGATTGCGCGCGCAGTGCCGGAGATGGGCCATCCCTTCGCTGATGTTCCTCGCCGCACTGCCGGTCTACGCACAGACCGGCAGCGATCCGTGGGACAACGCCGTGGGCGTTCTCAAGACCGCCTTTACCGGCACGATCGCCCAGGGCCTCAGCCTGGTCGCCATCGTGGTCGGCGGTCTGATGTTCGCTTACGGAGAGGGCCAGTCGAAGAAAATGCTCGCCGGCATCGTCTTCGGCGTCGGCATGGCTATAGGCGCGGTCAATTTCATGGCCTGGCTTTTTCCGTCTTAGCCCTCTGACGGTAGGCCCAACCAACACGCACAAACGACTGACAGGAAGGAGGATAGCACATGGCAGAGGGCGGTTTACGACAGAACAAAGTTTATAAAGCGATGAACCGCCCGCTGACCGTGCTGGGCGCGGAGCGGCGGTTGTTCTTCGTCGCGCTCATCAGCGGCGGCTCCGTCTTCTCGCTCCTGCACTCGCTGCTCGGCGGCATCGGGCTCTTCATCGTGGGCGTCATCATCGCGCGAATCGCAACGAAGCACGACATCGAGATCCTCCGCATCCTCTTCAACTCCACCAAATTCCGCAGGCGCTACGACCCCATGAAGTGGGAGCCGCTAGAGATACGTATCCCGAGGGACCATGCTGAAGGTTGACACCATCACGAAGGACTGGAAAGAAGCAGGCTCGTTTCCCGCACAACTCAACCTGTACGGGTTCTGGGATGAGCATTGTTTCCTGACCAAGACCGGCGACCTCGGCGCTGTGCTGAAGATCGGCGGCATCGACTACGAGAGCCTCGACCATGCCGGCCGAGACTACGCGGTCAAGCGGCTTGAGGCTGCTCTCCGCTCGCTCGATGACAAGACCAGGCTGTACCAGATTCTATTCAAACGCAACCACCCTGAGATACCGCACGCGGAGTATGAGAACCCGCTGGTCCGCGCCGCTGTGGAACAGCGCGCGGCGTTTCTCCAGTCCAAGTCGGACCGGCTCTACAGCATTGAAATCTTCTGGGTCGTCATGATCGACGGCAGCTACCGCAAGACTGGTCTGCTGCACGCTCTGGCTCAGTTGCCGAAGCAGCCGGGCGCGTCACTGCGCGACCTGCGCTCCCTCTTTTCCGGCAACAAGACGCGCACGCTGCTCTATGAGCAGGTCGAGCGCGACCATCTGCGCCTGCAACAAAAAGTAAACAGTTTGAGTGGGCAGCTAAACGACCTCATGAAGGTCGAGCTGTCAGGGGCGGAAGGGATATTCCGGCTTGTCCGGCGTCTCGTCAACTTCCGCCCCTCCAAGATTGCCGATGCGCCGCTCTGCGGCACACGCCACCTCGACTGGCAGGTGTGCGACTCGGAGCTGGAGGCGCATCGCGGCTATCTGCGCGTGGACGACGACTACGTCCGCGTCCTGACGCTGAAGGAGTTGCCTTCGGAGACGCGGCCCCTGCTGTTGCAGGGCCTGCTCGACGTGCCCGCCAACTTCCACGTCGTCACCGAGTGGCATTCCGTCGATAACGCGAAATCCCGCAAGGAGATCGCCTCACGCCGCCGCCACAACCACAACTCGAAGACCAGCTTCGTCTCGAACCTCCAGGACCAACAGAACACAGGTCCGAAAGACCAACTGGTCGATGACTCCAAAGAAGCCGCGGTCGCCGAGCTTGGCGGCGCCCTGACCGCGCTCGGCATGGAGGGCAAGAACTTCGGCGAGTTCACGCTGTCGATCGTTGTCTACGACGAGGACCGACTGAAGGTAGAGCATGCCGTCGCGGAGTTTCAGAAGTTATTTACGCAGCATGATGGATTGCTCTATGAAGAACGCTACAACCTCTTAAATGCGTTCTTCGCCACCATCCCAGGAAACAGGCAATTCAACCTCCGCAAGCAGTGGGCGCTCAACTCCAACTATGCCGACCTGTCCTTCCTGTTCACGATCGACACGGGATCAACGTGGAACCCGCAGCTAGGCAAGGAATATCTCGCTGTCCTCGAATCGGTGCATGGCACGCCTTACTACCTGAACCTGCATTGGGGCGACGTGGCGCACGCGTTGCTTACCGGCGCTACGGGGGCTGGGAAAAGTTTCTTGATGTCCTGCATCCTGCAATCGGCGCAGAAGTACGACCCGCTGACCATCATCTTCGATCTCGGCGCCAGTTACGAGATGCTGACGCGGACCTTCGGTGGAACCTATCTGAATGTCGGCCTGAAGAGTCCCGGCTTCAGTATCAACCCGTTCTCGCTTGCGCCGACGCACGAGAACCTGAATTTTCTATATCTCTTCCTGCGCGTACTCATCGAAGCCAGTGGCCGCTACGATCTCACTATCAACGATGAAAAGGCGCTCTACGCTGCGCTGGAGCGCGTCTATAAGCTCCCCGCCGAGATCAGGACACTCTCGAACTTCGCGTCCATCCTCGGTCCGCTCGGGGAGCATTTGCACCGCTGGACCCAAGCTGGGCAGTTCGGCTACCTCTTCGACAACGTAGAGGACACGCTCACGTTCTCGCGCTTTCAGACATTCAACTTCGACGGCTGGGACAAGTACCCGGACGTGCTCGAACCGATGCTGTTCTATGTGCTGCAACGCGCGTCCACGGAGATCGAGCGACCGGAGAATGCCGCGACCTTCAAGCTCTTCGTCATCGACGAGGGCTGGGTCTTCTTCAAGAAAGCCATCATCCGCGACTGGATCATGCGCGCGGAGAAAACATGGCGTAAGAAAAACGCGGCCATGATCCTGGCCACGCAGTCCATGATGGAACTCGCCAACTCAGGGTTGCTGGAACTGGTCAACGAGTCCTGCCCGACGCGCATCTTCCTCGCTAATCCCGGCATCGACCGCAAGCTGTATGCCGAGACGTTCCAGCTTAACGATACCGAACTGGAACTGCTCGAATCGCTGGTGCCCAAGCGCAACCTTCTCTTCAAACAGCCCCGGTATGCCAAAAAGCTGCGCCTTGAAGTCGATGCCCTGAGCTATTGGACGGCAACGAACACACCCCGCGACAACATCTGCAAGCAGGATTACTTCGCCCGCTTCGGCCCGGAGCAAGGCTTGATTCAACTCGTCAAGGATTACCCCAACCCCCTCAACTCATAACGCACCACAACCCTCAAAGGAGATTTTCATGCGCACTGCTGCACCTATCATCCCGCTCTTGCTTGGCCTTGCTGCGACCGTGGCCCACGGCCAGCAAACCACCGCTCGACTGGTCAAGTACCACGCCAACGACATCGTCAGCGTCCGCGCAAAGATGCGCTACACCACGCTGATCGCCCTCCCCAGCACGGAGAAGATTCTGGAGGTAGCCACTGGCGATAAAGACTTCTGGATCATCGACACGGTTGGCAACTACTGCTTCCTGCATCCGGCCAAGGAAGGCATCCACAGCAACCTCAACCTGATTACGGACAAGGGCACTGTGTACTCGTTCGTGCTCGACGATGTGGAGACCGGCGAGCCCGACCTGAAGGTCGTCATCGAGCCGTCCGACTTGTCCTCGCTTGCCGCCGCCAACGGCGTCAGCCAGCTCGTGCCGGCTGGTGAGGTAGAGGCAGCACGCGCCCAGGTACAAATCGCTCAGACCCACGCCGTAGCTGCGGTCGAGCAGTTCCGTGCCGACTATCCGACCCAGGCGTTGAAGTTCGATTACACCTTCCACAACGAAAGCCCCTTCGATGTGTCTGCCATCTATCACGACGACAAGTTCACCTACATCAAGTCGTCGGCCTCCGAGAAGTTTTCCATCTACGAGCTGAAGATGGCAAGCCCGACCTCATCATTTTCCAGTTGAAAGATGGGACCTATGTCATCCCCACCGTTGTCGATAAGGGCTATCTCGAAATCGGCAAGCACAAGCTCGACTTTCAACGGAAGGGCCAATAGGTGATGCCGATGGCAGAAGAGAAATCGACTCCAGAGACGGCGGCACAAGCAGTTTCGCCGGAGGCGCAATCGCCGAGCGCGCAGCTGCGTGATAAGCGCATCGTGCCCGAAGGCGTGGTGCCCAAACAGGCCCAGGGTTATGTCATCGCAGGGTTAGCGGTGCTCATCCTGATGGCCGTCATGTTCTCCAAGAACCACGCCAAGCCCGCGGCCAAAGATGTTCCATCTGGCCCGCTGGCCATGTCCACCGAGGTGAACCAGCGGAAGATTCAGGAGCTGGAGCAGGACCTTAGCGCCGACCAGCGCCAGAGCCAGCAGCAGGCAATGGCGCAAAAGAACACGGGCAATGACGCCGTGCCTGGCGGCGCGCCGTCCGCCATGCAGCCTAATGGGGCGGCTCCGATGGCACCGCTACCGCCGTCCGCCGCACCGCCCAGCGATCCGGTCGCGGACGCGGAGAAAGCTCTGGCCTTCAAGTCGCGGTTTGCGTCGAACCTCGTCTCCGCCGAGGACAGCGCTCCACACCCCTCGGCGGAGACTGCCTACCTGAGTGAAACCACACCGGCTCGCCCTTCGAGCTTGCCGCCGACCGCTCCCACGCAAGCCGCGGCTGCTTCTGCTGTGGCAGTCAATAAACGTGCCCCGGAGGTCAACGTCAACTCCGCACACGGCCAGCCTTACGTCGTCTTCGAGGGCACCAGCATCGACACCGTGCTGGTGAACCGCCTAGATGGAGAATTTGCCGGGCCGTTGAAAGTGATGGTCACGAACCCCATTTACAGCCAGGACCGCCAGCACCTCCTGATCCCGGAAGGCACCTTCATCCTCGGCGATGTGCAGAAGGTCGCCGGCCTCGGCCAGAAGCGCCTCGCCGTCACCTTTCATCGCCTTTTGATGCCCGATGGCTATTCCGTCGATCTCGACCAGTTTCACGGTCTCGATCAGGCCGGAGCCACCGGGCTCAAGGATAAGGTCAACAACCACTACGTCGAGATATTCGGCGCGTCGATTGCCCTGGGCGTCATCTCCGGCGCAGCCGAGGCCACGAACCTCAACGAGGGTTTGAACGAGTCGGGAACGGAAGCTTATAAGGCCGGCATCGCTTCGAGCCTGTCGCAGTCGAGCGCCAATGTGCTCGACCGCTTCATCAACATCCCGCCCACCATCACTATCCGCGAAGGCCACCGGATCAAGGTTTACATCACCCAGGACATGCTCCTGCCCGCGTATGAAAACCACTCGATGCCCAGCAGTTATTGACTTTCGCTTTCCCCTATTCCCGCGCCAATGCTTGCACCGGCGCTCACCGAAAGGACACGTTATGAAACTGCATCTTCCTGTAGCCGCTCTCCTTCTCGTGCTTGCGCCGATGGCGCAAGCACAGTTCGGCAGCGGTATCGTTTTCGATCCCACGCAATCCGCCCATGCTCTGCAACAGATCGAGCAGGGGTCGCAGATTTATACGACCGCGGTCGCCACCCGCAACCAGATCGTTACCATGTACAACCTCGCCTACCAGATGTCGCAGTTGCCGCAGGACCTTGAGGCGCGGTACAAGGCCGACTGGTCGCAGTGGACCAGCTTACAGGCCCCGGCGAACACCTACGGCAATACCTCTGCGCTGGTGAACGCGCTCAACTATGGTGCGCTCGTCAACGCACAGCAGGGCTACAACAGCGCCTACGTGCAGGCGCAGAGTTATCCCTCGGGCAACTACGGGTCGCTCGATGCGCGCACCCAGGCCACTGTCGCCAATCAGTACGCCACTTCGGAGCTGGCGCAGACGACCACCACCAACACGCTCGCCACACTCGGCACCATCCGCACCGATGAACAGGGCTTTGCCACCAAGCTCTCGAATCTTGACTCGGATACCTTCTCGACCAGTTCCAGCCAGCAGACCCAGGCTGCATTGCTGGGCAAAATCAACTCCGCCACGCTGCTGCAAATTCATACCCAGCAGGACGCCAACCAGCTCCTCATGGCCTCGATCCAAACGCAGCTTGTCGCACAGAAACAGCAGATCGACGCGCAGAACCGTGCCCTCAACAATGCCATTTACTTTCAGCAGAATTTCCCCACGGCCATGCAGAACGTGAACAACGGCGTAAGCACCTCGATGCACTCCATCTCGCTCAGCATCAACGGGAGCTACTGATGGGACAGAACATCATCGCACAGCTTGGACAAGCCATCACGCAACTGTTGTCCACGAACGGCTCGGTCCTGCAAGCCACCGGGCTCGATATCTTCCGTGGACTCGCCACGATCCTCATCGTCTGGTTCGGCATCAAGGCCGCCCTGTCCGCTTCCCAGGGACTCGGCGGCTTCCACTTCGCCAAATTCGCCGACCTCATCCTGATGATTGCGCTTGGGCTGGGGATGCTGACGTACTACTCGACGCCGATCCCCGGCACCAGTTACAGCTTTAGTGACCTCATCACCAAAGAGGGCCTGAATCTCTCATCGCAGATCGAGTCCAGTCAAACGCAATCGATTGCCGATACCATCACCGCCCAGGAGCAGCAGCTCGGCTCGCCTCCGGGCAGCTTCAACCTCATCGAAGACCTCACGTATCTGCTGATTGTCGTAATACTCGCCCTGATGGAAGCCGCGGCCTTCGCGGTGATCGCCTACGGCTACGTCGCCGCCGCTGTCTGTGTCCTCATCGGCCCGATCTTCATTCCGTGGTTCATCGTGCCCAAGATGGACTTGGCTGTTTTGGGGCTGGCTGAAAGCCTTCATCGGCTTCAGCTTCTATCAGGTCGTCGCCAGCGCCTTTATTTATGTCTTCTCCAAGATGCTCACTTCGATGTTCCAGATCATCGGCAATATCAGCATCTCGAACGCGTTTACCGTCCTGCCTGCGTTGCTGATTACGCTGTTTGTCTGCATCTACGGGCTGGTTAAGATCCCCGAACTTACCTCAGCCATTCTCAGCGGCCGCGCCGGCACCTGGGTCAACGTGATGGGGGATTAATCATGCCGAAGACACAGAGTGAACTCCCCATCACCGATGCTGGCCACAAGTTCCTTGAACTGTATGCGGAGCCAGTCGTCACCAACACCTACCTCAAGGTTGCCATTCTTGTGCTTTCGGTCGTCACGCTGGCTTCGCTTGCGCTCCTCTATCGCGCCTCAACCGCTGCTCTGCGGCTGAAGCCGCTCATCATCTCCATCACCGACGCCGGGCGCGGCCAGGTGGTGAACTATGCCGACTTCTCTCATGTGCCCGTCGAGCGGGTCAGCAAATACTATCTGGCGCGCTGGGCGCAGCTCTACTACGGACGCAATCACGCCACGTTGCAGCGGGATTTTGCCGATTCGCTGAATTTCTTCTCCAACGACTTGCAGTCTGCAACGCTGGCGCGGGTGACGAAGGCCAAGACGCTTGAGACCTTCCTGCTCGATCCCAGCGCACCCAACGTGGACATCGAGATCAAGGCCGTCGTGCTCGACGATACGCGCCAGGCTCCGTATCGCGCCCACATCGAGTTTGAGAAAGTCTTCTACTCCTTTGGCGACCAGCAGGAGCAGAGCCGCGAACGGTGGACCGAGAATGTCGTCTATGGCTTCCGCGATGAAGTCCCGAACGCGATGCTGCTCACCAATCCCCTCGGTCTCGTCATCAGCTACGTCCACGAAGACCAGGCATTCGGGAGCTAATCATGCGACCGAAGATGCCCATTCTGGTTTATTGCGCCGACCGTGAACTGCTTTCCGCTACGGCTTTCGCGCTTCGCTTGCAACCTTACGATGTCACCGCCATCGACGACAGCCGGAGCGCCGCGGCGCTCATGATGGCGGGTTGCACCGAGCTTACGTGCGGCGTCCTGATCCACGCAAGACAGGGCGACCTCGCGGGCAGGCTGATTCATCGCCTGCTCGAAACGGATCTGCATGTCCCCCTGTTGCTGGTGGACCGTGCCGGTGACCTCGCACCCGTCCGCTACGCGGATATGGTTCTCTATGGCCGCAATACCTCGATGTCCCACATCCTCGGCGCTCTCAATGTGCTGTGTGCGCGGAAGCGCGGACCACGGAGTGCGGCGTGAGCGAGCTGATCTACATCGGCGGGTTTTCAGGCGGCATCGACTCGCAGGCTGCCGCGCGGTTCATGCTGAACCGCTACGGCCCTGCTCGTATCGTCCTCGTGAACTCGGACGCGGGAGGCAACGAGCATCCACTCACCATCGAGCATATCGACTGGTACTCCGCGCATGTCTGCCCCATCGAGAGAGTGAATGCAAAGGTGGGAGACTTTCGCACCGACGAGTGGTGCGAGAAGAAAGGTATCGACCCGCAAGCCAATCTCACCTTTCCCGGACTCGCCATCATTAAGGGTCGCTTCCCATCCCGAAAGGCCCAGTTCTGCACTGAAGCATTGAAGCTCGCTCCGATTCGCCGGTGGATCGAAGATCGCCATTTGGACGGTAACTACGCGCGCTTTACCGGCGTGCGCCGCGATGAATCGCTGGCACGCTCCGACCGTCAGTGGCAGGAGTGGGATGACTACTACGACTGCGAACTCTATAACCCCGTCTACGACTGGACGAAACAGATGTGCTTCGACTACGTCCGCGCACACGGAGAGCGGGTCAATCCTCTCTACTCGCTAGGCTTCACCCGCGTTGGGTGTGCCCCCTGCATCAACTCCGGCAAAGACGACATCCTGAATTGGGTGACGCGCTTCCCGGAGATGATCGACAAGGTCCGTCGGTGGGAGCAGCAGGTGGGCCGCACATTCTTCGCGCCCTGCGTTCCCGGCATGACCATCAACTGGATCGACGACGTAGTCGCCTGGGCGAAGACCGACCGGGGCGGCAGGCAGAACAATCTCTTCCGCATCTTGCCGCCACCCGCTTGTGAATCGAGGTTCGGTCTATGCGAGTGAACCTCAATTGTGTGGCCCTACTGGCTCGACAGTTCGAGGTCGATGGTCTCGTCGGCGTAGACGGCCCCCTGATCGATGTGCAACTGTTCTGCGATGGCATTCTGCGTCAGGCTGCGCGCCTTTCGCATCTCGGAAAGCGCGATCTTTCTGCGCTCTTTACGGACCTGCTCTTCAATGCGCGCACGCCGTTCCGCAGGGATTTTGTTGTAAAGCTCGCTGAACTTTTTCGCCATGATATTCCTCACCTTATCCGCGAAGGTGCTCCGCATACGGTTGCGGAGCATGCGCTCATCCAGTGGCCGCTCTTACTTCTCGCTCAACATATCAATACGCACCGCACCCTCTGGAAAGATCGCCTGGATATCCAGCACGCCTCCCATCGCCTCCACATAACTTCTAAGAGTGCTGAGATACATATCGCTGCGTTTCTCGATCTTCGAGATTGCGCTCTGGTTCACCCCAAGCGTATGCGCCAGATTGGTCTGTGTCAGGTTACGCGCGGCCCGCAGTTGTTCGAATGGAATCTCCGCCAGCAGCTTCTCCTTGCCTGCCTTGATCTCCGCCTGCTGCTTCGCGCTCATCTTGCTCTTAAGTTCACTGAATTTCGTAACCATGATCCCTCTCTCCCTGCGCTGGAATTTTCAGATCCTTTCCTTGCGGCTTTGCTCCGTCTCTTCGATATATGCCGCAAAGAGCTTTTCGGCCCTTGGCACATTCGTTTCGTACCAGCGGTCATCACCTGTCTTGTTGCCTCCCAGCAACAGGACCGCGTTGCGTTTCGGGTCGAAGGCATACAACACACGATAAGGCTGTCCGGCGTGCTGAATGCGGAGTTCTCGCAGCTTCTGCGACGTCGTAATGCCGGAGCTATGGGGAAACTTCAACGTGACCCCATGATCTTCGAGCAATTCGATCACGATGCCTACGCTGACCTGCTCTCCCTCGCTAAGGCTCTCCCACCATGTTCTGAATTCCGCGGTAATCAGGACCTCAACAGCCATACGAGAAGTATTCCACGTAAAGACTATTCCGTCAAAGGACTACCTGCTGCGATCGGAGCGACGCCATGAGATACCTCTCCGTGTGCTCAGGGATAGAGGCGGTCTCGGTTGCGTGGGGACCGTTGGGCTGGCAGCCCGCGATGTTCGCCGAGATCGACCCTTTCTGCTGCTGGCTGCTGCGCTCGCGCTACCGCGCATCGCGGCCCATTCACATGCCGAGTCCGCATGATGCACTGACACGCAAAGAGGCCAGGCAGCGCGCGGCAGCCATTCGCAACGTCGTTGCTCTGCCTGCCGATGGGGCCGTCATCAACGCCGGAGATTTCACGAAGATTGGAGCTGACGATGTTGGAGCAATCGACCTTCTGGCCGGAGGAACACCTTGCCAGTCTTTCTCCGTCGCCGGTAAGCGAGCGGGACTGGATGATCCGCGTGGCAACCTCACCATCGAGTTTGCTCGGCTTGCTGGCAGACTCCGCCCCGTATGGCTGGTGTGGGAGAACGTCCCCGGCGTCCTGTCGATCGACGACGGACGGACGTTTGGAGCCTTCCTCGGGATGTTGGTCGACCTCGGGTATGGGATCGCCTACCGGGTTCTTAACGCTCAACATTTCGGAGTACCCCAGCGACGGCGCCGCGTCTTCGTTGTCGGATATCTTGAAGACTGGAGAGCTGCCGCAGCGGTACTACTTGAGCGGCACGGCCTGTCGGGGTATCCTCCGCCGCGCCGAGAAGCGCGGCAAGGATCTGCCGGAGGCGTTGAGGTTGGCCCTGCTGGCGGTCGCCTCACAGACACCGCTCCCACCATCGATGCAGGATGCAAAGATGGCTTCATCCGCAATCAACTAGGCGTCGGCGTCCTCTCATCGACGGATGAAATCTCCCACTGCCTGAATGCTGGTGGCATGGGCAGGCAGGACTTTGAAAGCGAAACGATGATCGCTCATGCGCTCTCCGCCGATGGCTTCGACGCGAGCGAGGACGGCACCGGGCGAGGAACGCCCGTGGTGCCGGTCGCCATCTGCACGGCGCACTCGCAGTCGAATGGCAGCGGCTTCTCCGACAATGTTGCTCACACTCTGGAGAGTGGCGGCGCTCAGGCTGTCGCCTTTGCGCAAAATACTCGTGACGAGGTGCGGCTGTACGGTGGCGACGGAAAGACAGTCGGCGCACTCGCAGCGCAGCCGGGCGCTAAACAGCAATCCTACGTCGCCTTCTCTGCGAAAGATTATGGCGCCGACGCGGATGACGTCGCACCAACATTGCGCAGCATGGGGCATGACCGGAGCCATGCCAATGGTGGTGGCCAGGTAGCGATCGCCTTCGCTCAGAACCAGGAAGGCGATGTCCGCAGTGGCGATGTGATGCACTCGCTTGGGACCAATGCCAATGCGACCAGCCGCAACGCCCCCACTGTCGCATTCACGCTTCACGGCAATGACGGGACAGCGAGTACAGCCTCACCCACCGAGGTTGCGGGAAGCGTGCGGACCCGCGCTCCCGGCAGCATCGAGAATAGCTCAACCACCGCTGTGATGCAGGAGCAGTCCGTCGCCTGGTCTGGAGAACTCACCGCATCGACCGACGTAGCGGGAACCCTTCAGCGCGGCGGCGAGGGCGGACGCGTCGATGGCGTGATGACGCCTCAGATGGCCGTCCGGCGATTGACCCCCGTGAGTGCGAGCGGTTGCAGGGATTCCCCGACGATTACACGCTGGTCGAGTACCGCGGCAAGCTCGCAGCCGATGGACCCCGCTACAAGGCACTCGGCAACTCGATGGCGGTTCCGGTCATGCGCTGGATCGGTGAGCGCATCGCAGCCGTCGATGCCATCCTCCGTGATCAACACGTCGACGGGAGGGTCCGATGAGCCACCTTGCACGCATGCAGACACTGACACGCACCTCCCAATCGCGGAGAGAAGCAGGTCTTCTTCTTGCCTTTGCTGCCCCCGGTCTGGAGCCGTGTAGCTCGCCTTCGACTCCGTCGCCCAAAGACAGGTTCTTCGCATGGGAGGATGCAGAGGCCAGTAGAGAGCTATTCGGTGCGGTTCACCCACGGTCTGCTTTTGTAGCTGGACCCAACAGCCAGCGAGCGCAGATGTTCATCCGTGGTCTGGTTGCGACAGCATCCTTATATAGACGCCCTTCAGACAGGTGTTTCCATAGAGCCCCATCTCTCCCGTATTTTCCCTGCTCACCCTCGGTCACTCGCTTCAGTGCTTATCCCGCGCCCTGCGGCACGGCGCGACTCTGCTTTTTCGGCTTTCAGAAAATCTTTTCGACTACTTCCCGCAAAGAGCGCGGAAAGAAAAGATTTCCCGAACCTTCCGAAAATGCGTCGCTTGGCACTTGGGAGCGGGGCACCTCGCGTCGCTTCGCGCAAGAGTGTCCCGAGGGCAATTCGGGCAAATACAAACAGGAGAAAAACGATGGAACTCTATACCAACGACGTGAAACTGAAAGGCTATATCGGCAAGGACGCCGAGAGCTTCGCAACCAAGAACCAGACCACCCTTGTGAGATTCTCACTGGCCGTCAAGTCCGGCTACAAGGACAAGCAGACACAGCAGTGGGTGAACCGCACCGAGTGGCCCCGCATCGTCGCCTTCGGCAAGCCCGCCGATTACGCGAAGGACCTGAAGAAGGGCGACTACGTCGAGATCGTCGGCGAGCTGCACAGCACCGAACGCGAGGTCGAGATCTTCAAGGACAAGAAGAAGACCAAGATCAAGATCCGCGATTGGGAGGTACGCGCCAGCATCGTCAAGAAGCTGGCGAAGCCGGTATCGGGCCAGAACCCCGACGCCGAGCCCATCACGGAGGACGACGCGGCTTAGGCCGCGTTGTCCTCCCCTGGGAGGTGCAATCATGATCGAAATTTTTGAGAACAGCCTCAAGTTACGCGGCTTCCTCACGACCGATGCCGAGGTGCCGGCTTCAAACGGAATCTCCGAGGATGCTTTCGCGGTCCTGTCCCTGGCAACTATGTCCGGCACCTGGGATGTCGCCACCAACGAGTGGACTCCACGCGTAACTTCGCATCGGATCGTCTGCCCCGGCCCGTGGTTTTGCGGTTTCACGCGTGGCATGAGGCGCGGCGACTATCTCGAAATCGAAGCAGAACTGCGAACGCAGGAGCATGTCCGAATGGTTGTCGTTGCTGGGGAGCGCTTTCCTGTGAAGCACGACTCGTATGAGATTCAAGCGACACGGATACAGCGGTTGGAACGTCCCCTCGTAGTCGTCGATACGGGCGAAGACGGCTAACGCACTCAACACCTATTCGCGGAGAGGCTAACGTCTCTCCGCATTTTCCTCGGCACCGCCGCTTGCATCGCGGCAGAAAGGGCATCCATGATCGCCAACGCCGTATTCGTGGCTACGCTCATTTTTCTCGCGCTCGGCTTCTGGTTGAGCAATGAGCTGCTCTTCCTCACTCCGTGGCGCAGCTTCATCCTGCACAACGACCTTCAGAGCATCGCGCTTTACTGCGCTCTACTCTTCGCCAACCTCCTCGGCCTCACCGTATGGATCGAGCGCAAGTTCTTCCTGCGCGACACAGGCCGCAAGCTCCGCCATCTCGATCAGGAGATCCACACCGGTCAGAGCGAACTGTCCGACGAAATCCTCGCGCAGTTCGGCGATGAGGAGGAGCGATAGGTCATGCCGAGCGAAGACCAGTACATGGAACGTACGTCGGACCTTGTGGCCAAGGTCCGTGCGATGCGCGAGGCTGCCGAGAAAGAGATGAACCGCTTCACCCGCGTGGCCGACTACGACATGCGTCGTGTCGTCGGCCAGAAGCCGAAGGCATCGCCGGTTTCTGCCGAAACCGTCCCGCCTCCTCCTGCCGTGGAGCGACCGAAGAGGTCTGCCGCTAAATCCTCGACCACCCAGACATCGATCGAGTTTGCGCCCGCTCCTGCGGAGCAGGGCGGTCACGGGGAGGATGAATGAGACTGGATATTCCCCAGGATGTTCCCCGGCGCCGCGAGATTGCGCCGGATGACAATTCTTCATCGCAGGATCACCGGAAGACTCCGGTTGTCCTGCCGGAGACCCCGGTTCAGCAACGCCTGGACTCTCTGCGCGAACACGCCGACCATCGCCAGCCCTATCATCCGCGCCCCCGCGAGGATCGTAGCGCCGCTTCGCGTGCCGTCCCTCGGGAGCCACGGCCACGGACCGTAGACCCCGAGGACACACGCCGCGCGCGTCGTGTACCTCACGAGGTCATCGGCCTTGAGTTGCGCGATGAGGAAAAGAAGCTGCTCACGGAGGTGGGACGATTCCGAGTGGTCCGGGTCGAGGACCTGAACCAGACCGTCTACGATGGCAAATCGCGCAAGCTGGAGAACGACCTGAACTATCTCCGCGACAAGGGCCTCGTGGAGACGCAGCGCGTCAATCTTCGTCATGACGGAAAGCGGCGGACGATTGAGCGCGTCGAGGTGGTCACACTCACGAAAGCCGGTCGCAGCCTGCTTATCAAGCAGGGCGACCTGCCCAAAGACCAGAGGGTCTATGCGGGTTTGGTTAAGCCACGCGAGGTCGAGCACGACTCACAGATTTATCGGGCTTACCGCAAAGAAGCCGAACGCATCGAGAACAGAGGCGGCAGCAATCTCCGCGTGCGTCTCGACTTCGAGATTAAGTCAGATGTCCAAAAGGCCATCTATGCGGAGCGCAAGGCCGACCCGAAGCGTGACATGGCCGAAATCAAAGAAGAAGTAGCGGCACGGCATGAGCTGCCATTTGTTGATGGCAAGATTCAGATTCCCGATGCCCGCATTGACTACGACCTCCCCCGCGACCCAACCCTGGATCAGGATCAGGGATCGCGCACCGGCCACGAGGACATCGAGGTTCTGACCGCTGCTTATCACACTGGACATCTGCGCTCGAAGGCGCAGGCCGGTTTCCGTAACTATGCGTCGGCCTCCGACCGTTCCAGCCTGACCGCGAAGATTGAGGACGATCACGGTCTGATGGAGGACATTCTGGAGCTGTGATGGCCAGCTACGATCCCATCCCGATGCTGGAGAATGCCGGGTACACCGAGCAGGAGGCGGCGTTCCTGTATCTGGTCGCCGTCCACTCCGGTTACTTCCTGCGCCGGCAGTTTTCCCGATTCGTCCAGCGCGACCGCGGTGGTCTTGCCGACAAGTTCATCCAGAAAGCTCTGCGCCTCGACCACCTCCAGGTGGTCGAGTGCGGGCAGGCTCGTCATGTGTATCACCTGACATCGCGCCCGGTGTACCAGACCATCCTCCGCGGCGACTCCCAGCACCGGCGTTTCAAGGGCTTCGCCTACATGCAGTCCCGGTTGCTGATTCTGGATTTTGTCCTCGACAGCCTCGGCGAAGCCATCCTGGAAAACGAGGCGGCTAAGGTTGCTTTCTTCACCGCTCGGTGCGGCGTTCGTTCCGAACTCCTGCCCCGCGGTTGGGCCGGGCGAGCCGTGCTCTTCCCGGATGGCTACCCCATCTTCGTTTCATCCGATGGGATACCTCGCTTCACCTTCTTCGAAGATGGCTCGGTCACGCTCACCCGGTTCGAACGTTTCCTCGATCAGTACCGCCCGCTCTTCTCCGCGCTCCGCGCGTTCGAGCTGGTCTATCTCTCCGACGTCGAGAAGAGTTTTCCGTTCGCGCGTACCGCCTTCGCCGCTCACTTCACCGAGACGCAGATCGCCGGCGTCAGTGAACAGACACCGCTTGGCGTCGAGCACTTTCTCGAATACCTCCGCGCTCGTGAGATGCACGAGATGCGGAGCTGGCCGGTGACGGGACGCGATCTCAGGGTGCTTGAAGAAGGGGAACACGTATACACCACGCTCGAACACCAGGCTCTGTATGCGGCGTGGAAGATGCAAAGCACCGATGCGGAGAAGATCCGAAAGCGGTTTATGCATCAGGGTCCGCAGGCAAAGTTCACCACTATCGCTCTGCCTTACATCTATCCGCTCTTCTCGCTGAAACGGGAGAGGAAAACCAGCGAGGATCACGGGTCACGGCTGCGGTCAGGCCAGCGGTCATTGCGGGAAAAGGCTTAGTCATGCGGATACAACGAGTTACGCGGAAAGATGGGGTCAAGGGAAAGTATGTGCCGGGGGTGGGAGCGACGCACCCCTGCGGGGTTCCCGCGTCGGCTCCGCCGCGCTGGTCGCTCCCACCCCCGGCACACCAGGTATCCAGAAAATATCTGACGCGGATATTTCAGTGATCTGCGCTGGATATAAACCGGATCAGTTCAGCATCAACCACTGATCCATATCGCAGCCGGGACAGATACACACAAGATCACAACCTCATCCATAGGAAGAACCCCATGAGCAAACTGAAACTGGAGCACGGCGTCAGCAGGATTCGTCGCGCGAAGCTGCAATCCTCCATCGACCAGACCGTAGCCGACGACATCGAGTCGCTGGCCGAGTGGTCGAACAACGAACCCAACTACATCATCAACGAGCTGCTGCGCTTTGCGCTGCTTCAGGAAGAGGATTTCCAGAAATACAAGGCCAGCGCCGCCGCGACCACCGCGCGGGCTGCCGCCACTTCAAAGCCCACGTCGGCGACCATCAAGCCTGTATCCGAACCGGCTGCAAAACCGGACGTAACAATATCGAGCACAGCGGCCCACGCATAGAGAGGCATCGACCCATGCGCTTCAGAGCTTCACTTCAAAACATCATTCGTCCGCTGGTCGAGTATCGCTTCCTGCTCTCGCTGGGATTGAGCGCAGCCTGCGGCATCGTCCTCAACAGCATCTTTCCGATTGATACGGCGAACCGGCTTCTTCGCTTGATTGCGCTGGAGCGGCCCACGGTCTTTCACTCCGTCGTCTGGAGCTACGACCTGTTCCTGTACTCGACACCCTTCATTGCCTGCTCCATGATCTTCTCGCTGTTGTATGTCCATCTATATAAGAGTGAGCAGGAACTTGCGGCAGGGCTGCTGCCTCCATATCCCCAGCCGCATACACGTCCGGAGCTTTCCCTGATACTCGGCGAGGTACATCGCCAGCTCGTTCCGAAACCCAGCCCGGCTCCGCGGTGGCTCTCGATCCCCGAGCGCGGCCTCTACACCGGCATCGCCTCCTTCGGCTCTATCGGATCGGGGAAAACCTATGGGTTGATACTTCCCGCAATGCGTCAGTTGTTCGCGTATCGCGCCGACGATCCTGCACGCAGGCTGTCGGGCATCGTTCTTGAGGTCAAAGGCGATCTTTGCCGGCAGCTACAGCGCATCCTTAAATGGTGCGGGCGGGAGCAGGATTATGTCGAAGTCTCGCTCGACGGCAATATCCGCTATAACCCGTTGAACAACTCTCTCGACGCCTACGCCCAGGCGTTCAATATCGCGTCGATCATCACATCGATATGGGGCAGAGGCAAAGAACCGTTCTGGCAGCAGTCCTACACAGACCTTGTGAGGTACGTTATTATGCTGCACCGCATCCGCGACGGATATCTCACGATGGTCGATCTCTTCCGAACTGTCATCAGCGCAGGCAAGCTCGAAGATATGCTTACGGAGGTTGGCTCACGCTTCAGCACTGTCCGCTATATCGGTATTGGCAAAGAGGCATATCGAGAGAATGAGAGTTTACTATCTCCACTGGGTTTCAAGTGGAACGAGGTGGCCAACCTTTATCTCATTGCGCGGCGGGAAGAGTTGGAGAACCTGCTTACCCACGAGACCTCCGCCACCTTCGATGTCTTTACCCGGAAGCCGTATCGCCCCGACCAGCGGGACCGCTTCGACAGCATCCAGTATTGGTACTGGGAGCACTGGAAATTCTTTCGCTCCGAGGTCAAGACGTCCATCATCCAGGGCATCGTCGTGTTCCTCTCGCTCTTCGAGACCGATCCCGATGTTCGCCGCGTCTTCTGCCCACCGAAGGAACTCTATGATGGCAAGCCATGCGCCTCTGATCCAAACGGCGTCGTCCTCCAGCCGTTCGAGGAACTCATCGAATCCGGCGCGGTCGTTGGGCTGAACTTTCCTGTGGCCCTGAACCCGGCGCTGGCGAAAACCATCGGTACCATGATGAAGATCGACTATCAGCGGGCCGTGATGCTGCGCATCCCGAAGATGGACCGCTACCCGGAGAAGCATTACCGCTCAACCGTCTTCATCTGCGACGAGTACCAGCACTTCGCTACCGTAGGCGCTGACAACCCGACAGGCGATGAACGCTGGCTCTCGTTATCACGGCAACCGAAGTGCATCCCCATCGTTGCTACGCAGAGCGTGTCGAGCCTGAAAGACGCGCTGCCCAATGAAGGCGTCAAGACGCTGCTGCAGGCCCTTCGTAATAAGGTGTTCCTCACAACCACTGATCCTGAAACAGCGCGGTATGCCTCCGAGCTGTGCGGCAAGGCGGACCGCACACGTATCAGCTACACCGTCTCAGAGTCTTCCACCAATGCCAACGTGAGCTGGTTGAGTGGGCGCACCTCATCCAACAAAGGTTCCGTCTCCGCATCGAAGGCATACCAAAAACATAAAGAACCGCTGTTTGAAGAGAAGGTCTTCTTCGATCTGAAGAATGCGCAGTCTTTGGCCGTGATCTTCGATGGCGTCAGCCCGCTGCCACCGAGCTACTGCTATCTCAAGCCTGATTTCCTGCCAATCGCCATGAGTTGGTTCGAGCAGGAACGGATCGCATTCGATCCCCAGAGGATACAACAATGAGTTTTGAAGTTATTATTCCGTTCCTCAAGCCCATCGAGCATCTGCTCGCCAGCCGCACCGTCTCCGAGATCATGGTGAACCCCGATGGTTCTGTCTGGATGGAAGAGAAGGGCCGCATCGAGCTGCTACCGGATATCCGCTTTGAAGAGGGCGCGTTGTTGACGAGCCTCGAAGTCATCGCCAACCGCTTCGGCAAAAAGCTCGATGCCGACTCGCCCATCCTAAACTTGCGTCTGCCGGATGGCAGCCGCATGGCCGCGCTCATCCCGCCCGTCGTCAATCCCCAGCCCATGATCACGATACGAAAGTTCACCTCGCGTGGCTACACCATGAACGACCTGATCGAGCGCAGAATGCTCACTGCCGAGCAAGGACAACAACTTACCGATGCAATCCGCCGCGGCGACAATCTCTTGATCTCTGGCGGGACGGGCGCGGGCAAAACGACTTTGACCAATGTCATCGCGGGTTTTATCCCGGACAGCGATCGCATCCTCATCCTCGAAGACGTTGCCGAACTCTACATACGGAAGCGGCACGTCATCTCTGCCGAGGCCCAGCTCGACACCCACAAAAGCCAGATCGGTTTCAGCGACTTACTGAAGGCCGCATTGCGCCACAGGCCAGACCGAATCATTGTTGGTGAGATTCGTGGCCCGGAGGCGCGCGTCTTCCTCGATGCGCTCAACACCGGTCATCGCGGATCGCTCTCAACGATTCATGCCAACAGCGCCGGCGATGCTCTGCGGCGCCTCGCGCAACTCGCCATGCGCGGCTCGGGAGGAGTCCCTTTGCAGGATGTAACGGAGGAATGCCGACGATCCATCGATCTGATCGCCCATGTGGCCAATCATGATGGCTGGCGGCACGTCACGGAAATCCGGGCGATAGCTTCCGAATAGCCCGTAAACCAAGACTTACGCGTAGATCGCTTGACGCTGCGTGACCATGCTGGATGTTTCGCGCAATCAAACTCTAGGCTGCTATCATTGCGGCCATGTCTACAGCACAAACTTGGGACCCTGTGTCTTATGCCCGAAACGCGAGATTCGTATCCGACTTAGGATCGCCCGTCGTGGATTTACTTGCACCTAAGCCCGGCG
>Ga0208193_1000296_pt1 | contig 30919 bp, 26 predicted proteins | sample June2015DPH_17_2_FD_184716 | JGI IMG/M metagenome (GOLD analysis project Ga0208193, IMG submission 184716) | Peatland microbial communities from SPRUCE experiment site at the Marcell Experimental Forest, Minnesota, USA - June2015DPH_17_10... | ecosystem: Environmental > Terrestrial > Soil >... | reverse complement strand
CTACGTTCCGACAGATGACATTTACGCCGGCTTCACGCTGGGCAACGATTCGATTAACAAGGCGCTCGATGCGCGGCTGGGGCCGGATCTCATCGGACAGATTCTCGACGCCGGATATAACTTCGATTTTATCGACGACGCGGCGATTGCGCATGGCGGGATTCCATACAAGATGCTCGTCCTGCCGGCCCCGCAGCGCATGCCCGAGGCGACCAGGCGCAAGATCGAGGAATACAAGCGCTTCGGCGGCTTTGCGATCGATACGAGGGACACGCCGTCCGTGGGCGAGGCATTGAAAAAAGCGATTACGCCGGACCTGGCAACGGCCTCCCCGGATATCGGGTTCGTGCATCGGCATCTGCCTTACGCGGAGATCTATTTCGTGGTGAACACGAGTAACCATCCGGTGCGGGACGATGGGGCGAAGTTCCGGACCGGGGAGTTGAAGCCGGCTTGGTGGAATCCTATGGATGGACGAATCGACAATGCCGGGTCACCAGGCGAGGACGGTACGTTTCCGCTGTACTTGGAGCCGTACGAATCGCGCGTGCTAGTGTTTTCGAGAGTTACCGAGGGGAACATGAGTCCGCCTGGCCCGATGCACGCCAACGTGCCGTGGATTGCAATGGATCCAAAGTGGAAAGTCACCTTCGACGGCTTGGGCATTACACAGAACATGAACCCCCTCCATTCATGGGCCGACGATCCGGCCACCAGGTACTACTCGGGAACCGTAACCTACGAAACGACTGCTGAAGTTCACGACATGTTCGATTCGATTTATCTCTCCTTCGGAGGAGGGACGCCGGTGGAGGACTCCGTGCGACGCTCCGGGAGCGGGATGCGAGCCATGCTAGAGAGCCCCGTGCGAGAAGCAGCGAAGGTCTATGTGAATGGCAAACTGGCGGGTTCGGTATGGTGTCCGCCGTACTACGTCTACATAGGCGATTTGCTCCACATTGGGGCGAACACGATTCGCGTGGTTGTCGCGAACCTGGCACTCAACGAACTTGCTAAGGGCCCATTGCCAGACTACCGGGCGCTGAATGCGAAGTACGGCGAGCGATTTCAGCCGCAGGATCTGCAGAACCTACAACCGGTCCCTGCCGGCCTGTTGGGACCGGTCTTCACCATCACTCGTTAGGAACCTATGACTCGTAGAGATCTTCTCCGCCGTAGCGCGCTGACTACGCTCGCTTCGATTGCTCTTGATGCGCAGGAAGCTGCGCCTGCGCCCACTTCGCCTGCACTCAATTGGTTGGGCGGTATGGCGCCGCCGCTTGAAACCGGCGTCAGTTGGGGCGTTCCGTGGCCGCGCGGGACTGTTTCTAAGTCGCAGACATTCAGCCTGACTGCGGGTGGCGCCGCGCTACCGCTGCAACAGTGGCCGCTCGCTTACTGGCCCGATGGATCGATCAAGTGGACCGGGTTCGCTACGATTGCGCACACGGCGGCCGCGTTCCGGCTTGCGCCGGGCACTCCCGCAGCGCCAGTTTCTCCGATCAGGGTTGCTGAATCGGCCGCCGCCATCGATATCGATACCGGGCGGATTCAAGCGCGGATTCCGAAGTCGGGCGCGGCATTTATCGACTCCATCGCGATGGATGGACGCGCAGTCGCTGGGTCCGCGCGTCTTGTCTGCATGCTGGAGGGCGGAGCATCCTTCACCAGCAATATCCAGAAGGTCACGGTGGAGCAGCGCGGACCGGTTCGCGCCACGGTGAAGATTGAAGGCGTCCACAAGGCCGATGCAGGCGCGCGCGAATGGCTGCCGTTCACGGTGCGTCTCTACTTCTATGCGGGCATCGAAAACATCCGGCTCATCCACAGCTTTGTTTTCGACGGCGACGATAAGAAGGATTTCATCCGCGGTCTCGGAGTCGCTTTCGGCGTGCCAATGCGCGAACAGGTTCACAACCGGCATGTGCGCTTTTCCGGCGAAGGCGAGGGGCTTTGGTCCGAGCCGGTGCAGCCCGCCACCGGACGTCGCGTCCTGATGGCGCCCGGTAGCCGCACCAACGTTTTCGCCGACCAGCTTGCGGGCAAGCGCTTGCCCAACCGCGAAGCGTTCGACGCCGCCGGACAGAAACTGCTGCACGATTGGGCGGTGTGGAGCGACTACAAACTGGTGCAGGCGTCCGCCGACGGCTTCGGGGTGCAGAAGCGCGTCAATGGCGAAAGCTGCTGGCTGGACGCCGCGGCCGGCCACCGAGCGTCGGGGCTGGTCTTCGCCGGCGATGTCTCGGGAGGCCTGGCTGTGGCGCTGCGGCACTTCTGGCAGTCGCATCCGCGATCGCTGGAAGTGCGTAACGCGACGGGGACAAGCGCCGAGCTGCGCGTGTGGCTGTGGTCGCCGGACGCGCCGGCGATGGATCTGCGCCATTACGATCTGGTGAATGGCGTGGAGCACGCGCACGACCTCGATTCCAGCTACGAAGACGTGCAGACGGGCTTCAGCACGCCCCACGGCGTGGCGCGCACCAGTGAGATGACGCTCTTCCCCAGCGCCGGCGTGCCGTCGAAAGAAGACACGGCGCGTCAGGCTCGACTTGCCGAGGAGCCGCCGCTGATTGTGGCTACGCCGCAGCATATCCACGCGGCCGGAGTGTTCGGAATCTGGAGTCTGCCCGACCGCTCCACGCCCGCCAGGCAACAGCTTGAAGACCAACTGGACGCGGCCTTCGCGCTCTATCACAAGGAAGTGGAGCAGCGGCATTGGTACGGCTTCTGGAATTACGGCGATGTGATGCACCAGCACGATGGTCCGCGGCATATGTGGCGCTATGACATCGGCGGGTTTGCGTGGGACAACACCGAGCTCGGCACGGACATGTGGCTCTGGTATAGCTTTCTGCGCACCGGCCGGCCCGAGATTTTCCGCATGGCCGAAGCGATGACGCGGCACACGGGCGAGGTGGACGTCTATCATCTGGGACGATTCGCGGGGCTGGGCTCGCGCCACAACGTGCGCCATTGGGGATGCGGCGCGAAGGAGGCGCGCATCAGCCAGGCGGCTTACCGGCGCTTCTACTATTACCTGACCACCGACGAGCGCGCGGGCGACCTGATGCGCGCGGTGGTGGACGCGGATTACAAATCGCTGGAGATCGACGCGATGCGTCTGGCTTCGCCGCTGACTGCGCCGAACCCTTACCCGGCGCGCGTACGCGGCGGCCCGGACTGGCTGGCGTTCGTGGGCAATTGGATGACGGAATGGGAGCGCACCGGTGAGACGAAATACCGCGACAAGATTATCGCCGGGATGGACAGCATCGCTAAGATGCCTTACGGGTTTATGACCGGGCCCAATCAGCTTTATGGGTACGACCCGGCGACCGGCAAGCTTTACCCGATGGTGGAGGATGGTTTTGGCCACTACAACCTGACCGTGATTATGGGTGGCGCCGAGGTGATTTTCGAGTTGAACGAGCTTATCGACCATCCCGGATGGAAGAAGGCGTGGCTGCAATATTGCCGGCTGATGTCGGCGAGTAAGGATGTGGTGGCGCGCGATATGACCAGCGGAGCTGAGGGTGCGGATGCGCGGTTCGCCGACCCCGGGCGCCTGGCTGGTTATGTCTATATGCAGACTAAGGAAGCGGCGTTCGCGACCAAGGCATGGTCGGGAGTGATGGGCGGGCGGCGGCCTACTTACATGACTACAGCGTTCCAAGGGCCGGAGGTGCTCAACCCGATTGACGAGGTGACTGGGATCTCGACTAATAGCGTGTCGCAGGGTTGTTTGCAGGCGATTGAAGTGCTGGCTATGTGCGGCGACCAGATGCCGGGGTGAGAGACTCGGGTCCGGATTCGACGCAGAGACGCGGAGACGCGGAGATCGGCGCGGAGATTGAAGAGAGTAAGAGCATGAGGATTGATCATGGTGATGCCGCTTGGTTATAGGTAGTCGGCGCATGCGACGCTGAAGAGGTGGACGTCAACGTGCATCCTTCGAAGACCGAGGTGCGTTTCCGCCACGGATTATTCCGCGCGGGATCGTCATGGTATATTAAGCCATATGGCCCGTAGCACCATCATTATGTGAAGGCCGAGCTCCTTCTCCACCAGCGGATCGACTATGACGACGGTGCAATCGTGGAAATGGTGATTTGGCGAGTTCCGTCGCCGGTTCCCCCGTCTGGCCACGGCCTCAAGTATTCGTTGTTCTATGGCCGTCCGGGTGTCCGCCTGGTTGGCTACGACAACGAGCGCGGCAAGGGAGATCACCGCCATTACATGGGTCTTGAGATGGCCTACGCGTTCAGCGGCGTTGAGCAATTGATGATAGATTTCTGGTCTGACGTGCGGACAGTGAGGGGTGGCAAATGACAGACGTGAAAATCACCGTTGGGGGCGCCATCGAGGATGAAGCGGCGAGCCGCTTCGTGAATGCCTGGCATCGCGCGGAGCGTGGCGAATCTTTTCGTGAGCGCCACTTGGCGTTCGAGAGCTGGGATGCCCTCGCCCGCGTACTGACCGGTAAGCGGATGGAACTCTTGCGCTACGTCCACAAGTCTCCGGCTGCCAGCATCCGGGCGTTGGCAAAGGCATTAGGGCGCGACTACAGCAACGTTCACGCGGATGTCCAGGCTTTGACCGCGGCGGGCCTTCTCGAAACCACGGACGGCGGCGTGCGGGCCGACTATGACGCGATCGAAACCAAGATTGCGATTTGACGGGCACACGGCTGGACTGAGGCGTACAGCGCGGTCGCGATGCGCTAACTGGTCGCATCTCAGAAAGGGATTGCGATAACTCTTCACCTGATTCCCCGGCGTAGTATAATTATTCATAGCAACGAATAATCAACCAATGGCTCTCTCAGTCGGCATCGTCGGTTACCGCGGCTACAGCGGCGCGGAACTCCTCCACATTCTGGAGCGGCATCCCCATGTCGAACCCGTGTTGATGGAGCACCGCGACGACGCCTCCACCACCTCGCCCGTCCGCAACGCACGCCATCCGCGCCACTCCCCCTGCACCGCGCAAGCCGCTCATGATGAAGGACTTACGATAGTGTTCCTGGCCACCCCCCCTGAGGTTTCCATGGAATTGGCTCCGTTTATGCTTGAGGCCGGCGCGCGCGTTATCGACCTCAGCGGCGCGTTCCGCCTGGGTACCGTGGAGAATTACCGGACCTGGTACAAAGCGGACCATACGCAGCCCGAATTGCTGGCGGAGGCGGTTTACGGATTGCCCGAATATTGCCGCCAGCGAATCCCGAATGCGCGGCTGGTGGCGAATCCGGGCTGCTACCCCACGGCGGCGAATCTCGCTATCCGGCCGCTGCTCGAAGCTGGCGTGATCGACCGGACTGCGGGTGTGGTCTGCGATGCCAAATCCGGCGTGAGCGGCGCCGGACGCAAGGCGACCCTGAACAACAGCTTCTGCGAAGTGACGGAGAATTTCTCGGCCTATTCCGTTCTCCGCCATCGGCACGTTCCGGAAGTGCTCCAGGTTTCGGGTTTGCAAGAAGGCGAGTTCAGCTTCACCGCCCAACTTCTGCCGCTGGACCGCGGCATCCTCGAAACCATCTATTTCCGGACATCTGTAACCAGCGGCATCGGCAGCGCCGAAGACCTGTTGGCGATTTACCAGAAACGCTACGCCGCCGAGCCGTTCCTCCGCCTCTACAACCCTGGCCATATGCCGGACTTGCACGGCGTGGCGCGCACCAATTTCTGCGATATCGGCGTCGCGCTCGACGCCAAGACCGGCCGCGCCGTCGTAGTGAGCGCTATCGACAATCTGGTCAAGGGTGCGGCGGGCCAAGCCGTGCAGAATATGAACCTGATGCTCGGTTTGCCTGAGACGGAAGGGCTGCTGTGAAGGTCGCTGCTGCAAAGGTCGCTGCTGCAAAGGTCTTAGTCAAGCTGGGCGGCGCGCTGCTCGATACGCCCGAAATGCGCCAGAGCATGGCCAGGCAAATCGCGGAGGCCCGCGCGCGCGGCGTCGAGCTGGTTGTGGTACACGGCGGCGGCAAGCAGATGACGCGGTATCTGGCGGAGCGCGGCATTGAGAGCCGCTTCGTCGACGGACTGCGCGTGACCACGCCCCAGACCATCGACGCGGTGCTCAAGGTATTCGCAGGCAGCGTCAATCACGAGCTGGTGGCCAGCGTCAACCGCGCCGGAGCGCCGGCGGTGGGGCTGACCGGCATCGACGCGTTTCTGGCGGAAGCCGAGCAGATGGATCCGGCCTTGGGCGCGGTGGGGCGCGTCACCAGGTGCAACGCGGCGTTGTTGAATCTGCTGGTTGGCAACGGATATGTTCCGGTGGTGGCGTGCGTCGCGGGCGATCGCGCGGGCAACATCTACAATGTGAATGCCGATCAGATGGCGGTGGCGTGCGCGGCCGGCTTCGGCGCCAGTCAGCTGGTGTTTTTGACGGATGTGGAAGGCGTGCTGGACGCTTCCAGGCAGATTCGCCGCTCGCTGACCGCGGCCGAGAGCCGGCAGCTCATCGCCGATGGCGTCGCGACCGGCGGGATGCAGGCCAAGCTCAACGCCGCATTGTCCGCGCTGATGGCGGGCGTGGAGCAGGTGCGCATCGCGCCGGGCGCGGCGGAAAATGCGCTGGCCAGAGCGCTCGCTGGGGAAGAGATCGGAACCAGAATGGTGTTACGCGAGGAGCAAGCCGCATGATCAGTGGAGTACAGGCCGACGCATTCGTCGAAGCGCACGGCGCCGTGGGGCGGCTCGATATACGCAAGGCCGTGATGCGCGATATCCCGACGATTCTCGACCTCATCAACAGCTACGCCGCCAAGGGCGTCATGCTGCCGCGCACTGAGTTCGAAATGTCCGAAGCCATACGCGACTTCACGGTAGTAACTCAAGGCTCATCGCTACTCGGTTGCGGAGCGCTGCACTTCTATAGCCCCACCGTCGCCGAGATTCGCTCGCTGGCCGTGGCTAGCCACGCCAAGACTCAGGGCGTCGGCCGAAAGCTGGTGGGCGCGCTGATTTTGGAAGCGCAGGCGTTCGAGCTCGACGCCGTATTCGCCTTCACATATGTGGAGCAATTCTTCCAGAAGGTAGGGTTTCAAGTAGTGGAGCGCGGCGCGCTGCCGCTCAAAGCGTGGAAAGACTGCCTACGGTGCCCGAAATTCCAGGCGTGCGACGAGATCGCCGTGCTGCGGGTCTTGCGTCCGGGACGATGGAACGAGTCGCAATCTCCCATATGGGGGCAAACGCACGCTGCCGACGACCTGATCCAGTTGCCGATACCCCTCAAAATCCCGCCAGTACCCTCAAACTAGGGAACCCCCTTATAGCCCGCAAAAGACCTGAGAAATTCCCGCTTGAATTCGTACTCTCCGAATGTAGAATCACTGTAGGTTTGGGGGCGAATTTAGCCAGCATTGGGGGATTTGAGATATGCGAGCGCTAACGGTGGACGTGAAATCTTCAACCGGCCGGGTACTTTGCTGTACGGTGTTTCGCCCCGGCGGTAAGAAGCTATTGGCCAAGGGGCATGTGATCAGCGACGAGGATGTGCGCGTTCTCGAGTCTGAGGGCATGGCTCAAATTTGGGTGACCGAGCTCGAAGAAGGCGAGATCGGCGAGGACGAGGCGGTATGCGCGGTTGCCAGCGAGATGGGGTGCGGCAGCTTCGAGATCCGTCTGGCGGCGGGCGGCCGCGCGAACCTGGTGGCCACGGAAAACTGCTGCGTGCTGGTGGACGACGAGCTGCTGCGGCAGATCAACTGCACCGCCAGCGTGGTGATTGCGACCGCAACTAACTTCACCTACGCAGTGGCCGGGCAGCGCATCGCTACCGTGAAGAGCGCGCCCTTCGCCGTTGCCAAAGAGCAGTTGGAGGCCATCATCGGCATCCTCAAGGAGCGCGGCCCCATTCTGCAGGCGCGGCCCATTCGCAACGCGACTGTGGGCGTTCTGTATAGCGACCCGCTGAGCGGCGAGCGCGCCCGGCAGTTATTCGAAAACATCATGCGGCAGCGGCTGGAGCGCTTCGGCGCGCAGGCCAACTTCGTTCTTTCCTGCGTGGAGGATGAGAATTCGGTGACGCGCTGCCTGCAGCACCTGTTGCGGTCGAAGCCCTGCGCGATTCTGGTGGCTTCCACCACCGCGCCGGCCGGCCCGGAAGACATCGTGGGTCAGGCGATGATTCGCGTGGGCGCACAGGTAGAGCGATTTTTGGCGCCGGTGGAGCCGGGAAACCTGCTGCTGCTGGCGTACAAAGACGATGTTCCAGTGGTCTCGGCTCCGGGATGCTTCCGTTCGGCCAAGACGAATGTAGTCGATATGGTATTACCTCCGCTATTGGCGCGCTACCGGGTGACTGGGTGGGAACTCGGCGGCTTGGGCCACGGCGGCCTGCTGGCGTAACGGCCTTTATTCCTTATAGGCGTCCCACAAGGGGCGCCTTTTTTTATTTGGCGGAGTAACGTCGCACAGTAACGTAACGCAGTAACGTGCCGAGCGTGGTCCCGATGCCGCGGATTTGAGTGCCGCCTTCTGCTCGCCCCGATTCACTCGGCGTAAATGCTGCGGACGAACGCGGCCACGTTCATGCTGGGCCAGTCGGCATACTTCGTTTTGAACTCAGCGCTCAGTTGCTTACCCGCGTCGTCAACCGACACGCCCTGCTTCTTCAGCGTCAGACCGCGCGTCCGAAGGTCGTCGATAAAGGCGCGCTCTTTCGAGACTAGAGACCCATCGCCGGGCGCGCTGTGGTCGGGGAGAACGTGGCGCACGGGGAGAGCCGAAATCTTGTCGAGAACGGCGATCCAGCTTGCCGGCGTTCCTCCATCGCCGTAGATGTTGGGGACGACTTTGTTCTGCACGACATCGCCCGAAACCAGCGTGCCATCGGGCTCCACAAAGGTCAGTTCATCGCCCTTGGTGTGAGCGCCGCCGAACCACAAGAGCCGGGCGGTCACGCCTCCCAGATCGATCTTCGCTTCGGCGTCGAAAATGATGTCCGGAGAACGCAGCTTGACGTCCGCCAGCAACTCCTTGTTCTGCGCCGACCGGCTGCTGAACATCTCAATCATCTCCTTACCGTGCTGTTCCATTTCCTGCTGCTGGACCGCGTTGCGAATCAGAATCGTGTTCGGGGGAAAACCCGCGTCGCCGGCCGCGTGCTCGGGATGGAAGTGCGTCGTGGTGAGGAAGAGCTTCTGATTTCCCGAGAGCTTAGCCGCGGCGCGCGCGACCGTGGCGCCGTTGCGCGGACCGAGACCGGTGTCCACCACCAGCGTGGCGCGCTCGCCAACCACGATGGCGACATTCGGGAAGCCCATGATGGCCCATACGTGATCGGAGATCTTGGTAGCGTTCTCCCCTAATACGGGCTGTGACATTTGCGCGGAGGCGTTCAGGAAGGTCAGGCCGGCCAGGGCAGCCAGTGCGTGGAAGAGCAGGTTAATTCGTGAGGGCATAGTGTCACCTTTTTACTACGATTTGTGCGATCAATCAAAGGGCTGGCTGGAGACGTACGCTGCCGGCGCGCGCGCTCTTGCGATTCGCCATATAATGACGTGCATGATCGGACGCATTCTTGTTACGGCGCTTGCGGGCGCGATTCTTCTGCTGGCCGCGGATCCCTCCGGTACCTGGACTGGCGACCAGCCGGGTCCCAACGGCAATACCTACAACATCACTTTCAAATTGAAAGCCGATGGCGGGAAGCTCACCGGAACGATGGGCGGCGACCAGTTCGAGCAGCCAATCCAGAACGGCGAGATCCACGGCGATGACATCTCGTTTACGGTTCACCTGGATTTCGGGGACGGTATCGATTTGAAGTATACCGGCAAAGTGGCGGCGGACAAAATCGATTTCAAAGTGCAGCGAAGCGGCGGCGATGCAGCGCAGCCGTTCGTTGCCATGAAGAAGCAGTAGGATACTTCGGATCGAACTTCGAGGGCGTTCCATGAGCTACCGAACCCGTCTGGCAGCGGCCGCGTTTCTGGTAATCCTGCCGGCATTGCCACAGACCACCACCAATGGCCGCGCGAAACCGCCCGCGACAGCTCCGAGCCGCGAGTGGCCCGTTTATGGAGGAAACCCCGAGGGCACGCGCTACTCGCCGTTGACGCAGATCAACCGCTCCAATGTCGGCCGGCTGCGGGTAGCATGGACGTACGAAGCGCCGGGCAGCGGCCTGCAAACTAATCCCATCGTGGTGCATGGAACGCTTTACGGCAACACGCCCGGCGGCCTGGTGATCGCGCTCGATGGCGCGACCGGAAAGCTACGCTGGTCGTGGGATTCTCACAACGCCGCGCAGAAGGTGCGCGGCATGACGTATTGGGCCGACAGCGCCGATGAGCGGATCTTTGCCGGCGTGGGGCGATACGTATATGCGCTCAATGCCAGGACCGGTGAGACGATCGCCGCTTTCGGGAAGGATGGGCGAATCGATCTGCAGCAGGACCTCAACCGCGACCCGGAAAAAGAATCCGTCACTCTCACCAGTCCGGGCGTGATCTACAAGGATCTGTTGATCGTCGGAGGCCGCGAAAGTGAGGGTCTGCCGGCGTCCTACGGCGACATTCGCGCTTACAATACGCGCACCGGGAAGCTGCGTTGGAGCTTCCATACGATCCCGCGTCCCGGAGAGTACGGCTACGAAACCTGGCCGAAGGATGCGTGGACCTACACTGGCGCCGCTAACAATTGGGCCGGCATGACCGTCGATGGGAAACGAGGGATTGTCTATGTCCCCACGGGGTCCGCGTCAGCGGATTTCTACGGCGCCAACCGTGTGGGTGACGACCTGTTCGCCAACTGCCTGCTGGCTCTCGATGCGGCGACCGGAAAGCGGATCTGGCATTTTCAGGCGGTGAAGCACGATATCTGGGACCGCGACTTTCCATCGCCGCCGGTGCTGGTGACGGTTATGCGCGACGGCAAGGCGGTGGATGCCGTGGCCCAGGCGAGCAAGCAAGGCTACGTTTATCTTTTCGATCGAGTCAGTGGGAAGCCGCTGTTTCCAATTGAGTATCGTAAGTACCCGGCCAGTACGCTAGACGGCGAAGTGGCGTCCGAGACACAGCCTCTTCCGACAAAGCCGGCGCCATACGCGCGCCAGTTGCTAACCGAAGACATGCTGACCAACCGCACTCCGGAAGCGCACCAGTGGGCGCTCGAGCAGTTCCGGACGTTTCGCAGCGAAGGGCAGTTTATCCCGCTGAGCGTCGGCAAGGAGACGGTGGTCTTTCCCGGCTTCGATGGCGGCGCGGAATGGGGCGGCGCGGCATTCGATCCGGAATCCGGGCTGCTGTTTGTGAACGCCAACGACCTGGCATGGACGTCGAGTATGGCGATAAGCACGCCCGCGGCCAGCGGACGCGAGTTGTATACCGCGCAGTGCGCCGCCTGTCACGGCGCTGACATGGCTGGAAACGGTGGCCAGGCGCCTTCGCTGAGCGGCATCAAGAGCCGGCGCACGGCGGAGCAGGTGACTGAGATCGTGCAGCAAGGGGCGGGCCGCATGCCTGGCTTTCCCGGCCTGCGCCCGGCGGCGTTGCGCGCGCTGGTGCAATACGTGATCACGGGCGATTCCAAAGAAGGGAGTGCGCCGGCCGCGCCATCGCCCTTCGATCTCAAGTATCGCTTCACCGGCTACAAGCGATTTCTCGACCCGGAAGGATACCCCGCTACCGCGCCTCCTTGGGGGACGCTCAACGCCATCAATTTGAACACCGGCGAATACGCCTGGAAGATCCCTCTCGGCGAATATCCCGATCTGGTGGCGAAAGGGCTGAAGGACACCGGCACGGAGAATTACGGCGGCCCGATCGCGACGGCTGGAGGAGTGGTGTTCATTGGGGCTACCAACTTCGACCGGAAGTTTCGCGCGTTCGACAAAGACACTGGCAAGCTATTGTGGGAAACCACCATGATGAATTCGGGGAACGCTACGCCGGCCACCTATGAAGTGAACGGACGGCAGTATGTGGTGATCGCGGCCTTCGGAGGCAAGGGGCGCAACAATGCGACGGGCAGCGGATTTGTGGCGTTTGCGCTACCGGACTGAGGAAACCTGGCGGGACGGTCGCACCAAGAGACGACACTCGTGCACTTTCCCATTGATCGTCCTGCACTGAACTTGGTTCAACTGCATCGTCATATCGACCGCATAGTACTCACTCGGATGATCGGCTGGTACCCATTTCGGCCTCAAGCCGCTCAGCGATTCCTTAGCCGCCGTATTATCGGAGCGAAGGATGATTGCGACGCGGCGAATCGGCGATGAGTAGGCTGGCTGGGACGGCGCCGCCAGGCCGCGACAAAATGAACGGCGATCTTATGGAGGCATTGTGCCGAATACTTACGTTGTGAAAGCGGGGGACACGCTCAGCGGAATTGCTCAGACGAAAGGATACAAGTCCTGGCGGGATATCTATTTTCATCCCGATAATCAGGTGTTTCGGACTAAGCGGCCCAACCCGAACCTCATCTATCCGGGAGACACTCTCGTCCTTCCCAATACGGGTCCGTCCGCGCCACCGCCGGCCGCGCCGGCTGCGCCGGGGTGGACGTTCGATCCGACTAATCCCGATCCGAGTAAGGTGAAATTGTTCTTGACCCCCGACGACCTGCTTCGCATCGATCAAATCCTGAGAGGCCCAGGACCCTGGCGCGACGATCCCTCGCGGGACATCGAGAAGGCTCTGAAGGAGCTTGGACCGGCCGCCAAGAATTCGAATAGCATAGATGACCTTGCTAAGAAGATTCAGAAGCACATGCAGATACAAGCAGGGGATTGGACTATCAAGCCGGACTTGGGGACTATCGGCAAAGGTCTGCTGCAATTACTGAAGAAGAAGTAGACGCCGGGTTCATGGTCTTATCGAAAGACCGGTTGCGCGAATGGCCGGGGCACGCCGCGTGGAGCGCATAAACGGTCCCCGGCGTCTGAGCTGAGGTCGTGTCTGCGCTCCACCCGCAATCGGCATCGGCCTCGCGCGAGAGGCGGGGATTGCTATCTACTTCCTGCCTTTGGCCTTCTTGGGCGCAGCCTTTTTCGCGGCCTTTTTCGCGGCCTTCTTAACGGCTTTCTTGGGCGCAGCCTTCTTTGCCCTAGGCGGAGGCGCGGCTTTCTTGGCCGGGACTTTCTTAGCTGCCTGTTTTGGACCAGCCTTCTTCGCGGCTGTCTTAACCGGCGCCTTCTTGGCCGATTTGACAGGCTTGGCGACTGCCTTTTTCACCGGCTTCTTGCCTGGAGGTTTGGCCGCGAGCGGTGTAGCTGCCGGGGCGGGGACTACCGGAGGCGCCGCAACATCGGGGGCATCGGACGGTGTGGCTTCTGGAGCAGGTGGCGTTTTCTCTTCAGGTTCCATGGTTTTCCTTCCTTATGGTCACGGCGGCGTCTAATCCGGGCGCCCCATTCAACGTTTGTTATATATCGTACTCCAGAAATCGACAGTTGGTTATCGAAAAGACGCCGGAATGTCTCGAACGGCGAAATAACTTTCGCTCGGTGGCGGAAAGCCCCGCGGCATGACTGTTTCGCTTTGCAGGAGTAGCGCATGCCTCTATATGCCGCCGGCGCGCACCCAGAAGCTCTCGGTCCAGCGGGCGCCCGCGGCGATGCTTTGCAGCGTCGAGTACTTTCCGTCGTGCGCCAGATTGACGCCGCTGGTGACGGCGGTCATCGGCTCGAAGCAGATGAAATCGCGCGTCTGGCCCGGCGGCGGGGCGGGCTCCCAAACCACCGCCACCGGGTATTTCGGCCCGAACATCGCCTCCACGGTGCGGCCCGCGGCTTCGATGGAAAAGTGGGCGCGGCCCAGGGAATCGCGCTCCAGGTCGATAAAGCCGTCGTCGAGAGTGCGGCCCTTGAGCGGCAGCGGCGACGGCAAATCCATCGGTTTGAACTCGCCGATGGGGATCAGCCGCTCGTCGGCCACCACCCGCTGCCGCGCCGGAATGTGCGCCGTCCATTCGTCGCGCGGAATATCGGGAATGCGGTAGTACGGATGGAAGCCGATCATCAGCGGCATGGGCTGCGAACTGAGATTGGTGACCGTCAACCGCACTTCCAGGACGCCCTCGGCCAGGCTGTAGGTCATCTCGTATTCGTGCGCGAACGGCCACTGCGCCATGAGGTCGGGCTCCTTCCAGAACTCGAGGCGGCTGGTGACGTGGGCGGAATGCGCGTCGGCGGCGGCCGCCGTCACGCGCCACAGCGGCGAGTTGCCCAGCAGGCCGTGAATCGGCAGGGCGCCGCGCACGTTGCCCAACCCAAGGTTGAAGCCGTATTTCTTGCCGTTCGCCCAGAAGCCTTGTTCGGTCATCCGGTTGGCCCACGGGGCGAGAAGCGGAATGGCGCACTGCGCGGGCCGCTGCGCGAACTCGCCCACATCGGCAAAGGGAAAATGCAGGATGTTGTGGCCGTGCACCTTCATTTCGTAAGCGAGGTTGCCGATCGATGGAACCACGGAGACTTCCACTCCGTGAGCCGCGTCGCTCAATCGCACGATGGCGACGCCGTGGTCCTCCATCTGCCGCGCCGTGTAAGGCTGGGCAGGGCTGGACGCCGTGGCCAGCAGAAAGACTGCGATACCGGTGGCTGTCATTTGCATCGGTTCCATATTATCCTGGACTGGCCCGCCAGTCTGCCCCCCAAGGACCTGCTTCGCGAATGAGGCTGGGCCGGGCTGGAGACGCGGCCTGTTATCCTAATCGAAAAGGACAGGCCAGGAGGCCTGTCCTACATGAGGTACAGCGGCGTGAATCGAAGATCGTTTCTGACTTCCGCGGCGGTAGGCGCGGCCGGGGGCGCCGCCGGTCTGCCGCCAGCCAAAGCCGCGGTCGCGAAGATGAAGATCACGCGCGTGCGCGTCTATACGCCGCCCGAGCTCAATACGCTGTTCAACCAAAGCAACATGGTGGTGACGGTGGAGACCGATGCCGGCATTGTGGGCGTGGGCGAAGGCGGCGCGGCAGACACGTTGGAGCAGTGCGCGGGCCGGCTGATCGGACAGGACCCGCATTACATCGAGCGGCTATGGCAGGATATGTCGCGCTCGTTCTTCTACCCTCCGGGCCGCGAAAAGATGCACGCGCTGGGCGCGCTCGATCTGGCGCTGTGGGACATCAAAGGCAAGGTGCAGGGACTCCCGGTACACGCGCTGCTGGGCGGGATGGTGCGCAATTACTGCGAATGCTACAACACCTCAGGCATCATTGCCGCCATCCAGCCGGGCATGAGCATTCGCGAGCGCGCGCACGCCACCATCGAAGCCGGCTACCGCGCGTTTCGCATGGGCGCCGCCGACCTGCGCGCCGGCAGCACCTATAACACCCGCGAGCGCCTGAACCAGGTCCTCAAGGATTGCGAGGAGGCGCGCGCAGGCGTGGGCGACAACGGCGATTTCTGCATCGACTTCCACCAGCGGTTCGACCTTTCCGAAGCCATCCGCGGCTGCGAGCTGATCCAGAGCCTGGCGCCGTTTTTCGTTGAAGACCCGGTGCGCACCGAGGCCTTCCAGCAGGACCTGCCGATACTCAGGCGCGCGGTCAAGGTACCTATAGCCGCGGGCGAGGAGTGGGGCAACCGGTGGGACTTCAACCACCTGGTGGAAGAGCACGACATCGACTTTCTGCGCGCCACGCTGCCGAACGTGGGCGGCATCACCGAGATGGTGAAAGTGGCGGCCATTTGCGAGACGCACTTCGTGGGAATGGTGCCGCACTTCACCGGCCCCATCGCCACGGCCGCGCTGGTGAATACGCTCGGCGCATTCAGCGGCCCGGTGCTGATGGAATACAACTTCGAGGGCCGCACCAACCCGCAGGTTCCGGTCTGCCTCGATTTCAAGCAGGGCAAGCTCTACCCCAACGACCGCCCCGGTCTGGGCGTGGAGCTGGATATGAAGCAGTTGAAGTTGATCGCCGAGATTACCGAGCCCATCCGCAACCGGCAGCTTTACTATAGGCCGGATGGATCCATCACCAACTGGTGAGAATAAGATTGGCGCCTCTGCCAATCCATTGGGCCTCAGCCGGTCTTCGAGCTCCGCCTTACCCGGCCTATGTAGACAGCATAAACCGCGATGAAGAAGCAGGTTTGGCTGAGTAGCGCGCGGATTGCGTCCACCAGCATGTGCGATAACTCCGGTGGATGTCGCCTGAGCTGTAACGCATAATAACGAGCCAGAGAATAAGTGTACGGAGTAACAGCCAGCCCGACCACGAGGAATGCCAACCAAACACCCCACGCGATTATCGTCACTTTGGTCACCACGGTGAGAAACCTCGAAGCGGGGACGTCCGCTATAGACTGATCTGTGACCTGGCGTGACAGTGCGATTAGCAGCAGGATTATCGTCAAGTCTGAAAACGCGCCCAGCAGAGTGGTGATCTTACTGATCGTTCTGGGATCGCGCGCGACGGTCAAAATGCTTGTGGCGCCTGTTTGCCAGTCGGCCGCCTTCATCGTTGACCAATACGGCCCCAGCGATGCGATCCAATTCGCCAGCCCAAAGGCGAGAATGACGCCAAGCGTGATCGAGGCTGCAACGCTCAGCAGCCGGAGACGCTTCGAGAGGCTCAGGCTACCTTCGTCGCGATACAAAGCGAAACAGAACACCGGGGTCGTCGCCGAAAAAAGATACGTCAGTGCCAGCATAGGAATGGTCCACCACCCTAGATCGGGATGCGTCGATCTGATCGCGACAATCATCCGCGTCTCATTCCATAGCGGTAGGACGAGAGCCAAAGCGCTGGCTGTGCAGGTTATGCGTGCGGCGTTCCGGACATCCGCGAGCCATGGCGTGGGCTGGACCATCGCTCCAGGGTAACCCCAAAGCCCCAAAGACTGATCGAGATTACCGAGCCCGTCCGCAACCGGCAGCTTTACTACAGGCCGGATGGATCCATCACCAACTGGTGACGCACTTACCAGCGCAGCACCAGCTTGCCGATATGCGCGCCGCTTTCCATGAGCGCATGCGCCTTGGCGGCCTCCGCCGCCGGGAACACTTCGTGGATCACCGGCCGCACCTTGCCCGCCTCGATCAACGGCCACACCACCTCATGCAGCCGTCGCGCAATGGCCGCCTTGAACGCCACCGGACGCGGGCGCAGCGTGGAACCGGTCACTGTCAGCCGGCGGCGCAGCACTTTACCAAAATCGATTGTGGCGCCAGATCCGCCCAGCGTGGCGATCAAGACAAGTCGGCCGCCCTCTGCCAGCGCGTCTAACTCGCGCGCCACATAGTCGCCGGCCACCATGTCGAGAATCACGTCCACGCCGCGCCCGGCGGTAAAAGACCTCACGCGTTCCACGAAGTCCTCAGTCTTATAGTTGATGGCGCGCGCGCCCAGCGCTTCGCAGGCGCGGCATTTCTGGTCGCTGCCTGCGGTGGCGAAAACCTCATGCCCGAGCGCGTGCGCCATCTGTATGGCGGCGACGCCAATGCCGCTGGAGCCGCCTTGCACCAACAGGTTTTCGTGCGCGGCGCCTTCGCCACGGCCCAATTGGCCGCGGTCGAAGACGTTGCTCCACACAGTGAAGAAGGTCTCCGGGAGCGCCGCGGCCTCGATCACGCTCACACCCTTTGGTACCGGCAAACACTGCCCCAGAGGCGCGGCCGCGTACTCCGCGTAACCGCCGCCGGCCAACAGCGCGCAAACCTGGTCGCCCGTTTTCAGCCTGAAAGAGTTGTCGCCTGAGAAGTCCCCCTCCACGATCGTGCCCGCTACCTCGAGACCCGGCAGATCGGATGCGCCATGCGGCGGCGGATAGCGCCCCATTCGCTGAAACACGTCCGGCCGGTTTACTCCCGACGCCGCCACTTTAATCAGGATCTCGCCAAGGCCGGGACGCGGAATCGGCCGCTCCGTCAGTTGCAGTACTTCCGGGCCGCCGGGGCGTGTGATTTCAACCGCTCGCATGTTAGACATGGTTCACGCTTTGATGATGCCACGGGGAAGCACGACTCTTTCGCGGCGCTCTATCCCTTCGATAAGCTAAACTGACGGCGGGAGCCGATCTTCCAGCCGACGCACCACAGCGCCATGTCCGATCCCAACATTGCCCCGTCGCTTCACCCAGCCAGCAAGCGATTGCTGCCATGGCTCGTCGCAGTCGCGTTCTTCATGGAATCGCTGGATACGACCATTCTCAACACCGCCGTCCCCTCTATCGCGGCTGCTCTTAAGGTGGCTCCGCTGAGCATGAAATCGGTCCTGGCAAGCTACACATTGAGTCTCGCCGTGTTCATCCCCATCAGCGGGTGGATGGCCGATCGATTCGGCACGCGGCGCGTATTCGCGTCCGCCATCGGCCTCTTCACGCTGGGGTCGTTCCTCTGCGGCATATCGAGCAACATCCATATTCTTGTCGCGTGCCGCATCCTGCAGGGCTGCGGCGGAGCCATGATGGTCCCCGTCGGCCGTCTGACGCTGGTGCGGACGTTTGCGAAATCCGAGCTGGTCCGCGCCATGAGTTTCGTCGCCATCCCCGGCCTGATTGGCCCCATGCTCGGCCCCATCGCCGGTGGATTGATCGTGGCATACTTTCAGTGGCGTGTGATCTTCTTCGTGAACATCCCCATCGGCCTGATTGGCCTTTGCATGGTCTATCTCCATCTGCCGGATTATCGGGCGGAGCATTCGAATCCGCTCGATGTGGCCGGACTTCTTCTGTTCGGCTCCGGCATCGGACTGCTCTCCTACGTGTTGGAAGTGTTCGGCGAACACACCTTGAACGGGAGCGAGATTCTGGCGATGCTGGCAGTGTCCGCCCTACTGCTGGCAGCCTATGGATTTCGCGCGGCCAGGACCAGGTTTCCGTTGCTGCGTCTGAGCCTGTTTCGCATCCGTACGTTCCGCTCGGCGGTGAGCGGCAGCTTTTTCACGCGGCTGGGCATCGGCGGCATTCCGTTCCTTTTCCCGCTGCTCTATCAGGTCGGGCTTGGCTTCACTCCCATTCAATCCGGCTTGCTGATGATGCCGCAGGCCATCGCCGCCATGAGTCTCAAGACGTCAATGCCCGGAATTCTGGCGCGTGTTGGCTATCGCGGCGTGCTGGTTTCGAACACCATAATCCTCGGCCTGCTTATTCTGCTCTTCGCGACCATCGGCGCGGGCACGCCGGTGTGGCTCATCGTCATCCAGGTGTTCTGCTTCGGCTTCTTCACCTCGCTGCAATATACCAGCATGAACACGCTGGTCTATGCGGACGTCACTGAGGAACAGACCAGCAGCGCCTCCACCATCGCCAGCACCATGCAGCAGATGTCGATCAGTTTCGGCGTGGCGTCGGCGTCGCTGACCACGGCTTTCTTCATTCCCGACCGCTTCCATTCCAGCGCGCCTCAGATGATTCTGGGCATCCACCGCGCGTTCCTGGTTCTGGGCGCACTGACCGTCCTTTCGACCATCATTTTCCGCGAGTTGAAAAGCGGCGACGGCGACAGTGTCAGTCAGCACAAGATCTTTCAGCACTCCGGGTGACAAGGATCGCCAGCTGGTGCAACGTGGGACAGACGCTTTCGTCTGTCAACCGTACCGCAGGTTTCGGCGCCACAATAGGACATGGCCAGCATCACGGAACTCGATGTCAATGGAACCCGCCGGCGCATCGACGCCGATGGCGACCGTTCGCTGCTCAGCGTCCTGCGTGACGACCTCGATCTCACCGGAACCAAGTTCGGCTGCGGCGAAGGGCAATGCGCCGCCTGCACCGTCCTGGTGGACGGGCAACCTATGAAATCGTGCATCACCAAAGTTGCGAGCGTTGCCGCCAGGCGCATCGTCACCATCGAAGGCCTTGCGCCCAAGGGCAAGCTGCATCCGGTGCAGGAGGCGTTTCTCGAAGCCGACGCGCTCCAGTGCGGGTGGTGTACTCCGGGAATGATCATGGGCGCAGTGGGCCTGCTGAAGCGCTTCCCCAACGCCAGCGAGGCCGACATCGTCAAGGGCATGGACGGCCATATCTGCCGGTGCGGGACCTATCCGCGCGTGGTCGCCGCCATCCGCGCGGCGGCGCGCAAAGGAGTGCACGCATGAGTCCACGTGTATCCCAGCATGTATCCCAGCATTTATCGCGGCGCGACTTCTTTGCGGTACTGGGCGGCGGCATCGTAGTGTTGATGATCGCCGATGATGCCGACGCGCAGGAATCCGGCGGCGGGCGCGGCCGCGGCATGCGCGAGCAACTGCCCGAGCAGGTGAGCGCGTGGCTGCACATCGGCGAAAACGGCGCCGTGACCGTCTTCACCGGCAAGGTGGAAGTGGGCCAAAACGCGCGCACCTCGCTGACCCAGGCGGTGGCGGAAGAACTGCGCGCGCCCGCCGATTCCATCCACATGGTGATGGGCGATACCGACCTTACGCCGTACGACATGGGCACATTCGGCAGCCGCACTACGCCTACAATGTGGCCGCAGATTCGCAAGGCCGCCGCGGCCGCGCGCGAAATGCTCATTGATCTCGCGGCGCAGAAGTGGAGCGTGGACCGCACTGCAATCTCTGTCACGAACGGCCGCGTCTCCGCCGCCGCGCGCTCGGCCAACTTCGGAGAATTGACAAACGGGCAGAAGCTGACTAAGTCGATTCCCGCGAGCGTCACACTGGAGCCAGCTACCGAATGGCGAGTGGCTGGAACGTCCCTGGCCAAGGTAAATGGGCCCCAGATCGTCACCGGCGCGCACAAGTATTCGTTCGACGTGAAGCGCCCCGGCATGCTCTATGGCAAGGTGCTGCGGCCGGAATCGTTCGACGCGCAACTGGCCTCGCTCGATAGCTCGGCCGCCGAAGCCATGCCGGGCGTCAAGGTGGTTCGTGAAGGCAACTTTGTGGGAGTGACCGCGCCCGATATGGCGACCGCCGAAAAGGCGCTGGCCGCCTTAAAGGCGCAGTGGAAACCCGCTGCGGCGCCAACCAACAGCCGCGACGTATTCGCCTTCTTCAAGAGTCACGCGCAAAATGCGCCCAACGGCGGCGCCGCGCTAACCAAATACTCGGTGGCCTATATCGCGCACGTGCCGCTGGAGCCGCGCGCGGCCGTAGCCGAGTGGGGAAGCGACGGAAAACTTACCGTGTGGACCGGCACGCAGCGTCCGTTCGGCGTGCGTACCGAGCTGGCCGCCAAATTCGGCCTGGCCGACGACCGGGTACACGTCCTGATGCCCGATACCGGCTCCGGTTACGGCGGCAAGCACGAAGGCGACGCCGCCATCGAAGCGGCCGTTCTCGCCAAGGCGGCCGGCAAACCGGTGAAGCGCAACTGGACCCGCGAAGAAGAGATGACCTGGGCGTATTTCCGCCCTGCCGGTTTGATCGAAGTAACTGGCAAAGTAAGTGCGGATGGCACGCTGACTAACTGGGAGTTTCACAACTATAACTCCGGTTCTTCCGGCTTGAACTCGCCTTATGAAGTGGCATCGAAGCGCGAGCAGTTTCATCAAACCCCCATGCCGCTGCGGCAGGGGAGTTATCGCGGCCTGGCCGCCACTGCGAATCACTTCGTACGCGAATGCTACATGGATGAGCTGGCGCATTCCATCAAGATGGACCCGCTGGAATTCCGTCTCAAGAACGCCAAGGACGAGCGCCTGCGCAACGCGATCGCCGCCGCGGCCGATAAGTTCGGTTGGAAGGCGCGCAAGAAGGCTGCCGGCCGCGGTTTCGGCATCGCTGCCGGATTCGAAAAGGGCGGCTATGTAGCCACCTGCGCCGAGGTGGCGATATCGCCGAAGGGCGAAGTGCGGGTGGTGCGCATCGTAGAAGCCTTTGAATGCGGCGCCATCGTCAACCCCGAGCACTTGCGCAACCAGGTGGATGGCGCCGTGGCCATGGGCATCGGCGGCGCGCTGTTCGAGCACATCGATTTCGAGGACGGCAGGATACTCACAGACCGCCTCTCGAAGTATCGCGTTCCGCGCTTCTCGGACATGCCGGTGATTGAGAGCGTGCTGCTGGACCGCAAAGATCTGCCTTCGGCGGGCGCCGGCGAAACCCCTATAGTAGGGGTGGCTCCCGCCATCGGCAACGCCATTTTCGACGCCACCGGCAAGCGTCTGCGATCGCTGCCGATGGTTCCGAAAGGCATGCCAACCGGCGATGCGGCGGCATTGTAGGGCGGAACCTCCGTCACTGCCGCTCACTGCCCAGGGAACCCCGAATGGATGCGCGGACCGGCAGCCTGCCGCGCCAGGATCTGCGCCTCCAGCGTCAGCATCTGCTGCCACCGGGCATCCACCGCTGTCTTGCCGGCGATCTTGACGGCGAGCTTCAGGAAGACTCGGTAATGCCCGAACTCGGAAGAGTAAAGCGCCTGGTAGAAACTCGCCAGTTCCTCGTCGCTGGTTTCTCCATCGGCGGCTGCTGCGGCCAGCACCGCGAAACGCTCGCAGGAACGAGCCTCGATCAGGGCTGAAACCAGAAGGCGGTCCAAAACTTCCGTCGGCTCTCCTTTCCGCACCAGTTCCCGAAGCGAGTTTGCGTAGGAGTTTTTATGGACCCTGTCCAGCCGCCCGCCGCGGCGAAGCAGGATGCGCATGACCTGCGACAGATGGGCCGCTTCATCCCGGGCGACGCTGGTCATCGTCTCAACCCATCCCTCGGTCCAGTCATTCGGCCAGCGCGTCAGCAGTTCCAGCGCGTTCGTGGCTGCCTTCTTTTCGAGAAAGGCGTGATCCATCAGCAAACTGATCGGGTGGGCCAGCACCGCGCGTCCCCACTCGATCGGGGTATGCGAGTGCAGCGGCAGCGCCTCGAGCTTCGCCCGTTGAACCGGATTCACAGTTTCAAAGTAGCGCAACTGCGGCCGCCATTTGCCATCGGCATTACGGCTTGGGATGGAACGGAGTTGGGCTGCCGGCGCTGGCGGGCTCGGGGCTTTCAAGGTCGAGATTCACCACCACCGGATCCTGCCCGCTGCGGACCACGACGGCTTCGCACGGCTCGTCCGGGAGAGCGTTGATCTCCTGATGCGGCACGTAAGGTGGAACGTAGATGAAGTCGCCCGGTCCGGCCTCGCCGCTGAATTCCAGCCGGTCTCCCCACCGCATGCGGGCCCTGCCGCGAACAATGTAGAGCACGGTTTCCAGTTCGCCGTGGTGATGCGGCCCAGTCTTGGCGTTGGGCTGCACCACCACCGTGCCGGCCCATAGCTTGGCCGCGCCGGTTCGGGCATGCGTGATGGCGGCCGCGCGAGTCATGCCGGGAGTCTGCGGCGTGTTGGGGTCCAGCTCGCCGGCGGGAACGATTTTGACGCCGTTGTGTTGCCAGTCCATTACCTATACGATAGCCGGTATTGGAAGACGCCGCTCAACGCCGCGACTGTTCACTTGTAGATAGACGTTCGCGTAATTGAGTGACAGGCTGCTGTCACCCAATTACGCAAAACTGAATTGTTGCGGTCCTGACTTTACCTGAGGCGACCGAACTCCCGGCGCGGTTCGAAGTCGAGTAACTGCGAATACACGAGAAACAGCGAGGCAAGTACAGAAAGTGCGAACATAACCTTGGCCGCTTACCGCGGCGGAGCACAAGGTCTCGTCATCTCGCGCACGTATTCCGAAATGAAGCCCGCGAATCTTGCAGCCGTCGGCGACGCCCTACGCGAGTTGAAGATAGCTAATCAATTCTCGCCAGACCGAACCGTCAATGTGACCGGCCTGGTCTAACAGGGGTATTTTGTATAACTGGCAAACCTGGTAACAAGAGATCGGCACATACATCCATGCCGGTGGGTGGGTGGGATTAAACGCGGCTGTTGGATTGCGAAGTGGTCGATACTGAGTAAGTTCTCCCGTGGCGGCTCTTAGGCGCGGGCGTGGCCCGTTCGAATTTCCCTGTCGCGTGCGTTAGCTGCCATAATGATCGATACCGGTATGAGGCTGGAATCTGTTACACTCACTGCCCTCGCGATCGCCTCAATTGCGGTCGCTCAAACATCGCGCTTGGTAGGGGCTGGCGTCTACACGCAGGAACAAGCCAACCGTGGCAAGACTGCCTATACTGCGCAGTGCGTCAGTTGTCACGGCGCGGAAATGCGTGGCAATGACGAGACTCCCGGACTTACGGGGGACGCGTTCCTGGCGAATTGGCGCCAACGGTCTGTCGACGATCTATTCGAGAAAGTTCGCGTCTCCATGCCCGCCGACAAGCCTGGAAGCCTGAGCCGTCAAACAAACGTCGACATCCTGGCTTACATTCTCGCTGTCAACAAGTTCCCGGCTGGGAACACCGAACTCGGCGCCCAAACCGAAGTGCTCAAAGAGATCAAGTTCCAGACGCCTGCTGCGCTTCAAGCTGCGCCAGAGGCCACGGCGCGCGTTTCCGCGCCGGCGCCTGTCACCGACCCGGCGCCAGTCTTGGAAGAAGGTAAACCGATCGATCGACGTCCCCCCGAGAAGGCTGACGACAAACCCGCATTCCCCGAGCAGACCCGCGCACCCTATCACGCCTCAGCACCCTACAAGGTAACCACGCTGATCGATCGTTTGCCCGCTCCCTGGAGCCTGGCATTTCTGCCGGACGGAAAGATTCTCCTCACGGAAAGGCTGCCTGGCAGCCTGCGTATTCTGGATAAGAACGGCATCCTTTCGGGGCCCGTGGCCGGCATATCCGAGCTCGCGTCGCCCGGCGCAAAGGACATTGGCCTGCTCGACGTCCAGCTCGACCCGCATTTTTCGACCACTCACCAGATCTTCTTGACGTTTTTCGATTACATCGATAACACCAACGGCAATACTTGCGTCGCTCGCGGCCGCTTCGACGAAGCCAAAGCCGCTTTGATCGATGCGAAAGTCATCTTTCGCGCCCAACCCGCGATACCAACGAAAAGACTAGGTGGCAAGACCGGAGGCCGTGTGGCATTCGGGCGTGACGGGAGTATTTTCCTCAGTATCGGCGACCGTTCGGATTCGCCGCCATGGGACGTCGCCCAGCGACTGGATACCGATTTAGGCAAGATCGTTCACATCACCGCGGATGGCGCGCCGGCGCCGGACAATCCATTCATCGGCAAGCCGGGTGTTCTGCCCGAGATTTGGGCCTATGGCAATCGCAATCCGGAAGGCCTTGCGTTCGACCCTGCGACCGGTCGTTTATGGGAGAACGAACACGGCCCCCGCGGCGGCGATGAATTGAATATCCTCGAAAGAGGAAAGAATTACGGATGGCCGGTAATCGTACACGGCATCGACTATCCCGGTAAGTCCATCGGCGAAGGCATCACTCACAAGGAAGGCATGGAAGAGCCAACGTACTATTGGGATCCGGTCATTGCGCCCTCTGGCTTGGCTTTCTACACCGGCAACTTGTTTCCGCAATGGAAGGGTAGCCTTTTCGTCGGCGGTCTGCGCAGCATGATGCTCGACCGGCTCACCGTCAAGAACGATAAGGTCGTAGCGGAGGAACCGCTGCTCGTTGAGATGCACGCGCGGATCCGGGACGTGCGTGTCGGACCCGACGGCGCCGTCTATGTGCTGACCGACAGCGGCGCCGCTGGCATCCAGCCTCGCACGCCTCTTACCAGCAAGTTAGTGAAGCTTACGCCGAAATAGCTAAGTCTCCGCGACCGACACTTTCGATGCGTGTTGCCTAGCCGACCATCCAGGAGCCAACCGGCCATCCACCTCAAAAAGCATCCGATTACTCGCCAAGTTACTTTACGAAAAGGAACTGTCAGATCGAACCATCGGCCAAGGCATTTTCAGCCGTTGCTGGAATCCGGCCGGTCCGCCTGGTGGCGCGCTAACGTCCCAGAGCGCCCTTGCCGGCGAACCGCGCTCGCGAACCTAAACCGCGCCCGATGCGCAAGACTTCGTTCCACTTCGCCATACGCTCGCTCCTGGAAAAAGAGCCCACTTTCAACTGCCCGGCTTCCGTCGCCACGGCCAGATGGGCGATGAAGGCATCCTCGGTTTCCCCGGAACGGGCCGAGACCACCGGCTTCCAACCGGCAGACTGGGTCAGGCGGATGGCATCCAGCGTTTCCGTCACCGTCCCAATCTGATTCGGCTTGATCAGGACGGCATTGGCGGCTTCTCGCTCTATGCCCCCGCGAATGCGGTCCACGTTGGTGACAAAGAGGTCGTCACCCACGATCTGCAGGCCCGCTGGAGCCACGGACCGGAACCGCTGCCAACCTTCCCAGTCGTCATCCGCCATGGGATCCTCGATGGACACCACGTCATAGGCGCGGCACCAACCGGCAAGAATATCCGCGAATGCATCGGAATCGAAGGATCGGTTTTCGGTGCGCAGCGTGTACCGGCGCGTTGGCCCGTCATAAAGATCGCTGGCGGCAATGTCGAGCGAAAGAGCCACGTCCGCGCCGGGCCGATATCCGGCGCGGCGGATGGCGTATAAAAGAAGCTCGAAGGCCTCCTCATGGGAGTCTATCTCGGGCCAGAAACCGCCCTCGTCGGCGACTCCGTATAATTTGCCTCGATCCCGCAGCACATCGGCAGTGGCCTGGTAGACGTTGTAAGCGATCTCCAGGGCTGCTTCAAAAGTTTGCGCGCCCATGGCCATGATCATGAAATCCTGCACGTCGATCCGCCGGTTGGCATGCGCGCCCCCTCCGATGATCTGAATCTCCGGAAACGGCAGCAGCACGCCCTCACCCAGGTACGCATGGAGCGGCAGGCGGCTGGACTGAGCCGCGGCGTAAGCGTAGGCCATGGAGAGCGCCAATATGGCGTTGGCGCCGAGGCGCGACTTTTGAGGCGTGCCATCCAAATCGATCATGCGCCGGTCCAGCGAAGCTTGGTCGGAAGCGGCCGATCTCACCAGTTCCGGGCCGAGAATGGTCTCGATGTTTCGAATGGCCGTAAACATCGACTTTCCCCGGAAGCGCAGCGGGTCGCCGTCACGCAGTTCCAACGCCTCGTAACGGCCCTTGGAAGCTCCCGACGGGACTATGCCTCTGCCAACACTGCCATCCGCCAGTGTGACCTGGGCCTCAACGGTGGGATTCCCGCGTGAATCATACACCTGGTGCGCCGAAACGGATTGGATGGTCATGTGAACCACTCTTGCGTGATCCCGGACAAGCTGACGCACCTGCGTTCGATGCCGGAAACGGCGAACTCCCGAACGCGATCCCGTTGGCTTTCACTCAGGTATTCGACCGGCGATTTCCCATCCACCCTGGCCAGCATCAGCATCGGCAACAACCCCGAGACATTTCGCTCCAGCGCGGATGTCCTGGCATCCGCTGCTTCGGCAAAGCGTGCAGCGAGGTACGAGGACCAGACCAACTCTACCATCGGCCGCCAAATGCCCGTGGCGGGCCGCGCCGCCGATTTGAGGAAAATATGGTTCAAGAGGAATGCGATATCGAAGGCCGCGTCGCCATACCACGCGCATTCGCAGTCCACCACCACTACTCTCTGCGGCGAGACCAGGATGTTCTTCGGGCTGAAGTCGCCATGGGTGAGAACGCTGCGTTCGGCCCGCAAGCGGGCGGCTTCGGCTTCCAAGACCGCCTTCAATCGCGGGTGGCGCCGGGCCGTAGCCAGAAGATACGGTTCGATGCGAAGCTGCTCGAAATTAGCGAGCGTCTGGAAGCGCTCGCGAGCTTCCGGATCGGAGGCGGAGTGCGCGTGAATTTTTCCCAGCAGGCCGCTCACTGCCTGCGCGATCCGCGGTTCCGAGCGGCCATCCAGCAGCGTCCTTTTCCAGTTTTGCCAGTCCGCGCCCAGATACTCCATCGTGAAGTAGCCGTGCTCCGCGCTGACGTATTGCAATTGCGGCGCGTTGTCCGGCGAGAATCGGGCGATGTAGCTCAGATATGCCGCTTCATGGGCGTTCCGGCTGATGTCGGCAAACCATGCTTGTTCCACCTTGAGTTGAGGGAGAGCTCTCTTGACGACGAACTGGCGGCCGCCGTCGTTGACGAGATAGATCTCACTGGAGACGCCGCCGGAAAGCGGGATCATCGTTGCGGCGGGATCTCGAATCACGCCGTCGGAAAACAGCAGCCGCGCGAGGTCACCCGCGGGTGGATGGAGCGTCGGGGCGTTCATCGGAGAATTCTCGTATATTATCGCCGAGCGAAATTCGGAATGAAACCATCTGTAGTTCAACACATGGGCTGAGGCGTCGATTCCGGCTGGTCGCGATCTCAGCGGAAGACTGATCCCGGCTCTTTGCGGAAGCGCCCTCGCCCTGTTTCGTAAACGGTAGTTTACGCAACGCTCCTAGCTTCTAAGGTGGCCCAACTTCCGTGTACCCGGCCATCCGGGACTGATTTCCTGGCGGTCGGATCTAGTGCGGTGATTGGGAAGGCCGAGGATACCCGGAGTGTTTTTTGGGCTCGCTCAAATCGTCTTTTAGTAGGCTACTGTGCATCGGCTCTCACACGGCGGCCCTCCATTAAAAACATGGCGAAGTCAGTAGCGAGCGGCTCAGCGGCAAGCTGCCGCATCATGAGCGCGACTTGACCCCGGTGGTAAGTGGAATGGTTCGCGAGATGTTGCATGAGGTGCGCCAGAGTGAGTTGTGTTTCGAGCACAGGAAGCATCCGTTGCAAGGATTCGTTTGTTACGCGATTCACAAACTCGACTTGTTCTCTTTCGACTTCCTCCCACTTTAGCCGCACCGCAGCGAGATCGGGATACGAATTCGGATCTAATACAGCGTTGTCCCGCGCCCACAAATCTGTGAGGAAGGCCGAGCTGGGGGACGGTTCCTTCCAATATGTTAGCCAACACCACTCGCTGCCAACGATGTGCACGAGCGTGTTTCGCACAGAACGGAAGCTGCCGCCCAGATCACGCGTGAACTCCTCAGGGCGGAGAGTGGAGACGGCGTACAAAACCCTGTTGTTCGCCCAGCGGTCGTATTCGTAGAGTAGCTGAATGTCATTTTTAGTCATCGCGGTGATTCGGCCTCTGCTTTGAGCAATCTTACCTTGCTGTGGCCACTCGGCAGACCTCACATGCACTCTATGCGAGCACCTTGGCAATCGTTCCCGGATGACGGCGCATCCGGAAGTTGGCGAGTTGGCGGGCCTTTTCACGGCTGACAGGCACTTTGAGGCCCCTTAGCCCGCGTGCAATATTTGACCAATCAGGAGTGACCCCTTCCCCCTCCCAAACCTCCTCCGCTCGCCGCGTGGCAGGGGCGTTGGCCTTCTCAGTCAGAATCCGTACAGCCGCGCAGGATTATCCACGAGGATCTTCTTCCGCACTGTCGCGTCCGGCGCCCAGACCGGAAGTTGATTCAGCAATCGGCCATCGTCGATCTGCAACAGAGGTGCGATGTCTGTCGCCCTGCGGTCAGTCGATATCGCGGTATTCGGATGCGGCCAGTCGGAGCCCCACAGCACCCGGTCCGCGTTCGCCCCGATCAGCGCCTTAGCGTACGGCGCCACGTCCGCATAGTCCGGGCCGTGAGTCGATGCCCGGTAAGCGCCGGAAATCTTCACATACGCTTTGCCCGATCGCAACAGATCCACCAGATCGCCGAATCCCGGCTGATCCATCCCCAACGCCGCATTGGCGCCGCCGAAATGGTCGAACACAACCGGCACAGCCGATGCGAGAACCAGATCGCGAACTCCGGCAATCACCGCAAGACTGGCATACATCTGGACATGCCAGTTCAGCCCCTTCACCTGCGCGATGGCCGCCTGAAATCGCCGCCGCCCGGTGGCTGGATCGGCCTGGCCGCCGGTTGCCAGATTAAGACGGATACCGCGAAAGCCGGCCCTTCGCAACCGATCCAGTTCACTGGCAGGCGTTTTCTCGTCGATCACGGCCACTCCGCGCGCATTCGCCCCTCGCGCTTTCATTCCATAGAGCGTTGCGGAATTATCGGCGCCATAGACACTGGGAGTCACGATCACGACCCGTTGCATATCGAGCGCCGCATGTAGTTTCGACATCTCCTCCGGCAGCGCAGTCTCAGGCGTGTAGGTGCGTCCCGCAAACAGCGGAAACTTGGCCGGATCGCCGAAGATATGCGTATGACAATCGCAGGCGTGCGCAGGTATCGCGAAGTTCACCGGCGTGCTGACTTGCGAAGCTCGGGCGAACGCGACGTCAGCCGCAGCCGCGGCGGCAACTGTCAGAAACCCGCGCCGTGTCAGCTTCTCCTTGCCGAGGGGCGCAATAATTTCGTAGGGGCCAAGTTTGTCGCCCGCGGAAAGTGGCATATCGGTGATTGTGCTAAGTGTATCCGATCAGACGGCGGATTGTGCCAGGATCACCTTTAGCCCGCATCCGCAAACTATCCTCGTGCCAGCCCCTGCGATTACTCTGAATAATTGGTGCGGAAGGGAGGACTTGAACCCCCGTGCCCTTGCGGGCGCAGCCACCTCAAGGTTGTGCGTCTGCCAAATTTCGCCACTTCCGCTCGTCAAACGAACGACGCACTAGCGAGTCCCACGCTTCCTCCAACGAGTTATTCGCGCGTTTATAGGATGTCGACGAACTCAATGTTGCCAGTGGTGGGCCGATTTGTGACCAGAGGTCGAAATTGCTGAACCAGAGAAAGCGACTGCAAGGGCGGTCTCGGAGGGCGGGCGCGGGACCCCAATCCACCTTTCCTCCAGGTTGTCGCGAGAGGTATCCGATCGCCTTGCCAGACGTCGAACCAGTCGCTCACAGCCGCATATGCGCATTCCACGAGAGAATCCGCTTCGAGGCCGAAGCCGGTTGGGTGTGGGAGCGCTTCGCTATACTTCTTGGAGAAACGGGAGGCGGACGGCATGCTGATGGGCCCATCGTTCGGAATGCGCTTTTGGTGTCCGGCGCTTTTTATACTTGCCGGCAATTCGTTCCTGTTGGCACAGGAAGCGGCCGCCCCGTTGCCGCTCGTTCCATTGCCCCGAGAGATACGGCCCGGGCCCATCTTACGATTGGGCGACGGGATTGCGATCTCGGCGCCCGACGGCGACTCCGAGGATCGGTTTGCCGCCGACGATCTGATTGCCACCTTGAAGAACCGGGGAATCGCGGCCCGCAACGGAA
>Ga0208193_1000295_pt1 | contig 30948 bp, 25 predicted proteins | sample June2015DPH_17_2_FD_184716 | JGI IMG/M metagenome (GOLD analysis project Ga0208193, IMG submission 184716) | Peatland microbial communities from SPRUCE experiment site at the Marcell Experimental Forest, Minnesota, USA - June2015DPH_17_10... | ecosystem: Environmental > Terrestrial > Soil >... | reverse complement strand
CAAAGGGAAAGAGGGACAAAGGGAAAGAGGGACAAAGGGACAAGGGTTATAGATAAAGAGCTTACAAGCCATATATATCCTCGGTGCGGAGTGTTGAGATTGACTGGAAAAGCAAACGGCCCGAATCCGTTGGGGATTCGGGCCGTGGTTTTTTCTGCTCATTATGAGTAAAGCATATTCGGGGTTAATTGCATGCAAATTATCTGAAGGGGTGGGACGGTACGAAAGGGCATTGGACTTTCGTAATGAGACAGGGACAAAGGGACAAAGAAAGCGGGGGCATCTTCTTCATGGTGATTCTGATTGGGAATGACAGAAGATGAAGTCGGTGATCGTGGTATCCCAGGTCCTCAACTGCAAGGACCTGGGGCACCCAACTTTGGTGGTGTAACTTGCTTCCAAAGACCTGGGCCACCCGCCAGGTCGGCTGTTTTGTATTTGAACGGGGCGCGGATCGTTACGGTGAAACGTATTGGTTACTGGTGCGGTCACAGAGACAATGGGCTCCAATTGAAATCGAGCAGCAAGACTATGCTGTCGCTGTCACCCTCGAAGCATTTGAGGACGAGCTTTATAATTCGATTTCCTTACGACTGCAGCAGAAAGCACGTGTCCGCGGTCGTGCGCGCGTATAAAGTGACTCTCTAAGTCTCATAGATTATGAGAAATCAGGAATGATTCGATCTCCACAATGCCGATTTCTCCTTTCGCATAGTGACGAAAGCTTGACCACTCCCAATCTTCTGGTTTTAATGCCAAACCATGTTTGACCGGGTTGCGGTGCGTATAGCGCAGCTTCTCAGTGCGTTTCAGCTCATTCCTCCGGGCCTGAAGGCCCGCTGGCGCTAAGGGGCTTATTGCGGGGGATGAATCCCCCGCCTCCCTCCGAAATGACTTTTTCGACAAGCTGGTGGGGTGGGAGGCTGCGCTCGTACGACACAGTTTGCTTTTGTGGTGCCCCAGGTCTCCAAAATCGGGAGACCTGGGGCACCCAACTTTGGTGGTGTAACTTGCTTCCAAGACCTGGGCACCCGCCTCTGGTCAATTCCCGGGCCTAAAGGCCAGATTTTACAGGCCGAGTTTTCGGGGGCCTGAAGGCCCCCGCCTCCCTCCAGCCAAGAGAACATTGCAGTTTGAAATAGCAGGGGAACAAATCCGATAAACCCTGCGTATAGCCGATTATGCAGTGCGTTGGTACATTAAGCTGGAGCGATGCCGGGTTGGGATTCGGGAAAGCACCTGCGGTGCGGCCATCCGCGCCTCCGGCGCCGACGAGTCGCACTGGGATCGACGGGCGAAAGAAGCCAGCCGTGCAGGATCGCTCGGATGCCGGTGCTGGATTTCCCGGCGCGCGCTCGGAAGCCCGCCCGAAGCGCGGGGAGGTGAGAGGGCTGAATTCGGACTCGACGAAACCGGGCTCGACAAATCAGGCTCCACTGGAGATCGATTGGACGCTGGTCGTCCACCGTTGTCTTGACGGGGATTCGGGGGCGTGGGCCGACCTGGTTCGCGTGCATCACCGGCGTGTGTACGGACTCTGCTATCGCTTTACAGGCTCGCCGGTGGACGCCGAGGACCTGACGCAGGATGTGTTTTTGAAGATTTACTCGAACCTGGGCAGCTTTGATTGCAACCGCGGCAGCCTGCAGGTATGGATTACCACAATGACGCGCAATCTGCTGGTGGACAATTTCCGGCGGACAAAGAATTTGCGCGTAACCGGGTCGCTGGACGAGGGCTGGAATGAGTCCGGCGAAGACCAGGGACTGAAGCCGGTAGACCGGCTCATGAGCCGCGATGCCTCTCCGCATGAGATGGCGGCGCGGAAAGAGCTTGAGAAAATGGTTCAGGCGGCTCTGGCCAAAGTTTCAACGGAGCTGCGTGAAGCGGTGATTCTGCGCGACTTGCAGGACATGGATTATAAAGAGATCGCGCAGGTTTTAGGAATTCCCGAGGGCACAGTGAAGAGCCGGATCAGCAGGGGACGGGCGGAACTTGCGCGACTGCTGGAACGTAATCAAAGGGAGGTGATTTAAATGGCGAAGCAGACTCGCACTTCGGCACACATTCCCGCCTCCCCGGCCTGCGGGCAGTGGGAGACGCTGCTGACGGATGCTCTGGATGGCGTTCTGCGGCCCGAGGATGAGGCGTTTTTCGCCAGCCACAAGGACGGATGCCCTTCCTGCACGGCGCTTTATGAGGAAGCGCGGCGTGGCCGCGAGTGGCTGGATTTTCTATCGTTGGAGCCGGAGATTCCCGCCGGGCTGTTGGATAAGATTCTTGCCGCAACGGGACCGGACCAGGCGGCTGGCTTTGGATTGCTGCCGGGGCAGTTGCAGCCGGCGACGGCGGCTGGCGTGGCGATGCTGCAGCCATGGCAGCGGCCAGGATTTACGGGCCGCGGGTTCATCGGCACCATTCGGCGCTTTGCCGAGCCGCGGCTGATGATGACGGCGGCGATGGCATTCTTCTCGATTGCGCTGACGCTGAATCTGACCGGCGTAAAGCTGAAGGATCTGCGGGTTTCGAGCCTGCGTCCGCAGGCGGTGCGCTCGTACATGGAGCGGCAGGTTGCCTTTGTTTCTACGCCCATCGTGCGCTACTACGACCATCTGCGGCTGGTGTATGAGGTGCAGACGCGCATGAAGGAACTGCGGCGTTCCACGCAAGGCGGCAGCCAGCAAGAGACGGCTCCCAATGGAAACGGTTCCGGTGAGTCGCAGCAGAAGAAAGATGGCGGATCGAGACTGGATCGTGGCGGGGACCCTCAGCAGCCGTCGGTGACCCCGGCGGGCCGTGACCGGCAAGACGGGGACTGGCAAGACAGGGATGTATTGGAAACTTCGTTTCAACTCAACGGCATGCCCAGGAATTCCGAAGGCTCCGCAGTGATTGTTGTACGAACGGCAAGGGGAAGGAGCACGGAATGGATTGCGTAAACCATAGCGGAGTGGCCGCGGTAGCCTACTGCCAGAATTGCGGAAAGCCACTGTGTCAGCAGTGTGTACGACAGGGCGCGAACGGGCAGATTCTGTGCGAGCAGGACTTTGCGGCCTATCAGAACGTCGCCCAGCCGTTTGCGGTTCCTCCCGCGCCGTTGGCTCCGAACCCCGCGCTGGCAGCCGTGCTGGGACTGATTCCCGGCGTGGGCGCGATGTACAACGGCCAGTTCTTCAAGGGACTGATCCACGTGGTGATCTTCGCCGTGCTGGTCAGCATTTCAGATCACTATGGGATATTCGGAATCTTCATTGCGGGCTGGATTTTCTACCAGTCGTTTGAGGCATACCACACAGCGCGCGCGCGGCGCGATGGCCTGCCGCTGCCGGACCCGTTGGGACTGAATGAGGTGGGCAACTGGCTGAATCTGAGCTGGAACTCGCGTAATCCAGCCGATGAGTGGGCTCGGCAGCAGCAGCAAAGAACCGGTGCGCCCGGTGTGCCTCCAAATCCAGGCGCGGGACCAAATCCGGGAGCCGGATGGACTCCAGTTGCCGGTGCTGTACCGCCAAATCCAGAGACGCCGAATCCCCCGCCGGGTACGGAACACCAGGCGCCGTACCAGCAGGTTCCGTATGCGCCGCATCCAGGTTCATATCCAGGAGTTGGCGATCCGGCGATACCGCCGATTCCTCCCATACCTCCGCCGTACTGGCGTCGTCGCGAGCCCATCGGCGCGGTGATTCTGATCGGACTGGGATTGATTTTTCTGTTGAACCAGATGGGCTATGTGACGGCGCGGATCGTGCACTATAGCTGGCCGCTGGTGCTGATTGCACTCGGCGTGTGGCTGATTCTGCGGCGCGCAGGACATACGGGAGGAGGTCAGCAATGAACCGCTATCTGATGATTCGCCGGTTGTGGTGGCCTGTAATGCTGGTGCTGACTGGAGTGCTTGCGTTGCTGAACGAGTTGGACGTGGCAAGGTTCTCGCATACCTGGCCGCTCTACCTGATTTTCTGGGGAGCGCTGCTGCTTGCCGAGCGCGCGGCAATCCATGAAGCAGATATGCCGCCGTATGTGGACCCGATGGGCAGCCCGTATGCGGGACCGGTTGGCGGTGCAGCCCCGGTGCAGACGGTCACGACATCGATTGTGCCGGCGCATGGGGATGAGATTGCGCACAGAGATAAGAACGATGGAGGTGCGCTATGAGTACGATGCCTCCGGGCGGACAGCAGCCGCCATACGATCCAAAGACGCAATGGCGCGCCTATCGCGAACAGCAGAAGGCGGCATGGCGGGCGCAGCGCGATGCGTGGAAGGCGCAACGGTATGCGTACAGGTCCGGCTATGTGGGCGCGTATGGGCCCCGTGTGCCGTCGATTGTGGGACCTCTGATCCTGGTGGCGATTGGCGTGATCGCGCTGCTGATCATGTGGGGCCACATGGATGCGCAGCAGTTCTGGCAGTGGTACGGCAAATGGTGGCCCGTGCTGCTGATTGCGGCTGGGGTTGGGCTGCTCCTGGAATGGATGCTTGACCAGCGGCGCCAGGTTCCGGTGCGGCGCGGCGGCGGGTTTGTGGGCATCCTGGTTCTGCTGGCGTTTATCGGCGTAGGGTCGGGGATTGCAAACAGCCACTGGGACAACTGGCATGTGAACGGCGACGATCATGACGACTTCAACAGCTTCTTCGGCAGGCCGCAGCATGATCAGGATCAGCAGGTACTGAATACGACTGTGCCGGCGAATGCGACGATCCAGATTGAGAATCCGCGCGGGGATGTGAGCATTTCGGCGGGCGATGGACAAAGTGTGGAAGTGCAGGCGCACCAGATTGCCTACGCGAACTCCGACAGCGATGCGAAGAAGATCTTTGACGCCGAGAAGGCAGACGTGGTGGTGAGCGGCGGCACGGTGATTGTGAAATCGCCGGGACACAATGACGGCCAGGTGAACCTCACGGTCACGGTGCCTAAGAATGCCGCGGTAAACGTGGAAGCTTCGCACGGCGATGTGACAGCGGCCGGGCTGGGCGCGGGCGCAACGATTACGGCATCGCACGGGGATGTTCACTTGAGCAGCATTGCAGGCTCGGTGCAGGTGCATTTCTCATCGGACAAGGGAGATTTTTCAGCGCACCAGGTAACGGGCGACATTACGGCGGACGGCAAGTGCAACGACCTGACGCTCTCCGAGATCAAGGGCAAGGTGACGATCAATGGGGATGTCTTCGGCGAGACGCACTTTGAGAACCTGACAGGCGGCGTGCATCTGCATACGTCGAAAACGGATCTGCAGTTTGGCGATCTGCCCGGCGACCTGACACTGAACGATGAGGACCTGCACATCACGGAGGCTCATGGCGGCGTGCGAGTGACGACGCATTCCAAGAACATCGACCTGGCGCAGGTGAGCGGCGATACCTACGTGGACGACCGCGACGGCAACATCTCGATTGAACCTGCTGGAGTGTATGCAGTGGATGCGCGAAACTCGCACGGACACGGAGATATTGAGCTGACACTGCCCCAGAATGCTTCAGCCACAGTGGACGGACGGACGCGAAACGGGGATATTGTTTCGGATTTCCCGCTGACCGTCTCCGGCGATGAGAGCAAGACCGTGATGGGAAAGATTGGCGGCGGGCTGGTAAAGATTACGCTGAACACGGATGTGGGCGATGTGCGGATCAAGCGCGGCGATCAGATGGAGAGTTCACCGCCTGCTCCTCCGAAGATGCCGGCTACGCCGAAGACACCCAAGACCCCAAAAGTTCCGGCGGAATCTGAAGAGCAGTAGAAGCGGCGCGACAAAACCACTTCCCGAAACAGGCAAAATTCGAATACGGCTCCGGAATGAAACTTCCGGGGCCGTATTTCTTTTGGCACATGGTTTGCTGCCCATGATTCCCTGCAATTCTGCCGATGGCGGATTTTACGGCGGAAAAACTGGAACCAGGCAGCGAGGTTAAGGAAGAAGGCCGGGGAGGCAGTTGATCCTCGGCCTTCGGCATTTGGGCCTTCGGCATTTTTGATGGAATCGCAAATCCCGGTATGAAAATTTATGCGTTTGGGTGTATGCTCCGCTTCCAAGGGTGGAGGCGCGTATGGGACGGCAGCCAATCAGAGTGATCACCTTGGAGCGAGAGTATGGTTCGCAGGGCGGAGAGTTTGCGCATGAGCTTGCCGGCAGGCTGGGATGGCGGCTGCTGGACGATGAGCTTTTAAGCCGGGCGGCGCGGGCAGCGGGTGTGCCGGAGAAGGCAGCGGCGGAGTTCGACGACCGGCTGGACCCCTGGTACTACCGTTATGGAAAGCTCTTCTGGCAGGACTCGTTTTACTCAGGCACGGAGCCGTGCGACGACAAGATTTTTGACTGTGCGCGGATGTATGCGTTGATCCGCAAAGAGATGGAAGCTGCGGCGCAGGAGGGAAATTGCGTGCTGGTAGGGCGCGGCGCGGCGTGCGCACTGGCCAGTGTGCCGGGCTGCTTCCATATTTTTGTATATGCCACGCAGGCGGCCAAGCGCGCTTGGTTTGAGAAGCAGTTTCCCGGTGAAGCGCAGCAGGCGGACCAGAGACTTGCGGCTCATGACAAGCGGCGCGCGGCGGTGATCAAGCAGTTCTACGGGCAGGAGTGGAATGCGAGAGGGCTGTATCACCTGCTGCTGAACTCGTGCATTGGCACGGAGGCGATGATTGCGGCAACAGCCGGCGGAGCGGCGTTGCAAGTGGGCGTTGCGGAGGCCTTGGCGCGTTAGACCGCAAGCAAATCAAATGCGGATGCGCGCGACGCACGGACCAATACGAGTAAAGACCTCCCAGGGGATGGTCTCCGAGGCATCGGCGAGGTCGTAGGCGGAGATGGTTTCGTCGCCTTGTGTGCCAAGGATGACGACTTCGTCTCCAGTTTCGACGCCGGAAATTTCAGTCACATCGAGGACAGCCATATCCATGCTGATGCGGCCAACCAGCGGGGCGCGCTCGCCGCGGACGAGCAGGCTGAAGCGATTGCCGAGCCTGCGATCGAGGCCATCGGCGTAACCGGCGGGGATGAGCGCCAGGCGCATGGATTCAGTAGCGGTGAAGGTGCCGTTGTAGCCGATTTCAGATCCGGCCGGGATGATGCGAAGACTGGCGATGCGGGTCTTCCATGTCAAAACAGGCTTGAGGAATTCCGATCGGTCGTCAGGGATGCGGCGCGGAACGACGCCGTAGAGCGCAAGGCCGATGCGGAGCATCGGCTTGAGGCTGAGGCGCTGCGCCATTTCGGCGATGTCTGCTGCGTCTGAGCCGAGGAGCGCTGCGGATGCGCCCGCACTGAGGTATTGAAGATGCGCGGCGGCAGATGTGGATTGGATGACGCGTAGCGCTTCGTCCAGCCTGACATACTGCTGCGCGGATCGTGCGCCGTTGCCTTCGTCGCTGGCATACAGGTGCGTCATGACGGCCTCGATGCGGAGCGGCGATACGGCGGTGAAGCGTGCGAGGATACGAGGAAGTTCGTCGAGACTTGTACCCTGGCGGCTCATGCCGGTATCGATTTCGAGATGTACGGGCAGAGATGCGGGCCCGACAGAAGCGGCGTGGGCCGCCAACTCAAGCTCGTCGAGATGCTCAAGGGTCCAGACGGAAGGCGTAATGCCATGCGCGATAACGGCTGCGCCCCAGCCGGGCATTACACCGCCGAGGGCGAGCAAACGAGCCTGCGGGGCGAAGGCGCGTGCGGAGACGGCTTCTTCCACGCTGGCGACGGCAAGCCAGTGTGCACCGGCGCGCAGAAGGGCTGGCGCGCAGATCGCGAGCGAGTGTCCGTAGGCATTGGCCTTGACGACGGCAACGCACTCGGCATTGCCGGGAGCGAGTTGGCGAAGCGTGCGGTAGTTGTCTTCGAGAGCACGGGTGTCGATTTCGGCCCAGCACGCAAGTGTAGTCATGAGAGAGTCCAAAACTTGAGTTTAGCGTGATGCGATGAGGGCAAACGCGACAACGGTTTCAACGGCCATCTCTGCGTTGGAGTCAAGCTCGGCGAGAATTTCGGATTCGAGGGCGTGCGGAGGGTGAATCTCACAGGAGGCGATGGTCTGCTCGGGTGCGCCGATGAAGCATAGCTCGCAGCAGGCCAGTGCGGTGTTGGCTGGCTCTTCGGCTTCGGTGTCTTCGGGTTCCACGCGGACTGGCGGACCGAAGACACGGCAGGTCATGGGCCGGAAATCGTAGATGTCGCAGAGGCCTGTGGTGGGATCGAGCGCCGGGCAGGGCGCGTCATTGGCGAAATCTCCGAAAGCTTCCCGTTCGGCATCTGACCCGCCGAGCGTGCCGGTAACGCGATTACCCGGAAAGTTCGGACCGTATTCACCGAGCCACGATTGAGCGCGTTCTTCAATGCGGGCTGCGAGTGCGGAATTGGTTTGGCGCAGGAATTCCATGCCGGCGCGAAGGCGAGCGGCGTCGAGGGAGTTGATGGCGAAGGCTCCGTGACAGCATTGCGTGCAGCCGGGGCGGCAGGCGAGCCATGAGCCGGAGATGCGGGTGACGCGGGCAAGCTCGGCGTCCATGATCTGGATGAGTTCGCAGTCGCGCGCGGGGAGGAGCATGCAATCAGGATAGCGCGCAGCTTTTTCACGAGAGTTTCAGTTGCGAGCGAGCGATTTGGAGGGTAGTCTTGCGGCGGAGGTTTGAGGCGATGAGTGCGAGCACCATAATTCCCGCGCTGCGGTATGCGGACGCGCCGGCGGCGATTGAGTGGCTGTGCAACGTTCTGGGCTGTACGAAGCATGCTGTGTATGCAAATGCGGATGGAACGATTGCCCATGCGGAGCTGGCGCTGGGCGGCGGCATGATCATGCTGGGCTCGGCGAAGGACGATGTGCACGGTAAGCGGTTTAAATCGCCGGATGAAGTAGGCGGCGTGGAGACACGAAGCGCGTACGTGGTGGTGGCGGATGCGGACGCCGTGTATGCGAAAGCGCATGCTGCGGGCGCGGTCATTGTGAGGGAGATCCAGAATACGGACTACGGAAGCAGGGAGTTTGCCATCAGCGATCCGGAGGGGCATAGCTGGAGTGTGGGCACGTACGATCCGTGGAAGGCGCAGGGATAGCGCGGTTCGATAAGATGGTGGACATCTTTCGGTAGAGGGGATTTGTGCGCATGATGGGTCGTGACGTGTTGCGGGGCGTGGTTGGGTTGGTGCTGGTTTTGTCGGCGGGTGCAGCTTGTGCGCAGGCGAATCAAGCCCCGCATCTGCTGGTGGTGCAGAAGGGCGATGCAAGCCTGGGGATTGTGGACCTGATGGCGGGCAAGGTTGTGGCTGCGGTGCCGGAGGGTGGCATTACCGGGCATGAGGTGATCGCTTCGAAAGATGGGAAGCTGGCGTATGTGCCCATCTATGGGAACTCCGGCGTGGGCAAGCCGGGAACCGATGGGCATGAGCTGGTGGTGATTGATCTGGCGTCGCAGCGTGTGGTGGGGCATGTGGATTTTGGCCACCCAGTGAGGCCGCACATGCCGCTCATCGGGCCCAGGGATGGGCTGCTGTATGTGACGACGGAGCTGGAGAAGTCAGTCACTCTGATTGACCCGAAGACGCTGAAGATCGTGGGTTCGATCCCCACGAGCCAGGAGCAGAGCCACATGCTTGCACTCTCGCATGACGGGCGTCGCGGCTATACGGCGAATGTGGGACCGGGAACCGTGTCCGTACTGGATATAAAGGCGAGAAAGACGCTGCTGGTGATCCCGATTTCGGGGAATACGCAGCGGATTTCGATTACACCAAATGACAAGTGGGTATTTACAGCCGATCAGACGAAGCCTCAGCTCGCGGCGATTGATACGGCGACAAACAAGGTGGAGAAGTGGGTTCCGCTTGAGGGCGTGGCCTACGGAACTACGCCAACGCTCGATGGACGATGGCTGATGGTGACAATGCCGGGCAAGAGCAAGGTTGCCGTGGTGGACCTGAAGACGATGCAGGTGGTGCGCAGCGTGGATACTCCCGCCGATCCGCAGGAGATTCTGATGCGGCCGGATGGCAAGGTGGCGTATGTCTCGTGCGTTGGTTCGCACAAGATTGCCGAAGTGGATCTGGGCACGTGGACGGTGACGCGGACGATTGAAGACGGCGCGAATTCGGACGGTCTGGCCTGGGCGGGAAAGTAACCTCGATGACTACCTATCGGGTTGTTCTGCGGAAATCTGAAGAGGGTTACAGCGTTTCCTGCCCTCAATTGCCTGGACGTTTTTCGCAAGGCGCAACAAAAGACGAGGCTCTTGCGAATATCCGCATGACGATTCGCGAATATGAGAAATGTCGCAGACTTCTCTGATTACTCGACGGGCCGATTCCAGTTTTCGAGCGCATCCTTGAAGGCAGTCATGAATTTGCCGGCATCCGCGCCATCAATGATGCGGTGATCGAAGCCAAGGCAATGGGTCTGCATCGAGCGAATCGCAATCGTATCGTTGCCTTCAGCATCGGTGAGGACAACTGGCTCTTTTTTCAAGCCACCGATAGCTAGGATGGCTGACTCAGGCTGATTGAGGATGGGCGTGCCGTACTCGCCGCCAAAGACGCCTGAGTTAGTGAGCGTAAACGTAGAGCCTGAAGCTTCTTCCGGCTTGAGCTTCTTGGTGCGGGCGCGCTCAGCCAGATCAGCGATAGTGCGGGCAAGCGCGGGAAAACTGAGAGTCTCCGCCTGCCGGACCACAGGAACAATAAGGCCCCATTCCAGCGCGACGGCGATGCCGAGATGGATGTTTCCGTGATAGCGGATTCCAGTCCCTTCGAGCGATGCATTGGCGATGGGGAACTGGCGCAAGGCATCGATGGCTGCCGCGGCGATGAAGGGCATGAAGGTGAGCTTCACGCCGTGGCGCTGCTCAAAGGCGGCGCGGGTGCGCTCGCGGAGGCGCACAACGCGCGTCATGTCGATCTTGTAGATCGAGTAGGCGTGCGGGCTGGTGCGGCGGCTCTCCAGCATGCGTTCCGCAATGATCGAGCGCATGCGGGACATGGGGACGAGTTCATCCTTCAGAGGTGCGACTGCGGATGGCGTCTTGGCTGCGGATGCGCTTGTTTTCGGACCTTCGGCAATGTAGCGGAGAATGTCGTCCTTGTTGATGCGGCCAGCGGAGCCGGTGCCGCGAATGTGGCCCAGATCAATGTTGTGCTCACGGGCGATGCGGCGGACGAGCGGTGAAGAACGCAGAGGTTCGTCGCTGACAATCGGCGCAGGCTGGTGCTGCGGCACGGGAACCGCTGCCGATGCGAGAGCCACAGCTTGCATTGGTGCGGCAGGCGCAAGTTCTACGGCTGCTGCGGGTGAGGCAGATGCAGCCGCTTCATCCGAGCCGCCAATAACAGCGACGACGGTGTTGATGGTGACGGTTTCGCCTTCGGGAGATTTGATCTCGCTCAGGATGCCGGATGCTGGAGCGGGAATCTCAGCGTCTACCTTGTCCGTGGAGATTTCAAAGAGCGGTTCATCTTTTTCGACGGCATCACCGGGCTTTTTCAGCCATTTGGTAATGGTGCCCTCAAAGATCGATTCGCCCATCTGGGGCATGACAACGTCGGTCGGCATGAATGACTCTCCGCTTGAAAAAGAGGCCGCAAAGTGGACGGTCCCAAGGCGAGATTATAAATTGCCTGCCTCATGCCCGGACGGGATGGTCAGGCAGGCCGACAAGCTGCTCGATCTGGCGAGGGATCTGCAAAGGCGTATCTTCAGCGGCGCGAGCGCGAAGGGCGTGAAGGCTTTCGACGGCCAGGATGGGCTGCGCGAAGACCATGCCGAACTGACGCGCAGCTTCGTGCGCGGCGGCTTCGAACGCGGGCAGGCGAGCGGAGTCAGATACTTCGAGGTTGAGGCTGGTGACGGGCTTGTCGGTAATGCCGCAGGGGTTGATGAGCTGAAAATCGCTGAGGTTGGTGGTGAGGTTGAAGGCGAAGCCATGCGAGGTGATGCCGCGCGAGACATGGATGCCGATAGCGGCGATCTTACGATCAAGGCCGGATTCGCTTACTGAGGGTCCACACCACACACCAGTGAGGCCAGGAATGCGTCCCGCGCGGACGCCGTAGGTGCCGCAGAAGCGAATGAGAGCTTCTTCCATGAGGCGGACGAAATCGACAGGGCCTAGTCGGTTGCCGGAAGCGGCTTTCATGCTGCGGAGATCGAAGATGGGATAGCCGATAATCTGGCCGGGGCCGTGGTAGGTGACGTCGCCGCCGCGGTTGATGTGATGGAGGGTAACGCCGCGGCTGGCGAGCATCGCATCGGAGGCGAGAACGTTGGAGCGATCGGCGTTGCGGCCGAGGGTCAGAACGGGCGGATGTTCGAGAAGCAGAAGTGTGTTGCCGATGCGTCCGGCGCGGCGCAGTTCGACGAGCTCGCCTTGCAGCGTGAGTGCTTCGTCGTAGGGAACACGGCCGAGATAAATATATTCGATCATCCACTTCTATTTTAGTGGAGGCGAAGAAAGCCTGGCACACCGCATGCTACGGGTGCGTTCTTCTGCAGGTATTGTGTTCCACCGGAAGCGGTGCGGCGCTCTCATTGCAGGCTGCGCCGGGCAGGAAACAGCTCTTGATCTGCTGGTACCTGGCGCAGTTCGCGTCGTTGGTTGCTGTGTTTGTGACTTCAAACTGCTGGGCCGGAGTGAGCGACCAGTTCAGCGGATCGGTAAGAGGTTTATCCGTAGCGGTGCTGTTGGGGGCGGTGGAGCGATCGTCAATGACGAAATGCTTGAGATCCAGCCGGCCCTTGTATGTGCCCATGAGCATGAGAAGCACGTTGCGGTTGCGATCGGTAATGCTGTCATGGCCCGCACCCCAGAAGCCCTGAAGTGGCGCGACAAGCTGATCGAAGAGATTCCAGGGAGTGTTGCCGCCTGCAATGTCCTGCCACGCGATGCAGCAGGTCTGGCCGGTGGGGGTTACGTCGGGACTGTTGCGGATTTCGACAAGAATGATGCGAAGCGGGTGGTCCGGCAGGTGATCTTTATCGCCTGCTCGCTGCTTGATCAACTCACAGGGATTTGGAATGGATGAGGAGGCCTGCACTCTCCTTCCATCTCCCCAGCAGTCCAGCGCGGCGCGGAGGAATTCCATGGCGGAGGCGGTGCCGTCATTGTCATAGTAGCCTCCGTCGACGAAGTGAACACCGAGCTTGTGATTCATGGATGGAAAGGTTGTGGCCGAGGAGACATACGGGAAGGTGGCGGAGAGCTGCGCGGCTGTGGCAAGGGGAAGATCGGCGTATTTGTTGGCAGTGTTCTGGTTGACGGGAGGGTCGGGCAGTTTCGACCTGCCGTAGACCTGCAGGAACGATTCCGCGGGCTCGGGATTGAAGAGATCAGGGGAAAGAGAAGCCGGGATGACCCTGTAATTGGCCGATAGAAAGCGGTATCCGCCTTCAACCGTGGTGGTGTTCATGGTGAATGCGGGAATGGAGTCGTCGAGCGGGTTGAGGTTGCCGGCCATCAGCTCCGCCTCATTCTTTTCATTCTGATTATGCGCATCGAGGACGTGGTTGCGCAGGACCATCCCGAACTTGCTGCTCAGGTTGGTGTTCTGCTCAAAGACGGTCTGACAGTAGGCATCGTTGAGGTTGCGCGCAAAGGCGCGGCGCAAGGCCCAGGTGCGGTCCTTGATGTGGAGAAAGCTGAGGGGCTGTTGTTTGAGGTCGTCGACGCCCGTGGATGGCGGCAAAAAATATGGAATTACGGGCACTACGGATTTGGGGATGTCGTAATAGACGAGGCCCCAGCCGACGGCTTCGAGGCTGGAGCACTCGGCTTCAATGGGCATGCGGTCCCACTGCGGATTGCCTGCGTTGAGCTTTGGGTCCAACTCGCGCAGATAGGTGTAAAGGCCTGCGCTGCCGCCGGAAACGGTGCTGAGCAACAGGATGTGATCGTGGAAGGACTTGAGCTCGGGCATCTGGTTGTCGTGGAAAAGATGCTCAAGCTGCTCAAGGACGGCTGCCGTCCAGGCCGCGGCGTGGATGCCGCCGCCGGTGGAGGTGACGATGACCAGCGGCTGATCGGCGGGGAGCGCCTGTAGCTTGGCGGCGAGAATTTCAGCAGGCGTCGGGAGCGTGGCCGCACTTTGGCGTGTCGCGATGGAGAGATAGTGCTCGTCCATCCCAAAGTCCAGATGCAGCATGCGCGGAACGACGATGGTCATAATGACGAGAGTCAGCACGGGTACGCGGAAGCGATCGAGAAAGAAGGCGATACCGCCGAGCAGCCAGCCAGCCGACATGATGAGGATGAGCACGAGTGCAAGGATAGGAAAACGTTCGGCGTCTTCGATGAAATAAAGCACCGGAATGGACAGCGAGAAACAGAGCATGAAAATACCGAGCACCCATTTCCAGCAGCGCAGGTGACGGGCTTCGCGAGCAGGGAGTTGTGCTCCGCCCGGCACGGTCTTATGGGCCACGCGGACGAACATCAGGCCTCCAAGCACGTAGAAGATGCTGGAGACAAGCGGCCAGAAACTTACGGGCATGGGGGCTGTGATCGGGCAGAGTGCAATATAAAGTCCGAAAAATCCTCCGGAGGATACCAGCGCAAAATAGTGTGCTTCATAGAGCAGGCCTCTTCTGTTCTGTTTGTAGCCGGAGATGGGAAAGAAGCGAGCAAAGAACCCTGTGACCCGCTCTAATATGTCGGGCGATTTGGCGTATTCGAGCACATCGCCTAACCGGCCTCGCTTGCCGCTGTCGCTCAAGAAAAACATCCAGCGTGGAAGCACGAGCGTTTTTGCCGTGGCGGATTGGGGTTCGTCATCGCTGGATTGGTTGATTGGCTGGTAGGTCAGATAGTAGAAGCCGCAGATGGCGTACCAGAAAAATAGGGCAAGAAGGGTGCCGGAGGCGAGGCCTAGCGCAATCTGGTCTGGGGCCACGCCTTCCTTGCCGCCGTTGGTGAAGAAGTACACGAACATGGCCGCGGTGGGGAGCTGTGAGCCGATGGGCGCGAGGCTCTCAACAACCCATCGATGGCGGGGGAACCATTGATGCTCCTTTTTTCTTTCGGCGGCGAAGAAGCGGACTAGCCAGAGGGGCGGCTCGTGACTGAAGCGCTCTTCTCCGTGGAACAGAACAATGCGCGCGAGGGTCAGGGATTCAAATCCGGCGGCAATGAGGAAAAAAGAGGCGCAGAGATACTGAACGCAACGCACCGGCGTAACGATGCCGCTCAGCAGCGCGCGCGCGCCGGTTTCATTCAGCGCGCAGAGCAGAAATGGAAGCAGCCACAGAAGAATGCTGAAGCGAAGGAAGTAAAGGTAGCGTATGAGAGAGCCGAAGGAACGCGCAGCCTTACCGGAAAAGAACGAGAACATGCTGGAGAAGAACGATAAGATCCACTTCCGCAACGATATGATCCACTTCGGCATAGAAACCCCCGATGGAAATTGGCAGAACATGATCCAATTGCCCGGCTCGGAGAAAACCATCCAGGAAAGAATTCGCAAGCCGCGCAGGGCGCAGGCTGAGGACGTAGGATGCTCAGAACAGTTACCGGGAAAATGTGAGAGAAACAGTGCAAGGATCATAGCGCAACTTCAGCAGGTGTCAAGAGCGGAATGGCCTTCGAGACGGTGCTTTTCGTGCAGATGCTCTGCCGTATGATTGGCTGTTCGTTGCGCGGATGAGGCGTGGAAGAGGAGAATCGAGGGAATGATTGCACATTTGCGGGGAAGATTGATCGACAAACAGCCTGGGCAGGCAATTGTGGAGGCGGCCGGCGTGGGCTATGACGTGGCCATCTCCGTGCCGACCTTTACGATGCTTCCGGGAGTGGGCGCGGAGGCCTCACTGCACATTCATACGCAGGTGACGGATGACGCGATTTCGCTCTTTGGATTTCACGACCGCGAGGAGAAGCGGCTGTTTGAGCGGCTGATCACGGTGAGCGGCGTGGGGCCCAGGCTCGCCATCAAGATGCTTTCCGGGTTGCAGCCGGAGCGCGCAGTGCGGGCGATCCGGGCGCAGGATCATGCGCAGTTGACGCGGATTCCGGGCGTGGGCAAGAAACTGGCTGAGCGTCTGGTTGTCGAGTTGAAGGACAAACTCGACGACTTTGCCGTGGCTCCTGTGGTCGCTGGCGTGAAGGGCGCGGCGGTGGATGATGTGCTGAGCGCGCTGGTGAACCTTGGCTATCAGCGGCCTGCGGCGGAAAAGGCGATTGAGCAGGCGGTGAGCAAGGATGAGGCGCTGGCGGGGGATTTCGATGGGTTGTTCCGCGGGGCGTTGAAGGTGATTCGATAGTCAGATAACCTATATAAGTCAGTTCCAAGGGGAACATCGAAGTATTCGAGCCCGGAATTCTGCGCGACGGTTTATCGCCTAATGCTGCTGTAGCCTGCCTGCTTAATTTCTTCGCTCTCGTAATCATTCAGGGACTGCTCCGTTCCGACCTTTGAGAACGGCATGGTTCCGCTTGCTTTTAAGGATGGCGAATTTGCGTCGCAGTATAGTTTTTCTTTGTATGTGTGTTGGCGTTGGGAGCCAGGCTCAGTCGGCGCCGCTTCCGGACGCTCCCGTTCCTCAAGTATCTTTTGCCGTCTCGGCACCCAGCGATGGAGCCGCGGATTTCGCGTGGTCAGGCAGCCTCCCAGATGTGCTGTGGCCGCAGGAGGCCGAACAGCAAAAAGCCCAACAGAAAACAGGCGGCGGAGATGATTCGGCGCCTCTGGAACTCCATCAGCCAAAGCGCATTCTGGGTTTCATGCCCAACTTCCGCTCCGTCTCCGGAGGCGTCGCGCCTCATCCGCTGGGATGGAAGTACAGCTTCGGTGTGGCCACCCATCAGGCATTCGATTATTCATCGTTTATCTTTCTTGGTATAACGTCCATTACCGCCGAAGCTACCGATTCTCACCCTGCTCTGGGCAAGGGCGTGGGGGGCTTTTATGCGTACACGTGGCGGGGCTTTGTGGACAAGACAGACGGAACATATCTTTCCGCGTGGCTGCTGCCCAGCCTTCTGCATGAGGATACCCGCTATTACGCGCTCGGGGCGGGGCACAGTATCCCGATGCGTGCGTTGTACGTAATCAGCCGGGAGGCAGTGGCGCGAACCTATGGCGGCAACCAGACACCGAATATTGCTGGGCTGGGAGGCAAGGTTCTGACGCAGGTGATCTCCCGGTACTACTATCCTTCGAGCGCGACGACCTTCACGGTGCTGGCGAGCAAATTCGGCTATTCCGTGATGCGCGACGTGGCGTTTGCATCGATTCGCGAGTTCTATCCGGATGTTGCCGCCCACTACATCCGCCGCCATCGGGCCAAAATGGCGCGACAGGCTGCACAGAAGGATTCGGCTACACCCTAGGATGGAACGCGGGGGAGGATGGAACGCGGAGGAGTGTTTTTTGTTAGCCTGCCAGTACTATGTCTCGTACCGTGAAAACTGCTTTCGAGCCTGCTGTTCCCTACTTCCGTCCCGAGGCGCTGAAGTTCCTACGTGATCTGGCGCGGCATAATGATCGCGAGTGGTTCCAGCCGCGCAAGGCTGTCTTTGAAGCTGAACTGAAGGAACCGATGCTTGCTGTTGTGCGCAAGGTGACGGAGGCGATGCTGGAGTTTGCGCCGCAGCATGTGCGGCCGGCAGAGAAGAGCTTGTTTCGCATTTATCGCGATACACGGTTCGCCTCCGACAAGCGGCCGTACAAGACGCATGTGGCGGCGTGGTGGTCGCACCAAGGAATGGGAAAAACCTCTGGCGCGGGATATTACTTTCATGTGAGCGCAAAAGAAGTGGTGATTGCCGCCGGTGCGTATATGCCGGAGAAGGATCAACTGGCCGCGATTCGGAATTGGCTGCTGGAAAATCACGAATCCTTCAGAAAACTTGTCCAAAAGCCCACCGTGCGCAAGCACTTCACCGAGTTCGACGGGAATGCTTTGACGCGGCCTCCGAAGGGCTTTCCGGCGGAGCATCCGGGGATGGACCTCATCAAGTGCCGGCAGTGGGGACTGAGCGCGACACTGCCGGCAGAAACGGCTCTGGATAAGAATTTTGCCGCGATGGTCACCAAATATCTCAAGCTGACTACGCCGATGGTGGATGCGCTGAATACACCGATTGCAGCGGCGCTGAAGCCGCAGAAGAAAGTTTTGTTCGGGCTGGGAAGTGGGTTTTAGAGGCTGGCGAAAGCGCTAACACTGTCCAAAATCGGGCAAAAACAGGCAATTTCGGGAGAAATACCCATAAAAGCCAACAAAACTTGTGGAAAATCGTACTTTTTACCTTGACTTTAAGGGCTGTCAGGCCGCATGGTGTTGAACGGTAGGGTTCTCTGGACCCGCATGAATACAGGGGTTTCGTTCACACGTTGCCTCAGTCGACTCCCTCCATGCGGTCCCGGCGCGAGCGGTCTTGAAGTAAGTGGAAGGACACTGCGGCGAGCGGAAGCCCAAGGCAACATTTTGATCTTTAAGGAGAATACGAATGGCATCTGGATTGACGAAAACCGCATTGACACGCCACCTGGCCGAGAAGATGGAACTGACCAACAAGCAGGCTGCGGCCTTCCTGGACCTGTTGGCTGAGACCGCCATCAAGGAAACGAAGAAGAACGGTGTCTTCGTGATTCCTGGCATTGGCCGCTTGAAGAAGGCAGAGCGCAAGGCCCGCATCGGCCGCAACCCACAGACGGGCGAAGCCATCAAGATCAAGGCGAAGACCGTGGTGAAGTTCACTGTAGCCAAGAGCGCGAAGGACATCATCGCGCCCCCGAAGAAGTAGTTTTCAGGTTCGCATCAAGAAGCGGGAGAGGCTGAGGCCTCTCCCGCTTTGCTTTTGGTGCGATATTGATGGTTATTCAGCAGGCGCGGCGCTCGGGAAGAAAGCGCGCGCGACGAGCGAAAGACCGAAGCTGATGAGATAGGCCCGGCCGAGAAGTGTTGCGTCATAGCGCCACCAAAGAATGGCTGTGGTGACAAAGACGCCGATGGGGGTGAGTTCGGCAAAGACTGCGCGCAGCCAGTGCGCGGGACGCGGACCGATGGGCAGTGCGGTGCGCAGGCGCAGTATGAGGCGCGGCACCGATCGCAGATAGGCCTGATAGGGCTCGCCAAGTTTGTCGCTGAGAAATTGTTCTTCGCCGAGAATAAGGCGGAGATCAAAGAGCGGAACCAGAATGAGGACGAATACCGCTCCCGAGATGGGCATGGCGAAGGCCATGGCGGCAACCATGAAGATGACGCCGAGGTAGAGCGGGTTGCGCACGTAGCGGTAAGGGCCGCTGGCCATGATTTTCCCGGCGTTCATGCTGGCCGCATGGACGATACCGGGATCAAGATATGCGGTTCCCCAGACGCGGAGCCACACACCGAGCGCAGCGATGAGCGTTGCAACAAGGATGACAATGGGCGTGGCGTAAGCAAAGCTCACCACACCGAGGCGGCTCAGTTCAAGCGCGAGCCATTCGAGAAGCGAGATGCGGCGGCCCAGATTCCAGTACTCGATCCATGGAGACCAGAAGCCGAGAATGACAAGGACAGCGTGAATGAGGACGCGGAGACGGAATTCAAGTGCGGATGCGCGCATAGGTTCTCTATAGGCTATACGCGCAGGCTATGTCGGGTCTCAATCCGCGCGCAGAGCGACCATGGGATCGACAGCGGCGGCTCGGCGGGCGGGGATCCACGCAGCAGCAAGCGCTACCAGAAGCATGAGCGCAGGCACGGCGAAGAGTGTGGCGGGATCGAAGACACCGACCTCAAAAAGGAAGCTGCGCAGCACACGGCTCAAAGCGATAGTGGCAACGATGCCTGCTGCGCAGCCTGTGCCCGCCAGCAGGAGGCTCTGGCGGACAACATCCATGACGATTTGCCAGCGTTGCGCGCCGAGAGCGAGGCGCAGGCCGATCTCGCGGACGCGCCAGCTGACGATGTAAGCGATGAGGCTGTAAACGCCGACTGCGCCGATGATGAGCGCGAGCGCGCCGAAGCCGAGCAGCAGAACGGCAAGAGCGCGAGGGGCGGCAACGGACGAGGCGACGACTTCATTGAGCGTGCGCACTCGTGTGACAGGGACTGACGAATCGATGCCGGCGACAGCCCGGCGTAAGCCGGATACGGATTCAGCAGGTGTGGCTGGGCCGCGGAGAAGCGCGAACATGACGGGATGCTCATGTGTGGGCGTGATGGGCAGATAGACCTGATCGGCGAAGTCGCCATCCAGGTTGCCATCGTGGGTGTTGCGGACGACGCCGACAATTTCGACAGCTGCGGCGGCATCCCAGACGGCAGGCGTGGCTTCATCGTTGACGTCGAGGAGATGCTTGCCGATAGGGTTCTGGTGTGGCCAGAGGCGTTCGGCCATGTGCTCGTTGATGACGACGGCGCGTGTCGCCCCGGAGGCATCCTGTGCGGTGAGCAGGCGGCCGCGGACAAGGCGCAGACCGATCAGGTCAAAGTATCCCGTAGAGATGGCACGGCCAGTGGCGAGCGATGCGCCTGCCTGCGCGTTGCGGGGGTGGTCCTCGGCGTCGTAGACGTAGCTGCCGTCACGGCCATTGAGGGGAAGGGTATCAGCGAGTGCGACCTTGTCGATGCCGGCAATGCCGCTCATATACTCAAGCAGCGTTTGAAAGAAGGTGTTGCAGCGGCCTGCAACACTGCAGGCGGAAGAGTCGAGTGAGACCTCTGCGGTGACGATGCGCTGGGTGCGGAAACCGGGATCGACCTGCGAGAGTTTGTAAAGGCTGTGCAGGATGAGGCCCGCGGCAGTGACGACCATAACGGAAAGAGCGATCTGCATCACGACGAGCACCGTGGACGCGCCGAAACGGCCTTTGCCAACGAGGCCACGGCTGCCGAGTCGCAGAGATTCGAGTAGATTGAGCGAGGCCATGCGAACGGAAGGAATGATGCCGAAGAGCAAGCCTGCGAGAACAGACGCGCCAAGGGTGAAAAGAATGTCCGAGGGCCGGAGCGAGATGTTTTCGATGCGCGGCGTGCCCGCGGGCAGCAGGCGCACGAAGATGCGGAGGCTGGCAAAGGCTGCGGCGAGGCCGACGACTCCGGCGGTGATGCCGAGGACGATGCTTTCCGAGAGGAACTGTTGGATGAGGCGGCGCGAGGATGCGCCGAGCGCTCCGCGAATGGCGATCTCACGTTCGCGCGATGTGGCGCGGGCGAGCATCATGTTCGCGACATTGGCGCAGGCGATGAGCAGAATGAGTCCGACGGCGCCGAAGAGCAGCAGCAGGCGCGGCCGCATGTCGCCGGTTTCGGATTTGAGCAGCGGAACGACGGTCATGTCGGAGGCCCAGATGTCGGGCATCTGCCAGGGAAAGACATGCAGGAGCATATTGTGCAGGCGGCCTAGTTCAGCCCGCGCCTGGCTGGAAGCGACGCCGGGGGCGAGACGACCGAAAATGTGGAGGTCGAATGGGCGCCAGGGATCAAATTTGTCGGCGCGGTTGTACGAGACGGGGATGAGGAATTCAGTGTCCGTGTAAGGGAACCGCACACCGGCAGGGAGCACGCCGATGATGCGGCGTGAGGTGCCGTTGATGCGCAGTGTGCTGCCAAGCGCGGAGGGCGCACCGGCAAAATGGCGCTGCCAATAGCCGTAGCCGAGGACGACGTCGTTGTCCTGGCCGGCGACTTCATCGTCTTTGTTGAAGAAGCTTCCGATTGCGGGGTGAATGCCGAGTGTGTCAAGCGCGTTGATAGTGACGTATGCGCCAAAGACGCGTTCGGGAATGTCGGAGTCGGTGAGATTGAATTCGACGTCGTCGCCATAGCCTGCGATGGAAGAGAAAGCGTGGGATTGCTCGCCGAGGGCACGAATCCAGCCTTTGGGTGCTAGCACGAGATTTTCTCCGACGACTCGCATAAGGCGGTCCTGATCCGCGTATGGCAGCGGACGCAGGAGGATGGAATCGACGAGGGTATAGATGACGGCGTTGGCGCCGATGCCGAGAGCAAGCGTGAGGATGGCGGTAAGCGCGAAGCCGGGAGATTTGCGCATCTGGCGTAACGCGAAACGAACATCCTGCAGGATGCCTTCGAGGAGAGGCAGCGTAGCGCGGTCGCGGTAGGCCTGGCGAGCCTGTTCTTCGCCGCCGAGCTGGATGAGCGCTTGGCGGCGTGCTTCTTCCGATGTAAGGCCGGCGCGAAGGTTGTCTTCTGTGTGCATGGCGATGTGCGCGTAAAGCTCTGAGTCGATTTCCGTGCGCGTGCGGCCGATGTGCAACGTAGCGAAGAGACGTACGATCCAGGCTCTGAGTTTGCGCATGATACCTCCTATTCGGTTCGCAGCGCGTCGGTTGGATTGATGGAAGCGGCGCGGCGTGCGGGGATCAAACAAGCGAACAGCGCGATGCAGCACAGAAATGCCGCAGAGGCCACATAAATCAAGGGGTCTGCAGCATTGCCAGCAAGCAGGCTTGCCCGCGCGCCCATGGCGGAGTTTGTGTAAGACACGCCGGCTATGGCGCGCGACAAAATAAATGCGCAGATTATGCCAACGGCGGTGCCTATGGCGGTTATTGCCAACCCCTTACGTACCACCAGGTACAGCACGTGCGCGGGCTGCGCTCCCAGAGCCATGCGTACGCCTATCTCCTGCGTGCGCTGCGCCACCCAGTATGCCATGACGCTGTATAGTCCCACGGAGGCCAGCAGGATTGCGATTCCCCCCATGACGATCATCACGCTTGCGGCCACTTTTTGCGGATAGAGCGAAGCGCCGATGAACTCCTTGAGTGGAGCGGCGTCGAAGACTGTGACATTGGGATCGATTGCGCGTGTCTTTGTGCGCAGTGTGGTCAGAACACTGTCCAGGTCTCCATGCGCACGTACATAAAATGCCAGATTCATGTCTTCGCGATAGACCTGGCGGAATGGCACGTAGAAGTAGGGCGTTGCACCTTCGCCCAGGTAGTGATATTTCGAATCTTTTGCAACACCTACGATGCGGAATAAGCTTCCCCATCCGTGAACTTTCTTGCCGATGGGATCGCGACCGGCAAAGAAGCGCCGCGCAAAGGACTCATTGACGATCATCGATCCGATATCCGGGACTTCGTTGTCGTCCTCGGTAAAGTTGCGGCCCTCCACGATGGGAATGTGCATCAGCGGCAGGTAACCGGGAGAGATGACGTTGCGGAAGATGTTCATATTCTCTCCGGGCTGTCGCGCATAGCCTTCGATATCGAGCTCTTCCCACCAGCTTGGCTCGAAACCAAGCGGTATGCCATCGGAATACGCGATGTCGGTTACACCCGGAGCTGTGGACATCTGTTCTACCAGGCGGCGGCAGAATTCCTTGCGATGCTGCAAGCTGTATCCGTTGGTGTTGAGATAGAACTGGCTTAGCAGTACGCCATTGGGGTCGAACCCCGGATCGATGTTCATTGTTTGCTCGAACGCGCGCGCAAAGAGACCTGCGCCTACCAGTGTGACGAGCGCCAGAGCTACTTCTGCGGCGACCAGTATGGAGCGTAGACGATTGTGCGAGCGGCCTGCGGATCCGGAGCGCCCGCCATCATTCAAGCGTGTGTTTAGATTCATGCGGCTTACCTGCAGGGCGGGCAGCAGCCCCGCGGCAAGCGAGGTGAATACGCATAACCCCGCAATGAAGGCGATGACAGTAAAGTTGGGCCGCGTATCGAATGCGATCAGAGATTGCGCGGATCCGGGCGGCATGAGCAGCTTGAGTGAGCGTGTGAGCAGCGGTGTGGAGGCGATGCCGAGCAGTGCGCCGCAGGCAGCGAGCAGCAGGCTTTCCGTGAGCACCTGGCGGATGAGCCGTCCGCGCCCGGCGCCAAGAGCGAGACGCGCGCTGAACTCCTTCTCGCGATGGGTGGCGCGCGCCGTCAGGAGATTGGCAACATTGACGCATACGATGAGCAGGACCAGGATGCTGACACCCATGAGAATGCGCAGCGGTCCGGCGAGAAGACCTTGCGGTCCGTGCGGCGACTCTGCCGGTGGCAGCAGTGTGGCGCTCATGCCAAGACTTACGTCGGCATTTGCAATTGCCATGCGGTCTGCGAGTGCCTTCAACTCCTGTCGCGCCTGAGCGAGAGTGACGCCAGGCCGGAGGCGCGCGATGCCCAGCATGTTGCGGTTGTGGCGGTCGCGGAGCATCCACTCCTTGACGCTGTTGAGCGCGGGCTGCTGCATGTAGGGCACCCAGAGGTCGTACGAAACCACGGGGAGGGAGCCGTGAAACTGCGGAGCAGCTACGCCAACTACTGTCAGCTCATGCTGGTTGATGCGGATCGTCCTGCCAACGATGGATGGGTCGGCGCCATAGTGCGAGCGCCAGTAGCGATCGCTGATTACCGCGATGGGAAAGTTGTTAGGCGTATCGGCGTATTCGGCGGGAAGAAACAGGCGACCCACTTCGGGCTTTACGCCCAGTACTGCAAAAAAGTTGCCGCTCACCAACTCACCCCATACGCGCTCGGCATGGTCTTTGCGACCTACGCTGAAAGCAGAAGGGCGCGATACGGCAACGCCGTCGAGGAGCTTGAGATTTTTGCGGAAATCGATGAAATCCGGATACGAATTCGGCACCAATTCGCCGTTTGGCGTAACTGATTCCAGAACGACAAGCCGGCCTGGATCGGCAACACCGCCGAGCGGCTGCAGCAGAACGGAGTTAATCCACGAAAACGCTGTCGCGCTTGCGCCAATACCGATGGCGAGTGTGAGCACTGCGGTGAGGGTGAAGCCTGGAGATTTGCGTATCTGTCGCAGGGAAAAGCGGATATCTTGTACGATGCCTTCGAGGATGGGAAGCATGGCACGGTCGCGGTAGGCCTGGCGGGCCTGCTCTTCTCCCCCGAGTTGAATGAGGGCCTGACGACGAGCCTCTTCGGGGACGAGCCCGGCGCGGAGATTGTCTTCCGTATGCATGGCGATGTGCTCTGAGAGCTCCTCATCGATCACTGTGCGGGTGCGTTGCATGTGCAATGTGGCGAGAAGGCGAACGATCCAGGCTCTAAGCTTGCGCATGGGTTATTCCTCTGCGGGCGCGAGGAAGCGCGCCAGTATAGCGGTTGTTTGTTCCCACTCGGATGCGGCCTTGCGGAGCTGACGCTGGCCGGCTTTGGTGAGCTCGTAGAACTTGGCTTTGCGGTTGTTATCGGAGGCGCCCCAATGCGAGCGGATGTAGCCTTCCTGTTCGAGCTTGAGCAGTGCGGGGTAGAGAGTACCGTAGTTCAACTCGATCTTGTCGCCGCTGGTTTGCTCGATGCGACGGGCGAGGCCATAGCCGTGTTGCGGTCCTATAGTTTCGAGGGTTCTGAGAACCATGAGAGCCAGCGTCCCCTGCCAGACATCGAATTTTCCGCCCATGCGAGGTCTCCTATGGCGATCCAATAGAAAGAACTGTACGCCAGCTCCTATGGGAACGCAATAGGAAAAAATTTAAGATTCATTAAACCTGCGGAGTGTGGCACAAAAATGGCTGTGTTAGCCTGACGCCAGTTCACTTCCATATTGGTTTCCGGAGAATGCCCATGCGTTCGTGCCTGTTGATTGTCGGCGGTATGTTATTTGCGGCTGTGCCTGCGATGGCGCAGGCGCCAGCGGATTTGTCTTCGTCTGTGCAGGCTCAGCTACCGGAGCTTACGGAGACTTATAAGCATCTGCACCGGAATCCTGAGCTTTCGCACCATGAGGAGCAGACCTCGGCGTATCTGGCTGGGGAATTGCGGAAGCTGGGCTACATGGTGACGGAGCACGTGGGCAACTACGAGGACGGGGCGCATGCCTATGGGATTGTGGCGGTGCTGGAGAATGGCGCCGGGCCGCGGCTGCTGATCCGTACCGACATGGATGCGCTTCCTGTAGAGGAGAAGACGGGGCTGGATTACGCCTCGACGGTGAAGACGACGAACGCGCAGGGGCAGAATGTGGGCGTGATGCATGCATGCGGGCACGACATACATATGACGGTGCTGCTGGGAACGGCACGGGAGATGGCGGCGCGCAAAAGCAAATGGCATGGGACGCTGATGCTGATCGGGCAGCCGTCGGAGGAGACAATTGACGGAGCGAAGGCGATGATGGAGGACCGGCTGTATGAGCGGTTCGGGAAGCCGGATTATGTGCTAGCCGAGCATGACACGAATGAGTTTGCGGCGGGAACGATTGCTGTGAAGGCGGGGCCGCTGCTGGCGGGAGCTACTTCAGTCAATGTGGTAATTCGCGGCGTGGGCAGCCACGGCTCGGCACCGCAGGCGGGCAAAGACCCGATTGTGCTTTCGGCGGAATTTATTCTTGCCGCGCAGACAATTGTGAGCCGGCAGATGGACCCGCAAATTCCGGCGGTGGTGACGGTGGGCACGATTCACGGCGGAACGAAAAATAACATTATTCCTGAGGAAGTGACGATGGGGCTGAGCCTGCGATCGTTTTCCGATGAGGTTCGCGCGAAGATGGTAAGCGAGCTTGATCGCGAGGCGAAAGGATTGGCCGAGGGTTACGGCATTCCCGCGGACCGCATGCCGACTGTGAAGGTCTTTGAAAATACGCCTGCAACAATCAACGATCCTGGGCTGAATGCAAAGATCAGGGCGAGCGGTGAGGCGGCTCTGGGCAAAGAGAATGTCTTCGATGCGCGACCGGTGATGGGCAGCGAAGATGTGGGCCAGTTTTCGCAGGGCGGAACGATTCCTGCTGTGATGTTCTGGCTGGGGGCTGCGGATTCACAAAAGCTGGCGGAGAGCAAAAAGAGCGGAGTGTCACTGCCGATGCAACACTCGCCGCTGTTTGCACCGGTTTATGAGCCGACGATTCGGACGGGCGTGACGGCGGTGACGGCAATGGCGCTGGACATATTGCGGTAATGCGTTATTTTGCCGGATCGACTAGAGCCTGATAGACCGCGGCATGGGCTTTGTATTCGAGCGGATGATTGTCCGGGCTGGACATGCGCTGAATCATGCCGACGAAGACGATGTCGTTGGTGGGATCGACCCAGAACCAGGTACCGGCGGCGCCATCCCAGAAGAATGTGCCTTTGCCGTCAGTGAGGCTGGCGGCAGGCGGATCGTAGATGACGGCGCAGTTGTAGCCATAGCCGAAGCCGGGACGCATCTGCGAGAGGCCGATGCCGAACTGGCCGTATGTGCCGTTGATGACGGGCTCGGGCACGTGATTGGTTGACATGAGCTTTACGGTGGATGGCGAGAGAATGCGCTTGCCGTTGAGCATGCCGCCGTTTGCGAGCATGGATGCGAAGCGGTAGTAGTCCTCGATGGTGGAGACGAGGCCGCCGCCGCCGGATGGCATGGTGGGTTGCGCGGTGTAGTCGGTGGGGATGCCGTTTTCCGTGGGCAACGCGACGATCTGCTTCTGCGTGTCGTCATAACGATAGTTGGTTGCAAAGCGCTTGCGTTTCTCTGCGGGGACGTAGAAACCGGCGTCCTTCATGCCGAGTGGCGTGAAGATGTGATCGCGGTAGAAGTCAGGCAGGGATTGGCCGGAGATCTTCTCGACGATATAGCCTTCGACGTCCATTGAGACCGAATACATCCAGCCTTTGCCGGGCTGGTAGTTGAGCGGAATGGTGGAAAGCTTGTCGATCATCTCCTGCAGGTTTTTTGATTGCATGACCTGCTTGTCGCGATAGATTGCTCCTACCTCCGGAAGACCAAATCGGTCGTAAGAAAAGCCGGCAGTGTGGGACATAAGCTCGCCGATAGTGGGCGTGTGATCGGCGTCTGCGAGGATCATTTTTCCGTCGGCGTCCTTGCCTTTGTAGACCTTTAGATGTGCTAGTTCTGGGACGAACTTTGAGATGGGATCGCTGGGAAGCCACTTGCCTTCTTCATAGAGGATCATCATGGCCACGCCGGTGACGGGCTTGGTCATGGAGTAATCGCGAAAGATGGTGTCAGTGGTCATGGGCACGCCAGCGGCGAGATCGCGTTTGCCATAAGTGTGGAAGTCGACGACTTTACCGTGGCGCGCAAGAAGCGTGATGGCGCCGGAGAGTTGCTGGTGGTCGACTTCATCCTGAATGAGCGTGTGCAGACGCTCAAGCCGCTCGGAAGAGAAGCCCAGTGATTCGGGCTTGACGACGGTGAGGTCGAGAGGGGCTGCAGATGGAGGATGCATGGGCTGCTGCTGTGCAGGGAGAAAGACAGCAGTGGAGACGAAGAAGGCGCAGGAAGCAATGGCGTAGCGGCAATTGAGCATGGGTTTTTTCGCGAGGAAAATAGCGGAACCTTTATATCAGAGCGACGGCGAAGATGCCGATGGGCTTGGAGTGCGCGCGAAGAGTGCCAGCTGATTCCCTACAATAGAAAGCTGCATGAGTGAGATTGCAGACAAGCCGGTTGCCGTGGATACGATCGCGGCGATTTCTACCCCGCCAGGGCGTGGCGGGATCGGGATTGTGCGGCTGAGCGGGCCGGAGGCGGCGGAGATTGGCGTACAGCTTGTGCGGCTGCGGCAACCGCTGGAGCACGGGCATGCGCGGCTGGCCGATGTGTTGGACGCAGATGGCGCGGATGCCGAGCAAATTGATGAAGCGATGGTGACGTACTTTGCCGCGCCGAACTCGTACACCGGCGAGGAGCTTGTCGAGATTGCAGCGCATGGCTCACCGGTGGTGCTGGAACTGCTATTACGGCGCGCTCTGAAACTCGGTGCGCGATTGGCAGAGCCGGGCGAGTTTACGCAAAGGGCGTTTCTGGCGGGAAAGATTGATTTGACACAGGCGGAGGCGGTGCGCGACCTGATTGATGCGCAGACGCTGACGCAGGCGCGGGCAGCGGCGAGCCAGATGGGCGGCGCGCTAAGCCGGCGCGTGACGCCTGTGAAGCAGGACCTGGTGGAGTTGATTGCACTGCTCGAAGCGGGGATTGATTTTGCCGAAGACGATGTTGAGGTAACTGGCACAGACGAAATTGCGCAGCGGATCGGAGATCTGACTCCACCACTTGAGGCTCTGGCGGGATCGTTTGCACGCGGACGAATTGTGCATGACGGATTGACGTTGGCGATTGTGGGCAGGCCGAATGTGGGTAAGAGCTCGCTTTTCAACCAGCTTGTTGAGTGCGATCGGGCCATTGTGACGGCAACGCCTGGCACAACGCGCGATACGGTATCTGAGCGGATTGCGCTGGATGGGATTCCGCTGGAGCTGGTGGACACGGCTGGTTTGCGAGAGGCGCGCGAAGAGGCTGAGCAGATGGGTATTGCGCGCAGCCGGGAAGCCTTGGCAGATGCTGGTCTGGTGCTGATTGTGCTGGATTCAACGCAACCTTTGAACGCGGAGGAGCGTGATCTGTTGCGCGCGGTAGAGGGACGGGCAGCGCTCATTGCCGCGAACAAGAGCGATCTCAAGAGCGAGGCTGCTGCGGAGATAACAGAATTCGGGAATCTTTCGGCCGTTGCAACGTCCGCGCTGACTGGCGAAGGGATTGCCGAACTGCGCGAGCGAATTGTGGAACTGGCGACGGGCGGCGCGGCGAGTGAGCCGGGGATGCTGACCAGTCTGCGGCATTACCAGGCGGTGACGACGGCGATTTCTGCACTGAAAGACGCTCTGAGGGCGAGTGAAACCGGCATTCCCCACGAAATGATTTTGATTGATCTGTACCGTGCACTATGGGCATTGGACTCACTTACGGGACAGACAGCACCGGACGACATCTTGAATCTAATCTTCTCGACGTTCTGCATTGGAAAGTAAATCTGAGTCTCATCCGGTCTCATGCATGCTAGGTGTTTAGTCCCAGCATTTGATGCAGAATACTTTTCTGAGCGCGAGAAGGAGGCACTATGGGACAGGCTCTTCACGGGAGCGCCCGCACGATAGCGGCGGTCTGTCAAGCAATACGAGATAGTCAAGAGAGCATGAGGGCTTTGGTAACCTTGAAAGAGATGGTGCCCTCTCCCCCAGTCCCCTTTCCATTGGCCCTACTGACCAGCCGCTGCATTGACGAGGCGTGATGACGCGCCGTGTTTCGCATTGGGAAGCCATTGGGCTGGCGCTGGCTGGATTTGCCTTCTGGGTGTTTACGGATACGAGCATCAAGCTCGCCGGAAACTCGCGGCTGCCGGTTTACGAGATCTCCATGTCGATGGGGCTGGTGTCTGTGGTGGCGCTGTTTCTGCGCGCCGCTGCGCAGAAGAATCTGCCGGTGTTGCGGCCGCGGAATTACAAGGCGCATGCGGTGCGGTCGTGTCTGGACCTGGCGAATAACCTTTGCGTGGTGGTGGCGCTGCGGCATTTGCCGCTGACGCTGTTTTACATCCTGGTGTTTCTGGCGCCGATGGTTACGGCGCTGCTTTCGGCGGTGTTTCTGCGGGAGCGGTTGAGCTGGCAGAAGATTGCGGCGGTGCTGCTGGGATTTGCGGGGGTGGTTGTGGCGGTGAATCCGTTTGGCGCAGTGCGGCAGGGAGATTGGATTGGCTATGCGGCATGCATGGTCTGCGTGGCGTGTTTCTCGGCCAATATGGTCTGGTCGCGGGTGTTGACGCAGACAGAGACGCCGGAGAGCCTGACGTTTTCTTCCGGGATGATGCTGACGGTTTTCGGTTCGCTGATGCTGCTGTGGCATGCGGAGCCGCTGACGATGCGGCTGACGGGGACGCTGCTGGCTGTGGGCATCTTTTATACGCTCGGGACGATGTGCTTCTTTTTTGCGCTGAAGCATACTTCAGCGGTGCATGTTTCGCAGTGCCACTATACGCAGCTTGTGACCGGTGCGATTGTTACCTATATCCTTTGGCGGGAGACGCCTACGGTGTTCATGATTGGCGGGGCGGTGTTGATTGTTGTTGCCGGGTTGCTGATGGCGATGGCTATGGGGCAGAAGCATCATAGTAATCCTGAGTTTTTTGCTGGAGATTGAGGAGTTATCCTGTGCAGCTCTGAGTTTTAGGGCGTGTCATCAAATGAGCCATATAGTAGAAGCGGCGAGGTGTATTGCAGCGAGGAAGTTCCTGGCGGTTTTGTCGTAGCGGGTGGCGATACCTCGGAAGAGTTTGAGTTTG
>Ga0208193_1000294_pt1 | contig 30955 bp, 34 predicted proteins | sample June2015DPH_17_2_FD_184716 | JGI IMG/M metagenome (GOLD analysis project Ga0208193, IMG submission 184716) | Peatland microbial communities from SPRUCE experiment site at the Marcell Experimental Forest, Minnesota, USA - June2015DPH_17_10... | ecosystem: Environmental > Terrestrial > Soil >... | reverse complement strand
GGCAATGGCTGGGCTGAACTACAGAATAACGGCATACTCGAAGGTGAAATCTGCCTCCTCAACGGAGACGACATCCCATTCATCGCGTGTCGAGCATAGACTTCTTCAACAGCCTGCTAGAAGAGTGGCGGGACTTCTCCGACCTTCAGCGGACCGAGATAGACCGTACCATCGGCAAAACGCAGCGGGAAGGTGCGCGCGGGTTTACCTTCCAGCAACGCCTCCTTGCCGAGCGACTTGATGCCGGCGGCGACACCGAGATTGGCGTTCTGCTTGACCACTTTGCCGAGACCGGGGATCGCCTTGTCGAGCGCGCCGAGCAGATTCGTGACATCCTGCGACTTCACGCCAGGCGCGACGCGGTCGAGCGTGCCCTGCGGCACACCCTCTTCCAGCATTTTCTCGATGCCGAGCGCGGGAATGACCTTCTCGAGTCCGGCGACCGTCATTTGCAACTCGCCATTGATACGGCCCTGCGCATCGAGCTCCAGCGTGCCCGCGGCCACCGCAATCAGATCGTCCTGCTGAATGCGCGATTGCACAATCTCGACATGCCCACCATTCGCCTGAAGCTCGCGAAGCCGTTGCGGCCATGGCTTCGGCGCTAGATCCTTCAGGCCGCTCAGCTTTGCGCGGATGTCGGCCGCAAACGGCCGCGCCAACAACGGATGGACATCCTGCACGCTGCCGGATTCGATCCGCAGCACGCTTTCGATCACGGGATCCGCGGGGCTAGAGCCTTCGGCAAGCCGGCCATGCAACTCGACATGCTTGGCGCGTGCCACCGAAACCTGCACCGCGCTGTTGGCGCGATCAATCGCGACGTCGTCGAACACAATCGAAGCCCGCTGCGGGATGGCAGGCAATCCAACCACGCTGGCGCGCGCCGTGCTCCAGTTCACCTGCATCGCCGGCGCGTTCGGCGATCCGGAAATGGTCGCGGGCGCCTTGAATTCTGCAATCAGCAATTTTGGATCGTAGACCTGTGCGACCGTCACGATCTCGCCGAGATTGATCGTGACGGGCTGCGCCGCACCCGCGGTCTGCGATGTCAGCGTGACCCGCGCGCCCTCACAGCGCACTTCGAGACGGAACGGATAACCGCCGAACGATTGCTTGGTACAATCATAGCTGCGCCCGGACTTTGCCTCCTGCGCACGCCAGGCATCGGCCTTCACTTCGGCCTGCGAGACGGCATAGAACCAGAACGCACTCCATGCCGCAGCGGCAATCAGGAGCAGGATCGGCATCAGGAACAGCGGCCAGCGCGAGCGGCGGCGTGGGGTATCTGTCGGGAAGGTCATGGTGGTCATAGACCGACCATTGGCTGGCAATTTTGTCAAATGTAAGCAGCCACTTGCAGGAGGAAATCCGGAGAATTCCGCTTCGTTTCACAATTATGTTCTGGTAGCGACTGCTATCATGTCTGACGCAAACCCTCCCACGCCCGCGCCCTCTCACGAAGATCTCTGGGTCTTCGGCTACGGCTCGCTGATGTGGCGGCCGGGATTTGAGTTCACCGAACAGTTGCCCGCGCGGCTGATCGGCGAACATCGCGCTTTGTGCGTCTACTCATTCGACCATCGCGGCACGCCGGAAAAACCAGGACTCGTGCTCGGCCTCGATCGCGGCGGCGCCTGCCGCGGCATTGCGTTTCGTGTCGCGGCCGCCCGTCGAGACGAAGTCGTCAACTATCTGCGCGGCCGCGAACAAACCACCCATGTTTATCGCGAAGTCATGCGCTCGGTCTGGCTGGAAAACGGTGCCCGCGATCGGGTCTCGGCCCTCGCTTACGTCGTCGACCGTAGCCATGTTCAATATGCGGGGCGGCTTTCGCTGCATGAACAACTGCGTTACGTGCGGCAAGGCCATGGCCGTTCCGGCAACAACCGCGACTATGTGCTTGAGACCGTGAGATCCATCGAGGCGCAGGGGCTTCGCGATTCTCAACTGCATCGGCTCGCACTGATGCTCCGCGACGAGACGCCGCTGCACCGGTGAACCGGTACTTTACGCCTTTGCGGACGCCGAATTTTCCGCGCGCTTGAACAATTGCGCCTGCTCCCGCCGCCCCGCCTCGACCAGTCGGCCGGTCGCGTCCTCGATCACGCTGGTAATACGCGTCAGGAACTCATCGCGAGCCAGGCCTGGCGGCACTGGATCGAGGAACTCCACCACCAGCGTACCGGGATAACGCATGAAGGTCCGCCGCGGCCAGAATAATCCCGAATTGAGCGCGACCGGCAGACAGCTCTCGCGGCAACTCGAATAAAGCTGGGCAACGCCGGGCTTGTACGCCGGTGGAGCACCAACCGGCCTGCGGGTTCCTTCCGGAAAGATGATCAGCTGACGGCCACCGTTGCGTACTTCCTCGCTGGCCTGCCGCACCATCTTCAGAAGCGCGCGGCCGCCGGCACGGCGGTCGACGGAAATCATGCCGGCCTTGATCAAATACCAGCCGAAAAACGGAATTTGCGTCAGCTCGCGCTTGAGAATGTAAAGCGGCTGATCGAAGCGTTGCAGCAGTGCGAAGGTTTCCCACATCGACTGATGCTTGGAGGCGACGAGCAACGGCCCTTCCGGGATTTTCTCGACACCGCGATATTCCACCTTCACATTGCACACCACGCGCAACAGCCAGGTGTTTTGGCGCGACCAGAGCCGGGCCACACTCAGGATCGCCGAGCGCGGCATCAGGAAGGTCGGGATCGCCGCGATCAGCCAGCAGACCAACAGCAGATAGAACAGCAAGTTATAGACCAGCGAGCGCAGAAAAATGATGGGCATCAGCAATCCGATTAGTTTGCCAGCGCGGTGGCCGGCCGGCGCGGCGCCGCAGCCGGAGGGTCCGTGGCCTCGCCCATCACATCGAGGCCCGCATCCGCCAGGCGCACCCGCACTTCGGCGGCGACGTATTTGACATACTCCGATAGCAGGAGCCGCACCGTTGCGCCATTGCTCCACCAGGGTTCCTCGCGCCATTTGTCGCCAACCACCGCGAATGGAATAAGGGTGATATCGGGCATGGCGTGGGACAATTCCACGATCGCCCGGGGCATATGGTAATTCGACGTCACGACGATCAGTGACTTGAATCCCCGTTCATGCGCCCAGCGGCGCGTTTCGGCCGCGTTGCTGCGGGTATTGATCGCCGACCGGTCAAGGTCGACGCAGCAATTCAACAAAGACTGATTGTCGCTCAGCGAGCGCGAAATGTCGCTGGCGCCGCTGGCCGGATGCACACCGGAAATCAACAGCCGTTTTCCATAGCCGTCCGCCAACAGTTCCATCGCATCGGATACACGCGAAGAGCCGCCGGTCAGCACCACGATGCCGTCGGCGGTTCGGGACGGCTTGGCCTCAGTGCCGCGCAATTGCGAAAGAAACCCGACGAAGCCGGCCGCGGCTGCGACAAACACCAAGGCCAGCACGGTCAGCGCAGCACCCCGCTTTTTCCGCGGCGCGGCGGAAGTCGGGTCGTCAGGCTGACTGGCAGACGGCTGGCTCATCGATTGGGTTGTCCCTCATCCCCAAGTCTAAGGCATGATCGGCAAAAGTGGGAACCGGTTTTCGTCTCTCGACACCGGGGCCGCCGCCTCATTCGATATCGTTGAGCGTTGCAAACAACGTCCGCCGCGACGCCCATGCCGTGATCGCGGCGATCACCACCGCCTGCACCGCCAGCATCAGGTAACCCGACGGGCGCAGAGAAAACGTGCCCAACAAAGCGGCGAATTGGTCCCCGACCGGGGTGCCCGAAAACCAGTTCGCGATCGATTCCGAAAAGCCGAACACGAGCATGGCGACGCCGCCGCCGATGACCCCGCCTTCGAGACCAAGCCTGAGAAAATGCCTCAAGAAACGATTGGCGATGTAACGATCGCCCGCGCCCACAAAATGCAGGACCTCCACGATCGGACGATTCGCGGCCATCGCGCCGCGGGTGGCGAACGACACCGAGATGATGGTGGCGACGATCACCAAGGCCAGAATACCGATACCCGCGACCACGGTCGCACCGGTCATCGAACGCATTCGTTCGATCCAGGCCCGGTGGTCGTCGACGCTCGCAGTAGGCGCCGCCTGCGTCACCCGGCGGCGTAACGCTTCGAGCTCGACCACGGATCCAGGCTGGACGCGGGCGACAAGTACGCGCGGCACCGGCAGGTCATCCAGCGAGAGGCCGCTGCCGAGCCAGGGCTCCAGCAATTTGGCGGACTCCTCCCGCGAAAAAGGCCTGACCTCGACAATGCCGGACTGCGCCCGCACCGCGTCAGCCACCGCGGCTGCGTCGCGATCAAGGTCGCGGCCGGGCGCGGGACGGACCTGAACGGTGATTTCACTTGCGACTTCCGATTGCCATTCGGCCGCGGATGCACTCACCAGCAACACCGTGCCGGTCGTGATCGATGCCAGGAAGGTCATGATGGCAACGACCGCCACCAGCGCGCTGCCGGAGATCGAGCCGCGCGGCACGATCGGCGACATGTTGCGCGCCCGCGCCGGCACCTGCGGACGCTCGCGTCCGAGATCGACCAATGGTCCGAACTGTTGATCGGTCCTATTCATAGATATGCAGCCGTCCCTGATGCAGCACCAGCCGCCTGGCATCGTACTGGTCCATCAAGGTCATATCATGGGTGGCGATCACAACCGCAGTCCCCGACTTGTTCAATTCGATGAACAGCCGTAATAACCGCCGCCCGAGCGTCGGATCGACATTGCCGGTCGGCTCGTCCGCCAGCAACAATTGCGGCCGCGAGATGACCGCGCGCGCGATCGCCGCCCGCTGTTTTTCGCCGCCTGACAGAACGGGCGGCAGCGCGTCCATGCGCTCGCCAAGGCCGACCCATTTCAGAAGGTCGATCACTTCCTTGCGATAGCTCGACTCGTCCCGGCCCATGACGCGGAACGGCAACGCGACGTTTTCGTAAGTCGTCATGTGGTCCAGCAGGCGGAAATCCTGCAACACGATTCCGATCCGCTTGCGCAGGTCTGCGACCTGTTCCTTGCCGAGAAGCGAGACGTCGTGCCCGAACAAATTGACCAGGCCGCGGGTCGGCCGCAGCGACAGGAACAGCAGCTTCAACAGCGAGGTCTTGCCCGCCCCCGATGGGCCGGTAAGAAACTGGAAAGAATGGGCAGGAATCAGGAAACTGAGGTCGCGCAAAATCTCCGGGCCGAGCCCGTAGCGCAATCCGACATTTTCGAACCGAACCAAGTTCAGCTCCGTTCGATGAAGGGCGCGGCGGAAACCCCAAAGCCGGCAGCCCGCAGGCCTGCTGCCAAGGAGGTTTTGCTTCGTTTATGGTTTCCGATTCGTTAACGGTCGCCTTGTAGCATCCTGGGGCCCCGCTTCCGAAGCCAATTGCCCTTGGGCCCGCCCCCTAAGGCACCACCTTGGAAACAAGGGCACCGGCAATGCCTGCGGAGAGTGGCCCATGCAGATTGTTTGTCCTCATTGTTCAACGTCCTACGGCATTGATTCGGCAAAGCTCGGCGAGGCCGGCCGTAGCGTGCGCTGTTCCCGGTGCAAGGAAGTCTGGCTGGCCCGGCGCGAAGATGCGGTCGAATTCGTCCAGACGCCGGCCGTGGCCGAGGCTAACCAGCAGGACGCCGAACAAGATGCCGCCGCCGAGTGGGAAGCGCTGGCGCGCGAGGACGAAGTAAATAACGGCGCCCCGCACGTCGAAAGCCCCTCCATCGCCGGCGACTGGCAGGGTTCGGCCGGCTGGCAGGCTGAAGCGAGAAACGATCAGTATGACGCCGAAGACGAGCGGGGCGGACGCTTCCCATGGCTCAACAAATTCATGAAGCCGAAGGCGACCAGCCGCGCGCCTCGTCGCAAGGCGCCCTTCAGCCTTGCGACCGCATGTGCCGCCATGGGCGCCCTGGTGCTGGCGATTGTGATCTGGCGTGCCGACATGGTCCGGCTGCTGCCGCAAACAGCCGCTTTCTACAAATTGGCAGGCCTCGACGTCAATTTGCGCGGACTGCGATTCAGGGATGTCAGGGTCACGTCCGAGACGGTGGAAGGCACATCGATGCTCGTGATCGAGGGCGCCATCACCGACGACTCGAACAAGGCTGTCGAATTGCCTCGGCTGCGCTTTAGCATACGCGACGCCGATGGTGCCGAGATCTATGCCTGGAACACGGTACTGGAACAGTCGTTCCTGAGACCTGGCGAGAAGGCCGTCTTCAAGTCACGGCTTGCCTCGCCGCCCCCCGGCGGCCGCAATGTCGACGTCCGCTTCTTCAGCAAGCGGGACCTGACCGGCGGCCGTGTGTGAAACAGGCCGCCCTTTACCAACGCCGGTGTTTCAATGTCTCGCGTGCTGATCGTCGACGATGAAGATTCGATGCGACTCCTGGTGGCGCGCGCGATCGCGATGGACGGTCACGACATCACAACCGCCTCGGATGGCGCCGAGGCGCTCGAAATCCTGGGCGATACCGACGGCGCCTTCGACCTGCTATTGACCGATATCCAGATGCCGGTGATGGACGGCATCGCACTGGCGTTGACGGCGGCGCGCGATTTTCCGCTGGTGACGATTTTGCTGATGACCGGATACGCCGAACAGCGCGAACGCGCCTCCGGCCTCAACGCGATTGCTCACGACGTTATCAGCAAGCCGTTTTCGGTAGCCGATATCCGCACCGCGGTCGCGGATGCGCTGGCTTCGCGCAAGGCGAGCTAGAGTGCAGCCTTCAATAGTCTTTCAACAACCGCTCGATATAGTCGAGCTCGATCTGGGGACGCTGCGGGTCGGCCAGACGCCGGCGAAGCTCTTCGAGAATCCGGCGTACCCGTTGCACATCGATCTCGCCGGGAATCTTCACCGTCAGATCGTCGGCGCCCTCGTTCGAGCGCAAAGACCTTCCCAGCGGATCACTCTGGCCGTTACTGCCTTGCTGCCGGCCGGCGCGGGTGCCGCCAGGGCCGGTGCCCTGACCATCGCCATCGCCCTGCATGGCGTCGTTCAGAGCCTGCGCGCCCTTGCGCAGGGCATCCAGCGCCTGGCCTTGCGAATCGACGGCGCCGTCGGCGTTGCTTTCCCCTAACTTGCCGCCGGCGTCGGCCATCGCGTTGTCCGCGGCATTGAGGCCGTCCTCGTCGTCGCCGGCTTGCGGATCGCTATCCTGCCCCTGTTGACGCTGCTGGCCGCGCTGGCCCGGCGCCATGCCGTGCTTGGCCAAATTGTCCTGCAACTTTTTCAGCCGGTCGCGCAGGCTCTGCTGGTCCTGCTGGAGATCGCCCATGGTCTGATCGCCCTGCTTGCCGCGCTGGCGATCGCGCCGGGAATCCTGACCCTGCTTGAACGTCTTGTCCCGCAACTGCTGCTGCTTGCGGATCATGTCGTTAAGTTCCCTCATATCCTGGTCCAGGTCGCTGTCCGACTGGGCAAGCTGAGGATTCTCGAGCATCTGCTGCAACTGTTCGAGCAGCCGCATCGCGGCATCCTTGTCGCCGGAGCGTGACAGCCGCTCCAGACGGTCGATCATGCTGTTGAGGTCTTGCTGACGCATGACCCTGGCATTCGGGTCGAGCGGCCGCGCCAGGGCTTGCGGGTTGTTGCGAAGCTGTTCGGCGAGCTGACGCATGAAATTATCGAGCGCCGCGCGCAGGTCCTGGGTGAGCTTCCTGATCTCTTCGTCGCTGGCGCCTCGCTCCAAGGCCTGCTTGAGCGCATCCTGCGCCGCACGAAGCGCCTTTTCGACATCGGTGATGTCGCCATCCTCGATCGTGACCGCGAGCGCCCACAGGCTCGCCACAACCTCGCGCAGGGCATCGTCGGTCCGCGCCAGCTCAAGTTCCCGCGCGACGCTGCGCAGGCCGAGGTAGTGGCCGGTGTCAGGCATAAACAGTTCCGGCGCGATCAACAGCGCCTCCAGCGCATCGTTGACTTGAGAACGCTGGTTGGCATCAAGGGAGAGCGTGCGCCGCTGCTCGACCAGCGCGCGCGCCAAGGGCTTGGTGAACAGCCGCTCCGGCAGGCGCATCTCGAACGGCTCGCTGCGTCCCTCATTGCCGGCCTGGTCCTTCGCCGTCAGCGTGAGCGTGACGTCGGCGCCGGCATAGGGATCTTCGCTGAGGTCCTTGACGGTCTGGCCAATGCCGTTGCGGGTACGGACATTCGGCAGCGCCAGCGGGAATTGCGGCGGGTCGAACAGCGGCCGTGTCTCAGCCGCATTGGCCGCATTTCGGGCCGCAAACTGCGCATGCGCTTCGGTGACGCCGTAATCGTCTTCGACCTTGTACGACAGCTGCAACGAACCCCGCGCCTGGCGCTCCGGATCCTTGGCCAGGGCAATGGTCGGGGGATGATCGGGCAAGGCACTGAAGCGCCATTGCGGCTGGCCGGACGGCGCGCGGACGTGAGCGGTGCCGTCGCCGGTGATCGTGAAATGCTTTTCGCTGGTACCCTTGGGCGCCTGTTCGGCCGCCGCCGTCTCAGTGACCCCGCCGCCCACCACGACATCGAGGGCGCCACCGCTCGAGCGCACGATCAGCGTGCTGCCGGCCGGCACCGCTAAGGGCCCCGAGGCCGGAAGTGCGGCCTCCTTGTTCGCTGCCGACAGGATGATCGGCGGCCGCCCCGTATACAGCGGTGGCGTCACCCAGGCGTCGACCCGGATATTGTCCGCCGCAAACACGCCGTTCCAGTCGAAGGCGGCAGCGACGCGAATCCTTCTTTCGTCGCCTGCCGCGATATAGGTCGCGACCATCAGCACCACGATCAGCGCGCGGAGCGCCCAGGGATCGTGAATGGCCAGCTTCGGCTGCGGCAGGCCGGCGCGGACGCGCTTGATCGAAGCCAACGTGCGCTCGCGTTGCGCCTGCCAAAGCGCCAGCGTGACCGGGTCCTGCGTCGTCAGCGTGTCAGTGAGGGTCGTCGCCGGGCGATGGCGAATGCCGGTGCCGCGATCGAGCCGCCCCAGCGCCTCCTGACGGCTCGGCCAGCGAAAACCAGACAACGGGAACAGGGCCGCGAGCGCCAGGACCACAAAGAGACCAAGGCCGACGGCGCGGGCGGTGAAGGGGAGAACCAGCCACAGCCCTGCCCAGGACAGCACCAGAAACAGCCCGGCAACCGTCAAAAACCGCGCCAGATGCGGCCAGCTTCGTTCCCACGCAATAGCGAATTCGGCCCGCCGCAAGGCTTGCGCGATCCGTAGCCGCGAGACCGCCTCAGGGCTGCGTTCCGGCTCCGGCGAATCAGGGGTGGGACCGATCAACAATCCTCTCCAAGTTGCCCGAAGCACAGCCTAGCATAAGGGCAACCGTGAGGCATCCACGCAAGCCGGGTATCCCACACCCGGATTAACGCATAACACGAAGGCGTGACTGTACCGTTGTAACCACATAACGTTAGCCATGGAACCCATCCAATCCTATCGGGAAACACCATGGACAAGACGACACACGACAAGGGACTTGAAATCAGAAAAGCCGTGCTCGGCGAGGCTTACGTCGCCAACGCGCTGAAAAACTCCGACGACTTCAACAAGCCGTTTCAGGAACTGGTCACCGAATATTGCTGGGGCGCGATCTGGGGCCGCGAGGGACTGCCGCGCAAGACCCGCAGCATGCTCAATCTCGGGATGATCTCGATTTTGAACCGGCCGCACGAATTGCGGGCGCACATCAAGGGCGCGCTGACCAACGGCGTCAGCCGCGACGAAATTCGCGAGGTCTTCATGCAGGTCTCGATCTATGCCGGCATTCCCTGCGGCGTCGACAGCTTCCGTATCGCGCGTGAAGTTTTTGCCGAACTCGACAAGGCCTGATGCCCAACCCTCATGGTGAGGAGGCGCGGGCACCCGAGCAGGCCGAGCATAGCGAGGCCGTCGCGAACGGTGAAATATAACCGAGCCGTCTCGAACCATGAGGTCGCAGAAGCTCGAACACAACAATTCATCCTTCGAGACGGCCGCGTTGCGGCCTCCTCAGGATGAGGGCGTCCTAAAACATTCTCAGGATCTCATCATGGACATCGGATTCATCGGCCTCGGCAACATGGGCTTCCCCATGGCGCGGCGCCTGATCGAGGCCAAACACCAGCTCTTTGTGTTTGATCAGCGCAAGGAGGTCATGGACAAACTGGTGGCGCTCGGCGCGAAGGCCATGTCCTCACCGAAGGATGTCGCCGATCACGCCGAGACGGTGATGGCGAGCCTGCCCTCGCTTCAGGCTTCGCTGGAAGTCGCGACCGGAAAGGACGGCGTGATCGAAGGCAAACGCGTGAAACGCTTTGTCGATCTTTCCACCGTCGGCTCGCAGATGGCGGTGCGCATTCACGACATTCTGGCCAAGCGCAACGTGGTCCAGATCGACAGCCCCGTCTCCGGCGGCGTCGGCGGCGCCGAGAAGGGCACGCTGGCGGTCATGGTCTCCAGTCCTCGCGCCGAGTTCGAAGCGATCAAACCGGCGCTGGACGTGATCGGCAAGGTGTTCTTCATCGGCGAAAAGCCCGGCTCGGCGCAGACCATGAAACTGGCCAACAACCTGTTGTCGGGGACCGCGATCGTGGCAACCTCCGAGGCCGTCGTGATGGGAGTGAAAGCAGGACTGGATCCTGCGATCATGATCGACGTGATCAACGCCGGTTCCGGCATGAACACGGCCAGCCGCGACAAGTTTCCCCGCGCGATCCTGCCGCGCAGCTTCGATTTCGGCTTTGCCACCGGCTTGATGGTCAAGGACGTGAGGCTCGCGCTGGAAGAGATGAAATCGCTCGGCCTGTCGATGGAAGTCGCCGAAGCCGTCGGGCGCCTGTGGGAAGTGGTGATTCGCGAAACCGGCGCGAACTCCGACTTCACCGCAGCGATCAAGCCGATCGAAAAGAAGGCCGGGGTGGTGGTTGGCGGGCCCAAAGGTGGATTGTCGGGGAAGTGAGATGACCGTCGTCCCGGCCCTGAGCCGGGACGACAACTACTGTTGGAACATCACAACCACGGCGCGGGCCGATCCATCGCAATCAGCGCATCGACCTCGACGCGCGGGCGCACCACCGCATATTGATCGCCGTTGACGAGCACTTCCGGCACCAGCGCCCGCGTGTTGTAGGTGCCCGACTGCACCGCGCCATAGGCGCCGGCGGTCATGATCGCCAAAAGGTCCCCCGCCTTCGGCTCCGGAAGGCTGCGGCCAAGCGCGAGATAATCGCCGCTTTCGCACACCGGTCCGACCACATCGGCCATGATGTCAGGCGCGCCGTCGGGCGCCGCGCGCACCGACAGGATGTCGTGGTGCGCTTCGTACAAAGTAGGGCGGATCAGATCGTTCATCGCAGCATCGATGATGACGAACTTCTTGGCCTCGCCCTGCTTCACATAGATCACGCGCGCGACCAGAATGCCGGCATTGCCGACGATCATCCGGCCGGGCTCGAACAACAGCGTACAGCCGAGATTGTGCGTCACCCGCTTGACCATGGCGGCATAGGCGGAAGGCAGCGGCGGCGCCTCGCGGTCCATGTGATAGGGAATGCCGAGGCCGCCGCCGAAATCGACATGCGAAATCGTGTGACCATCGGCGCGCAGCGTCTGCACGAATTCGGCGAGCAGCCGGAAAGCGGCCTCTAACGGCACCAGATCGGTGATCTGGCTGCCGATATGCATGTCGACGCCGGTGACGCGAATGCCAGGCAGCTTGGCCGCGCGAGCGTAGACGCTGCGAGCCTGTGCCAGCGGAATGCCGAACTTGTTTTCGGACTTGCCGGTCGAGATCTTGGCATGCGAGCCGGAATCGACATCCGGATTGACCCGTACCGAGATTCGCGCCGTTTTCCCCTGCTCGCTCGTGAGGGCCGACAACAACTCCAACTCGGGTTCGGACTCGACATTGATACAGAGGATGTCGGCGGCGAGTGCGGCGCGCAATTCGGCCTTGGACTTGCCGACACCGGAAAACACGATCCGCTCAGGCGGAATGCCGGCGGCCAGCGCCCGCTTCAACTCACCGCCCGACACCACATCGGCGCCGGCGCCGAGCCTGGCCAGCGTACGCAACACCGACTGATTGGAGTTCGCCTTCATGGCGTAACAGACGAGCGCCTTCTCGCCGGCAAAGGCCTCGCTGAAAACCCGATAGTGACGCTCCAGTGTCGCGGTCGAATAGCAATAAAACGGTGTCCCGACCGTCTCGGCGAGTTCCACCAGACTAACCGCCTCGGCGTGCAGTACGCCGTTGCGATAATCGAAGTGATTCATGGCTAGCGATCCAGTGTAGTCGGAGAAAAGCGACGGCGAGCAATCCGCCGCACAAAGCTTAATTGCTGTTCAAAAGCGGGTCGAGAGCGTACGGCCGTTTTGGACCCTTGCCCGCGGTCGGCAGCGCGCCGGCGCCATTGTTCGGATCGAACAGGTTCGCATTGTTGGTTTGCGGAGGAGCCGTTTGATCCGACTGAACGGCGGAGGCCGTCGGCTGCTGCTGACCCGAAGCGGTCGGCGGCAGATCGAGCGGCCCCTTGCGCCCACAACCGGAGAGCGCCAGTGCAGCGGTCGCCAACAGGATAAGGGCCCATCGATGAGTGTTTGGGCGGTCGTTCCGAGTCACGTCAAAGTCCCCAATGCGCGCCGCACCATACAAAGATTGATCTGTTCTGGCCACACCACGAAGCCCTCAATTTAGCGAAAAGGAATTGGCCCGCAGCCCTATTTTCGCTCTTTTTCCAGCCGTTTGAGCCAGGCCTTGGCCTGCGCCGTCACATTCCTCGGCGCAGTTCCGCCAAAGCTCGTCCGGCTCTTCACCGAGGTCTCGACCGACAACACGGCAAGCGCATCTTTGGTAATCTTCGGCTCGATGACCTGCATCGCCTTCAACGGCAGTTCGTGCAAGGCGACGCCATCGCTGGCCGCCTTCGCCACGATCCGCCCGGTGACGTGATGGGCGTCGCGGAACGGCATTTTCAATGCCCGCACCAGCCAATCCGCCAGATCGGTGGCGGTGGCGTAGCCGTCACCGGCCGCAAGCTTCATGCGTGCCTCGTCTGGCACCATGTCGAGCACCATGCCGGTCATCGCCCGGATCGCCAGCGACAGTGCGCCGAATGCTTCCATCGCGCCCTGCTTGTCCTCCTGCATGTCCTTTTGATAGGCGAGCGGCAAACCCTTCATCACGATCAACAGCCCATTGAGCGCGCCGATCACCCGGCCGGTTTTGGCGCGCACCAGTTCGGCTGCATCGGGATTGCGCTTCTGCGGCATGATCGAGGAGCCGGTGGTGAACTTGTCGGAAAGCCGCACCAGCCCGACCAGCGGCGAAGTCCAGATCACGATCTCTTCGGCGAAACGCGACAGATGCACCGAGGTGATCGCCACGGCAGCCAGCGTCTCGATGACGAAATCGCGATCGGAAACTGCATCGAGTGAATTGGCCATCGGCCGATCGAAGCCCAGCGCCTTCGCCGTCGCTGCGCGATCGATTGGAAACGAGGTGCCGGCGAGCGCCGCGGCGCCGAGCGGCGATTCATTCAGGCGCTTGCGCGCATCGGCAAAGCGGCCGCGATCGCGCGCCGCCATCTCGACATAAGCGAGCAGATGGTGCCCGAAGGTGACGGGCTGGGCGGTTTGCAAATGGGTAAAGCCGGGCATCACGGTTGCGGCGTGCTCCAGCGCGCGCGCCGCCAAAGCCTGCTGGAACAGCGCCAGCGCGGAATCCATCTCGTCGATGGTATCGCGGACGAACAAACGAAAATCGGTTGCGACCTGGTCGTTGCGCGAACGCGCGGTGTGCAACCGCCCGGCAGCGGGCCCGATCAATTCGGCGAGCCTGCTCTCGACATTCATATGGATATCTTCAAGCGCGCGCTTGAAATTGAACGATCCCTTGCCAATTTCTGACAAAATCGTGTCTAGACCCCTGGCGATATTTTTCGCATCGTTTGCCGTGATAATCCCCTGCGCTGACAGCATGGCGGCATGGGCCTTGGACGCGGCGATGTCCTGGGCGTACATGTGACGGTCGACGTCGATGGAGACGTTGATTTCCTCCATGATCGCGTCGGGACGCTCGGTGAACCGGCCGCCCCACATCTTGTTGCTCATGACCAATGACTCGCAGCATTTTTTGCGCCTCGCCGATATAGCGAGTGCAACCGAATCTCTCCAATAGCCGTAACTGAGCCATCATGACAAACGATATGCCCCAAAATCCTTCGCCTGCTCCGGCTCCCTTGCGCCGCATTCCTTATGTCATCGGGGCGGTGATAATCGGGGTTTTGTTCGGATTTGCCGCGATCTACGAGTTCGGCGGCGTCAAACGGACCGCGTCAGCGGATTCGAGCTGCGCCTCGGCCGTGAGCCTTTCAAACAAGATCACGCCGCTCGCCCATGGCGAGGTCGCTGCCCTGACGATGGCGACCAAACCGCTGCAGCTGCCCGACCTGACCTTCCAGGATGCGGACGGTAAACAAAGGAAGCTCTCGGAGTGGCGCGGGCATACGATCCTGCTGAACCTCTGGGCGACCTGGTGCGTGCCCTGCCGCAAGGAAATGCCGGCGCTCGATCGCCTGCAAGCCAAGCTCGGCAGCAAGGATTTTCAGGTCGTTGCGATCAATATCGATACCCGCGAGCCCGAAAAGCCGAGGAACTTCCTCAAAGACGCCAAGCTGACGCGGTTGGATTTCTTCAGCGACAACAAAGCCGAGGTTTTTCAAAATCTTAAAGCCATAGGCAAGGCATTGGGCATGCCGACTTCCGTGCTCGTCGATCCCCAAGGCTGCGAGATCGGGACTATTGCCGGACCCGCCGAGTGGGATGGTGACGACGCGGTCAAGCTGATCACCGCGGCGACATCGACGCCGCGATCGTAGGCGATCCCTCAAAAAAATACCTGCCAAAACAGCGGGATAGAGCGCCGGTCGCGGTTATGCCTCGTCGGCGACGTTGTTACGCAACAGCCCGATCCGGTCGATCTCGACCTCGACCACATCACCGGCCTTCATCCACAAAGGCGGGGTGCGGCGGGAGCCGACGCCGCCCGGCGTTCCCGTCACGATCACGTCGCCCGGCTCGAGCCGCGTGAACTCCGAGCAATATTCGATCTGGCGCGGGATATCGAAGATCATCTGGCTGATGGTTGCATCCTGCACCACCTCGCCGTTGAGACGGGTTTGCAGCCGCAACGGGCCGAGATCGCCGGCCTCGTCGGGGGTGACCATCCACGGGCCGAATCCGCCGGTGTTCGGAAAATTCTTGCCGGGCGTGTATTGATGGGTGTGGCGCTGATAGTTGCGGACGCTGCCCTCGTTGTAGCAGGCATATCCGGCGATATGGCTCCAGCTGTCTTTCTTTGAGATATAGCGGCCGGGTTTGCCGATGATGAGCGCCAATTCGCCCTCGTAGTCGAGGTCGGTCGATACTTTCGGGCGGATGATGTTGGTCAGGTGTCCGGTCTGGCTGTTGGCGAAGCGCCCGAACACGGTTGGATTTTCCACCTCGGTGCGGCCGGTTTCCTTGCGGTGGTTCTCGTAGTTGAGGCCGATGCAGAGGATCTTGTCGGGGTTCGGAATCACCGGCAACCACGTGATGTTGGCGAGCGGGTGACGCTTGGCCTTGCCTGCGGCCTTCGCCGCTTCTGCCAGGGCGCCGGCGGCAATCGCGGACTTCAGATCGGGAAACTGACCACTGAGATCGACCACGTCGTTGCCGTCGATGAGGCCCCAGCTGGTGGCGCCGTTGATCTCAAAACTTGCGAACTTCATGGGATGTCCTTGGAATAGCGTGAGGCCGGCTTCTCGCTATCGCAAGCGGCGCCAGCGGGCAATGCCGTTACGGCGCTGGAATCCGCGCAGCAGGCCCGCTGAGTTGCAGGACGTCAGGTCAGGAGGGATATCAGGCCGATACGTCGAGATTGCCGCCAATTCCGGGGCCGACATTGGCCGGCGAAGGGGGCGATTCGGCCCCCAGAATGGTCAGGACCGCTGATTTTTCGGCATCGAGGTTTTGCTTCAGAACGGTCGTTCCGATCTGCGACTGGGTGTTGCCGGCCTGAGCCGTAAGCAAACTTGCAGCCAAACTCGACACGCTCATACGCACGCTCCCCCAATCACGCAGGCAAATTATCCGAGAGGCGTTAACGAATGCTGGAAATGGACGCTGGCGACGCTGGAATTTAGCGCGTCGGAACCGGCTTCTCGCCGCGATAGTCGTAGAAGCCACGCTGGGTTTTGCGCCCCAACCAGCCCGCCTCGACATATTTCACGAGCAGCGGACAGGGACGATACTTCGAGTCGGCCAGGCCTTCATGCAGCACCTGCATGATCGACAGACAGGTATCCAGGCCGATGAAATCGGCAAGCTCGAGCGGCCCCATCGGATGATGGGCGCCAAGCTTCATCGCCGCATCGATCGCCTCGACGTTCCCGACGCCCTCATAGAGCGTATAGATTGCCTCATTGATCATCGGCAGCAGGATGCGGTTGACGATGAAGGCAGGAAAATCCTCCGACACCGCGATGTGTTTGCCGAGCTTGGTGACGAAATCCTTGGCCGCATCGAAGGTCGCATCATCTGTGGCGATGCCGCGGATCAATTCGACCAGTTCCATCAGCGGTACCGGATTCATGAAATGAATGCCGATGAAGCGCTCCGGCCGGTCGGTCGAGGCCGCAAGCCGGGTAATCGAAATCGATGACGTGTTGGAGGCGACAATGGCGCTCGGTTTCAAAAGCGCGCACACGTCATGGAAAATCTTGCGCTTGACGTCTTCCTTCTCGACCGCGCTCTCGATCACCAGATCGCAGTCGGCGAGGCCCTCCATGGAATCGGCGAGCGCGATCCGGGCCACGGCCTGCTTGCGGGCATCCTCGGTAATGAATTTCTTGGCGACCTGGCGCGACAGGTTGCCATTGATGGTCGCCATCCCGGACTTCAGGCGGTCGGCGGTGACGTCGTTGAGCACTACGTCGAAGCCAGCCAAAGCCGAGACGTGAGCGATACCATTGCCCATCTGGCCCGAACCGATCACGCCGACTTTCTTTATCATGACCGCCATCTCGTCATTTGCCTAAGCGATACTCTATTTTCCGAGCTTGCCGATCGCTTCGGTCAATTCCGGAACCGCCTGATATAAATCCGCGACCAGGCCATAATCCGCGACCTGAAAGATCGGCGCATCCTCGTCCTTGTTGATCGCGACGATGACCTTGGAGTCCTTCATGCCGGCGAGATGCTGGATGGCACCTGAAATGCCGATCGCGATGTAAAGCTCGGGCGCCACCACCTTGCCGGTCTGGCCGACCTGCCAGTCGTTCGGCGCATAGCCGGCATCGACCGCGGCGCGCGAGGCGCCGACGGCTGCGCCCAGCTTGTCGGCGAGCGGCTCGATATACTTGGTGAAATTCTCGCGGCTTTGCATCGCCCGGCCACCGGAGACGATGATCTTGGCCGATGTCAGTTCGGGGCGGTCGTTCTTGGCGACTTCCTCGCCAACAAAGCTGGAGAGGCCGGGATCGGCCACAGCTGCCGCGTTCTCGACCGCCGCGCTGCCGCCGTCGCCGGTGGCGGCAAAGGTCGAGGTCCGCACCGTGATGACCTTCTTGGCATCCTTTGACTTGACGGTCTGGATGGCGTTGCCGGCATAGATCGGCCGCTCGAATGTGTCGGGCGCCACCACCTTGATGATTTCCGACACCTGCATCACGTCGAGCAGCGCGGCCACGCGCGGCATCACGTTCTTGAAGCGCGAGGTCGCAGGCGCAACGAACGCATCGTAGCCGGAAGCCAACCCGACGATCAGGGCCGCCAAGGGCTCGGCGAGGTCGTGCGCGTAGGCAGCATTATCGGCAAGCAGGACTTTCTTGACGCCCGAAAGCTTCGCCGCCGTGTCTGCCGCGGACTTGGCGTTTTCGCCGGCCACCAGCACATGCACCTCGCCGCCAAGCGCCACGGCCGCCGTCAGCGCCTTGTGGGTCGCATCCTTGATCGATGCGTTGTCGTGTTCAGCGATCAGAAGCGTAGTCATTACAGAACTCCCGCTTCGTTCTTGAGCTTCGATACCAGTTCGGCAACGTCCTTGACCTTGACGCCTCCCTTGCGGCCCGGCGGTTCGGTAGTCTTGAGAATCTCAAGATGCGGCGTCAGATCGACACCATAATCCGATGCGCTCTTGTCGGCGATCGGCTTCTTCTTGGCTTTCATGATGTTCGGCAGGCTCGCATAACGAGGCTCGTTCAACCGCAGATCGGTAGTTACGATGGCTGGCCCCTTGAGTTTCACGGTTTGCAACCCGCCATCGACCTCGCGCGTGACCTTGAAATCGGATCCGTCGACCTCGAGCTTGGAAGCGAAGGTCGCCTGCGACCAGCCGAGCAGGGCTGCCAGCATCTGACCGGTCTGGTTGCTGTCGTCATCGATTGCCTGTTTGCCGAGTATCACAAGGCCGGGCTTCTCTTCGTCAGCCACCGCCTTGAGGATTTTGGCCACCGCCAGCGGCTCGACGTTGCCCTCAGCCTTGACCAGGATACCGCGATCGGCACCCATGGCGAGACCGGTACGGATGGTTTCGCTGGCCTGTGCCGGCCCGATCGAAACCACCACGACTTCGGTAGCCTTGCCGGCCTCTTTCAGGCGCAGGGCCTCCTCCACGGCGATTTCATCGAATGGATTCATCGACATCTTCACGTTGGACAGCTCAACGCCGGTTCCATCGCTCTTGACACGGACCTTGACGTTGTAATCGACCACTCGCTTTACCGGCACCAGGACCTTCATCGACCCTCTTTCGCTAAACACCATGATTTGGCGCGGAACCTAAAGCGCCGGCCCACCCCGGTCAACGCTAGTGGAGTGGATTTGACATTTGCTACCCGCTTGGATGGCAACAGCAGGGGCCAAAAACCGCCCCCGGAAACTAGCGGTTCTGCCCTGGCACCCACAACACGTCCCCGGCGCCGTTGCGATTGGCCGTGCGGCTGGCGATGAACAGGAAGTCCGACAAGCGGTTCATATATTGAATGGCGGCGTCACCAACGGATTCTTCCGGCTGGGCCGCCAGTTCCACCATGATCCGTTCTGCCCGGCGGCAAATCGTGCGCGCCAGATGCAGATAGGCGGCGGCTGGCGTGCCGCCCGGCAGCACGAAAGAATCCAGGGGTTGAAGGCCAGCGTTCAGGTGATCGATGTCGCGCTCGAGGCGTTCGACCTGGCTCGCGAGGACGCGCAGGCGCTCCGCCTTGCCTTCGCGCTCGGGCACCGCGAGATCGGCGCCGAGATCGAACAGGTCGTTTTGGATCAGCCCCAGCATCGCATCGAGCTCGGGCGCCTCCTCAAGATGAAGCCGGACGACGCCGATGGCGGCATTGGTCTCGTCGACGGTGCCGTAAGCTGCGATCCGCAAATCGTATTTCGGACGCCGCTCGCCGCTGCCGAGCGCGGTGGTGCCGTCATCGCCGGTTCGCGTGTAGATACGGTTGAGGACGACCATGGCTTCTCTCCTAGTGGCCCGTCGCCCAAACGGTGATCATGATGATCACGATGGCGACGAACTGAAGCAAAACCCGCAATCGCATCAGTTTTTGCGAGCGGTTCGGAGAGCCGCCCCGCAGCATATTGAGAAGGCCGAGCAGCAGAACGATTGCAACCGCGGCCACCGCAAGGGGAACAATGAACGTACTGAGAAACGAGCCCATCTACCTTACATAACACTGCAAAAGCCGATCCGCCATTGCCGGCTGATCTGGCTTTTGGCCGCTTAATAGCGGAATGTGGAGCGATCTATTCGACAAGTCAGGGCCCGCTGTGCGGCAGATTCGCTATATCTTTCACGTCGGCCTCGATGCCTTCTACACGTTCCTGGCCGACGACGGCTGGGCGATCGCCAGCCACATCGCGCTGTCGACCTTGATGGCGCTGTTTCCGTTTCTGATCGTGCTGACCTCGCTTGCCGGCTTCTTCGGCTCAAAGGAACTCGCCGATCAGGCCGCGGGGCTTTTGCTCCAGGTCTGGCCGAAGCAGGTCGCCGATTCGCTGTCGGGTGAAATCCACGACGTCCTGACCACGACCCGCGGCGACATCCTGACCATCGGTGCGGTGCTCGCGGTCTATTTCGCCTCGAACGGCGTCGAAGCGCTTCGCGTCGCGCTCAACCGCGCCTATTCGATAATCGAGCCGCGCCGATGGTATTGGCTGCGGCTGGAATCGATCGGCTATACGCTGGTCGCCGCTTTCACCTCGCTGGCGATGGCGTTCCTGATCGTGCTCGGCCCGCTGATACTCGAGGCGGCCCGGCGTCACATTCCGATCATCGTCGATACCAACGAAAACCTGCTCAACATCGCGCGCTACGGCATCACGATCCTGGCGCTGGTGGTCGCGCTGTTCGTCCTGCATGCGTGGCTGCCAGCCGGCCGCCGGTCCTTCTTGCAGATCCTGCCGGGTATTGTCTTCACCTTGGTTGCCTCGATGGTATCAGGCACCGTGTTTGGGCAATATCTGGCGCGTTTCGCCAACAACTACGTGACGATGTATGCCGGACTCGCCTCGGTCATCATCGCGCTGGTGTTCCTGTATTTTCTCGCCGCGATCTTTGTCTATGGCGGGGAGCTCAACGCCGCGATCATCAAGTCGCGTTTGCCGAACGGCGTGTCACTTCAAGCAGCGCAGTCGCTAAAGCCCGCGGAGACACAGGCTTGACCAGGAAGGCGTCCGCGCCTGCCCCGCGCGCGGCCGCCTCGTCATCGCTCCGGCCCGATACGCCGATAATCGCAATGCCACCAAATGGCGAGCCGAGCGCGCGAATCCGGTGGATCGCCTCGATGCCGTCGATACCCGGAAGCACCATATCCATCAGCACGGCATCGAAGCTGCCTTGCAGGATGCGGTCCGTCGCGTCCTCGCCCCGGCCGATGAACTCCGCCTGATGACCAAGCTCGGTCAGGACCGCATTGAGCACCACGCGGCCGAACGGATTGTCCTCGACACTCAGAACGCGCAAGCCCCGCACGTGGTCATGCGGACGATCGTCGTCCCGACCTGACGCCGACGGCGCAGCCTCGGCGCGACTGAGTGATATCGTCAGCGTGAAGGTGGTCCCGCCGCCGCGCCGCGGCTTCACCACGATATCGCCACCCATCGCGCGGGCGAGCTGTTTGACTGACGAAAGACCAAGCCCGGCACCGCCAAAGCGGGCGGCGATCCTCACATTGGCCTGCGAAAAGGGACGAAACAGCCGCTTGATCTCTGGAAGCGAGAGACCAATGCCGCTATCCGAAATCGCAAAAGCCACGCCGATCCTACCCTTGGCCGTACCGATCGGCCGCACGGTCAGCGCGACGGCGCCCTGTTCGGTGAACTTGGTGGCGTTGTCGATCAGGTTTTCCAGCGCCGCCCGCAAACGAACGGGATCGCCGGTGACAAAGGCGGGAAGCTTCTCCGAAATCTCGACCCGCGACTGCAAGCCTTTTGCGGTGGCTCTGCCGGCCAGCGAATCGCCGACGCTGTGGGCAAGCGTCCGCAGATCGAAAAAGTCCTGCCGGATACCAAAGCCGGAGCGCCCACTTCGGGCGGCATCGACAAACAAGGTCGCAAGGCTCGCCAGATGTTCGGCGCCGGCCTTGATGGTATCGACCCAGCGCCGCTCCCGCTCGTCGAGACCGGAGGTCGCCAAGAGATCGCTGATGGCCAGAATGCCGGTCAGCGGTGTGCGAACCTCATGCGCAAAGGTGGCGAGCGCCGTCTCGACCATGCCGGGAGCGGCCGTCTTTCTGGCCGCCTTGGTGACGGCCTTCCGTGGCTTGCCAGCCGCCACACCTGCTTTACGCTTTTTCGGGCGAGCCTTTTTCAACCGCCGCTCACTGCGCCGTGGGCGCGAACTCGATGCCATGATTCCCCCAATCCTGGCTGCCTCAGCATGGCACGACCGGGCGGACAGAGTCACGCCGAAGCGGCGTTTTCTTCCCGAACAGAATGTTGGCAGATTGTCTTCAGGCGGTGCCAACCCGGCGGCGAATGTCGGCGGGGCTAACGCCTGCTGCCCGCAATGCGCGAAGACCGGTGGCATCCGTTGATTTCGACAATTTTTGCCCGGCTGCGTCCCGAATGAGGCGGTGATGCCGATAGGCCGGTTGCGGCAGCCCCAGCAGCTGCTGCAATAACCGATGCACACTTGTTGCCCAGAACAGGTCTTGGCCCCGCACCACTTCGGTCACGCCCTGCAAGGCATCGTCGACCACCACGGCGAGGTGGTAACTGGTCGGCGTCTCCTTGCGTGCGAGTATGACGTCACCCCACGCGGCGGGATCGGCCGTGACTATCCCGGTCTCGACTTTCGGGCCTTCGCCGCGCTCGGTCCAGCTTAATTCACCGGCGAACCGGCAAGCCGCGGCCATATCCAACCGAAGCGCATAGGGCGCACCCGATCGAAGCAGCCGCTCCCGCTCGTTCAGCGGAAGCGCGCGCGCCGTGCCCGGATAAAGCGGCGCGCCATCGGGATCACGCGGCCACGGCGCTTGCTTCTCCCGCTCGGCGATGAGACGGGCGATTTCAGCGCGGCTTTCAAAAGCGGGATAAATCAACCCCAGCGCCGTGAGCTTCTCGAGCGCCGCGCGATATTCCGCGAAATGCTCGGACTGGCGGCGCGGCGGTTTTTCCCAGGAAAGGCCGATCCAGGTGAGATCGTCCTCTATGGCCACCTCGAATTCGGTCCGGCAGCGGGCGGGATCGATATCCTCGATGCGCAGCAGGAAACGGCCGCCCGATTCGCGCGCCAGATCGAAATTCAAGAGCGCCGAAAAGGCGTGCCCCAGATGCAGGTAGCCGTTCGGACTTGGCGCAAAGCGGAAAGCGGGTGGCGGCATTGATCTCTATCTCGATAAATGATGGTTTTAAGTCGCAATGACCCTTCACCTCAACAGCCAGGCCGATCTCGAAGACGCGATCCATGCGCTTCTGAAGCGGGATCCGCGCCTTCAACCCGTCTACGACGTCGCCGGGATGCCGGCGCTGCGGCGGCGCGAACCTGGATTCCAGGGGTTGGCGCATATCGTCTGCGGCCAGCAGCTTTCCATCGCCAGCGCAGCCGCAATCTGGGCGCGGTTGACCGCCGCCTTCGAACCGTTTCACCACGACGCGCTCCGCCGCGCCCGCGCCGATCGCCTGGGCCGGCTTGGCCTGTCGGCGGCCAAAATCAAGACCTTGAAAAATCTCGCGCGTGAGATCAACGCAGGCCGCGTCAATCTCGATGTGCTTGCGAATGAAGATGCCGATGCCGCGCATCATACACTCGTTTCGCTTCACGGCATCGGCCCGTGGACGGCCGACGTCTACCTGTTGTTTTGCCTCGGTCATGGCGACGCCTGGCCGGCCGGCGACCTCGCCGTGCAAGAGGCGGTCAAAATCGGACTGGGATTGAAAACGCGCCCCACGCAAAAGGAAATGGCGCCCCTCGCGGAACCCTGGCGTCCGATGCGCGGCGCGGCCGCGCATCTATGGTGGTCCTACTACCGCGCGATCAAGAAACGCGAAGGCGTGATCGCGGGAACAGGCAAATCCAGCGGGACGTAACGTTATTCCATCTTCAGGTTGGAGGCGCAGACCGTCGGCGAGCGACTGAATCAGCCATCGCCGATCGCCTCACGCCGCCGCCGCTCGGATTCTTCGGCATAGCGACGCATCGCGTGAGCTTCGGTCAGAAATCCGATCGGGTGTTGATCGCCGCTTTCGACCACGGTGAGCGATTCAGCTTCCGTCACGTCGAAGGCCGCAATAGCTTCCCGGATATTCATGCCGGGATGCAAGACGACGCGGGGGTAATGAAGGATGCCGCTCAGGTTCTTCTTCGTATCGATGTCCACTGCATGCGCATCCGACACGAACACCATCCCCGCATAGTGGCCCGCATCGTCCACGGCCACCACTTGCGTCTTCGACCCCAGAGGAAATTTCGCACGGAACTCGGCGATCGGCATGGCGGCGTTCACGGTCTGCACATCCGGCCGCATCAACCGTCGCACGGTGAGGTCGCGGATCCACCCGATATCCGCGGCACTGCGGATCGTTTCGCCGCGCAGGTGCAATCGCCAGGTGGCGAAGGAATAGCCGAACAGCTCGCGGGTGATCTGGCTCGAGATGATGACCGCGACCAGCACGGCTGTCGTCAGCCACAAGTTACCGGTCGATTCCAGCGCAATGAACGTCATCGTCAGCGGGCCGCCGATGACGGAGGCCGAAAGCGCGCTCATGCCGACAATGGCATAGACGTTGGGATCGAGGTTCAAACCCGGCCAGATGCCGTCAAAGCCGGCCGCGAAAAGACGCCCGCCGATCGCACCCAGAAAGAGCGTGGCGAAAAACAACCCGCCGCGAAAGCCGGCGCCGAGCGAAACCACCGATGCCGTCGACTTCAGCACGAACACCATGCCGATAAACACCAGCGGCATCGTGACGATGCCGTTGAAGTGCAAGGCGCCGTGCCCCGACGACAGGACCTGCGGCGTTTGCAGCGCCAACAGCCCCACGGCAAGACCGCCCAGCGCGGGGCGCAGCGGCGACCAGGGCACGACCTTGGACAACAACGATTCGCAAAGCCCGGCGCCGCGCATGATCGCGATACCGTACAGCGCGGCGAAAACCCCGAGCAGCGCGGCAAGTGCCAGATCGCGCCCCAGCACATCCCCGACCGGGCCAGCGCCGACGCCGAGCGAGAGCGGCGCAAAGGCATGAGCGACAAAATAGCCGATAACGGCAGCAACCCCGACCGGCGTGAGGCTCGCCGGCGTATAGCCACCGATCACGAGCTCGAAGGCGTAGAAGGCGCCCGCCAGCGGTGCGCTGAAGGCGCCTGCGATCGCTGCCGCCGTACCGCATCCCACCATCAGCCGCTGATCGGCGCGGCGCAAATGGAATCCACGGCCGAGCGAGGCGCCGAGCCCGCTTGAAAGCTGGGTATATCCGGCCTCAAGCCCGACCGACGCGCCGACCCCGCTGGACCAGACCGTTTCCAGCGCCACAATCACGCTGCCGCGAAATGACATCCGTCCGCCGTGCAGGGCATTGGCCTCGATCGGGTCGATTTCGCGGGCCGGCCGCCAGCGCAATAACAGAAGAAAGGCTATGCCCAACAACAGCCCGCCGAGACTTGGAACCAGAAGCGCACGTATCGGATCGATCGAAACCTGGCTTGAGAGGCGATCCCCGGAACTGAGGTTGAAGAGCACGGCATGAAGCAGGTCCACCGCGGCGCTCATGGCGGCCACCACCAACCCGCCGAGAACGCCGACCATCGCCGCCAGAAACACCAGGCTGGTCTCGTGGGCCCGGACGAAGGCCCGCAGCCGCGGCGGCGCCTCGAGGTAGGGGGACCTGGTGATCATTTTGCCGTGTCCAAACGTGGCCAAATCAGCCGCCCGCTTCGTTTAGCGGCCTTGACTGACGATCCTGGCAGCGCCCTTGCAATCCAGCCACAATCAGGCCGGGGCAGTAAGCTCCACCTATGCTCTTCACAATCCCGTCACGCTGCATGTAGTATGTCAACTTAGGCTGCTTCGCAGCTATATGGAGGCCGGGAGCGTTACTTGAACGCACATGTCTCGCAAGGCGGTTGGCCGGTATTGGTGTTGAACGCGGATTTCCGGCCGCTGAGTTATTACCCGCTGTCTCTGTGGTCGTGGCAGGATGCGATCAAGGCGGTGTTTCTCGATCGCGTCAACATCGTCGAGCATTACGACCGCGCCGTTCGTAGCCCGACTTTCGAGATCCAGTTGCCCAGCGTGGTGTCGCTGAAATCATTCGTCAAGCCGACCACGCATCCCGCCTTCACCCGGTTCAACGTGTTCCTGCGCGATCGTTTTTCCTGTCAGTATTGTCTGGCGAGCGACGATCTCACCTTTGACCACATCATTCCACGCAGCAAGGGCGGTCAAACCACCTGGGAAAATGTGGTCGCGGCCTGTTCGCCGTGTAACCTGCGCAAGGGCAACCTGACGCCGCAGCAGGCGCGGATGTTTCCGAAACAGCACCCCTTCGCGCCGACGGTACATCAGCTTCACCGTAACGGGCGCCTATTCCCGCCGAACTATCTGCACGATAGCTGGCTCGACTATCTCTATTGGGACACCGAGCTCGATCCATAGCGTGCCAACTCGCGCGGCGAATATATGCTGCGCGCGAGCTGCTGACGCCGATTGGTCGGCGAGAGCGAGATCATCTGGAAGTTCAGAGTTGGCCCCAACGTTAATTCGGCGCGGAAGCGACCGGCCTCCACGCCAAGATAACGTTTTCCGAAAAGCGTTTTGCGCTATCAGAAGAAGCCGGGGCTCATATCAAGACCGTTTGTCGCCATGCAGGCAAACACGACCAGAGCCAGACCGCACATCACCGCGACCACGTTGATGATGAGGTTGTTGGCCGCAGCCGGAACAGCTTCGCTGGAAATTTTTGTAACAATATCCATTTTTCCCCCTGTTAAAAACTTGCATCTAATTCCAAGGGGGAGACGCTAGTTGCGAACTCTTTATGCGAGCTTGCGGCACATCGTTAATGCTACGAAAGCTTAACAATGACATACGGCCGCTTTTTTGCTCGCCGACTTCTTCTTCGAGCGGGGGCAAAGGCCAAGGCCGGTGCGGCCGTAAATACTGTCGGATCAAGGCCTTTTCCGAAGAAAATTTGCAGCATAAGATTGCGTCCAGTGGAGTGGATTTGACATTCGCCACCCCCTGAAGGGATGCGAATCGAACCGCAGATTTGACATTTCGCGTCAAATTCGCCGCGGGTCTTCAAGGAGAAATTATCCATGCCCGCCCTCACTGAATGGAAGGTGCCGCCGGTGAACCAGCCCCGTGTCGGCGATTATGGCTTCGATCTCGATCGCGCGCTCGCCTCGGTGGTAGGCCTGCATTCGATCATCCCGCCTGACGCGTTCAGTGCCGATACGCTCGGCACCGAGCGCGCCGGCAACGGCGTGATCATCGATGACGGCCTGGTGCTGACGATCGGCTATCTCATCACCGAGGCCGAGGCCGTCTGGCTGCACGCCGGCGACGGACGCGTGGTTGAGGGCCATGCACTTGGATTTGATGCCGTGACCGGCTTTGGCCTTGTGCAGGCGCTCGGCCGCCTCGATCTCGACCCCTTGCCGATCGGCTCCTCGAGCTCGACCAAAGTCGGCGATCGCGTGATAATGGGCGGCGTCGGCGGACGCACGCGGTCCGTGGCGAGCCAGATCGTCGCCAAGCAGGAATTCGCCGGTTATTGGGAATATATGCTGGACGAAGCGATCTTCACCCATCCGGCTCATCCCAACTGGGGCGGCGCCGGACTGATTTCAGATCGCGGCGAACTGATCGGCATCGGTTCGCTTCAGCTCCAACGCGATAACAAGCCAGAGCATGTCAACATGGTCGTGCCGATCGATCTCTTGAAGCCCGTGCTGGATGACTTGCGCAAATTCGGCCGCGTCAACAAACCGGCGCGCCCCTGGCTCGGAATGTATTCGACCGAAATCGACGACCGCGTCGTCATCGCAGGAGTTTCCGCCAAGGGGCCGGCGGCTCGCGCCGAACTCAAGGCGGACGACGTGATCCTCGCCATCAACGGCGAAAAAATTACCTCGCAAGCCAGCTTCTACCGCAAACTCTGGGCCCTGGGGCCGGCCGGCGTCGACGTGCCGCTGACGGTGTACCATGAGGGCGTCACCTTTGATGTCGTGCTGGCCTCGATTGATCGGACGCGCCTGTTGAAGACGCCGCGGCTTCATTAAAGATTTAGCACATGAGCGAGCCGGTGATCGACGATGTGCTCGCAGTGTTGCCGCCGCTATTACAATCGCTCGAATCGCTTGGTTTCATCGCGCGCCATTTTCACCCACCCTCTTTTGATCGCGTGATGAAGGCCGCCGGCCAGCCGGACGAAGATTTGAGCACGGCTCGACCGCGGTTGACCAACTGGCCGGTGGAATTTTCCGATATTCAGCGCGCGCTTGAGACCGCAAGCGACGCGGCGCTATCAGCGTTTTCCGGCCTGCGTGCGGTGCATGCCGGAAGTGGCGACATGACCCTGGCTTTTCGAGCATTGCGTCAGTTGCCGCGCGCGGAAGAGGCGCTCTATCCGTTGGCGGCGAAATTCCCGCCGGTGAGCAGCTTTTTTCTCAACCCCGAATGTTGCGAAGACGACGATCTGTTGGCTCGCCTTGCCGCCCCCGCCAACGAAAACACCGGTATCATTCACGACCACAACGAACCGAAGAGCCGTGGCGGCTTTTCGCTTTACGTGCCGGAATATTACACGCCCGACCGCGCCTGGCCGCTGGTGATGGCTTTGCATGGCGGCAGCGGCAATGGCCGCGGCTTCCTGTGGCGCTGGCTGCGCGATGCGCGCAGCCTTGGCGCGATCCTTGTTGCGCCGACTGCCTTGGGAGCTACCTGGGCGCTGATGGGCGAAGACGCCGATACAGCGAACCTCGCGCGCATTCTCGATTCGGTGTGCAGTCGATGGAACATCGATCCCAAAAAATTGCTGCTGACAGGAATGAGCGATGGCAGCACGTTCAGCTATGTGACCGGACTGGAGGCCGGCTCGCCCTTTACCCATCTTGCGCCTGTCGCGGCCACATTTCACCCGCTGATGGCCCAAATGGCGGATGCCGACAGGCTACGCGGCCTGCCGATCCATATCGTGCACGGCGCGCTCGACTGGATGTTTCCGGTGCAAACGGCCCGGCTGAGCCGCGATGCGCTGACCGCAGCCGGCGCCAACGTCACCTATCGCGAAATCGACAACCTCAGCCATTGCTACCCGCGCGAGATGAACGCACAGATCCTTCAATGGCTGAGTCTCACCTGAGTCGCTCCTGCGCCGGGAACCATCATCGACCCGGCACGTTGTCGCCGCATCAATGGGAGATGAAGCGATGCGGGTTTTCTTAGGGATGATATTGGGCGCTCTGCTGCTTGTCGCCGGCGTCTATATCTATGATTCACAATCGACTTCGACGGTGGCGAGCGGCCAAAATGCGCCCACCAGCCGCACCATCGTCAATTGGGACGTCGCATCAGCCGATTGGACCGCGTTCAAGTCGCGCGCCCATGAAGACTGGATCCGGTTGTCGTCGCGATAAGCCGCGAGCGCGACCGTGCCGGACGTTATTTCTTTTTTGTGACGCTGGCCGCGGCCGCCTTTCGCGCGTCGGCGATGGCTTGGCCGAACTGCGCCATGGTCAGTACGACCGGGATGCGGAATTTTCCTACGATGAAAGAGGGTGTGCCGATGAACTCGAACGCGGCCGCCTGATCCTTGTTGCGTGCCAACGTCGCATCGATGGCGCTTGCCTGGTCCGCGAGATCGCGATCAAGGCGATCGACATCGACGCCGGCGCCCGAAAGCGCCTCTCGAATTTTCGCCTCAGTAAGCTTTGAGTTGATGGCGATCAGCGCGTCGTGAGACTCGATGAATTTATCCTGATATCGGCTCGCCAGCGCCATCCGCGACGCCACGACCGACATCGGCCCCAGGCGCGGCCAGTCTTTCCAAACGAGCCTGACCTTGCCGTCATCATGGACCACCTGCCGCAATTCGGGCTCGACCTTGCGGCAATACGGGCATTGATAGTCGAAAAATTCGACGATCGAAATGTTACCCGCAGCGTTTCCCGCTACCGGGATATCCGGATCGCGTAACACCAGCGCCTCGGCCAGCACGTTGTCGCTCTCGGCGTGCAAAACTGTGGGCAGCGCGCTGATGCCAACTGCCGCAACCGATGCCCCGAACAGGCTCAATGTTTGTCGCCGGTTCGGCTGAAACGGATCGATCGAATGACTCATTTGTGTCTCCGGATGCGGCGCGCCTGTTGAACGAGATACGATCAGAAAGAAAATAAGTTACGCGCGAGCATATAAAGCGCCACGACAATAATAACGGCGGCGAACACGATATTGAGCGCCCCGCGCTGCGCTGACAGCGACCGCGCCAGGCGGGTGCCGATCAGGCCGCCGGCAAATCCGCCGGCGATGAACAATCCGGCGAGTTCCCAGGAAATCAGCCCGGACCAGGCGTAGCTTGCGGCCGTGGAAAGGCCAAAGGCCGTCACCGCGACCAGCGAGGAACCGATCGCGTTGATGATCGGCATTCCCGTCGCCAGCATCAAGGCCGGCACGATCAGGAATCCGCCACCGATGCCGAAGAATCCGGACAGCGTACCGGTCGCAAGGCCAAGCCCGAGGATCGCAGGCATGTTGTCCCAGTTCATGCGGGCGTCCGGCAGGCCGACACGCGCGCGCGTCTTGAGCATCAAAACCGCGATCACCAGCATCAGGAGCGCAAACAATTCGAGTAGCTTTCGGCCGTCGAGCAGCTTGCCGAAAATCGCGCCCACCAATGCGCCGGCAATTCCCGCCGCCGCGAAGGGAAGCGCACACGACCACCGCACCGTGCCGCCGCGGGCGTGATTCGACAGGTTGATCGCCGCATTGACCGCGACCGCAATGGCGCTCGTTCCGATCGCGACATGGGCGTCGGCAACCCCGACCACGTACACCATGAGCGGTACTGCGAGGATCGAGCCGCCGCCGCCGACCAGGCCCAGCGAAAATCCAACCAGCGCTCCCGATGCCAGCCCGAGCCCGCCTTGCATCGCGGAGATGATCAAAAAGCCGCCTCCCAATCGGATACTTGTTGGCCTCTTACGGGCCTCGAACAGAAACTCTGTTACCGCAGCAGGAAGGTAACCGCCAGCGGCACCAAAAGCGACGTCACGAGCGCGTTGAGGCTCATCGCGATACCGGCGAACACGCCCGCGACGGCATCGACCTGAAATGCGCGCGCGGTGCCGATGCCGTGCGCGGCGATACCGACGGCAAAGCCGCGGGCGCGAAAATCCGTAATGCCCATCCGGTTCATCAATGGCGTCACCGTGATCGCTCCCATGATGCCGGTCAGGATCACCGCGACCGCCGTCAACGACGGATCGGCATGCAGGGATTCGCTGATGCCCATCGCGACGCCCGCGGTGACG
>Ga0208193_1000293_pt1 | contig 30974 bp, 24 predicted proteins | sample June2015DPH_17_2_FD_184716 | JGI IMG/M metagenome (GOLD analysis project Ga0208193, IMG submission 184716) | Peatland microbial communities from SPRUCE experiment site at the Marcell Experimental Forest, Minnesota, USA - June2015DPH_17_10... | ecosystem: Environmental > Terrestrial > Soil >... | reverse complement strand
AAGAGATGGTCACGGGCATAGGTCACGGCCTGCTTCGCGATTCGATCGGGTTCGTAGACGTGGCGCTGTTCATGCGCCCGCGCCTCGGCCACAACTTTGTCGGCCTGATGTCCATACTGCGCTGCCAGCTCGCGGTGCCGCTCCAACACCTCTCCCGGCGAGAGCAGTTCCTTGCTATCCCGCGTTCGGTGAGCGGCAACCTGCGCGGCTCCCGCTCCGTCGAGTCCCATCTCGCGCAAATGATCTTTGATCTGCTCCCGGCGCGGGCTGCTGGCCTCCAAATACTCTTTCGTATAGCCTTTGATCTCCGGCTGCCCATGCTTGCCCCGCTCCAGTTCGTAGCCCAACCCCTGCAACCGCATCGCCAGCTCGGAACGGTACACGCTGGTGGCATAGCGTTGCGAAGCGAACAGCTCCTGCGGTTGCAAGGCGCGGGTTTGTCCGTTGTCGCGCTCGGTGACGTTGAAGATCACAGCATGGGTATGGAGTTGCGGCGCGGCGTAGCCATCTACTGGACGCGCCGTGTCATGCTCGAAAGTCGCCGCAACGAATTTGCCTGTCGTCTCCGGCACATGGACGTTGCCAATCCGCGCCTGGGTGTACCGCTCCAGTTCGGCCAAAGCGACACACACGCTTTCCCGATGCGCCTCTCTCACGCGCTCATCACCGCCTACAAGTGCGGTGAGAGAAACTGACTTCGGCGCAGAGAACGTAGCATCCCAACCGGCGCGATGCTCCACGCTCGTCACTTCCTTGCCGAACTTGCCTTCATAGGTTTTGGAAACCTGATGGCGAACGAGCTGCGCTTCCGTGTGCGGATGCTGGCCTTCGGTCAGCCTCGCAAAGTGCTCATTGCCAACCGCACCTTCCAAGCCCCACTGCTCGGCCAGCTTGCCTTGCCACTCGCTGTGTCCCTGCTGGTCGCGGCTCCAATAGTTCTGCCGCTCCGAAGCAAACTCCCGCTCATGGTACGTCCGCACCTGGCTTGCCGAGAGCGGTCTGGAGATGGTCAGCATCTGTGCTCTGCTCCTGTCTTTGCCTCACTCAATCCCTTTGGATTCGTCCCACACAAACCCGTTGTTCTTCGCAGCGGGTGTTTGAGGAGGCGGCAGTGCGGTCTGTGTGGCTGCTGACGTGGCCTGCTGCGTCGTTGCCGGTTTGGCTAAGGGACGAACCTCAATCAACGGCTTCGCGGCAGAGGCTCGCAGTACCCGTTGCCTCTGTAGACTCTTCCTGAAGTCAGCGCCCGAGCTGAGCACTTTCTGCCCCAGCTCCCGCCATAGCGGAACCGGCTTTCCCCACAGATACCGCTCCCGGCGAGCGCTCCGCCACGACAGGATCAGCGACCAGAGAAGCAGTGCAGCGACGAGCAGCAAAGCTGGCTGTACAAAGTAGTGCCACACAGGCTCTCCATAGAAAAATTCCTCCCGAAGCAGTGCCACCAGCTTCGCTGAATTCACCTCCGTCGGCAACCCTCGTTCGATGCCTGTCCAGCCGTCCATCTCCGCCTTCCGGTTCATCCAGAAGGGCAGGATGTCCCCTTTCCAGAGCAGCTCCCGAGCCGGAATCGGAAGCAGGTCGGCTTCGGTAGCAAGTGCATATTGCAGGATCGGTTTGTTCCTCTTCGATCCGGCTTCGGGTTTGAACTTCCATACCCATTGAATCTCGCTCGTTGCTGCCGGGTCTTTCTCATGCCAGGAACTGGCCAGATATGCGCCGACGTAGTACCGCTGGAGCGGCGTCAGGGTATAGAGCAGTGGACGCAGAAACACCCCAAAGCCAGCGCCCAGCAGGAACACTCCGGCCACGAAGACAAAGAGAAGTTTCTTCATCGCTCACCACCTCCCGGTCCGTCCTGAGACAGAAACTCTTCGAGCAGCTTGCGGGCGTCCGCCAGCTTCCGCGCATTCGCCTGGTCACGGATTTTGACCACGGAATCGGGCAGCAGATGCTTGCCTTCCGCGTTCGCCTGGGCTGTCGCGTGGAAGAGATTCAAGAGCATGTAGCGCAGTGCTGAGACCTCGGCCAGCACCAATTCGGTAGGGTCTGCTGGACGCTCCCGTGCGGCTTTCAGGGCCAGCTCGCGCAGCCATTCCGCCAAGGTCTTCCCCGCACCTTCGGCGGCGGTTTCTACCTCGGCCAGCTCTTCCGGCGTGACCCTGGTTGCAATGGTTTTGGCACGGAGAACCGGACGCGCTTCGCCACTCGGCGAGGCTGGAGACTGCAACGAAGCCGGGATGCGGGGAGTGCCCATAGGAGAACCCGCTCAAAAATAGCTTGCACCCTGCGATTTTGGCCGTCAAGCGCCGGATGCGGCAAGCCATTCTCTATCAGTGAGTTTACACAGCGCGCCCTCTCTGGCACATTCTGGTTTACGCGCGTAAACGCATCAAAACTGTTCTCGATTGGAAGGCCGTCAAGTTACTGATTTCCTGAGCGTTGACACCCGTAAACGCGGGCATAAGTTACGTTTACCAGCAGCATCCCGTTTGGGGGTGACGTGTCGTAGCGCCAACCCGATGCGCAAGCATCGTGCTCTTCAAACGCAGTAGCAACCAGACTGGAGGACATGATGTAGACCGCATCAAGCCGGCATGATGTAGCGGATGAAAGAGCCGTACGGTGAGGGCCTAGCCAGCCACACCGGCTCCGAGTCTTGCGGGCATGACCGCAAGGTCAGACACGAAGCGTAGACAGGAGGAACCACGGGCCAGGTTATCGAGCCGCGAAATACCCCGAACTTCAGGACGCCGACGCGTTGACACGACGCGGAAGGCAACATCCTGCGAAGCGCTTTCGCAAGCTTCAACGGAGTCCTGCGCGGTCTATGACCCTGGCACGTGAGGACACATCTTGCACGGAAGTTGGGAGACCCCGGGTTCCCCCGAGAGCGGCCAGTGCTCTTGGGGCGCATCGGAAAGTTCAAGAACTGGAGCCGATGATGAACGAACACGGGAAGTCGGACAGACCCATAGTACCGGGGAAGTCTCCGAACAAGGCCGGGGTCCCCGGCGACAGGTCTTCGTCGCTGGGGTGGAAAGCTGGGCAACCGGCGGCGGAGGAGATGGAGGGAAGGGGTCTGGCCAAGGGGAATCTGGGCCAGCAAAACGCGTTCCGGACTCAGGGCCGGGTAGACGCGCCAAGTGAACTGGCGCAGATACCACAGACAGCAAAATCGAACAAGGATGTGAAGTTCACTGCTCTGATGCACTACATCTACCGGATCGACACTCTCCGGTTCGCCTACTTCCAGTTGAAGAGGCAGGCTGCGGCGGGTGTGGACGGTGAGACGTGGCGGCACTACGGCGAGGCTCTTGAGGCAAATCTCCAGAACCTCTCCCATAGGCTGAAGCGCGGAGCATACCGGGCGAAACCGGTTCGTAGAGTGTACATCCCGAAGGCGGACGGGCGGCAGCGACCGCTCGGCGTCACGGCGCTTGAGGACAAGCTCGTTCAACGTGCGGCGGTGGAAGTACTCAATCACATCTACGAGACGGATTTCCTCGGCTTCTCTTACGGGTTCCGGCCCGGACGCAGCCAGCATCAAGCGCTGGATGCTCTGTGGTGTGGACTCGACGGGAGACGTGTGAACTGGGTGCTGGACTTGGACGTGCGCAGCTTTTTCGACCGGCTGTCGCACGCCTGGCTGGTCCAATTCCTCCAGCACCGGATAGCGGACCGACGCGTGGTGCGTCTCATCCAGAAATGGCTGAACGCGGGCGTGCTGGAAGAGGGCAAGCGAACGCAAGTGGAAGCAGGCTCGCCGCAGGGCGGAAGTGCATCGCCGTTGTTGGCGAATCTCTACCTCCACTACGTCTTCGATCTCTGGGTACAAGCATGGCGTAAGAAGCGAGCGCACGGCGATGTAATCGTGGTGCGATACGCCGATGACATCGTGGTTGGATTCGAGTTCAAAGATGAAGCCGAACGGTTCTGGGCGGAGCTGAAGCAACGAATGCAGAAGTTCCAACTGGAGCTGCACCCGGAGAAGACGCGGCTGATCGAGTTCGGACGCCATGCGGCCAAGAACCGAAACCGCGCTGGTCTGGGGAAACCGGAGACTTTCAACTTCCTCGGCTTCACGCACATCTGCGGGAAGACGAAGAAGGGACGGTTCATAGTGCTTCGGCAGACGGTTCGCAAGCGCATGCAGGCCAAGCTGCAAGAGGTGAAGACCGAGTTGCGGCGACGTATGCATGACCCTGTTCCGGAAGTCGGGGAGTGGTTGAAGTCCGTTGTGGGCGGGCATATCCGGTACTTCGGAGTGCCGGGAAATCGGTATGCTTTGGCCCACTTCCGCCTCACGGTCAGTCGCCTCTGGCACCACGTTCTTCGACGGCGGAGCCAAAAGGGACGCGTTCAGTGGGAACGAATGCAACGGCTCATCCAACGCTGGCTGCCTCCGGCCCATATCTACCACCCTTATCCTTCGCGCCGTCTGCGCGTCACCACCTGAGGCAAGAGCCGGATGCGGGAAATCCGCCCGTCCGGATCTGTGCGGGGGTACGGCGTAAGCCGTATCCCTACCGCGACGCTGAGTGAATCCCGTGCGCTAGCACGGAACCGGCAAGGAGTAGCAGTGGAAAGATCTGTATGATTGAGGACTGGCAAGCTCCAAGAACCGAAAGCGCGCCGGTCAAGTAAGCCAGAGACCTTCAACTTCCTCAGCTTCACGCATATCTACGGGAAGACAGAGAATGGATGGTTTCTGGTGCTTAGGCAGACGGTTCGCAAGCACATGTAGCCCAAGCTGCAAGAAGTAAAGATCAAGTTGTGGCGACGCATGCATGCCCCTGTTCCTGAGATCGGCGAGTAATTGAAGTCTGTTGTAGGTGAGCATATCCGCTAGTTCGGCGTGCGGAGAAATCACTATGCTCTGTCCCGCTTCCGCCTCACGGTCAGTCACCTTTGGCACCACGTTCTGCAACGGCGGAGCCCAAAGGGATAAGCCTAGTGGGAGCAGATGCAACGGCTACCCACATCGCGCATGACATGCACGAAGACATTCGCCACGTCTTCCGGCAGCTCACCCGTGACCTTGGCCCGTACGGCGCCAAATTGGGCGGAGAATCCGAATTTCTAGGTTACTGATAGTTTGTCCGGTTCGGAGACCGAAGGGCTGAGCCTCTTCGACTTCCAGGGCATTCGGATACCGGGACGCACAGCCCGACGGTAAGATATCTTGCGAATTCTCGAAGCGATGGGCATTCTGGCGCCGCTCACGCGTTACACACTGAAGGATATTGCGGGCGAACGCGAGCGCTTTCAGGAGTTGCTTGAGCTTCGTCGGCAATTTTCGGGCGAGGCGCTGCAGCAGATGCACGGTTATGTTCGCGAATTGGAGGTGCGGATTTCTGATCTGCCTGGAGGAGGCAGAGTCGGCCTTGATTCTCGGCAGATTGCGAAAACGCTCCGCGAAAGCACGCAGGCACCACGACACAGCAACGCCATAGCCTCGCAGGCACCAATTCCAGCACTGGTTCTGGAACGAGATCATTTGAATCGCAATTTCAAGAGGTCAATCGAAATTTGCAAGTGTTAGTATCGTTCAATATCGAAATAGCTACTTAGGCCATAGGTGTGGGTAGTTGGCGAGTCGAAAGACGAAAGTCGCATCGTTAATATGGCTGAAAGGAACACCGTTGTTGATAAAGTGCTCAATCATTCGCCAGTCCCAGGCTCTTTCGCTGAATGGAAGCGTTCCACCCAGATATTCGTCGAATAGTCTACGTCTAAATAGCGGCTGCCCGAGGTCGATATGCTTACGTGCCGGGATGGGTGCCGCCAATATGCGACGATTGTCGTAAAGACAAGATGAGTAAGAAAATCCAATTAGTGGATTGCTTTCAAGCTCATCCAATAGCCTATTGAAATGATGAGGGAGATATCCGTTGTCATCTGAAAGAAAACATACGTATTCACCTTGTGACAGCTTAAGCCCCAGAAAAGCCGGAGTAATTCCCCAATCGTTTTCACGACGCGCAAGCGAGGCTAGCATTACATTTGACTTTTCCTGAGAGGCCTCTACAAGTCTCTTAAGATTTGAAAGGATATTCCGGGGAGGGCAATCCGCAACTAGAATGTGCTCGTGGTTCCTAAAATCGAGCGACCGTACTGATTGAATACATCTTGCAAGACAGCTTACTCGATTATAGACAGTCGTTATTATGCTGATAACAGGAATACCATCCCCAACCCTACGTGCAAGATTCATTGGCACGAGAATGTGATGTTCCGGGATTTTGTTCGAATGCACCTGATGTGCCGCGCCCAAGGATATAGGGTATTCAAGGGATAAGTTACTTGTCTACAAGATGAGCCGTCTTGAGGTAACTAAAACCGCTCAGGCTAAGTACAGTTTGAATCCAAAGAAGCGTTCCCCTTTCAAGCAAGAATTGATAATCTGCGAGTATGGCGGAGGGCGCGGCATCAATCCGACATATCCTTCTCACGCGATTTAACGTGCAGACGTTCGCGAAGCTCCCTGCTCCTGACAAGGAATGGCTTCAGCATCGGATGGACATTTTTGAGGCGGTCTGTTTTCCTTCGGTGGCAAATCAGACGAACCAAGACTTTTCCTGGATAATCTTTGTGGATATCGAAACGCCATTATCAATCTTGCAGCGACTGGCGACGTTGCAAGGAAGGCGCCCATTCGAGATCAGATTTCTTTCTCATTTCGACGAAATAGAAGTTCAGAGGGAGATCCACAGAGTCAATGGTAGAACGCCGTATATTCTCACAACTCGCCTGGACAATGATGACGCAATTGCCACAAAATATCTTCAGGCTGTACGAGAGAGCATTCGATTAGGCGGACGCAAATGGTTGAATTTTGATCGAGGACTGCAACTGGATGATCATGGGCTGTACAAAACGTACCGCAGCAGCAATGCGTTTATAAGCCTGATAGAAGAGAACATTAACCCGATCACAGCTATGTGTATTAAGCATAGCCATGCATCTCGCATGGCAGAGGTCTCTCATATGAAAGGGGAAGGTTGGTGGCTCCAAGTGGTTCATGGAAGAAATTTAATGAATTACATCCACAGACCATCCAAGTGCCTTCCCTGGAAAAAAGCCGAGTTTCTTTCGCGAGGTTTTTGCGAAGAGGTAGTGACATACATCGGACTCCGCTACGCAGTTAAGAAAGAATGTTCCATTCGCTAACGCAGACTCAGGAGAACCACTGATGAATGACTCCGCGCCGACCACCTTTGGCCGAGTTGGAGGTAGGCCGCTATGGATTGATAAATAATTCGAGTTGATATTTATCTAAAAGCCTGTTTGGGGCCATTTCATTTTGGCAATGTTTGCTGGAGAAAGAAAAACGATGCCCACACCGCATCGGATTGTACATCAGTGCTTTAGCGGATTATACCGATGCGAACATAATAGCTTGTGCCGATGATTGCTGAGCGGCGATGCACTTGCAATTCAGTTGGGTATTATTAACTTCATGCAACTGGCAGGCATAAACTAGTTCTTGTAGGATATGTCCGTCGATAGACGGGAAAGTGGTCACAATCAATATCGTTGACTTAACCGGAATAGTTTACGGGGGAGGCAAACGATGAATCGACATCCTCTCAGCCTGCAACAATTTACTGCCAAATTCGCAATACTCTTAGTTTGTTCCTGTTCGGTTCTGCGAGGATTGAGCCAACAACAATACTACGTGGACGCGGTCACTGGAGACGACTCCAAGAGCGGTCGCAGTCCGAGCTTGGCTTGGCGCTCTTTGGCGAACATCAACGGACGTCGGTTCAACCCAGGCGATCAAATTCTTCTGCGGGCCGGGGAGATGTGGACAGGTAGCATCCGGCCGAAGGGAAGTGGGAGCTCCGAATCGCCGATTATTCTCAGCTCGTGGGGAAACGGAGCAAAACCCGTCGTGCAGGGAAACGGTGACGATAGCACCATCCTTCTTAGCGAAATTAGCTACTGGACAATTCGCAATATCGCGGTGACCAATCACGGTCCTCGTCCCGACCGTCGCAACGGAATTATGCTGCATGTCTCAACCTCGGGCTTGGTTTCAGGAATTCACATCGTGGACGTGGATGTAAGCGATGTAAATGGTGACGTCGAATCGAAAAGCTCTGGCGGGATCGGCGTTTACGGCTTTTCAAAAGAAGGCCGTCCCGCCCGCTTCGATGACATCCTCATCGACCACTGCACTGTTGAGCATGTCGATGGCCAAGGTATCTGGTTCGAACTCAAGGGTAGTGCTTCTCCTCGCGATCCGCGATGGAACGAATTTCACAACTCAAACATTCGTATCACCGGAAGCACCATTGTCGATACGGGTCGCAATGCAATCTTCTTGCGCTACACACAGGGACCTCAGATCGACCACAATGTCATTCGATATGCCTCTGCGCGGCACCACGGTAATGCTGTAGTTCTTGTAGCCACTAAGGATGCGGTGATCCACGATAACGAAGTATCCAATACTGGGGAGAATCAAGGAGAGGGAGAAAACGGCGCATTCGATGCCGACGACGGAGCGGTAGGAACAATTATTGAAGACAACTGGAGCCACAACAATGCGGGCGGCATGGCAAATGTGGTCAACGACCCAAGTAAAGGAGTTCCCAACGACGGCACGATCATCCGTTATAACTTGAGCGAAAATGACAGGGCACGGATTTTCGGTATCGGGGGCACAGTGACAAATACGCTCATTCACAACAACACTATTTTCATCGGAAAGGGATTGTCACCTCATATCGTCGAGGCTGGCCGGTATGTAGAGCACAAGCCAGGAGACCCCGACGGGCTGCTCTTCTTCAACAACATAGTTTTCAGTGAGGGGGGAGGAGGATATTCGCTTCAAGCGACACACGTTGCTTTCGACTCGAACTGCATTTTTGGGAAGCACGTCTCTGGGGAACGAGGGGACAAACATCAAGTGATTGCGGATCCAGGCTTTGATAGAAAGCTGATTCCCATTCAAAGCTGGCAGCAAATGTCGGCCTATAGGATCTCGTCAGATTCAGCCTGCGCTCAGCCTGGTGCGTCGAATGTGGACAGGTCGGGCCGCGACATCCTCGGAACAGCTCTATCCACTTCCGCCCCCCTACTATACCGCGGAGCTGTGGCTCCCACAGGAAAGCAATAGGCACAAAGTAACTTTTTTAGACAGTTACAATTGATTAATGAAGTTGAACGAGTAGTCATAGCCAGTACTAGGGGTGAAGGGATTTGTGACCTGCTTCGCTTTTGAAAAACTCTTCAAATTAGAGATGAAGTTTTTTGCGAAGCACTCAATCGAAATGGGCCACACTGCCGGGTGCAAATCTCGAGCCGTTCGGGGCCGGAGTTCCAACCATTTGGAATTGCAACCTGAAAGATCGCGCTACCGATAATTGCTTCAATGGGTCTCTTCGTTGCGTCTATTGCCTCCAATCCGCCTCCAAAGTCGTTAATCAATTTCAGGATTTGTACCTTTCTTTTACTCGGACTTTTATGGCTGTAGATTTGAGCCATCCAGCAACACGGAAACACGAAGCCCTCGGCGCTTATATAAATACTCCCGGAGTTCTGCACCGTGCACCTAATTGGAGCTTGCGACAATTCTTTTTCGTAATTCGTCGCGGTTTCCCCTTTGTCATATAAGGCTTCAGCCACCGGGTTTCTTAGGCTTTTGTGAGTTGGCAACTCAAGCTGACCAACAACTTGCCCAGCGCTGTTCATAATAGGAAGCGACTGATGAAGTTCACCGTGCAAATAGAACCTACCAGTCCGTTTAACATAAAACTTTTTGAATCCGACTTGTCTGGCGAACTCGGCAGCCTGCGAAATTTGATGTTCGTTGTGTCTAAAAGGGATAAAATTCCAGATTGCAATTCCTCCGGAACCAATGAAGGCTCTCACATTGCGCTCGATCGTGTCCCAATCGGTATTTCGACGATATAAATGGTTAGTATCCTTGAGGCCATCGATAGCAAATACACAACGGTTCACAGTTCTCGCAAGTTGTTCCCAAAACTTAACCGGACGCGCGCTTCCGTTCGTATGCAGTTCGATGTCTAACTGTGGATTTTGCGATCGTAGAAATTGAACGATGTTTAGCGTATCCCGCGCAAATATAGCATCCCCATAGTTTCCGCAGATTGTAATGTGAACTAATTGGCTCAGGAACTCTGGTTGGAAAATTTTCGCGATATGATCAAGCGACAACTCCACAATGGGCAAACTAGAGATAACGTCTCCCCCGCGAACGTTACGTGGACATTGAGGACAAGATGCATTGCATCGTGTAGTGAGTTCGATATGGGCTCTTCTTACATCTCGATACTCATACATTGCGCGCCTTCAATTACTGCCTATGAAATTATCGCTTTCTCAGTAAGACTTCTAGACTTAACCCAGATTTTCGGTGCCGTTAGGTGTGACACACACAATACGACTCTTCGATAGTAACCACCTTGCTCTGTTATTGACTCTTGCGACCTGGAGGCAATGAAATCGATTATCCTTTTGCTCTCTGTTTCTTGAATTTGCATTAATGTTCCCTTTAAAATTTAGCTCATGTTGTCTAATTTGGATCACGTTGGGCTCTCTACAACTCTCGTTAATCAACAGCCTCATGGATTTTCGTCATACGCTCTGTATTCAGCTTCAGCTTAGTTGCTTCGCGCAAGAGTTGCTTGCGAGCTTCTGAGTTGTTTCGGTATCGGGACCCGGCCCAAGCAAAGAAATCGCCAGTTGAATGTCTTTCAATGGTGCAAATTTCTTGGTATCTGTTCCAAGCTGCTAAGCGCTTGTCATTTTCTGCAATTGCAGCTTTATATCTCTTTTTGAGTTCGGGATCTTTTATGCTCTCAGGATCAACACCAGGCGCATAGCCGGATAGGTTGCCGTTGTTGTCGGATGGCGGCATAACATGGAGAAGCGGTGGCGTCACAGTAGTCTTAAGTTTGTCGATCACTTGATCTATAGCGAGGAAGAAACGCAACCACTCGCTAGTGAGGGAGGGAACAGACTCTATCGGTTTGTCCGACGGGGCAGAACTCGCTTCCTGTAATTCCGAGAGCGCCAACTGCAAATCAGCGGGGTCTTGAGTCTTTGAGAACCGGAGAATATTAATTTCCAGGTTTTTCACTTTGCTATTCATGGTGACCGCTTCCTCCTTCTGCAAGGTACAACTTAATGCTTGACCGTTAACTGCGAGTACCAGTACGAGAAGAAATGTTGCTGATCGCTGATACCAATCGGGAGATTGATGCCGATCATAAGTCAAGAGGTTTCTAGCGGTGAACATCGGATCCTCGAGAGACTCTAAGTCAAACAGGTGCCTGTACCCGAAGGACTGCTAATGGTAGTTGCCGGAGTAGATGCCCCACATTTGCTTGCACTTAAGTTCACACCGTTCAGCGTATGGACTTGGCTTTCGGTAAAGAACTGGACCCACGTACTGTTATCAAGGCTGTATTGCACCGGAATGGTAAAACTGACTGATCCTGGAGAAGTGTTTGAGCCGCAGTATCCGGAATAGATCGTGTCCACCCCGACAAGCGTGCCATATCCGCTAGTTACTGTTGAACTGGCGTGAACGGAATTGCAATAGGTCGAAGCACACGTCAAGCAGTGGCATTGCCCATTTATGCATGCCCAGCAACCACTGGCAGTAGCACCCTCGTTAACCTCTCGGATATAGACCGCCCCGAAGTTAACCGTATCAGGGCCGATGTAGACGCCAGCGCACATTCCAATATTTGCGTCTCCTTGAGTATGCAATAGACTTTGGTATTGGTCATTTACGGCAGATGGAGCAATGACTGTAAATACAGCGGCACTTGAGCATCCGTTGGGGGCTGTGGCCTGAATTACCACGCGACCGGTTGTTGCACTGGCAGTGTAAGTTGCGGTCTTTCCGTTCGGTGTTAGCGTTCCAGGTCCCTGTAAAAGCCATGTGGCTGTTGTTCCAGCAAACGTGAGATTCACCACTTCACCTATACCAATAGTAGTTCTCGTACGGTTCGTTGGCTGCGTAGCGACCGTCTGCGAAGTGATGATGTATTGCTGATTCACAGTGAACTCTGCGGTGTCAGAACAGCCATTGGCCATAGCGAGCGTAATGTCAACCTGACCGACTGGAGCAGAAGACGATATAGCCATCGTCGCAGTCAGGCTGGTGTTGCTGCTGTTGTTGATATTGCTGAAAGTGATGCCGCTGGGCCCGGATGGTGTAGCACCTGCGAGACCGTATCCCGAAATCCTCGCGGCAACCGACGTGCCCTCACAACCAGAATCGGGGTTTATGGCTGTCACACCAAGTACGGTGAAGTTGGCTGTATCGGAAGCACCATCGCCTCGATTGTTCTTAATCGTAATGTCGTTGACGCCGTTTGAGGCCGTGGATGAAAGGTCTAATGTCGCGGTCACCTGTGTTGGACTAACAGTTTCCACATTCGATACCGTGATGCCGCTTGGTGCCGTCACGGCAACATTGATGAAACAGGTTCCTCCAATGGTGACGTTCACGTTTTTGCCCAGACACCCGCTATCTGGATCGATGCTGGTTACCGTCATGCCGTTGATGGTGAAATCCCCCGAGTCGCTACCGTAATCGCTTTGCACGATGATTTCTATGGGGCCCGGGGTAGCCAGATCCTCGACTGAATAGTTAGCCGTGATGCTTGAATCGCCTTGAACAGTCACGTTACTAAGATCGAGGCCATCTCCTGAGGTTACGGTGGCGCCAGTAAAGCCGCTTCCCGTAATTGTCATATTTCCCGCTGTCCCCACGCAGGCGTTGTCTGGATCAACAGACTGAACATTGGGAGGCCCCGCATTGATTGTGAAGGTTACAGCGTTGCTCATCACACCGGATTCATTTGTAACAGTAACGGACACTCCACCAACCGCGGCATTGGATGCAATTGCAAAAGTCCCATCGATTGTTGTTTGATCCACAAAATCTTGGTCCTCTACACCAATGCCAGGGATTGAGTTGATCGTTCCGCCGCCTTTAAAAGAGCCCGAAAGTACTACATCGACAGTGTCGCCTTGGTTGCCGTTGTCCGGGTTAATGGAGTCAATATGCGGTGGAGCCGCTGTAGCCAAGACCTGAGCGAATTGAAGTTTTGAAGGGAGATTTGTTTTCTTCGGCGGGGCGAGCGAGATGCTGTTTGTGGTTGGCCAATTGCGTTCAAATCGAGTGGCATACCAGAATTCATCCTTCTCGCGGCGGCCCAGGAGATAGGCTCTTTCGTGTTCGGCGCTCTGTCTGTCCTGTTGAAAGACCTCCCAGGCACGTGCCCAGATTCCTTCCGGATGGCCCCAGAGCTTTTTTGTGTTCCGCTGCTGAGCCCGCTCCAGCCAATCCTCCCACATGCTCTGCGTAAAATGCTTTCGCGCACTGCGGATATGGTTGGCTAACGGATATTCCGCACTGACCGTATAGTTTTCGAAAAAGCTTTGGAAGCGATGCGCTACCACCGCGGACGGATCATGCAGAACCCTTCCGCCCAGAGTCCACACCTTCAGGGCAAGATCAAGGTCCTCATTGCCCCAACTCCGCATATGGGCATCGAAGCCCCACGCCCGGTCATAGAGCTTGCGGTCAATCGCCACCGCACAGCCGACAAAGGCAGGAGATTCGTAGAGGGTATGTTTACCCAGCTTTACTTCCTTCATCTTCTTGAGCGAAATCCACCACGAATCGAAGGTCTCCAGGTCCATGGCGTAGCCATTGCCTGTCTGATGTGGCAGAACCTGCCATGTTCCTTCATCCAGACCGACAATCTGCGGTGTGATCACGGCGTTGCCGCCGGAAGCTTCCACATCCTGTACCAGGCGCTCGAGAGACCCAGGCTCCGGTCGTGTATGTCCATCCAAAAAGATCAGAACATCTCCACGGGCGTGGCCTGCAGCAAGAACGCGGGTTGCGGCAACTCCTTCCCGCTTTTTATGCGACACGATGATAATCCGTGGAAATCGATGCTGCGCTTCGTTGATCGAGTCGTCGCTGGAAGCGTCGTTAGCCACGATCAGTTCGAAGTCGAGACGTGGACTGCTGTCGAAAATCGAATCCACTGTCTTCCAAAGGCGCTCGCCCTCATTATGGGCACCAACAATCACACTGGCTCGCATCCGTCCTCCTCAACGATGCTGGATTAGCCGGCCTTGCGTGGCTGTTTTCTTCGTGGGCCTTCACATTAGTAGAAGCCCTGCTTTCATGTCAACGCCGATGACTATCTTTTCGATTTTTTATCTATGCGCTCAGATTGTAGGAATTTTCCCGAGAATAAAATTTTGCTACTCCAAACTAGGATGAATCTCAATACGAGACGTTTTATCCAGACTGTCAGCTTTGGCTGAAACCATAACCCGCTGAGGGACTTTGACCATAATTTTTAGAACTCCTGTTAATGCGGAGGTGTCCGAAGGAGGGTCCGTGATTCGCAGGCAGTAATATGATCCTGCAGCGGATATGGCATTCGTGACGGCGTCATGCAAATCTACATCTTGCCATGAGGCATGGAATGGACCTGGTTCACTATTGAAATGCCTCTGCTTGACCGTCGACGAGTTGGGACTAATCGGATTTGGAGTACCCTCTGCTCCTTCAATCGCGACGTTTGGTGGCCGTATTGGAGCGTTCCCGTATGAACCTGAACCGACCTGTGTTGCACCGGACCAAACTCCACCATTAATCACGAAGAGCTCAGCAGGACAATCAATTACGGCCTGAGCGAAACTGCTAGAGGGTAATGCAAATGGCTTTTGTGACTTGGTTACGAAAAGAACCACCCGGCGTCCGACAAAATCCTTGAGTGAAGTTAATATCGTATTAGGATCTCTCGATTGCGCGTGTGAAGTGCGCCACATCCTCATAAGCTGCAACGGAGAGCTAGCAAAATCTGTAGCTTGTCCACCATTCTCTGCCATGGAAACCTCCCAGCCTAGTTGCCATACCGGTTTAAGCGCAGAGAGGATTTTCAAGGGCTTTTTGTTAGATTTCTTAACGCCTACTTCAAAGATAATTAACATTCTTGTTTTTAAGGAATTTTGTGACACTGAATTGTTTATCGATGCTGCTCGTAGTAAGCTGAACGCAAGTCTATTATTAGTGTTAGTTATTACAAAATCGTTTGGTGTCAAGGTAGACACCGACGTGCCATCTAGTCGTTGAGCCGTAACAATAATGTCAAGGAAATGGCTTATCGTCTTAGGCTGAGCCTGGATATAAAAAGTGCTCCACAATCCCACTAGAAGTGTGCATATAAAAAACCTACTCGGGAATAGACCTATAGTCATCCTCACACCTACATTTACTCAAACCCAGCAGTTCGAATTTGTTGCGTTTGCTGTTACTTCGCGGCCAGCACTCCCATTAAAAAGCTGCCAATAGCGTGTGCGAGTACTACCAGTTAACACTCTTCGTTTGAATAGCTTCGCAATTAAATTGTCAGAGATGCTAGGCTATCGTGAAGTCAACTGCATTACTAGTTTGGTTTCGAGGGTTTGTCACCGTGATGTTGTAAATCCCGGGGGTTGCGCTCGCGGAAATCACAAATTTTGCAGTCGTCTGTGTACTCGAAGAATTATTCAAACTCGAAAGAGTGATGCCGCTTGGCACGTTGACAGTCACTTCTGCCAGGTTGGACCCGACGATGGTTATAGAAACGGTTGTACCCGCCGCTCCCTCATTAGGATTTATAGAATCTATATCGGGCGCCGGACCAGCTGTGATCGAAAAGCCAACAGAATTGCTTGCGGGTCCTCCGAAACTCACCGTAACGGGATTGGTACCAAGTGCGGCAGTAGGAGAGATAGAAAACGTTGCATTGATAGACGTACTGGTCGTTGTAGGAGTTCCGGACACGGAAACCCCATCTCCCGGTTGGATCGTTGCACCGGGCGTACCCGTCCCAAAGCCGGTGCCCGTTAGGGTCACTGGAATCAGTGCCCCCTGTTCTCCGCCACTCGGGTCAATCGCGTCCAATTCAGGTATGCCAATTTCAACCTCGAAGGATCCATCCGCAGAGCCGAGAGTATTTTGTACTTCAACTGTTCGTTCGCCGGTTAGTGCATCTACTCCAACTACAAAATTGGCGGTGATTATATCTGTTGTAACTAATGGATCGCTAATTGTTATTCCTTGGATTGGTTGGATTGTACAACCATCCAGAAACTCCCCGCTTATCTGTACTGCGTAACTATATCCTTGTTGGCCGTTTGACGGGTTTACGCTTATAATTTGCGGCGGCTGCGGTGGCAGTGTAGCCAAGACCTGAGCGAATTGAAGTTTTGAAGGGAGATTTGTTTTCTTCGGCGGGGCGAGCGAGATGCTGTTTGTGGTTGGCCAATTGCGTTCAAATCGAGTGGCATACCAGAATTCATCCTTCTCGCGGCGGCCCAGGAGATAGGCTCTTTCGTGTTCGGCGCTCTGTCTGTCCTGTTGAAAGACCTCCCAGGCACGTGCCCAGATTCCTTCCGGATGGCCCCAGAGCTTTTTTGTGTTCCGCTGCTGAGCCCGCTCCAGCCAATCCTCCCACATGCTCTGCGTAAAATGCTTTCGCGCACTGCGGATATGGTTGGCTAACGGATATTCCGCACTGACCGTATAGTTTTCGAAAAAGCTTTGGAAGCGATGCGCTACCACCGCGGACGGATCATGCAGAACCCTTCCGCCCAGAGTCCACACCTTCAGGGCAAGATCAAGGTCCTCATTGCCCCAACTCCGCATATGGGCATCGAAGCCCCACGCCCGGTCATAGAGCTTGCGGTCAATCGCCACCGCACAGCCGACAAAGGCAGGAGATTCGTAGAGGGTATGTTTACCCAGCTTTACTTCCTTCATCTTCTTGAGCGAAATCCACCACGAATCGAAGGTCTCCAGGTCCATGGCGTAGCCATTGCCTGTCTGATGTGGCAGAACCTGCCATGTTCCTTCATCCAGACCGACAATCTGCGGTGTGATCACGGCGTTGCCGCCGGAAGCTTCCACATCCTGTACCAGGCGCTCGAGAGACCCAGGCTCCGGTCGTGTATGTCCATCCAAAAAGATCAGAACATCTCCACGGGCGTGGCCTGCAGCAAGAACGCGGGTTGCGGCAACTCCTTCCCGCTTTTTATGCGACACGATGATAATCCGTGGAAATCGATGCTGCGCTTCGTTGATCGAGTCGTCGCTGGAAGCGTCGTTAGCCACGATCAGTTCGAAGTCGAGACGTGGACTGCTGTCGAAAATCGAATCCACTGTCTTCCAAAGGCGCTCGCCCTCATTATGGGCACCAACAATCACACTGGCTCGCATCCGTCCTCCTCAACGATGCTGGATTAGCCGGCCTTGCGTGGCTGTTTTCTTCGTGGGCCTTCACATTAGTAGAAGCCCTGCTTTCATGTCAATATTCGGAGGCGTTGGATTTATCAATATTTCATCTAGCCGGTTCCGGCTTCGCCAAGGCTAGTTGTCGTACTCGTCCAAGATCTCGACGTGGGCTGCTTGTTAAAACCGAACTCCCGTGCATAGATAACATACTCGTGCTCATTACGGATGGTTTCGCCGAGTGGGCTATCGCCGTTGTCTTCTCCACGCCGAACTCGCTCTAGTGATCATCTGAAATTGAGTCTATGGTGGAAAGCAAATGCAGAGCAAAATCGGTTGATATGCCAGTTGAGTTGAAAACGCCTTTCAATGGCGAACTTAGCTCTTGCTCTCACCCGTCTTCATGTCTCGCGGTGAAATATGCGTGGATCCAATCTTGCAGCTTGGGCTTGCTGGAGGCCCATTCCCAACAGCCCCAATAGTTCTTAATCAAATCCTCATACGGATTGAAGCCAAGGTCGGCAACCGAGATATGTCTCTCAAAATAGAGCCGATTTCCAGACTCTCCGTGCCACAGGTGCAGCACGGTACCACGAACAACAGACATGCTGCCATGCACGACCCGATATGTCCCTCGAGCCCATTCCAAGTAGTGTGGAGCTATAGGACCAATTGCAATTCTTGATACCACGGGCGCATGGTAGTCGCCCAGAAATGCATGCGCCATGACCCTATCGGCGCCCCCAATGATACAAGCATCATAGAATCCGTTGCAGGCTTCGAGAATCTCTCGCCGAGCTGCCCAAGCAAAGCCTGGATGTCCGACTCTTGCCTTCAACGGGCGTGAAAGGGAATCGAGAAGCCCTCCCATGAAGCTCTCAGACGGCTGCTCGCCATTCGAAGGTTCTAGGCAGCCGCGTGGCAGTCTAATCATGCCATCAAAAATTTGTGTGACGGCGTATTCCTCGAGGCTGTGAACGATATCTTTGATCAAGTTGTGATTCAAGAAAATCAAATCACAATCGACCCACGCTACAAAACGACATGTATTTGAAACGGCATCGAGGGCGATATTCAGAAGGCGCTCCTTTTGCCAAAGAACCGCAGCGGAACGTACATGCAAGACACCTCGCCCCGGCGGGATCTCGAATGCTTGATCAGGCAGTGCGCACTCCACTGTTAGGAGATTCGCCCCCATTCTTTCTAGTTCTCCGCGAAAAATACAGTAGTTGTGAAACTTTGTCTGAAATCGAGCCGGGTTAAAATACGCGGTTATAAACCACACGGCCTCCATTCCCAATGTCTCCTATGATCATCTAGCCTTGAGTTAACCGTCGATTCGAGGTTGACTGAATATTACGTCAGCGGGGCTGATTTGTGCAGATTTCCATTCATTCAAAATTCACGATCATGCTACGAACATTCGGAGAAAAGCTGAGTAAAGTTCTGGACGCATCGGAGATGCACCATGCAAAAATCCGTAATTGAGAGATTTCAATCTGATGCTGGAGCCATGCTTTGAATATGCGATGTTTGTGATTGTTGGCTATGTTAAGGCAAGCTACGTGATGGTCCGCGATATCGTCGCCACTCTTCCCGCGTCAAACTCACACTGGATTAATCGCTGTAATCCGAATTTTGCGATGTAAGATGTCAACTCCGCGCTGAATAGTTAAGCGTCCAACCATCGTTTATCCTTCTTGCACGTTTTGAGAAGGGTGGGCTATGCTCCTTACGCTGTAGTCATACAGATAAATGACATTTTGATTAGGTCCGTCTTTGGAGCCTGACATGCTGCGGAACCACGATTGGAAGCGGATTTGGACTGAGGCTCAGGAATGCCTCTCCAGTAAATTCATGAAGGAACTTGCCATGGAAAGAGCCCGTGTCACGACGCATTCTGCAATGGGCCTTATGGATGCAGCAATTCTTTATGCGCTAGTAAAATTTCATCGATCCTCCACGATCATTGAGATCGGATCCGGGTTCGGAATGTCCACAGCGGTTCTGCGAAAAGCTCAAATGGACATGAGACTCGACGATGCTTCTATTGTGACCATCACTCGACGTCGTGAGTCCTTCACTGGCTGTCTCATTCCGGAGAGCCTCCGCCCGGGTGTATTCCAACTATTCGGAGATGTTCGCGAGTTAGTCTCGGACGCACTGCTTGCTAAGCAATACGACATGTACCTCCACGACAGTACCCATACATGGAATCATCAGTCTTGGGAATATCGTGCCTTTTGGGATCGGTTGAGACCAGGTGGAATGCTTGTTTCTCATGATGTCAAGGCCAGCTCAGCGTTCCCAGATTTCGTTTCTCGCCTTTGCGTGCACGGAAAGGACGGGATGATTGCACAGGATGTTTGTTCCTATGAAGACTGGGGATGTATGGACAATATCGGCTTTGTTTTGAAATCCAAATCATAACTGAACTGTCTCTTACCGAGAAAGGTGACGCAAGCCTTATGAACATAGAGTGCGCTACAGGTGTTCCGATTCTGGATCTTCCGCTATCGGCACCTTCGAGTCGTCAGCCACGCTTTATCACCGCTACCCCCTCGGTGGGACTAAACCTCATATGCCCCAATCTTTCCCTAGGTGGGGCCGAACGCATTGTTCTAGAACTGCTCATCTCCCTCGCGCGGACAAGTCCAGTGTCCGAAGGCCAGATCAACCTGTTTTTGCTCAGGCGCGGACGAATCGAATATCGGATCCCACAAAGCGTGCAGATTGCAGTGCATCGTCTTCACCACTTGCCTGAATCGCAGCGGCTGCGATTCATTGCTTGGCAATTAACGCAGAAGGCCTCCCCCGTTGCCTACGCACATTTGCTAAACGCTGACGAGATCCTTCAGCTCAGTCGCTATGGCGTAACTGTGCTTCCCGTGATTCACAACCATTCTCCGGCATGGCTCTTTCAGCCCCGCTCAATAAGTGGTGTTATACCGTGGGCAACTGCGGTGTCGAGCAGCGTTGCTATCGAAGTCAGGCGAGATCTCCCGAATCTACCAACCCATGTCGTGCGACATGAACTACAGCGCGATTATGACAAAGACAAGTTGAAAATAGATAGAACCCGCATCCGATCAATTCACAAAATAGGAGATTCGGTCTTAATTGGGATGGTTGGCAAATTTAAGCCTCAAAAGCGCTACGAGCTTGCTCTTCGGATTATAAAAGCTCTTCAAGATGATATTGATGCGCGCCTAATGATACTTGCTCCGACTCCGGATGAGAACGATCCAAATTTCTTTTACTTTCAAGGTGTTAAAGCATTAGCAAATTCGCTCGGATTGAAGCGAAGCGTAATTTTCGTTGACTCCTGTACAGACCCACGCCCCTATTATGCCGCTTTCGATTGTTTTCTCAATACTAGTCAATTCGAGGGCTTGAGCATTGCTTCAATGGAAGCCAAACAGACTGGCCTTCCCATGGTGCTTACGAATGTGGGCGGCCAACAAGAATTGAGAGGGGAAGGAATTACATTTCTCGATCGAAATGCCGCAGTTGAATCGTTCGCGGCCAAAATTCGAGTTGCTGCGACGGAGTCCCGTCAAGCCCCTTTACCGCGCCTTCATCCGAAGAATCTTATACCGCGTTTGTGGAGCATGCTCGCTACCTATGGCACAGAACTGGGGGCTGCTGCTCGCAAACCGGCGCTCTTGTTCATAACCTGCAATTTAGATCAAGGTGGTGCACAGCGTTCTCTAGTTAACTTGTTGAACGAGATACACTGCCCGTATCCAGTTAGCGTCTGCGTTGAACAAGCCGCTCATCGAGAGGATTACGTTCTGAGCCTGGAAGAGCGAGGAGTCGACTGCTTTAGTCTTCAGAAGATTCCTGCGCTCTGCGATCAGCTGGATGCGCTTCTGTCATATATAGACTCTCATCGGATTACTGCTATTTGTTTTTGGCATGCGGGAGTCCGTTTCAAAGCGATGCTATCGAAAATTCTTTGTTTTAGGAATGTTCGATTCTTAGACGTCAGTCCCGGTCCGCATCTTTTCAGGGAGTTAGACAATGCCATTCCATTTTTTCAGCGGATCGCTTGGTCACCGGAACAATATTTTGCGAGGATCGATAAATTCGTCTCAAAATATACTTACGGCCAAATTCCACAGCGATACGGCGATTTTGCCACAAAGACGTCAGTCATACCCAACGGGGTGCCTAGTTTCGAGGTCTCTACTCCCAAGGCGATGACGCCATATGCGCGTCCTGTTGAAGCAAACCCTGAATATGCTGTTGTGTCTTCGGGGCGCCTCGTGCCCGCAAAATTGATCATTGAACAATTACAGGTAGCTGAAATGGTTCGCAAAGTTGTCCCCCAATTCACTCTGACTTTTATTGGAAAGGTCGAGGGCGCGAAAAATCTTGAATATTGGCAAGATGTTGAGGTGGTACACCGTAAACTCCGCCTTGACGGAACCGTATTCTTTGTGGGCTCAAGGGTAGAACCCAGTCGTGCACTTCCAGAGTTTCGTGTCTTTCTTATGCTCTCTTATTTTCAGGGCTGTCCCAACGCTTCATTGGAAGCGATGGCAGCAGGTCTCCCTGTTGTGGCAAATCCAGACGGCGGGACACAGGATCAAGTAATGGACGGTGAAACGGGGTTTTTATTGCCTGAAACAGATTTAGAGGGAATTGCCGAACGACTCGTTTATTTGCTTTGCAATCCCCTTGTCGCCAAGCGCATGGGCTGCGCGGGACGGGAACGCGCCCGATCGCACTTCAGCATGGTTGCAATGGCTCGCCGCTACCGAGACCTTTTTGACGAAGCTACTGGATACAGTAATCCTTTAGCCTCTCGAACGTAGCAGGGCCCGCACAAAGACACATTCGACTTTCGCTTATTTAAGCACTGTTCGTCGAAAAATCGACGAGCAAGCCGAGGAAGCAATTACCAGGCACAAGGTATGCGAATGGGGGATCGAAATTTAGGGTATATATGACAGTATTGTGGCTCCAACGAAGGATGTACCCTTAGCATGTGGGAGTTTAGCTCTACATACGAACGCTGGGTTATGATCCTATGATCGTTCCAAAATCAATGTGCTATTAACTTAAGGATAACGAAGCAGAAAACCAGCCAGACTTGTCTTTCTGAAGGATTTCTTTCACGAGGAGATGATGCTCAGGTTTAGTCGAGGTGTGGAGAAATCGGAGACAGTGAAAGGCGAACATTCTATCCACCCATCCACGCCCATCTGTGATGGGATGAAAACAGTGTGCATGCAGCAAGCAACAATTCGGTGGAATAGGCTCGAAGTTAAAAATTCGAGCATTGCGAGAGTGCCAGAACCCAATGTTTGCCAAGGAAGTGAGCTGGGTCACAGAAAACTCTGCACAGAGGTCGTTGAAGCATACTTGATCCGAAAATTGCCAGCTTCTTGAACTCAGGTGCGCCTTCCATTTTTCATGGAACTTGCAATTCTTCGTTAGGACAAACCCGGAATTAAAGAATCCGTGAAAAGGCTCAAAAACTTCGTTGCCAGGCGCGTGATGATTCGGGGTGAGTATGAGATCTGTATCGAACATTTCAAAATCTGACAGGAAAGCTGAAGTAACGATCAGGTCTGCGTCGAGAAACGCGACACTGGTGCACAAACCCGCATTCCATGCATCGGCAATAGATTCGGCTTTCTGGAGCGCGATACGGTTGAACTCTTTCTCTCCCGGACTATTTCTGGTTAGGCTAGAAGAACAGAAGGGTGTGGCCGTTATATTCGCTTCCTTGGACAGAAGAGCTGCCGAAGCCTCATCACATCTGACATACCATTGGAATTGTTGATGATGGAGGAGTTCGCATGAAAACTTCAACAGCAGAAACTCTTCCATAAAAGAGCTTGTTACGACCGATGCCAACGCAATTTGATGGACCATATCGCTATCTCGACGGTGAATAATTGTCCGTTTACCAACCTACTTCATGGTACTAGCTTGCTTCTCGAGAAGTGCCTACCAGAGAGGCGATCCTTCGATTCCTTTTGCCGGAGAATTGTTGATTTATAGGAGAGTACATGCCTTCTGGGATTTCTCTTGCAACTGTAGTGACCACATCAACCTTCAAAGAATATCTGATTCTGCGATATTCGTTTGCAAAGTTCCACCCGGAGCCTTATCGCTGGTTTGTGCGTTGCGATAGAGCTACTGAAAGCCTGATACGGACTCATTCCGATACAACTGCGGTGTCATTCTGTGAACTTTGGGATAAGCCCGTACTGTCTCAATCGCGGAAGGTGCTGAGAGAAAAGATGAATGCCATAGCTGACGCATGGGCAAGCGAAGATCAAAATGTTGTGGCATTCCTCAATTCAGATCTGATCTTTACTGCGCCCTGTCTTCCGGGGATGTTGGATCATAAAACTGAACTCGTTCTCTCCCCGAATCATTTTCCATGGAAAATTCGAGAACTCTCTCCCTACTATGGCTATTTCAACTCTGGATTTGTGCTGACGCGCAGTCCAAGATTTCACGAATCATGGCGAAGTGCCTACCAATCTGCTCCATGGAAATATTCCGATCAGGCATGCTTAAACGAAGTAGCCGCCGATTTTTCCGTTACACTCCTCGGGCAAGAAGCTAATGTCGGCTCCTGGCGCTCCGAACGAGCGGATTCGTTTTCGTTCAAGCCAATATCTACAGAGTCTTCTTTTCTTCGAGTCCCCTGTTTCGGAACGCTAGCCACGGGGGATGACTGGAGAAATAAGATGTTTGCGCTGCACTGTCTTCGGTTTCTGAAATCTAGTGTTGCTGAGCAACACAACATGATCTTTCGCGAGATAATTCAGCATGACGAATCAGGCTGGTACCAAGCGTCACTTCGTTTACTGAATTAGCTAGACGAGCAGATGCATCGATTCTTATCTTCTTGAAAAGGGGCGCGCACACTGAATGAATATTTTGTATATCCATGAATCGGTACCGCGTCCAGATAAGTCCGGCTGTGATTTACGTTTGTTCGGAATCCTCAAACTGCTGCGCAAGGCCGGCCATGACGTTACCCTTCTCGCGAGATTTCCTACCTTCGAGCCCCACTACTGCAACTATTTGAGAGAGAACTGCATTCATCTCGAGGTCGGTGCGGAACGAGAAGATCCGGAAGCTCATCTATTTTGGTTTGGAGGGACAGAGCCACAGTTTCAAAGAATTCTAAGACGACGCTACGACCTAGCGATTCTCCCGTTATGGTTTTGGAGACATGTCACGATTCCGGATGATTTCCTAGCTTTCATCAGAACCTATTCTCCATCGACTCGGATAGCTGTGTTGACCGATGATCGACAGGGATATCGGCAGGAGCTGGTTGCGGCAGTTGAGGGGTCTTTTTCTCAACACGAGTTTGCAGCCGATTTTTCTGAACGCGAAGCTATGTACTATCGGAAGGCTGACGCAGTATTGACGATTTCAGAAGAAGAAGCAAAGTATGTGCGCACCCTTGCTCCTGGATGCCGCGCATTTTGTGTTCCTTTTTCTGCTGACTTGCAACCGCCGGGACCTGACTTTGATTCTCGCAAAGGGCTTCTGTTTCTCGCCGATTATGACAACTTTGCTGGGCGAGATGCTATAGGATGGTTCGCGGAGGAGACATGGCCGATAATCTTGGGACGCTATCCTGAGATGCAGTTGTGTGTAGCTGGCAACAATGCAGAGCGGGTTGGTAATTGTCTCGGGAAGAACACAAGCTGCATCGGACACGTGCCGGATGTGGGTTCAATATTTCATCGCCATCGCCTGTTCATATCGCCCGTCCGGATCGGATCTGGAATTGCGACAAAAAATGTTTTGGCGATGTCTTATGGACTGCCCATAGTCACTACCTCAATTGGCGCCCAGGCGCTTGGTAATGTTTCTGATTTTGTTATGGCTGTGCAGCCTGACGCCCAGGACTTCGCCGCAGGTATCTTCGATTGCTATAACAATGATGTCTGGTGGACTGGCGCATCTGCAGCAAGCAGAAAACATGTCGATGAATATTTCTCTCCCTTTAGATTAGAAACAGCGCTAAATATAGCGCTATCACAGATATTTTCTGCATGGCCGAAAGCCGATCAGCCAGATGTTTCAGGAGTTGATCTACCCGAAAATGCCTTTCCTGTTAGAGATCCATCAGGCTTTGAACAAATCATTCTTGCGGAATCCTTTCTGGAACGAGGAGATATCCGAAATGCACTGAGACAGTTTCGTTATGCACTCTATCGACTCCAGTTCAGGGGAACGAAGGCACGATACCATTACATCCGAACGGTTGCAGGTATCGCTGCATGTTATGGGAAGATGGGTGAAAGTGACCGGGTCCGTGATTGCACCGAAGAGATCAAGCGAACTGATACAGGTGTGGTTGTAAGGTAGAATGCTTCGTGACTAGAAGCATTTTCGGGTTCGAGTCCTTAGGGTGTGGATGGAATGATGTCGAATTACCAAACTCGAAAAAAAGAAGATGCGATTCTCCATTCTCGCAATCGACTCCAGAATGGATACTCGGGTTCACATAGAGCTAAAAAAAAACGTTCGTCCTCTATCTGGATCCGCTGCTCCGCAGCGTAATAGTTCAGGAAACGTTCACTCTCGCGCCACAGACCCTCACCAAGTCGTTTATATAATCGTATGCGTTCCTCTAGACGTGCAGGTAAACCGGAGGTCCATTTGAAATGATGAACGGGGACATACAACTGCGACACAGGACAGCCAACTCCGGAGCGTGCATGATGCTGGCCACGACCAACTTGAACATATCCCTTCGCGGCAACTATCTTGTTAATTACTGCTCCTAATAAAGGTCCGGAAATGCAACCGCCAAGTGGAAACTGATTCCATAAATCCTCTCTAGAATCTACCTCCTTCAATGTCCCATTGGACGCAATTCTGTCTACAAAACACCCTTCGACGAAGTCATAGCCGCTGCGATTACAATAATCGAGGACATCACTTAGGGCATCTGGGTAAACCTGAAATTCATCTGCGTCGGCAAGTACGAACCATTCTTCGGGAGCTTCAGACCGGGTCATTGCATAAAGAATTGGATTAATTGCTTCGGACCATGGCACCACATTAACTGAGGCAATGTCCGCTTCGAGAGAACTTGAAAGTTTTCGAACCCTAGCAACGAGTTCGTCGTCAAGCGAATCGGCATTGATGTGTACTGAGAGCGACGTGATGCCCAAATCGCGATAATGGCGTAACATCTGTTCCAAAGTTTCGGTGTATGCACCTACTACCGTAACGAGATTAATCTTCATTCAAACACCTTGGAGAGGATTCGATCATGACTCGGAACCGCGATCGTCTGACCACGCAGTCTGCCAACATCTCACGCCAAACTCTAGATCTGACTTCAGTAGTATGTCCATGCTCAGGCACTAACAGTTGGGTCGACTCCTGCTATATGCACCAGATCCGGCACGATGCGACTACTTGTCATATGTGCCCGAAGGCGGGAAAGTTCACCTAGCCATACACCTCGGTTTCGCCCCAACTGCGGCTCAAGTACAATGGTCTCCTCCTCCATTGCTCTTAGAATGACGCCGATCTCGTCGGTTGGAAGAGCATAAAGGCTCATCTGAGCGGGACGCCTCACAAGATTCACGCCTACATCACAGTCCAAGTGATCAGCAAAAAGGCACAATCGACCGAATTCGTGCCAGTTCTGTCTCATTAGACAAAAGGTCAAACTGAAAGACGTTCCCCTGGAGCGGGTGTAATCGCGCAATCGCAGGATGTTAGCAATCAAATATTCGTACCTGGCATGCACACGAACAGCCTCGATAGTCTTTTTTGTATAGCCATCAATGGATACCGCAATACCGAAGGCAACGGCGTTTAGAGTCTTTTCGACGCGTGCGTTCCAGACCGTGCCGTTTGTGGTGGCATGGCACGGGAGGGAGGCATGCTCTTCGCGAATCAGAGACCAGATCCGATAGCAGTTCTCCTGGAGGAATGGTTCTCCTCCAAGAAATTTGCAGCGCTCGAGGTGCGGCAAATAAGCTCGCAATTGCTGAAAGAAACCTTCGTCATAAGCGTTTTCAAGTGGATCGCAGTGCTCGCGATTTGCCCGGATCGCAGAAGAATGATTCCCGTCGCACATGATGCATTCCAGATTGCACGTATTACTGATGGAAAATTCCATCATTTTGGGCCAGCGTGGCTCGGCCGATTCTGCAATTAGTGAATCCCACTTGCGGGCTGGAAGTCTGTGAAAGGCTCTCGTTGTAAGTTGCCATTCACAATAATCGCAGCCATAGGAAAGATCATCTTTATATACCGCTGTTTGTAGCGTTCTCAGCGGCTGTCCTTGCCAGATCTCATCTAAAGTCCGTTCCTTAACATTTCCTAGACGGTGCGTGTAGTTGTGACAACATGCGCGCACGTTGCCGGCCGTATCGAAATATAAGGAAGTGTAGGGTGCATAACAGCAAGAATGAAATGTCTGTTTAGACAGATGGCGGGTCGCGTCATATTCAGCGAAAACTTCAGCCTGCATCCTTCTATACCTCCAATTTGGCCCTCGAAGGTCGTTTATGGTTGTTCGTTGACGGTCGAGTCCATTAACGGAAGACTCGAGATGCAATAGTGTCATGAATGTTCTTTCGAGACAAGCCGATCGAATATCCACAACCTGTAAGCATCTGTAACACCTGAAGGTATTCAGGCGCCATGAGGTGTTTATGCTCGAAAACTATGATTGAAGGCATGCGGCGGGGCACATCGAATGACCAGATCAATTTGCCATCGTAGCCCTCCGCGTCAATATAAAGCAAATCGACTGTTGTGCGGTTGAGCTTGCGAAACAGGGTCTCGAAACTCCAACACTCAATATTGACTGATCGAATCAAGGCGTCAAGATCTTGGACTGCATCACTATGCCTTAATATGACATCCCTGCGGAAACTGGCCAATTGAGGGAGCCAAACCGGCTCTGCAGGGGCATTGTCGACGAAATGAAATGGTTTGTACCCATCTCGTTCGGCAATTGCCACATTGAAGAACGTCATCGTTGCTGCTAGATCAGAATAGTTTTTCTGGAGCAGTTTGAAGGCGTCCTTCTGCGGCTCAATAGCGACCCCGGAAAGAGAGAATTTGCGGACTTCGCGGTGGAGATGGTCGTTTGTAACTCCATCGAATGCGCCGACCTGCATAAAGTAGATTTGTGACTGTTTTTGGCTCAGCGCGGCTAGTAGCTGGTCAAGATTCATCTCGCCATTGAGGATAAGAACTGCCATTTGAAGACTCCTGTGAAGGCCCCGGAGTTTAGCAGTAGTCTACCCAGAATCACACTTTTAGGAAACTCTGGCTCGAAAGAATTTGGACTGGCCCCTCCATGCCCAGTCCATCGCTTCGCTTGGCAGAATACGGTAGCAAATACCGTCAATGGGGCCGATTCTACCGTTTAGCTTTAACGCTTGCACGCTCTTTACCAGAAATCCCATTTGCGGCTCGCTCACCCAGTATGGACGCGCTCTAGCATCACCACATAATCCTCTACGACAAATCGATACCGTTGCCGAATCGACTCCAGGCTCGCTTCGAAAATCTCTTGAGCTTCTGCGGTACCCATATATGGAAGCCGGTGAAAACAACTGAAGGCCTGGAAATGAAAGTTCCTTATCTGCTGAAACGGACAAGTCTACGAGACATTTGCCCAAGAATATACCTCTTTGTTGAAGCCCCAGCTGTTGTGGTGTCTCGGGTTCTCAACAGCAAGGGCTTAGAGGCACCCGGATGATGCTGATTACAGAGGGCGTCAACAGTAACGGGAATACGCTCAACCGTACGGAAATTTACGACCAGTATTGGATTTCTCGGGTTGATATGTATCAGACAATGAGGTGCGCACTAAGAACAGCCGCCAGCGGCGGCTCGTGCGCGGAGATTTGCCGCGAAGAACGCCCCGGCGGGGCAGCGGCAAATCAGAACCAATATCCGAAGAGGAATTTGAATATCGAACTCCCTACGCCAGCCTACGCTAGCGGCTCCGGCCAAAGACGGCTTCGGGAGATTCCACGGTCAGCCTGTCCTGCGGTGCTGCCCTCGTTTGGATTTATCGTGCGTCTCCGCCGCCTTCGACGCTTTAGCCCTGGCAACGTCCAGTTCCGAGTGCGGCAACTCCCATCCCGCCATGCCCTGCAACACGCGGTCGGCGTGCTTGATGGTGTTCACGTGTCCGTAGTGGCTTTCGATCATGTGGACCGATGTTCCCATCTGTTCAGCAAGAAAATACACGTCCACGCCTTCCTGCAAGCGGAGCGTCGCATACGTGTGCCGGAAGCAATAGGTCGAGCGGGGCACGCCCTGTGTGCCCTCGCGCAGCTTCGCTTCGTTCAGAAGATCGGCAATCAGGCTGCTGTAAAGAGTCTTTGCGGGCTTGCCTGTGATGTTGGTAAATACTCTGTCGTCTGGTGCCGTGGCTTTGGAGATTGCGCGAAGGCGTTCCAAATAATCTCCGACGCTCCTGGGAGCTACCAGCTTGCGCGACTTGCCCTTGCCCTGCACGAACAACACAACGATCTCTCGCCCCTCGCGATCTTTTGCGGGCATGATGTCACGCCAGCGGAGATTCTTCATCTCCGCTGGCCTCATGCCGGTATTACAGGCAATCAAAATCATGTTGTAGGTAACAGTCCGATACCAGACGCTCGAAGGCTTGTCGGCCTCGCCAATCCACTTGCGGCCTACCGTGTGGAGCTTGCGGTATTCCTCCAGCGTGAATTCGTCCCGCCGCATCGTCTTGAGCTTCGGGCGCTCGTCGAAACGCTGGCTCGCGGGAACATAGCGTTTCTTCACCGCATAGTTCATGATCGCGCCGAAGATGGACATCTCAAAGCGGATGGTGGAATCGCTGATGAAAGGAACCGCGTGAACATTCTGCGGCTTGACGGCAATCGGCTTCAAAACCCTGATACCCAGGGTCTGCTGAACCTTGGTGCGGCGTGCGGATTCGTGGTCTGCGAAAGACTGCGCTACGTCGGCTGTGACTTCCCGAACGCCGTTGCGCCGGTGGCGCCCCGCGCCGTTCTCCCGCCGCCATGCCGGATAGCTGCCCCAGCGCTCGTCACCGATAAGGTGTACTTGCGTGGAACCGGCATACCTGTCTAGCGTGCCCTCGATGACGGCACGGAGTTTCTTGGGCCGCGCGGCGCTGATCTCTCCGCGCTTCGCTCGCGCCTCCTGCGTCAACAGATATTCGTGCGCCACGTCACGGAAGGGGCGATTGAACACAGGAACGTCATGCTTGATGCGGAATCGAACATCCGCATCCTGGTCGAAGGCGCGTTCCCGCGCCGCTTCTCTATCAGAGGTTTTAAGCGAAACCGTCTTATAGCGGTCGCCCCTCGGCATCTTCATGCGGCAATACCACATCCGATGCGCCACGTCGCCGCGCCGGAAGAGAACCAGGCCCGGCTTCAGCTCCTCTTTCTCGGTAATAAACGCCATGCTCGCCTCCTGCGCTTTATCCCGTTCTGTGCAGTTTCCGTGTAGATTCTGCCTACAAGTCTTTGATTCTTCGTACCTGTGCAGGGTTTGTATCGAGAATGCATAAAATTTATCTATTTTATTTACAATTATTTATGATGTAGTTCTCATCCTGAGCGAAGTTACGCGCGTAAGCGCGAAACGAGTCGAAGGATCTGTGGTTGCTCTTGTTGTTGCTTTTCGATTCCACCCAAAGCCATCCAGTTCGCATCCTTCC
>Ga0208193_1000291_pt1 | contig 31027 bp, 31 predicted proteins | sample June2015DPH_17_2_FD_184716 | JGI IMG/M metagenome (GOLD analysis project Ga0208193, IMG submission 184716) | Peatland microbial communities from SPRUCE experiment site at the Marcell Experimental Forest, Minnesota, USA - June2015DPH_17_10... | ecosystem: Environmental > Terrestrial > Soil >... | reverse complement strand
ATTTCGGCGCCATCGACAGCACCACCGCGCGCGGCAGGCCCGCGGCTTCCGCGAGCAGGACCACGGACACAACCGCCGTCACCGAACCCACGGCCAGCGCCACCAGCATCGGCAGGATGGCCGAGGCCACAACCTTGCGGTTTTCGTAGAGCGGCACCGCCAGCGCCACGGTCGCCGGTCCCAACAGGAAATGCACGAACTGCGCACCACCGAAATAGGTCGTGTAGGAAGTGTTCGTCAGCTTCAGGAAGACGCCGATGATCCACATCGAATGCAGCACGGGATTGGCCAGCGGATGGCGGTGCGTCCAGATCGATACCGCGTCCGCAATCGCATAGACCAATAGCGTCACCGTCAGCCACAGCAGCGGCGACTGCGAGAGATAGACCCAGAGCGAGAACGGATCGCCGCTCATGGCTGATGCTCTTCCCGCATCATCAGCCGGCTGGTGACGAGAAATGTCGCTACCGTGACCAGGAGCGTGATCAGCACCGAAATCGCCAGCACGCCCAGGAATGCGACGCCATGATCGACGATAAGATTCATTTTCTGGACAACGCCGACGCCAGCCGGGACAAACAGCAAGGACAGGTTGGCCAACAGGCCGCGACTGGTCGATTCGACGCCGTCGCCTTGCAGCGGCCCGCGCGCGAGCAGGGCGAAACGATCGCGCAGCAAAAGCAGCAACAACAGCAGCATCAACCCGATGACAGGGCCGGGCATCGGCAAGCCAAGGCTGCGCACCAAAGCCTCACCGGCCAACTGACACAGCAGGATGAGGCTGAGGCTCGCGATCACGGCAATTCACAAGCCATGCGATGGTGTTCATCCCTTCAGGCGGATGATGCACTCCGCGTAATAGCCGCCGTCCTTCTCAACCCACACCAGACCGCCATTGGCGTTGGTCGCCTTGTTGGCCGTGAACTGATCGGCGCAGGTTTTGGTGCGGGCCTTGTCGAGATCTTTTTCGCCGGTGTATTTCGGTGATATCTCCGTCGGGAACACAGCGGTGGTCTCGTGCTTGCCGCATTCATCGCGACGGAAGTCGACCCATTTGCGGCCGGCCAGCTTGCCGGAGACTTTTGCTTCCAGATATTTCACCCCACATGCCGGCGTCGATAACGCCGACTTCTCGGCCGGCGCGACAACCGTCGTCGCCGGTCCCTTTGGGGCAGCAGTTGCCGCTGGCGGTGGCTCGGCGGCCGGCGGCGGGCTTGCCTGCGCCAGAACAACAGGTGCCGGCGACCCGGCATGCACCGGCGCGGAAACGTCAAAGACCGCGATCAGTACGACCACCGTCCAGCAAGCATATCTTCCCGCTATTTGCATATCCGCATCGCGCCGATTCATGAGGGCATTTGACGTTAATCGCAAGGACACCCGCGAACAAGCAGGTCCGGGCCTCACTTTGCCCAGACCTGCTCGTTGATCAATCAAGCCTCTCCCTTGAGACGCTTGTTGCAGACGGAATAATAGCCACCGCCGCCCTTCTGATTCCACTTCATCCCGCCGGTGGTGTTGCCGGCCTTGTTGGCCTGCCATTGCGCCGCGCAGGTGTGCATGCGCTGCATGTGCGGTTTCTCGCTGGCAAACTTCGGATCGACCGCGATCGGGAAAACAGCATTTCCGGTAACCACCGGGGCCTCCGGCGGCGCGGCAGCGACGGTGGGTGCGGCCTTCGGCGGCTTGGCTGCGGCCGCAGGCGCCGGCGCGGCGGGAGCCGCCGCAGGTGTAGCGGCGGCATCGGCGGCGCATTCGGACTTGCGGAAGTCATTCCACTTCTGGCCGTTGAGCGTTCCGGCTGTCTTGGCGGCCTGATACTTCGCGCTGCATTCCTGCATGGTCAGGGCCTGGGCGGGCGCTGTGGCAATTACCGCGGCAAAACCGGACGCTGCGACGGCACAGAATAATTTGGCTTTAATGGTCATCCTTGGTCTCCCTTGGGGATGCTAATCTGGAGTGCCCCATCCTAACGTAGTCAAGACATGTGACAACGGCCATGCAGGGTTGCGCAAAAATATCGCGTCGCGAAAATGGTCCAAGCACTTCATTCATCCACGGTTCAGCCTCACGGCGCAACCGTGCCCGCCCATTCCAAACCGAGGGACTTTTCATGACGATCTCTTCCCGCCTAGCCACCGCGATCGGTGCGTCCTTCCTGCTGTTCGCCACTCCGGTTTTCGCCCAATCCACCGCGGCGCCCGCCGCCAAGTCGGATGCGGCCGCGCCTGCGCCCGCGGCAAAGACCGCCAAGGTCCATAGCCCCGAATCGATCGAATGCTCGAAAGAGGCCGACGAAAAGGGACTTCATGGCAAGGAGCGCAAGAAATTCCGCTCCGAATGCAAGAAGGCCGCGAAAGACAAGGCGAAGCAATAACGCCACTTCGATCAATCCCCCCTCCTCGTGAAGAGGAGGGGGGGATGCCGTTGGCGTGCGATTGCCTCCGGCTGGGCCACCAGGCCCGATGACGTAAAGCCGGGTGCATTGCAGCGACAACCTCAGCGCATTTGTCGCTTCCTCACGGATTTGCCATAAGGCGCCGTGATCCAGATCCCTCAATGGATGGCGGACGCCCTCCCCACCCGCAAGAAAACCGTCCAATTCCTCGAAACGCTTTCGATCGGCACCGTCGGCGGCGTGGTGTTTCTTGTGACCGGGCTGCCCGGCGGATTGATCTCGGGCGCCATGCTGGCGGTCGGCATTGCGGCCATGCTGGGCCGGCCGATGGCTGTGCCCGCTCACCTGACGCAAGGCGTGCTGGTGATGCTCGGCATTTCGCTGGGCTCGCTGATGTCGCGGCAACTGTTGCAACATATCGGCGCCTATCCTCTTACCATCGGCTTTCTGGCGCTCGCGACCTTCTGCACCACCTTCGGCTCCAGCCTCTATCTCCAGCGCATCCATGGCTGGGACCGGACCTCGGCCTTTCTGGCGGCAAGCCCCGGCGCGCTGTCGCAAATTGCGCTGCTTGCGATCGAAAAGGGCGCCGACATGCCCGCGATCGCGGTGGTGCAGACCCTGCGCGTGATCATCCTCACCGCGGCTCTCCCGCTGATCCTGGTCGCGACCGGATTGACGGCCTCCTCCGCGCCGACGCTGACCATGACGGTGGCCTCTCCGCTTGGGCTGGTCGGCCTGATCGGCGCCTCGGTGGCGGTCTCGCTCGTGCTCCGAATTGCGAAATTTCCGGCGAGCTGGCTGTTCGGCGCCATGATCGGCTCAAGCGTGCTGCATGGCACCGGCCTGATCGACGGCGGCCTGCCGCCACTGGTGCGGGGCATCGCGCTGATCGGCATCGGCACGCTGATCGGTTCGCGCTTCTCACGGATGAAAGCTGCCACCCTGCTCCGTCATCTCACCGCTGGCCTCGGTTCATTTGCGATTGCCATTGTGATTTCAGCCGTATTCGTCACGATCGTGGCGTGGACCACCCATGTGCGCTTCGCGGACATTCTGGTGGCCTATGCGCCGGGCGCCATGGACGCGATGCTGGCGCTCGCACTCACGCTGCACATCGATCCGATCTTTGTCGGCGCCCACCATTTGTCGCGATTCATCTTCGTGACGCTCGCAACGCCCGGCATCGTCCACCTGTTCGGACGCCCGCAGGAAGACGTGGACGACTAATTCCGCTTGACCGACTTCGCGGCCCCCCACAACGCGATCGCCTCCATCAACAGCGAGATCAGCGCGTTGTAACCGGCGAGCGAGATGCCGAGGAAGCTCCACTGTATCTCGTCGCACATGACCACCTTGACCGAATCGAGCCGGTCCAGCAGCGAGCCCGCGCTGCCGAGATTGCCGACCGGACCCGTGCAATCCGAGGGCCCCGGCCAGAACTTCCATTCCACGCCGGCGTGATAGGCGCCGAACACGGCGTTGGCAAACGTGGCCAGCGCGAGAATGACGAGCCCGCAGATCAGGAGCCCGCGCGGGGCGCGAAGTCCGGCGGCAAGCGCCACCAGCGCCGCCAACGGCACAGCCAGGTAATAGGCATAGCGCTCTTCGAGGCACATCGGACAGGGCTGAAGACCCACCACAAGCTGGAAATACCAGGCGCCGGCGATGGTGGCCGCCGCGATGCCCAGAACCGCAAGTGCTGCGGCCAGCGCCGGTGAGGTGCTGCGCGGAATCGGGGAATTGGCCGTCACGTCTGACATCAGAGGTCTCCAGGCGGATCATGCTTAGCCGGCCTCGTATCCCGTAGCGATGCCCCTGTCGAGGCAAGGCTTTTCACAGCGGGTTGACCGGCGGTCGCCGATGGCTATATTCCGCCGGCTTCGCGACGCCGCTTGCCGGCTTAACCGAAGGCCCCTGTGGCGGAACTGGTAGACGCGCTCGACTCAAAATCGAGTTCCGCAAGGAGTGCTGGTTCGATTCCGGCCAGGGGCACCATGTTTTAAAATATCAACAATAACTTAGAGCCTTAGTTCGATTCCTGATTTTTTTAGGAAAATTTTCGCGTTGCATTGAAAAACACACGTAAAAGTCCGCGGAAGCAAAGCGGACCAAGATCCGTGGTACTCACTGCAGCCGTCCGTTTTGTTGGTATTTTTGTTGGTATCGAGCGAACAAAAGTTCACGACGAATTTCGCTATTCCCGAACGAGGGAATTGGGCGGATGGCCCGCGAGCGTCACCGCTAAAATCAACTGCTTATAGTCCCACGAAGCGGAAGCCAGGCGGTTCAGGCTTGTTGACGGCTATCCAAGTTGCGATCGGCGTTCTCGTGCAGAATATTGAGTTGCGTCCCGAGGCGGGAGACGCGTCTAAATCAAGATCATGATGGCTCCGATAGCTGGTTAGATGCCGCCGCTGGATATGAAGCTCCGTTAGCCAGATGCGCCGAACTTCGACGAGAGCCAATCGAAGAGTGCAGCGTGCCAAAGGCTGGGGGCGCCAAGCTGACAGTGCTCGCCGCCCCCCGATGCGATCGTGAAATTCGCTGACATCGTCCCGCAGCGGCTTTCGCCTTGAACGAACACCGCTTTTGCCGTTGTGCAGCGCGGGCTCACATTCCGCGGCGTGGCCCGAAATCGGCAAACGCATGAGGCCGAGGGGAACGCCGATCAGCGTTCCGGCAATCGGCTCAGGACGCCGCCATCGAACCATGTAATCCTGCAACCAATGCGCTGACGCCACCCCATCCGATCTGGATGCCGATGCAGATGAGAATGAATGCCGAGAGGCGAACCAGCACGTTGACGCCGGTTCGTCCGAGATGCCGGACCAGCGGCACGGCGAAACGATAGGACGCCCAGATCGACAACGCGATCGCGAACAGGCCGAGCACTGCCATGCCGTCAAGAACCATCGCGTGGATGTTGAAGTCGCCCGAGGGATGATGACTGCCGATCGTCAACGCGACCGAGATCGCGCCGGGCCCGACGGTTAAAGGCAACGTCAACGGGAAGAAACCGTCTTCGACTGATGCGGCGTTGCCTGTTTCGACAAGTGCACCGTCAGTCGCGTTGCCAGTTTCGTTGAGGAGCTTCCACCCCATCGCGGTGACGAGCAGGCCCCCTGCCACGCGGACGACCGGCACGGTAATCCCGAAGAATTCGAGAATGATCGAACCAAACAACATCGATCCCAACAGCAACCAGAAGCCGTTGAAGGCGGCACAGAAAGCCAGGCGGGCGCGTTGCGCCTCGGTCCGACCACCGGTGATGCTGAGGAAAAGCGGGGCTGCTCCGATCGGATTCACGACAGGAAACAAGCTCGCGAATACGAAAAGAAAAGCATTGGCAACGTCACGCACGTTTCATCCTCAGGGTTGTCCATTGATGCAACGTGCAAAGACCGTATCCGCGCCGAAAGCACAAATACCTGTTCGGTATGTTGCTATCGGCAGAGCCTATGGCCCTTGATCGCGCCCGTCTGCGGTAGCGATATCAGCAATCGAAGTCATGCCGGCGGCTTCGAGGCGCGCCGCCGGCTGACCTCACTGCTCGCAGTCGTCCGGAACAGCCGCTCCGGCAAACCGGTCGCCGACCCACGCCAGCATCGCCTGGGTGCTGGCCTGCGCCGCCCTGCCGTGGCCGATGTTCGGCATCGACAGCATGTGCACCTTGCTGCCGGCCTTGCACAGTTTGGCAGCGTAGGCCTTGGTCACGTCGGGGTGAACGATGGCATCGTCGGCGCCTTGCGCAAGGAAGACGGGAATCTCAGGCGGCAACGCACCGGGCGAATTGGTCGCCAACAGCGTATGCCAGGGTTCGACGTCCGACGGATGCTTGACGGTCAGGAAATATCGGTCCAGCGGCTGCTCGGTGAGCTGACGCCTCCTGATGTCAAATGGCCCTTCGATGCATTCCTGGGCCAGTTGATCGATCGCGGGCACCGCCCTTGGGTCGACGACTTTGTCCATTTTCGCATCGAACACCCGCTGCCATGACCACAGCGTCATAGCGGTGATATTCTTGCCGCCGACGGAATCGATGTCTTCTTCATCAGCATCGCCAGATCGGTGGCGGGCGCAGCCGCCGCGACGCCAAGAAGATCCAGTTCCGGTGCGTAAGTTTTCGCGATGATGCCGGTGAACAGCGCGGCATGACCGCCCTGCGAGTGGCCCCATACCACAAACTTCTTGCCGCCGCCGGCGCCGGGCAATGAGCCTGCGACGCGCACGGAATCGATCACCGCACGGGCTTCGCTGGTTCCGACCAGGTATGGATGCGGTCCCTCAGTCCCGAGGCCGGGATAATCGGTTGCCGCGACGACGTAGCCGTCGCGTACGAACGAACGCAATCCCTGGATCTGTTCGAACAGAAAGATCGCCAACGACGGCGCACAGCGCGGCACCACGCCAGAGGTCGGATGCGCCCAGGCGACGATCGGCCGACCGCCTGGCGGTGGCTCGCCCGGCGGCACAATCACGACGCCCGACACCAGAGTCGGCTTGTTGTCGAGGCCGGTCGAACGATAGAGCACGCGATAGGCGGTGGCGCCCAGAGGCGCGCCATCAATCACTTCTTGCCGAACCAGCGTGCCCGGCGCACCCGCCGCTTCGGATCGCGGCGCACGATAGAAATCGGTCTGCGCTTTCGCCGCACTCGCTCCGGCGAACATACAGAAGGCGGCGAGGATGAGCCTGAATGTGAGCGGCATGACCTTACATCCCATAGAGGATTTTGAGATCGCCGCTGACGCGCAGCGCGATGCTGACACCGTCGGCCAGGAGCTGGATGCTGTCCAGCTTGGCGGTTGTGAGCTTACCTTCCATGCGAAAGCCGTTCTTCAACGGCCGGGTCAGGCGTTCATTGGCGGCGTTGAGCAGGTTCTGATACGCGAGGCCATAACCGACGTCCGGGATGTCCTTCAACTGGTCGAGAATCTGATTCTGCAATTGCGCTGCCACGGACCCCTCGGGCAACGAGCTGTCGCCTGCCAGATTGGAAATCTTGATCGATTGCTGACCGGGATCGACATTCAGCGCGCCGGACAGATAGAGCCATTCGCCGGCGGATGCATCGGTATCGCCGGGCCTGGCGACGCGAACGCCGATCACCAGTTTGCCGGACGACGGATAGATCTGCATGTCCTTGATGATCGGGCCGGCCTTGCTGGCGGCAACCACCTGCATGATCTTGTCGCGCAGCGCGTCATAGTTGACGCGCACCGGAAGCAGGACGTCGAACGTACCGGGCTCACTGACGTCATTGCCAAGCGGCGGCAGCGGCGTCGGCGTGACCGCGGCCGGCGCTTGCCCGACAAGCGTCTGTGTCGTGCCCGTCAATTGGAGCGAGCCTGAAAGGTCCTTTGCGCTGGCATAGACGCCCGCGAAGGCCGCATTCGCCGGGGTAATTTGCAGCCAGACCTGGGGATCCTGCGAGATCTGGACCGGCTGGAATGCCTGCTCCCAGGCCTTTGCCGCCTTGTCGTGCAGGTCGAGGCGCCGTGCTGTTTCCTGCGCGCGCGCGCGGATCAGACTGAGCTGTCTGCGTATGCTGGGCTCGGCGTATTTGGTCAGAGAGATGTCGCGGCCAAGTACATGGAGCACCGGCGGTTCAGTCCAGTGGAACGAGTCGCTGAAATTGAGGTCGACCGACCAGTCCTTGGTCAATTTCGGCCGAGACTCGACCTCTACCATGGCCCGCCCCTCGGCATCGCCGTGAATGCGGGCAGTAAACCTGTTGGCACCCTGGCCTTCGATGCTGCCGAAGATCGGAATAGAGCCGACGATATGATCGCCACGGCCATAGAGTGATATCCCGCCGCGATCGACAAAACCGTCAACATCACAATTGGCCCTGATCCTGAACACCAGAACGCGCCGATTCACGCAGCCGATACGCTCGTCGATGGTTGCAAGCCGCCTCGGAACGTCACGCTCGACCGCCGACGCGATCGACGGCAGGCCGAATTCAATCGTCGCGGAAACCCGCGATGTCGTCGTCAGCGCGGACGGTTGGTCGGGCAACAGCGGCGGCTTCTCGCCTGCCAACGCTGTTCCGGTAAAGGCGGCGGTGCAGAGCAGCACCAAAGCGGCATAATTCGCATGAATGCGCATTGCGCGACGGTCGATCGTCATCTTTCTGTTCCCTATATAAATCTGGTTGTCGGTTCGCGGGAGCGGCTCTACAAGCCGCGCGCGAAATCTTGTTGGCTCGTTGCCAGCGAAAGGTGTGACGAAGCATTCTCAGGAAACGGCGTAGTGTACAAATACCATGTCAATATGCAGGTATAGGCTCGGCCGATAGCGTCAGTGTTATTCGAGACGCAACATCAAAACGGGCCATGTGATGCAATCGCGTCGAGATTAGCCGATAGCGCAGCGATACGGGATTGATATGCGCGCGCGATGCATGCGCCATCGTCTCCGCAGGCGTTGCGTTCCTTCAGCCATGTCCGCTGCGCATTGCCGATATCAGCACGCTGCCCCATCGCAACCAGCGACGTCACGATGCCGAACAATGTCGCCATGCGGGATTCCGCTTGACCGAGCGAATAGCTCCGGCAGATCGCACGCTCCGCCGACAAGGACGCCTTTCCACAATCGATCGGCGCATAGTCGGCAGCACGCGCCGGGACCGAAGAGGCGAACAAGCTCAGTGCGACCAAGCCGCCTGCCAGATTCCGAAGACTGTTGAAGTGCAACATGATGATATCTCCACGATTGGTGGGATGGTTAGGTCAAGCTACAAGTAATCGGCGCGCCATTTGTTTGATTGCAGTACGATCGGGCTTGCCCTGTTCGGTGAGCGGCATCCGGTCGACCGGCACAATGAGAAGAGAGGCGGCGGCAGAGGTGCCGAAACGATCCATAACCGCTTGACGACATGCTCGATCCTCGATGGATAAACCTGCCCATGCGATCACGGCCGCGATAGTGACATGCTTATCGATGTCTGTGACCACGACGGCATAACGGATCGATGGATGCCGGCAAAGCGCCTCTTCAATTTCTGTCGGGGTGACCAAGGTACCGTTGAATTCCTGGGCATCAGCCGCTCGACCCAAAATATGTAAGAGCCCATCCCCATCCAGACGACCAAGATCGCCGGTATTATACCATCCCTCCTGGAATCTCTGGAAACTAAGACCAGGATTGTTACGATAACCGCTCGCCATGGCCGGCGACCGCACCTCGATAATCCCGATTTCTCCTGACTGTACCAGGCGTCCGTCGGCCCGGCGAAATCGAACGTCGACTCCTGGCTGAATGCGGCCGGCTGAGGTAAAGGATTCGGCACGCGAAAGGTCGTGATCGATGGGCGGGTGCACGCTGACGAGGCCCATTTCGCTCGCCCCATACCCGTGTCCGATAATCGGACCAAACCTCTTGCGAGCCCTTAGTCGGAGGCTTTTTGGCGCCGATGCACCGATGTGTGTCAACGATCGAAGCGACGATAGGTCGTACGCATCAATCTCGGAATCATCCATCAACTCAAACAGCTGAGGTTCGACGAGAAACAGATCCGTGATCTTCTCCGCTTCAATGGCCGCAAACGTATCGGTCGCTTCATACGCTTCGCGGAGAACAACACGGCCTCCTCCCAAGAGCGTAATATCTACGAGCACCTGCGAAAGATACGCCAGCGGGCCATTGATCAGTTGAATACGATCCTTTGGACTCGTTGCGCTGACCATCGCAGTGTACGCCGCAAAGTCTCGGCAACTTCCTTTTGGTATGCCAGTAGAACCGCCGGATGAAGAAATGACGGCCAGATCGTTCGAGCCGGCCGACACCTCGATCGAACCCACTGACGCTGACGCAGCCAGCATATCCAACCGGCCTCTGGATCCATCCTTGTCGATACCAATTGTGACGAACGGCACACCGACGCGCTGGCCGAGGTATCGTATGGTTTCCGGAAACGCGACAAGCAGATCCGGCGCGATCTGTTCGACCAACGCCCGACGCTGAGTTTCCGTCGGCGGCGCCGAGAGGTAGAGCGTGGCGGCTCCCAGGACATGGGCTGCGTAGCGAACGGCAATGGCTTCCGGCCGGTTCGGCGCGAACATACCGAGCAAATTGCCACGCCGGATACCTAAATCGCGCAACGCTCGTGCATACTGGAAAATGAGAGCGATGAGAGCCTCGCCGGAGAGGCTCTCATCGCGATAGCGGACAACTGTGGAGCGCCCGGCACGCCGCAGCTCTCGAAGCAACTTCACTATGTACACGTGATTCTCAATTACCACCGTTGTTCTCCGGAAAACGCGACATAATCACTCGGTACTTGTTTTGTGGCTCAGAGCCGACGCCGGCCACCGCCACCGAAGTGGAAGCCACCGCCGCCGAAGCGAGGACCACCACCGAAGGCGCGTCGTTCCGGCCGGAAGGCCTGGGCACGCGGTCGCATGACGGGAGGCCTGGCGTCGACGCGTGGCCGCGCAAACTCTTGCCGGTCCGGCATCGCGCGATCTACCTGCCGGTCGACGTTGCCATCCCGCCGGTCGACGTTACCTTCATGCCGATCCGGCTGAGCCGGCTCGATTCTCCTGGCAGCATCGCCACCCTCGCCTGCCATGCCATGGACTGCATCAGGATGCTGAATATCGGCATGATCCCTGAACACGTCGTCGTGCTGGGCCGCGGTCCGATCCCTGAATGCATCGCGGGCAGCGGCCTCGTTGGCGCCTCCAAACCGTCTCGCCACGCTGGCGTTGCGATACGGTACACCATGACGATGCTCCGGATTATAATTCCAGGTATTGCTGATGACGTTGGTATGGTTGAAAGCGTTGAAGTTGTTGACATTGATGTTCACGTTATTATGCCACCAGTCGCACTGGCCCCAGATGGCCGCACCGACCGCCACACCCGCGGCAAACGAGACCACGTTGCTGGCGACGAATCCGGGCGGAGACCAATAGAACGGGGGATAGGACGGATATTGCCATGATCCGTAGGCCACGGCTGGATCGTAGACCGGGACGTAATAGACATCGGGGTTGACGGGTTGGATCGTGATCGCTTGACCGTTGCCGGAAGCGGCAACGTCTGCCGGCGCCGGCGTCAGGGTAACCGTTTGCTGTGGCGTTGATTGCAGGTTTCCCTTAGCTTGCGCTTGGGCTCGCAGAGTCTGCACCGCGGCGAGGACCTGTTGCTGCTGCGCCAGGAAGGCGTCACCGAGCTGCTGCGTCCAGTCGAGCTTGTCGTTCATCATCTGCAATGTTTGCGGCACCGCGGTGAGCGCCTTGACGCTCGGATCCCACGATTGCGACTGCATCGCATCTTGAAGAGCCTCACCCTTGACCGTTGAATTGGCTTGCGACCAGCGCGCGGCCTCGATGACCTCCAGCGGATAGGTCGAGGCCATCAGGACCTGGCTCAGAAGCGGGTCCGGATAGAGCGCGATCGGCGCCACCAGCTGTTCAATCTGTCCTTCGGACAACTGCTGATCGGTCGGCGTCTGGGTCTGCGCCGCGACGGCGTCCTGGGCACGAGCCGGCGCAACCGCGGCGCTGCAAATCAGGATCAACGGGGCAGCGCACAGAGCGAGCCGGCGAAACGTGTTTATTTCATATTTCATTTTCATCTCCTTTTTCCAATTGCCTGTATCGCGAACCGCCATCGGGACATCATGGGCCCGATGGCGATCGCGCATCGGCTCACGGACAAATGCGTTGGTTGTTGTGCCAAATGCAGGTCGAGCCGCGGTGATAGGCGTAGACGTTGCCGTAACGGCCAACGACCACCGCACCATTCCGGTTGACGCCGACGGCGCCGCGCTGGCCAACACAGCCGCCACCAAATGCATTCCTGGCACAGGAGAAGGCATTGGCGTCGGACACGCTCAGCGCAGATCCGAGCAGCGCGACAAGGGCGACCGCCGCAAACTTTGCGCGCGGCTGCCGCGACAAATTGGAACGAGTCATCGTCTTCATGTTTGAATTCCTTTTTCGATTGTGAATGTAGCGCGTCCGCCGATCGGCCTGACCGCTCGCAGCAGACACATGATCCCGTGGACTGCCGAAAACAAATACTGCTTCGATATGCGGGTATCGGCGCGCGCTATGGGCTCGCGCGGTCGCTCTCGTGAGCACCCTCAAGACCAGATCGGCGCCATCGGTTTTTCTAAATTTGACTGGGGATTACGCCTGTTACCTTCCGCTGCCCGCTGAAGCGTCACCGATCCGTGACAGGCAATAGAAGAACTGCATCGACCCTCGGGCACGCCACGATCTGCAGGAGCTCTGGGCTTGCGAAAAACGCGGAACAATGGATGATACGGAGCGCGGCTTAGACAGGGATCACATGCAATTCCGTCAACTCCGATATTTCGTTAAAATTGTCGACGCCGGCAGCTTTTCCCGCGCGGCAACCGTGGTCCATGTCGCGCAGCCGGCTTTAAGCCAGCAAGTCGCGGAGTTGGAGGAACGGTTCGGCGTTATGCTTCTTCAGCGCAGCGCCAGAGGTGTGCGGCCGACCGCCGCGGGCGATATTCTCTACAAGGAAGCGTCGGCGATCCTGCACCAGCTCGATCAATTGCCGAGTGCGATCAGCCCACGTAGCGGTGAACCAGAAGGCACCGTCAGCTTGGGATTCGCGGTCTCGCTTGCTCCAAAGCTGGTAGGGGGTGTTCTGGAAGAATGCCGCACGAAGTTGCCGAAGGTGACCCTCCGGGTGTCGGACGGCGATAGCCTAAGCCTGGAGGATAGAATTGGATCGAATTCGATCGATCTGGCGGTACTTTACGAAGACGAATTCGCAACGGTGCTGACACGCAAGCCGCTCTTTCGGCAAAAAATGTACCTGATTTCGCGCGTACCGTTACCAGATCAGGAAAATCCCATTTCGCTTGAACGGATCGCCGAGATACCGCTGGTGCTTCCGGGCGCCCCCAATGGACGCCGCGGCCTGATTGATCGTACGTTCGCCGCTGCGAAGCTCACACCCAACATCGTGCTGGAAGCGGATTCTCTCGCCAGCGAAATGTGGGCAGTCCGAACCGACGTCGGCTGCACAATCCTTCCGGTTGGCGACATGTCTCACTTCGGACCTCATGCCTTCGCAAAACCAATATTGATCGAACCGCCGATGTACCTCATCTGCTCGATCGCATACTCGGCGGGTTTTCCCCTCACCAGCGCAGGCGAGGCCGTGCGTGAGTTTCTGCTGGGCTTTATGGAGCGTCGTCTGCAGCAGCCCGACATGCCCGGCACGGAATGGATCGCCAAGAACTGAGTTGGCTCGGGACTAACGAACAGCCGACAGATCAAGGATGCTGTTCATGCGTGTCTTCGCGAACCAACGCCAGGCGGCTGGCGTCATTTATTCCATGCCCTTCCAGATCGGCCAGTACGGCCTCGTCCGACAGAGGCAACTTGCGTGAGCGCTTCCAGTCGTGATGCGCGGTCTCGACCAGCCGCCTCACCACATGTTTGGAAGAGGTTTCAACGGCAAGTTCTCGCCTGTCGTCGAAGCTTCCCGGACTGAGATTGATTGATCCGACGATCGCCCTTTCGTCATCGGCGATCATGATCTTGCCGTGAAGCTTCAGATCCTTGAGCGTGCGGACCTTGGCCCCGACATCGTGTACGATGCGCAAACCGCTGACACCCTCAAAGAGCTTTTTCTTTTTAAGCTTGTGCAGCGCGCGGGCCATGATACGAACGCGAACCCCGCGTTTGGCCGCGCGGACCAGGCGTTCGATGATCACCATATCCTGATAACGCTCGTTCTGCAGCCACAGCGTTTCCATCGCGCCATCGATGAAATCGGCAATGCGCTGGCGGCCGTTGTTGGGACACCAGATCAGGTCCGAACCGGACATCGGCTCGAACGGCTGCTCATTCCAGTCGGCGTCGAAACAGCGGACCATCTCCGCGACCTCCGTCTTGCAGGTCGTTTCGACCGCATAGTCCCGAGTCTCGGTGAGATCACGTGTTTCCCAGTTAAGCGATTCGATGAATCCGATCTTGTCGTCGATCACCATCGATTTCTGGTGCGTGACCGCGAATTCAGTGCTGCTGTCGTGCACGCTTACGCCGGCCGCAAGCAACGCGTCTCGCGCGGCCAGATTGTCGCTGGTGCCGTCGCGGCGCGCTGGATTCAGCATCACCCGAACATGCACGCCCCGGTGCCGGGCGGCGATCACCGCCTCGAGCAGTGATGGATCGGTAAACAGAAACATCCGGATATTCAGCGTAAGCCGGGCGGCCATGATAGGATCGATGATGGCGTCCGCCGTATCGTCGGGTAGAACGATCAATCTGTGTGACATGGCTTTGTTTCCTTTATTCATGCTGCATTGGGTACACGGGACACGCTCGGTCCCTGCTGGATGCGATGTAGTCCGGCGAAGACGCCACCACGGGCGATCAGCCCCTCATGGGTTCCTTCTTCCACCACCACACCGTCCTTCAAGACGATGATCTTGTCCGCGTCGACCAGCGTGCTGAGGCGATGCGCGATCATGATGACGGTGCGGCCCTTCATCAAACGCCGCAACGCTTCGATCACCAGGTGCTCCGATTCCGTATCCAACGCGGCGGTTGGCTCGTCCAGAACCAGTATCGGGCTATTGCGAATGACCGCGCGGGCGATCGCGATCCGCTGGCGCTGACCGCCCGACAGCGTGTCGCCCCGTTCGCCGACCACCGCATCGTAGCCGAGCGGCATGCGACTGATGAATTCATCGGCGTTCGCGACCTTCGCCGCGGCGAAGATTTCGTCGTCGGTTGCCTCGGGCCGGCCATAAGCGATGTTGTCGCGGATCGTGCCGGGAAACAGCATCGTGTCCTGCAGTACGAAGCCGATCTGCGATCGCAAGGTCGCAAGCCTGTAGTCGGCGACGTCAATGCCGTCGATCCGTATGTGACCAAACAAAGGATCGTAGAAGCGTGGCAGCAGACTCAGCACAGTCGATTTTCCCGACCCTGTCGGGCCCACGATGCCGACGACCTGTCCCGGCTCTATGGCGAAGGAGACCTCATGCAGTACCGGCTCATCCCTGCTATATCCGAAGCTCACGCGATCGAAGGTGATCGCGCCTTTGACGCGTCCCGAGTCGACGGCATCGGCACGCTCCTTGATCACCTCGTCGGCGGAAAGGATCGTCTCGATACGTTCCAGGGCAACGGTGGTCTGCGCAACGGTGCTGGTCATGCCCGCGAGATCCTTCACCGGCTTGAAGAACTGCTTCAGATAGGCGAGGTAAACGGTCAATGCGCCCGCCGTCATGGTTCCCGCGACGATCAGCGACGTCCCTTTCCAGAGCACGATGGCCGTGCAGATCGCCACCACGACGCTGACCATGGGCGACATCAGCGACTTGATCTGTCGGGCCCGAAGCGCGGCTGTGACGGTGGCGTGGCTTGCCGCTTCCAGATTCGTCATTTCGAGGTCCTGCCGCCCGAACGCTTTGGTGACACGGATGGACCCGAGCCCGCGCTGTACGATCGACAGCACCTCGCTTTGTCGTATGCGCACGGCTCGCGTCGCTTCCTTGACGGCCTTCTTGAAATGGAAAATGAACATGAGAAGGACCGGCGTGAACGCCACCGCGATCAGCGTGAAGTCCCAGTCTAGCCAGAACATCAATCCCACCATGAAGAAGATGGTAATCAGATCGACGACGATATCGAGCGTGGACGACGAGGCGAAATCCTGGATGGTAGCGACGTCGCTGGTGATGGTCGAGACCAGCGTTCCGATTTTGGCGTGATCGTAATAACGGAGCGAAAGCCGGTGCAGGTGTTCGTAGACCCGAAGCCGCAGATCGTTGGCGACCCACTGACCGACGCTCGTCGTGTAGTAGTTGTCGATATAGCTCGATATCGCGCCGACCAAGGCGATGGCGAGCGTGGCCGCGCCGGCAAACAGCGCAACACCAAGCGTATGCTTGCCGAAGCCGCCATATTCATGCGCCCAGTCGAGCCAGTGCGGCAAATGGTGATTGCCGAGCGCATCGTCGAGAACCAGCTTCAGCGGCCAGGGCGCGGCGAGGCTCGCGCCGATCTCGGTCAGCATGGCGACAAACACGATCACCAGCCGACCGCGATAGGGACGAAGAAGCTCGAATACCAAACGTGTCATATTGCACCTATTGCACCTATTGCACCTATTGCGCCGAAGCCTGAGTAGCTTTTCCGCGGTAGTCGGTTTCAGGTTGCCATCGGCACCCGTTGGACGGTGACGTCATTCCACGTTCGCGCGGAAATGGGATCGGCTGACATATCCTTCGGACAAGGTCGGCTCTGCGAACATCACCTGATGACAGGCCGCGCTCAGCCGGGATTCGTTGCCGCGCAGGCATGCGACGATTCGACCAACGTCGGGGATTTCGCTGCCGCACAGGCGAAACACGTCCTGCTCGCAGGCTTGCTGCTGTGCTTTGGGGGCCTGCGCGAGGGCCTCGCCGACACCCAGCGTGAAAACGATCAGCGCGGCGCTAATGACCTTGGTTGTAGTCCGGTTCATGAGTTCTCTCCTTTGACAATAGAAATGCGGACGCTGCCCTAGATGACCTCATACGCAAACAGCGTGGCGACGAGGGTGATGCCAATCAGACCGCAAAGAAAAATTGCGTCGGCCATTCGCTCGATCTGAAAGCTCAACCTGGTCCGATCCGAAAAGCGGATCGACAGATACGAGGTCAGCGCGCTCGCGAGGAATGTGACGGCGGCCATCGCCGCATATTCATCGACGTGCGACGATCCGTGCCTCGCGTCGGCAAGCTTGACCAATCCGATGAGTGTCACGCACACGCCGATCATCGTTCCCGAAACCGGAAGAATGTGGGAGGCGAGACTCTCGTTTCTGGTTCGTATCATGATGCGATTGGACATATCTTGCTCGCTGATTTCTGACTTAGTTTTTGACTCACGGCGCGTGTTCGTCACACGCCGCGCGCCGGTTTACTCCTGTTAGACCCATTGCCCGTTGGGAGGTCGGCGAGGCGCATCAGCTCCCTCGGATGACCGTATCCAAGCGCGTAGCAGACCAAGATCATGTAGATGAGGTTCAGCATCGAATCGCCCTTTTCGAACGTGGGCATCCGAAATGGCCTGCCCGTTTGACGGGCGGATCAATGATCCATGCGGCCATCGAAAACAAATACAGCTTCAATATGCGGGTATCTGCGAAAGCTATGGCTATCGCTTGATCGAGATCGTTCGCCTCGGAAAAACGCAAGGCGCGCAGCCATCAAGTAGTTAAACGGTCCGCCTATCGGCCCGCGCTATGGCCACATATTCAATCCGTATTTGTGTCGGGCGGAGCTTTCGGAGAGTTGTACGCCGCGCAGCAACCACTTCGACTGCATATGCAATGTGGCTTGCTGCAATTTCAGATCTCTTGAACAGGAAAGGATAAAGAAATGTCTCAGTCCAAACTTACGCGCCGTGGCTTTGCCGCGGTGGCTGCGACGGGCGTGGCGGCCATTGGGTTGCTCGGCGCGTCCGCGAAATCCGCCGATGCCTACCAGGGCAATATGGAGCACGCATTGTCCGCGCTCAATCAGGCTCTCGCCTCGCTGCGGGAATCCACCGCAAACAAGGGCGGCCACCGTGGCCGGGCGATGGAACTGGTCCGGCAAGCTATCGATGAAACGCAGGCCGGCATCGAATTCGCCGACGAGCATGGCGGCGGGGGCAACTAGTCTTACGGGCAGGCTCCGCCGGATCGGCGGCGCCTGCCCGCTATCACGACATGCGGCAACGATCCGCCGGACGAGTTCTTTGCTGTCTCAATCCAGCCAGAACGCGCCCGGCCTTTTGGTCGTCTGAATCTCGACCTTCATAAAATCAATCAGCAGCGTTTTAACGTGCCCAGCCGCGAGTGTGAGCGGAACCTCGTTCGACCAGATGAGACAACAGGTCAGGTGAAATGTCGGCTCGATCAGAACGGGATCGGTGAACTCGCCGAGCGAAAAACCCGACATATCGCCAAGATTGAGGATCGTGCTGCCCGCGCCCGAGCGAACCGCCGAAAGCTCGCTCGCCACGGTAACAGCCTCAGCCGCCAAATTCAGTGACAGGCCTGCCTCGGCGAAGGTACGATCAATCACAACCCTGCGGGCGTTCAAGCCGGCCGGCAGAACCAGCGGAATTTTTGCAACTTCCTTTAACGAGATCGATTTGGCCGCAGCATGCGCAGAGCGCTTGCTACTGATCAGGTAATGGTTTTGCCGAAATAGAGGCTGGCGAAGCACAACCGGAAAAAACTCGTCTTCATAGGCGAGAGCCAGATCGAGCCTGCCCTTCTCGACTTCCTCACGAAGGAATTCGCTATCACCGTCGATGAACTTCAGGGTGACTTTTGGATGATCTGCCCTGCATGCTTCAATGAAGGGGCCAACGAGCGTCGTGGACAGGGATGCCGGCATTCCCAGGCTAACCTGTCCTTCAACCGTGCCCGAACTGGAGCGAACCAAGCCTGGCAGATTCTCGTATTTACGCAGGATCGACGACGCTTCATCGTAGAATTTTTGCCCGGCGGCCGTCGGCCTGACCCCTCGCGCGCTTCTTTGCAGGAGCGAAACGCCGAGAGAGGCTTCCAACTCACCGATTTGCTGGCTGAGAGCCGGCTGCGCAACGTGAATGGTCCGCGCCGCCTGCGAAAAGCTGCCGGCCTCGACAATTCTAACAAAATAATACAAATGGCGGTAGTGCATCCGCCTCCCCTTGACCAACACCGGCCTGACGGACTCTAGCACCAAAAATGGCATGAATGCGAAGCTTCGCATGGAAGCGCTGCGGCGCCGCTAGTAACGGGCGAATCCGACCGCATGGGTGTGATGGTCGTGCAAGATTTGCACGACCGTCATATCGAGCGTGACATCACCGGACGACTCAGGGTTCGAGCATGGCATTTCCCGGCCCGCGTCATTGACGGGGCGGTCGATCGCCGGTCTTTCGAGAATTCCCGATCAAGGAAGGCAACAATCCACCGGCGTCGTTCGGATATCCGAATGCCGCCAGCTGTCTTGCCTTGGCTTCGAAGTAGGAACGAACCCATGCAAACCGACTTCCATTGGTCGACATGCCCACCGAGCCGGCGATGCTTTCGAGGCTGATCGTCCGCCCGCCCGCGCCCCAGTTGCCTTCGGGAACCTCATCGATAATGACCTGAATGCTGCGCCCGGCTGCGGAATCGTCCCCCGCGCCGATCGTATCGAGAATAGCTGTGGTGACCCAGGCATGTACTTCGGCCTTGTGGGCGGTGTTCATATAGCCCTCGGGGATCGTGACTCGGGCGAGGAATTTCCCTCCGGGTGCAACGAATTCATCGTCGATGCCTCCGCCAACCCACCAATCGTCCTCGGCAACGGCGGTGAAGAGAACCGCCGCGAAGGCACGCCCGCCATCGGTGTTGGCACCGCCCTCCATCTGGACGAGGACGTCAGTCAATTTTTGGGCGAGGATCGCCTTTGTCTCCTTGTCGAGACGGCCTGTGGGGTAATGCAGCTTGATAATAGGCATTGTCAGCACTCCCTGTACGGGTGGATCAGCGCGGCGTCAGTGATGGCCATGTTCGGCCTCCCACGTCCTGATCTTGTCATCGTCAATCATCAGAGTTTCGACCAGCAGCACGTCTGTGGCATCCGCGGTGATCTTGAGCTCGACACGCGCCGCATCCCAGACCCCCAAACTATCGCGGCGCCCCAGCGACATCCCGTCGAGACTCACCTCGCCCTCAAGGACGAAGACGTAGAGGCCGTGCGACGGCGATCGTGGCTTGTAAGTGAAGGTCTTGCCGGAATCCGTGACCAGCCGCGACACCCGGATATCCTGCGGAGCCGGAAGCGCGCCGTCGCCGTCGCCGACCAATTGTTCTATCCGATCGCGGCGCGTCCGCTGGTCGAAATGCGCACGTTGATATGTGGGCGGAAGGAAAAGCTGATTCGGCATAAGCCAAAGATAGATCGCATTCATGTCTTCCGGGCTGATGCTGAGCTCGGTGTGCTTACCGCCAGTTCCCGCTGAAAAAACGTAGTAGTCGCCTTGCCTGAGTTGATCGACAGTTCCGTTGCCCGCCGTGTTGACGTGCGTGAGCTCGCCCTGGAGCACGAACGCGCAAATCACGAAATTGTGGTGCGGATGCATGTTGTAGCCGCAGCCCGCGCCGTGGAAGACCTCATCGCCGAAGACACGCACCGGACCAAAGCCCGGGCGCCCGCTTTGATAGTCATGAAAATTGAAACTCGACGCGCGAGTCACGAAACCGTCAGGATGGCCCGCGACATACGATGCCCGCGTGCCGTCCGAACGAATGAGATCGTGGCCGCGCTCATGATCGCGCAGGACGAATGAACTGGACATTGAATTGCTCCTCGATTGTCTGGGAAAAACTCGCTCAGGCCAAGCCGGCGAGATTTGCGCCACCGGGCGCATAGCCGATCACGATCATTTCAAATTGATTCTTTGGCGTGCCGCAGTCCGGGCAAACCCAGTCGTCGGAGATGTCTTCCCAGCGCGTTCCTGGTGCCAATCCATGTTCCGGCAAGCCGAGCGCTTCGTCGTAGGAGAACCCGCATCCAAGGCACATCAAGCGCTTGAAGAGCGCTTCAGATTTTACGTCATCGGTCATTGTCGTCTCCATCACGTCTCACACTTGTTGGAAATGACAATGGCGCGTGAATCCAAGGAATAACAAATACAGTTTCCCTATACGGGTATCGGCGAACGATATGCAGAAGACGAGACAGGCGCGATAAGGCGGGATCTTGGCAGCCATAGGCTCCGCCGATACCGGCATATTGAAGCAGTATTTGTTTTTGAATGCCGCCCAAACACTTATTGCGCCAGGGCAAGATCGCTTGGTCAGCCCCTCATTCACGAAGGCGCATTCACATGCCAAAACTTGTCTATCGCGTGGTCTCCGCCTGCGCTGCTCTGGGATACGGATATCCGAAAGAATCCCTGGAAGCAGCCGTAACTGGCCGCGTCGACGCCATTATTTGCGACGGTGGCTCGATGGACGCAGGGCCCTATTATCTTGGCACCGGCACCGAATATTTCGAGCGCGAAGCTGTAAAGGCGGACTTCTCCCACATGGTGGAGGCCGGCAAGAAGATCGGCTGTCCGGTCATCCTCGGCAGCAGCGGAATGGCCGGCGGCAACCGCAATCTCGACTGGATGGTGAGTCTCGCAAAGGAAGTTTTCGCTGAACTCGACGTCAAGGATGCCAAGGTGGCCGTCATCGGCGCCGAACTGGATCCTGAAATCGTCATCAAGGAGTTTCGTAAAGGCGCCTTGCGCGCGACCGGCCGCGGTCCGAGCCTGAGTGAAGACGCGTTGCGCGAAAGCACCATCGTCGGGCAAATGGGAATCCATCCGCTGATGACCGCACTGGAAGGCGGTGCGCAGTATGTCATCGCCGGCCGATCCTGCGATATTGCCCTGTTCGCCTCCGACATGATCCGTCGCGGAATCGATCCCGGCCTCGCCTACCATGTGGGTCATGTGCTGGAATGCGGCGCGCTTGCCTGCGATCCGGGCTCGCCGTCCGATTGCCTTGTCGCAGAGATCTATGACGACGGCACCGCGGTTTTCATCCCGCCAAATCTGACGCGCCGCTGCACGGCCTATTCGATCGCCGCGCACTCACTCTACGAGGAAAGCCATCCGCAACTGCAATTTTATCCCGAGGGCATTCTCGTGATGGAGAAAACGCAGTTCTTCTCCAGGGATGACCGGAGCGCAGGAATTCGAAATAGCCGTTTCGTACGCTCCAGCAAACCCTGGCCATGGAGTATCAAGCTTGAGGGATCGCGGCGGCTAGGCGCCCGCAAGGTCTCGCTGATATATATCGACCCGGCTGATCTTGCGAAAATTCCAGTCGACATTCTGGTTTATGGCCGCAACGGCGTGCAGGTAACGCCGGTCGCGGGGTCACAACGCGAGCTCGGCGTCATCATCGAAACGATGGCCAAGACCGAAGAAGCAGCAGTGTTGCTCGCGAGCGTACTTACGCATTATCTTATTCACTACGGATATCCCGGCCGCAAGGCGACCGCCGGCAACGTCGCCTATCCGCTCTCCCCCAACCTAGTCAGCTTCCGGCGTGAGGACGGCCTTTATGGCGCCATTGTGCCGAGCGGCTCCCGCGATCCCGTGTTCTTCGAGAATTACCCGAAGATCAAGAAGGCTGTCGTCAAGCTGGTCGAAAATGAATTTCCCGACGCGCTCGCCGATGCTAGTTATACGATCACCGACGCGGACGCGTCGAACCCCGCCATCCTGCTGCGCACCGTCGATCGAGACCCGAAGCAACTCTCCGAAATTCACGCACGGGAAATCGAGCAACTCGTCAGACTGGCCAAGCCGAAGGCCAACTCGCGGCTAAATCTCGATGCTCCGGATGCCTATGCCTGGTCGCTCTATCATCTGTTGCAGAACGAAGAGGTGATCAAGAACTTGATGTTTCCCATCACCTATTATCGCGCGAATGGCTCCGGTTGGACCGACGAAGGCAGCAAGCAAGCTCGCTATTTCGACATCGGTGAGACCGGCTATACCGGTAATCTCGACGATCGTACGCTCTCGCTCATCGCCGACGTCGAGTCGCGCTGCGAACCGCTCGGTACACATCGGCTGCTGGACATGGCCGTGGTGATCCGCAGCAAGGATGCCGGAATCAATCGCCTGACCTTCGACATTATCTTCACCTCAGGTGAAAACTACGAGGCAGCGTTGCGCTCCAACGTCTTCAGCAAAGACAACGTCGCCGGAATTCTTGCCTTACCTGTCGATCGCGTGGTCGGAACGTTTTTCGTCGACAGCTGCAACGCCATCAAGATCTCGATCGATCGATCCAATATCTCGGCGTCCGTGGACGAGCGGGACGTCTTTGGGGCTCAACAGCAGTCAGCCATTGAGTGCTTGAGTATCCCGATCTACGCCGAAGCGCTGGCAAAGGCATCATCATTCTGACGGCTAATCGATGTCCCTTTTTGATTATCAACGCTCATGATTGCCCCGCAACGCCGCTTCCGGTCTGCCCCAATCAACGGACACTCTTCGACCGTCTCAGTTCGTTTGGTGCCGTGAACAGACCTCACGACTCTGGCGATGACGTTTCTTGTTCAGCGGCTTTTGGCATCCAAATGGCGCCAAGAACAACCACTGATTTGCCCGACGGGTTAAGCAAATTATTTTTGTGTGAGGGACTAGACACAGGGTGCGACTCAAATCCATGGACACCTTATGAAGCCTGATGGATTCTTTAGTATTCCTTTAAGCTTTAGGCGTACTGTGAAGCGATAGTTGACCCGAATCGTCGTCGTTTTACATGAATGGGGTCGGTTCGGTGTCGCCGACGTTTTTTGATCTTGGATAGTTTTTGGATCTTTAGATCGCCATGCATTTCCTGGTATCCCGCGAATATCCCGTGGTCGACTACCAGACGATGGCCGAGTTTATCGGACATGAAAGGCTGTTTCGAACCGCGAGCGGGGTCTTCTGGCTGCATATGTCCTCCGATGAGAAATCGGGCGGGGAGGAACGCATCATCCGGTTGACCGCACGCGACACCATCACATGGCTGAACGATGGGCCGGAGAAGTTCGGTTCTTTCTGGGAGTTGGCAAAGGTTACCCTGGTTTCCCGGCAAAGCGCGAAGACATGCTACGTCGTCCACTTTTCTTAGATCGTTGCGTCATTTCGACCGGACCGGTTCGGCCTCGGCGCATTTTTCACTGTCCGGCAAAGCGGCACGAACCGACACATGGTTGAAGGCCGAGCAGCACCCCGCTACCGAGTCAGGAAGCTTGCCTGGATCGAGCACGGCGGCGACAAAATTACCTGCACGGTGCGCGATCTCTCGATTACCGGCGCATCATTGGAAGTTCTGGACCCAAAGAACGCACCTGAAAAATTCACGCTGGTTATCCCGGAGGACGGCCTGAAAATAGCTTGTCAGGTGGTTCGGCGCACAGAGTTTCGGCTGGGCATCAAATTCGAATGAACCGCGGGAGCCAGTTGCGATAATTGCACCGCGTCCATCGCACCCCGCATCAACCTCCGTGACGATCGCGGTACGCCCCTCATCCGAAGCGGGACGATGGAATCAGTAATGCTGTTTCTACCATCCGGCGAAGCGAATTATTTTTGCGAAGGGGACCGGACACGATCCCCGCTGATTTGCCCGTCCGGGCAAATCAGATGCGACGGTCGGATAGACACGAGCAATCCCCTCCGCGATTCGCGTTTTATGCGACTGGCACCAGCGCAGGTTGGGCCATAAAAGTCCGTGAGGCCAACACCACCCGGTTACGGCCGTTGAGTTTGGCACGATACAGCGCCTCGTCCGCTCGGGAGATCAATGCTTCCGCGGTGTCTCCATACTCATACTGAGCGACGCCGAAACTGCACGTTACCGTCCCAATCTCATCAAACTTCACCTGCTCGATTGCATTCCTCAATTTCTCCGCAGCCTGATATGCCATCTCGCTGTCGGAACCGGGGATGAGAATAACGAACTCTTCGCCGCCCCAACGAGCGAGCAGATCGGTGTTGCGGAGCTGGCTTGGCACGAACTGGGATAACTGGATCAACACCTTGTCGCCGATCTGGTGGCCGTGGGCGTCGTTTACGGCCTTGAAGTTGTCGACATCGTACAGCACCAGGGAAAGCGAAGTTTCGTAGCGCATCGATCTCGAAATCTCCGTGGCGAGCGCTTGATCGAATTTCAACCGATTGGAAAGACCGGTGAGCGGATCGGTCATCGCTTGAAGCCGGAGGTCCCGGGCCAATTCCTGGAGTTTCAGACGCTTGTCCATTTGGATGTTGTCATGAATCCAACGTTCTTTGCCGAAGAGATAAATCAGGGTCATGAGCGCCACAAGCAGAGTAAAGATGATCCCCAAAACACGACTGGCGAATATCTCATGGGTCGGCTTCAATATAACCAGAGACCACTGGCTGTGATTTGCATAGCGCCGGCGCACATAATTTCGTTCCCCATCGACGTTGATCCATGTCGAATCCACTATCTGCTGCGCCACCATCGGCCGATCGGTCAGCTTCGCGAATTGCCGGCCGAGGACCAGTTGCTTTTCAGGCGATAGCGGCCACAAAGGCCTAAACAACATTTTCGGATGGTTCGTCAGCACGACGATGCCGTCAGGATCGATCAAGAAATAAGGACGGTCGAACTGCTGGAGATCCGCCTCGAAAGTATTAAGGGACTTCTTGAGGACCGCTACACCGGCGATTGCGCCATCGCCGCGGGCGCGAACCGGATAGCTCGCATAGTAGTCTCGTTCCTTGTTCGCTGCATCGAATGAAAAGTAATAACCGGGCTCTCCGGCGATGGATTTCTGAAAGTAGGACGAAGAGCGGAACGCGCCCAAAAGGGCGGCGCTCCCATGGTCCGATGAAGCAACGATTGTTCCGGACGTGTCCAATATGTAGCCGAGCTTGGCGCCGGAGGCCTCGACATCCAGATCGAGAACCGATTTGGCATCCGTTTCATCCTGCCGGCTCCCGCCGACCAATAAGGGCAACACGGAGGGCGAGCCGGCCAGGGCTTTCACCATGCCGTCTACGGTGGCCGTCTCCCCGGTGAGACGGCTCGCGAGCAGATCGATATCGCCCCGCGCCTCCTCCTGCACATTTTGCTCGTACATTCCGCCGAGAAATTCAGTAAATAGCCAGCCGAATACGAGAATCGCCGCCATCGCGGCCAGAGTCCAGATGAACTGCCGACGCAGATGCGCTGTATAACGCTCGGAGGAAACCTCCAGGGTAAGCTGATGTCCCCAAATCGCCCAAATCGAAAATGCTAGCCAGCAGGCTAACAGTCCACGTACGAACTGAATCGGGATTCCGGTGAGTTGGACGAACCAGTCGTAATTGAACTTAGCTGCCGGCCAGAACGCCGCGGCCGGGACAACGGCGCCGGCAGCGACCCCATAAAGGGCGAATCCCACGGCGGCGAATATCGCGAAACGCCTTGCGGCACCCAACAATCCCCTGGCATCCCAAACGAAGATCATGCTCGCAGCCAACGCACCCACAAATCCGATGGCATAGCGTGCGAGGTCACCGGCCGTAGTCAGCTCGCCTATAAATCCGCCGCAAGCGACCAATAATATCAAGGGCGGATACAGCCAACGCCCCTGCAATTCCAGTCCGAACCGAATTGCGTTCCGACGCGCGAACTCCATCAACAATATAAAGGATCCGGTCATGAGCGCTATGCGGACCGCTGCGAATGCCGGGCTGTCGCTGACAATGAGCGCCGTCAAATCGAGCCACTCGCCGACACCGTGTGCGACTGCGAACAATCCGAGCACACCCCAGGATTCTCCTGCTCTTCCGCCTCTTGAAATGCCGAAGCACGTTGTGCCGAGCAGCAGGAATGCCAAGCCGTAAAAGAACAGGATGAAGTCCAGTTGGGCACTAAAAAATGTGGCCATGATTTCTCGCATGTTATCGACTTTGCAGTTTTGCGACGAACAGCCCGTTCATGGATTTAAGCCACGGCCGCTGTTCTTTTGGATTGCGCAAAGAACAGCCGTTTTAGTTCTGCGGCGGGCCTTGCCGGACTGAACAGATAGCCCTGCATTTCGGTGCAGCCGATCGTGCGGAGCAAGTCTCGTTGTTGTTCCGTCTCAACACCCTCCGCCGTCGTCTTGATATGGCGTGTTGTGGCGATGTCCACCACCGCCCGAACAATGCAGGGCGCCCCATGAGCCTCCGCGACGTCTTTTATAAAACAGCGATCGATCTTGATCTTGTCGAACGGAAAACGCTGCAGGTAGCTCAGCGAGGAATAGCCGGTGCCGAAATCGTCCAGCGCGATTCCAACGCCAAGCGCCCGAAGCTGATGCAGGATCGCGAGCGCAGCGGCATCGTCGTGAATAAGGACCGCCTCGGTGATCTCCAGCTCCAGTCTGCTGGCAGAGAGACCGGATGCCGCAAGCGCCGCGATCACCTTGAGCGTCAGGGTGTTGCTCCTGAACTGAACCGGGGAAACGTTGACCGCGAGTTTGATGCCGGCCGGCCACGTCGTAGCCTCGGCACAGGCCGTTGCAAGCACCCACTCGCCGAGTTGATTGATGAGGCCGGTCTCTTCCGCAACAGGGATGAACTCGGCGGGGGAGATCATGCCGCGTTCAGGGTGTCGCCAGCGCAACAGAGCCTCGCAACCCGCGATTTGGCTGCTTCGAAGGTCAACAATGGGCTGGTAGTGAACCTCGAACTCACCATCGACGATCGCCTGACGCAGACCCATCTCGAGACTGCGACGCGCCTTCACGCGCGCGTCCATGTCCGGCTCAAAGAAGCGATAGGTCCGGCGCCCATCGGCTTTGGCGCTGTACATCGCCAGATCGGCGTTCTGCAGAATCTGATCGAGATCGGTGCCGTCCTTTGGCACGAGGGCGATGCCGATACTGGCGTCGGTCATTACCTGGTGACCGAGACATTCGTAGGGTTCGCGGATGGCCCGGTAGATTCGCGTCACAAGGTCGACGACATTCTCCGGATATTTGACGCCGGCTTGAATGATGGCAAACTCGTCACCGCCCAGCCGGGCAACGAAATCGGCCTTTCCGAGACACCCGCTCAGACTTGCGGCTACGGCTTTCAGCAGTTCATCGCCAATGCGATGCCCGAGTGAATCGTTGATGCTTTTGAATTCGTCGATGTCGAGGTAGAGCACCGCCAATTGCTCGCCCGCGTGAATTCCGGCAAGCTCCGCCTTGAGATGCTCGTGGAACAGCACTCGATTGGGGAGGTCAGTCAACGCATCGTAATGCGCAAGGTGCGTGATGCGCTCTTCCGAACGCCTGCGCTCGGTGATGTCTTCCATTGTTGTCACCCATCCACCCTCTGCCAGTGGCTGGTGAAGGATTTGAATCGAACGTCCGTCCGCCATATTGAAAATTGTCTGAATGACCTTTCCTTGCGCCAGGTTACTCAGGAGAATCCTGCAATATTCATCAACGTCGCCGTTGAACGCTCCGCTCTCCTTGCGGTGCTGCAGGAGATCGCGAATGGTGCAGCCTGGCTTCACTACGTCAGACGACCCATCGAACATCTCGAGATATCGCCGATTGCAGACGATGAGCCGATTGGATGAATCAAACAGCAACAGGCCCTGCGCCATATTGTTGATGGCAGTGTCGAGGCGCTGTTTTTCCACCGCCAACCCAAGCCGGGACGCTTCATGCTGGCGCGACAACTGTCTGACAATGAGGAACAGCATTACAGCGATCACAAGGACCAACAAGCCGGCCACGCCGATCAGCAACCGTGTTTGGGCTCGCCAATCGGTTAGCGCCGACGACACGCTCGTCGTCGCAACGACCACGATCGGAAAATCGCTCAATTGACGGATAGAACCCAAACGCTCCCGACCATCCTCGCGGCTCGTTTTGCGCCCGCTGCCGTGTTCGGCATTTGACAAAATCCGAAAGAACGGACCGTCCGAGAAATCCTTTCCGATCAGGCTGTCAATATGTGGATACCGAGCCAGCATCGTTCCATCACGGTGGAGCATGGAAATGACCGCATCGTCCCCCAACGCCAGAGGCGCGAAGAACTTTTCAAAGTTGGTTGTCGCGATGCCTCTGGTAACCAGACCTAAAAACTCGCCGTTCGCTCCGGTGATCTTGCGCGCGATAAGCACTGTCCAGCCGCTGCCGGAAAGTCGGCTCTGCAGCAGTTCAATCATCAACAGTGGTGTCGACGCGGAGCCGGATTTGAGCGTTATAAAGTAGCTGCGATCGGCAATGCTGACCGTGGGAAGCGGCCACGCTTTTGACGAATTTACCAGCTTTCCGTCCGCATCGAATATATTGACGCCAGCGACGTCGAACGAGCCGTTGCTCCTGGCCTTAAGCATCTCATGCATGTCGTGGCTTGACATCTGACGCTTGAAGTCCTCGCTCGTGGCGACCCCGGTCAAACGGATGTGGGCGATGAGGTCTTTTTGAACGACTTCGAACTCATCGAACTGTTGATCGAGGTGGTTGGCCAGCAATAGTACGGTGTTCGCCAACTCGCGTTCGCTGCTGCTCAGCGCACGTTCACGGAAATTGCCGACCATCACCGCGGTTCCGATCGCGATCACCGCGATCAAGCCTACGCCGCCAAGGATCAGTCGTCGGATGGAGTTTCTTTGAACGGAAATCTTGAGATCGGATAAGGCGAAATAAGTAACCGTCATTTGGCTGGCCGGTAACGCTCAGTTCCGGGAGCCGTTTGCGCAAGGTCATGCAACCTTCCAACCACACCGGCGAGATCGTAAATTCCAGGGATTGCGCTCGCGTCCGTTTTTTTACGCCGCCAATCTGCGGAGAACGCGCGCGGTGTTTGAGTTGACAATTTCATTGAAGTGGAACCGCTCCTGAGCATCGGCGTTCCGGCTGGATATTCACTTGTCGCCAAAGAGGTTAATTAAGGGACCGATGTCGCGAGCCGATCCTCGGAACTTCGTGAATCCGCGTTGCTTCCGTCAGCAAAGCGCGGTCGGAAGCTGATTGTCGCCATCGTGGCGGATGAGCCCGACCGGCGCGCTGTTAGCCTCATCGCTTCAAAGAGCAGCGCGTATCGCAACGCTGGGCACGACCGACATCCACCGCCGCCTCCAATTCCTGTGTCGACGTCTCGCAAGCAGACCGTTGCAGTCAATTTGACGAAAATCCCGGCAATCGCTGAAGGATAGTATTCAGCAAGTCCTCTTTATCCGACAACACCTGATCAATGTTGACCAGCCATCCGGGCCTGAAAACATCAATGCTGACCCCATCACCGCTACTTCCAAAGGCACACTACCGGTGACAGAGAGTGTTGTGCTCCCGCCTACCTCAGGGATCAGCATCATGCCTCAATTGCGCAAGGTAATCTGTTCGAAGTGCCAATCCGAAATGTTGCTGGGACGCGTCCAGGAAGGTCCGTCAGGTTATGACCTTCGGACCTTTGAATGCGCCCGTTGCTCGCATGTACTCAGGACAGCGGTGAGGCTCGGCGACCCCATGCAGTCCAAAGCGACGATGGCCTGGCTCCAGGGCCAGTTGGTCGCGCCAGATTAAGGTCGCCTCTGGGCGATGTTTTTATTGGCAAAGTAACAAGCATCTACGGTGACAGATAGTGTTTCGCTGCCGCCTCCTCGATCAGGGAAGCATCATGCAAAAATCCTATTTCTTGCCCGACAACGTCAACCTCCACACCCATCGCCCTGCTTGCCCGAAGTGCCATGCTTACATGATGCTCGCTCGCATCATGCCTGCACGGGTGGGTTTCGATATCCGCACGTTCGAGTGCCGTCAGTGTGACCACCTTCACGAGGTGATCGTTGAGACCGATGCATTCGGGCAACCCTTCACGCCAAGGGCATAAAGCAATAACTGACTTCGCAAGAGAAACGGCATCTGCGCATTGCTGTCGAGATGAACCGATGGCTTGCAACCAGGCAAAGGGGAATCGGAAGGCAGCGATGCTCGGCTTGGCAATGACCGCGAGGACCCCGCGCCTCCCATAAAGTCGGCGTAAGCGCTAGTACCCACTATCGGTGAAGAATGAGTCGTGATTCAAGGGGGCATGAGCGGCATCCCGGAAGCGACATCGATTATCTTGACGAGTGCGGAGCGCAGCGAGCTTGAGGGCTTGGTGCGCTCGACGA
>Ga0208193_1000289_pt1 | contig 31203 bp, 25 predicted proteins | sample June2015DPH_17_2_FD_184716 | JGI IMG/M metagenome (GOLD analysis project Ga0208193, IMG submission 184716) | Peatland microbial communities from SPRUCE experiment site at the Marcell Experimental Forest, Minnesota, USA - June2015DPH_17_10... | ecosystem: Environmental > Terrestrial > Soil >... | reverse complement strand
TCATGAAGCTCTCCGATTACGTCATCCAATTCGTCGCCAACCTGGGCGTGAAGCACGTCTTCCTGGTCCCCGGCGGCGGCGCCATGCATCTGAACGCCTCGCTGGCGCAGTGCCCCTCCATCGAGTCAATCTGCAATTCGCACGAACAGGCCGCCGCCATGGCCGCTGAAAACTACGCCAAAGCCGTCAACGGACTGGGCGTCGCCATGGTGACCACCGGCCCCGGCGGCACCAATGCCATCACCGGACTCGCGGGCGCCTGGCTCGATTCCACGCCGGTGCTGTTTCTTTCCGGCCAGGTGAAGCGCCCCGACCGTATGTTCGCGCCCGACGGCGCCCCGCTTGGCATGCGCCAGTTGGGTGTGCAGGAAATCGACATCGTCTCCATCGTCAAGCCGCTGACCAAGTACGCCGTGACCGTGCTCGACCCGCACAGCATCCGCTTCCATCTGGAAATAGCCGTGCACCTCGCCCTGACCGGACGTCCCGGCCCAGTGTGGATCGATATCCCGCTCGACGTGCAAGCCGCCCCCATCGATGCGTCCGATCTGCCCCCGTTTGAGGATTCCCGTCCCGCCGCCACCCCGCGGCCCGATACTCAAGCAGAAGGCCAGCCCGACCTGGCCGCGCAGGTTCGCGAAACCATCGACGCCTTGAATCGCGCCGAGCGTCCGCTCATCCTGATCGGCAACGGGGTTCGCCTTGCCCACGCTGAAGACCAGTTCCGCAAGCTCTTCGATCTGCTGCGCATCCCCGTGGAAGCCACCTGGTGCGCCGCCGACATCATCTCCAGCGAAGACCCCCTGTTCGTGGGCCGTCCCGGTTCGCTGGCCAGCCGCGGAGCCAACTTCGCGCTGCAGAATTGCGATTTTCTATTGAGCGTCGGCGCCCGTCTCGATTTCGCCATCACCGGTTATGCGCCCGAAAAATTCGCGCGCGCCGCGCACAAAGTCATGGTGGATATCGACCCCGCCGAAATCCGCAAGCTCGCCCCGTTCATCGATACGGCCATCTGCGCCGATGCCGGTGACTTCCTGGGTGAGATGTTGCGCCAGATGTTGCGACAGAGCTCGCGCCAGATGCCGTCCCAGACGCCGCGCTTGATCCCGCGCCATTCCAACGCCGTTCAGCCCAAGGACCGCACCTGCTGGAACAAGCGCTGCACCGAGTGGAAAACGCGCTACCCCGTTGTGACCGAGGACCATCGCAAGCCCGAAGGCCCCGTGAGCATCTACCATCTCGCCGAAATCATCGGCCAGGAAACCACGCCCCAAGACCTCATGATTTCCGGCAGTTCCGGCGCCGGTATTGAGATCTTCCTCTTCGCCTGCCCCACGCGCACCGGCCAGCGCATCTACCACACCGCCGGCCTGGGCTCCATGGGCAACGGACTGCCCGGTAGCATCGGCGTATGCATCGCCGGAGGCCGCCGCCGCACCGTATGCGTGGATGGCGATGGCGGGTTCCAGTTCAATATCCAGGAACTCGAAACCGTGGCGCGCCTCAACCTGCCCATCAAGTTTTTCGTGCTGAACAACGGCGGGTATGCTTCCATGCGCGCCTCGCAAACCAACTTCTTCGGCTCGCCCCAGTTGGGTTGCGACAGCCGTACCGGCATCTCCATCCCCGATCTTTGTAAAGTCGCCGCCGCGTTTGGCCTGCCCACCGTCCGCATCGAATCGCAAACCAAGCTGCGCGAGCAGGTCCGCAAGGTTTTGGAAACGCCCGGCCCGGTGGTGTGCGACGTTCTGGTGATTCCCGACGAAGTGCGCGGCCCCAGGCTCTCTTCCATGCAGCGCCCCGATGGGTCGATGGTGTCGAAGCCGCTCGAAGATCTCTGGCCGTTCCTCGACCGCGACGAGTTTTACGCCAACATGATCGTGCAGCCCCTGCCGGAATGAAACGCCCGAGTAAATTATGAAGATCCTCATCACCGGCGGCAGCGGATTCATCGGACGCAATCTGGCGCAGCAATATGCGCCGCCCTTCGTTGTCGCCGCGCCCAACCGGACCCAGCTCGATTTACTCGATACGGACGCCGTGCGCGTGTACCTCGAGCGCCACCGGTTCGACGCGGTGATTCACGCCGCCTCCGAGCGTTCGAACCGCGGCCTGGCATCGAGCCCGGCCTTGCTCGATCGCAATTGCCGCATGTTCTTCAACCTCGCGCGCAACTCGCATGCCTTCGGCCGGATGTTGTTTCTCAGCTCCGGCGCGGTCTATAGCCGCGAGCATTGGATCCCGCGCATGTCCGAGGATTACTTTGACGCCCACGTTCCCGCCGACGATTATGGTTTTTCGAAATACGTCTGCGCCAAGGCCGTCGAAAGTATGGACCGGGTTTACGACTTGCGCCTCTTTGGCGTCTTCGGACCGCACGAAGACTGGCGCGTCCGCTTTATTTCCAACGCGTGCTGCCGCGCCGTGTGCGGGTTGCCCGTGGTGGTCCGGCAGAACGCGCGCTTCGACTATCTGGACGTCGAAGATTTGGGCTGGATTCTCGAATGCTTCCTGGCGAAGCCTCTGCAGCATCGCCAATACAACGTCTGTACCGGCCGCTCGCTCGATCTGCTGACCTTGGCGCAAAAAGTGGTGCGCGCTTCGGGTCAGGACCTCCCCATCGTCGTCAAGAAGGAAGGCATGGGAACCGAATGCAGCGGCGACGCGGCTCGAATGCTGGCCGAGATTCCGGATTTTCAATTCCGCGAGATCGACGATTCCATCGCCCGGTTGTATCGCTGGTATGAGGAGCGGAAAGAGTTCATCGACCCCGCACTATTGAGCTTCGATGAGTGAGAATCGCGTTCTCCGGCTTCTTTGGGGATACCCACAAGCCGGTGCGGGCAGCCCGAGAGCCCGACGGCCTATCCACTGCCGTTGTGATAAGGAACTATGAGCTTAACTGTGACCTCATTGCATCGGCTCTGGCCAACTCAAGGCGGCAGCAGCTTGATTGACGAATCTGGCACGGGAAAAAGGACAACTCGATGACGCAAAGGATCAAAGATTGGTTGGTTGGCCTCGGACCGGACAATGTCGCCGTTCGGGCCGCATTGGGCTTGCATGCCCTGCGACAAGGATTCCGGCTGGATTTCGGAACCTGCGCTATCTCAGTGCGGCGAGGCAAATCGCGGATGCTTCTCCCTAAGCAGCAGTTCAACCTGCTGCCGATCATGCTCGAATGCTATGACGACTTCTTTAGGTGGATAGAGACGACGCAACAGGACGGCTACAACGTTCTGGATTTCTCGGCGCCCGGCTTCCATCGCTACCGTCAGCTGGGCGTAGGCTTTCACTTTCCCGGTATACCGGAAGACTATTCGTTAGACGGGTACACCCATTGGTATAAGCCGAGACTGGGTGACGTGGTTTTCGATGTCGGGGGACACGCCGGCATGACCGCCTATTTTCTTTCGCAGATGGTCGGCCAATCGGGTCGCGTAGTCTCATTTGAACCGGACGATTCGAATTATGACCATCTGCTACGCAATATCCAGTACCATCGGCTGACTAATGTAATCACTGTCAAGAAAGCCATGGCGGCGTCAACTGGTACGGCAACGTTCAATATGGATGGAACTATGGCTGCCGGACTCTCCGAGTTCCTCGTCTATCCGAATACCGGAAGGCAGGTCACAGTGGAAACTGTGTCCTTCAGCGACGCCTGCCATGAATTCGGCGTTCCAGCATTCATGAAAATGGACATAGAGGGCGCGGAAGTTGACTTGATCCGATCCGCACTGCCATTCCTTTGCGAGCATGCGGTACACCTATCTTTCGACAGCTACCATCGGCTTCGTGACGGCACCTATACATGGGCGCCGCTCGAAGATCTTCTGCGCTCGATCGGATATGCCGTTGAATCGTCCGCTGAATTCGGACAGATGTTTACCTGGGCAGGCCCAGCGGCCTCGGCGGAAATGAGCCCAGCCTAAGTGGATGTGGGACCAGACCTTCAACGCAGCACGACTCGATCCGGGCTCACCTCGGCGATTCTGGACACTTAAGGAACTCCTATGACTGAATCTATGATGAAATACGGCGAGATGCGCTTCGCCCCACGAACCGATCTGAGCAAGGCCGTTCCCCTTCCCTTGCCGTTCACCCTTTTCGTCGAACCGACGAATGTCTGTAATTTCCGCTGCGAGATGTGCCCCGAAAGCTTGCCGGATTATCAGGAGCGCGCAGGGTATTACAAGCGAATGCCTATGCGCCTATTCGAGAAGATCGTCTCGGATCTAAAGGGGTGGGGAAAGGTGAAGGCCCTGAAGTTCTACTTCGAGGGCGAGCCGCTTCTGAACCCCGACCTTCCCGACATGATTCGGATGTCTCGAGACGCGGGTATTGCGGGCCGCATCGAATTGACTACCAATGCCTCTCTAATTACGGCGGCCATGGCGCGGCGCCTTGTGGAGTCTGGCCTGGACTACGCCCGCATATCGGTCTACGCGCTGGAAGACTCCGCGCATTCGAAAGTTACAGGTTCCAAGTATACGGCGTCTCAGGTAAGAGAGAACGTAAGGGTATTCCGTGAGGTTAGAGACGCCATGCAGTCCCGGACGCCCGTGCTCTATGCTCAGTGGCTAGCCGAGTCTCCAGAAGCGGATAAATCATTCACAGAGATGTTTGCCGGGATTGTGGACGAAGTCGGCGTCGAGCCCCGGCATAACTGGAACGGGTCGGACGGACGTCTCGTCACAATCGGCCAGGGGGACTCCAAACGATATCCGAAGCAGGCCTGCCCTGAGTTGTTTTACACGCTAGCGATCAAGGCGAACGGTGATGTATCAGCGTGTTGTATCGACTGGAGCGGCCAATTGGTGGTTGGCAACGTGGAGAAGTCGAGTCTGCAAGAGATATGGGAAGGCGATGCGCTCAGAAATCTACAGCGGTTGCATTTGGCGAAGAAGCGCGACCAGATTCCAGGATGCCGCGATTGCACCCTCATTTATAATTTCCCGGACGATCTTGACAACCTCGCCGTCGAGGAGTTCGATAGCAGATTTACGGACGTCCTGGCCACACAGGAAGTCGCATGCCTGCCGTAGCTGCATCCTCCGGGATTGTCTTCACCTCCGAAGTTGTTCAAGTCGCGGAACGTTTTATCGGCGCCTTTTCGAGGCTATCTCAAAGATCGACCGCGAGAGCCGCGGCGGATTTCGTCCATCTCTCCAAATCGTTCAAGCGCGCCCGGATTCTTTCCCGCTACGCCGGCGTGGAACAATAGGTCTTGCGGTTATAAGGCGGAAACATCCCGAATGATATGAACCAGCCACAGTTTCCCCCGCGCCCGTGTCCAATCTGCGGCGGCGCGAAATCGAAAGCCCTGTATCATCAATCGTTTGAGCAACTCTCCGGCGCGCGCCTGCTCAATGGATACAGCGTGGCCATCTGCGAAAGTTGCGGAGCGGGTTTTGCCGGCGATATTCCCGATCAGCAGGTCTTCGACGTTTACTATCGCGATCTATCGAAGTACGACTACGCGGATCACGGCGGCATCGAGCTGCCAGGGGCCGAGCGGCGTTTCCAGGACATTGCCGTGACCTTGCAGGAGTTCATTCCAAACGTCGATTCGCGAATCCTGGAAATCGGCAGTGCATCGGGCCAACTGCTCAGAGTGCTGCGGGAGCGTGGCTACTCCAATCTTCTCGGCGCCGATCCATCGCCGGGCTGCGTGCGCGCGGCGCAGGCACTCTACGGCATCCCTGGCGTCGTGGGCACGATCTTCGATCTTCCCGAGCCCGATCAGCCTTACGATTTTCTGATCCTGGTCGGCGTGATGGAGCACATTCGCGACCTGGGCCGCGCCGTCGAGCGCTTCCGCGGCTTGCTGCCTCAAGGCGGCCGCGTATATCTCGAAGTACCGGACGCGAGCCGCTACGTAGCGTCCGCCGATGCGCCGTTCCAGGAATTCAGCGTCGAGCACATCAACTTCTTCTCGCGCACTTCGCTGATCAACCTGATGCACGCGCGTGGATTCCGCACCGTTGCGTCCGGCGAAGTTGTCCGGCCGCAGCACGAAGTGACCTGTCCCGGCGTTTGGGGAGTCTTCGAGAAGATCTCCGGGCCGCAACCGACGGAGCGCGACAGCGTCACCGAAGCCGGATTACGTACGTATATCGAAGGCTGCGCGGTGGAAGACGCGCGCGTTCGCGGCGTCATCGAGCGCGCGCTCAAGCCCGGCGAGCGGATGATCGTTTGGGGCGTTGGCGCGCATACGTTGCGCCTGCTTGCGACGAGGGGTCTCGATGCCGCTAACATCGCATTCTTCGTGGATTCCAGCCCCAAGTACCAGCGGCAGGAGCTGTGCGGCCTCCCGGTAGTTGCTCCGGAAGAAATCGGGAATCGCCCCGAGCCGATTCTGATTTCATCGCGGGGGTTTCAAGCCGAAATCCGGCGGCAGATCGAACACGGACTAGGCTTGAAGAATCGCCTGATTGTGCTTTACGGCTCCTGAACCATCGCTCGCCCAAATTCAACATTCGCCGCGCGCCGGCATTAGTCGCGGAAGCCGCCCCGGTCCACCAACACTCACCTCTTCGGGGGATCTGTCCAGGGCTCCGCGATGTCGCCGCTTATCGGGTCGAGCTCACGCTCGATGGCCCTCAAGTCTTCGTCGGAATTGGCTATCCCGCAAGCACGAATCAATGCTGCATCCCGCGTTTGGGGTCTAACGGCCATATTGGAATAATGCCATAGTTAACCTCGATTAGCGGCGGCGGAATACTTTGGCGGACTTGATCGCTGGAGCCATATCGCCACATCCTTGGGCGAGAGACCTGCTAGGAAGACTATAAACATCGTTACGCCCTGCTACAACGAGGAAGAAAACGTCGAGGAGTTATACGCCCGCGTCCGCGCCGTCATGGCTGGGCTGGGCTGGGCCGCTATCGCTACGAGCAGATCCACGTTTAAGTCACTACGCCATTGGCCAATATCGAAGAACTGGTGTGAGCCTTCTTCAGTTTCCAAAGGGACACAGGCGCGCCGAGGATTTTGGCGAACAGGATTCCAAGCACGATGCTGATTGAGATATACGAACAAAAGGCTACGTTGATTCGATCCACAGAATAACCATGACATAAGGTCCAGACGAGTACCGGCGCATGAACTAAATAAATCGTATAAGAGTACACGCCGATCCGGGCTGCGCCACTGATAAAAACATTGTCTGCCCGCACGCACTTGACACTGTAGATCAAGAGTCCACCATAGCCAAGAGATATACTGGTCAAGCCGATGGTATACATGTAAGGACTGTGTATCGATAGAAAACATTGAGGCGATAATAAAAGAATGGCGGCACACAATAACCAGCGCCCCTGGCTCCGCACAATGTTATTGATGTACTCTGGTCGAAATTCCCAAAAATACGAAATCAAAACGCCGAACGCAAGCCCGTCGAACCGCAAATGAGACTGCATCGGAAAGGTAAACTGTTCATCATGCCATACTGAAACACAGCGGCAAATTAGACAAAATATCATGACGAGGCTCGCCGCTTGAGGTAATCTGTCGAATGGGCTCTTTGTAGTTCTAATGGCCAGCCAAAAGGCAATAGGCAACAAGACGTAAAAATGTTCCTCGACGGCCATGGACCACAGATGTCCCCAAATATCCTGAGTGTAATAATTCTGTACAAATACGATAGATGGCCATATGGCGCCCCACGTATACGGGATGCTAATGACTCTGGCGATGACGATTGTCGCTATTATGAGGGTGTAATACGCCGGATAGAGTTTTATACTACGTCGTGCAAGAAAATGGCCGACTCGGATGTTGCCGGAGACCTTATATTCCCGAAAAAGCAGCCCGGAGATCAAAAAACCGCTGAGGACGAAAAACAAGTCAACGCCGGTCCAGCCGATTTGTATCAAGATTGGCATTGAACTCGTCATAGCGCCAAAATGGGTACCAAGCACCATAAAGACCGCCAGGCTTCTTAAAGCATCTAGTTGCTTAATCCTCATATATTAGACAGTGACAGAGCAGGTCAAAAGGCCTTGAAGTGTCACTACATCCCGCTCGGAGAAGATCGCCCCGGTGACGCGACTGGCGATATTCGCCCCCGCTGCAATAGCAGGTTTGAGGGGTCGCCGAGGGCGGGACAGCGAATACATATCATGCGGAGAATTGGAAAAGGAGCTGGGGATTGGAGCATCGCGATTCACCAAGCAGGTTAACCTACGCTCTTCCTCCGTTCAAGCTTGTTTTATGGGAGGACCAGGTTATTAACCTAAGGTAGCCCCAGAGATGTTAACGGACGCAAGTCTTTGTCGGAATTTGGCCGTGCCGCGAGTGCGAATCACTGCGGCATCCCGCATTCTTGCATTCGGGGTCCGGCGGCATGGCTGGAATGTGCCGTAGTTAACCTCGGTTAACGCTCGGGGCATACTCTTGTGGACTTGATCGCGGGACCCGTATCGCCGCATCCTGAAAGAGAGTTCCGCCATGAAGACAATCAGCATCGTCACCCCCTGCTATAACGAGGAAGAGAACGTCGAGGAGTTATACACCCGCGTCCGCGCCGTCATGGCCGGGTTGGGCCGCTATCGCTACGAGCACATCTTCATCGACAATTGCTCCCAGGATGCCACGGTAGAAGTACTGAAGCGCATTGCGGATGCGGACACCAACGTCAGAATCATCGTCAATGCCCGCAACTTCGGCCACATCCGCTCACCTATGTATGCGCTCTACCAGGCTACGGGCGACGCCGTAATCGGCCTTGCCTCCGATCTGCAGGACCCGCCGGAGATGATCGCCGATTTTATCCGCGAATGGGAAAACGGATACTCCATGGTGCTGGCCACCAAGAGAACCAGCGAGGAAAACCCGCTGATGTACTGGCTTCGCAAGAGGTATTATCGGCTGGTCAACCAGGTATCCTCCATCGAAACATTCGAAAACTGCACCGGATGCGGGCTCTATGACCGCCGCGTGGTGGAAATCATCCGCTCCATGGACGACCCCTATCCGTATTTTCGCGGCATGATTGCCGAGATCGGGCTGCCGCACACGAAGGTGTATTTCGATCAGCCCCGCCGCAAGCGCGGCATCACCAAGAACAACTTCTACACGCTGTATGACCTGGCGATGCTGGGCATCACCAATCTTTCGAAAGTGCCGCTGCGACTGGTGACATTCTCCGGGTTTGCCAGCGCCGCGCTTTGCATTCTCGTAGCCTTCTCATACCTGGCCTACAAACTGCTATTCTGGGACCGGTTCTCCGTGGGCATGGCGCCGCTGGTGATCGGGATCTTCTTCTTCAGCTCCATTCAGTTGATTTCGGTGGGCATTTTGGGAGAGTATATCGGCTCCATCCACACTCACGTGCAGAAACGGCCGCTAGTGGTGGAGCGCGAGCGCGTCAACTTCCAGTACGCACCGGGATACGCAGTGCCATCCGGCGAAACAGTTATGACCAAGTGAGATTGACCAAGTGAGCGCCCCTGGACGCCGCGGCGCATGGAAATGGGCGATCTCCATTCCGCTCGCCGCAGTTCTGCTGTACTTCTCGCTGCGCGGCGTCGAGTGGTCGCGCATATGGAGTATCATCGCGACTGCGCGCTGGGAATACATTTTAGCCGCCAGTGGTATCGTCGCCTTCAACCTCTTCTTGCGCTCCCTCCGCTGGCGCATTCTGCTGAACGCGGAGGCGCAGCTCAGCGTGGGCCTGGTCTTCCGCGCCACCATGGCGGGTTATCTCGGCAACAGCTTTCTGCCCGCGCGCGCCGGCGAGGTGGTCCGCAGTTTGATTGTCAGCACCCACTCGTCCCTGAGTAAGACCTACGTGCTCACCACGGCCCTTAGCGAGCGGTTGATGGACGTGATCGCGCTCGTGCTCTGGAGCTCGCTGGTGCTACTTGGCGTGCATCCCAAGCCTGAGTGGATGGATCGGCTCTCGCGCTCCATGGCGATCATAGCCGCTGTGGGAGCTCTCACGGTGGCCATCGTTCCGCATACCAGCGACCTCGTGAGGAACCTGCTACATCGCATTCCGATGCCGGCGGCTCTTCGCGCCCGGCTGTTGCCGCTGGCCGAGCAGGTGCTGCTTGGATTGCGCGCATTCCACCACTGGGGCCGCTTCGGCGGCTTCGCATTGTTCACCGTGGCCATCTGGACCCTCGACGCGACCGGCACGATGATCGCCAGCCGGGCGTTCGGCCTGAACTTTTCTTTTTCGGTTGCGATGCTGCTGATCACCGCCCTCGGCCTGGGAAGCGCGCTGCCTTCCACCCCCGGATACGTCGGCATCTACCAGTTTGTGGCGGTGACGGTCCTCACGCCTTTCGGCTTCACTCGCGATGCAGCATTGGCCTATATCATGGTGGCGCAGGCTGTCGCCTACGCTGTGACGCTGCTCTTGGGCCTGCCCTGCCTGCCGCTGTTACGCAAGGTAAAGGCGCCCCCAGGTTAGCTCGACGGGCGCACGCACCCGCGAGTGCCTGCGCCCGTCTTAATTCCGGATTTTCGCGTTGAGCGTTGTCCGCGGAGGCGTTCACGGCGGTATGCTCCTGGTATCTCACCACAGAGGAGTACGACAGGAACGCCTTTTACGAGTACCACAAGAGTAGCATCCAGTTCGGAGACCGATGTTTCGATCGGCTTCTACTCAACGGACTGATTCAAGCTTTCCAACAGCTCTAAGAGGAGGCAAAACCTTTCCACTTCGAACTTCAAAGCCCCCCTGGTTGGAACCGCCCCGATCCGCATACAGAGCGGGTGAAGGAAGACTTTGAGCGGGTCAGGGCGGGTCGTGCCTGGGGTGATGATTTGCTCTGGACCCTTAACGTTGTCCCGCCAATTCCCGCCGGAGCCAGGCGTGAGCCAGGCGTAGCTCGTGGCGCACCACGTGCACGGACCGGCCCACCACTTCCGCCGTCTCCTCCGCGGTCATGCCGCCGAAATAGCGCATCTCGATGAGTTCGGCAAGCGAACTGTTCTCCTTTGCCAACGCATCCATCGCAAGGTCGAGTTCCAGAAGCCGGGTCGGCTGGCGGCCCGAGTCCGATTCCATCTCGATGGCCGGATCCGATTGCACGCGCCCGTCGCCCCGCCGCGCAGTGGCCCGAGCCCGGGCATGGTCGACCAGGATCCGCCGCATCGCCTGGGAGACCACCGCAAAGAAGTGAGCCCGATCGGCGAACTGGATTTCGGAATGGCCGAATAGCTTCAGATACGCTTCGTTCACCAAGGCCGTGGGCTGCAACGTGTGGTCCGAGCGCTCCTTGCGGAGATGCGATTTGGCAATCCGGTGCAGGGTCGCATATACCACGTTCATCAGCTCGCTGCGGGCTGCTTCGTCTCCGGAGCGGAGATGGTGGAGCAACTTGGTGATCGCGGGATGGGGTTGAGCGTCGATGGAAAGTATTATACGACTCGCCAATTTCCTCCAAATCCATCGCTAAGAGAGTTAGGAATCTGGGGCTGACCCGATCGGGCGCCCGGTGGCATCATATGGCTTCTCGAGTTCATCGGGACTCAAGTCTTGGAACGGCGGCATCAAGCGATTTGCCATGGCCACCAGGGATTCCTTGGGATTGTATGGAACCTGATTAAAGAAGGCTGCTGAGTCTGTAGCTAAATTCTTCGTCCAGCGCGTTAATCGCGACGTTAACGGCATGGTGCGCGCGATCGGAATCAATCATCAGGTCCCGAATCAGCCAAGGCGCTGTCGGCTGGCGCGCAATGTGGCAGTGGACCCACTCCAGGGGGGCGCCGGCGGCAAACGGGATCGCACCCGTGATCATCTGGTACAAGGTGATGCCCAACGAGTACAGATCGCTGCGGGCATCAATCTAGCGATTCATGCGGCCGGTCTGTTCGGGCGCCATGTAGGCGAGCGTGCCAGGCATAATTTCTGGCGGCGCGGGCGCCTGAGACTCACGCTGCAGTTGGGATGCAATCCCGAAACCGGTGAGCCATACGTGGCCGTTGTCGGCGACCCACGTTTCCAGGCTTGATGTCCTTATGTATCAGGCCGCGCCGATGGACTTGGCCGATTGTTGTGGCCAAGCCGATGGCGATGCGCAGGAATGCGAGTCAGATCGAGCGACTGCCCCTGGTCGCGCTCAAGAACCAGATCCAGGGGCTCACGCGAGGGTCACTAAGGATCGTTCGCCCCCCGCGACGAGTGAGCGTCAGCGGCTTGGCTGCCCACACGGGATCAAGCTCCGCTGCGAGCGAGTATTCGTGCTCAAGCCGCCGGAGGCCCTGAGACGAAGGCTGCTCTGGGGAGAGTGCGACCGCCAGGACCGGGGATGGGCGGCCGCGCTGTCGGCCGCGGTAAAAGGTGAACTCCGCGCCTTCCCGCAGGGGCTCCAACACTTACCCGAAAGGCTCGGTCATTGAGGGCTTCCCTGTTGCCACTAACAAGTACGATCCTAAGATAGCCATTTTGACAGCTTTTCGGGCGTTCCAGGATTTCAGAACGACCAACTCGGCGATTGTCGGCGGGAATCGCGCGGATCGGTACTAGTTGAACAGCGAGGCGATGCTATTTCAAGGCTGGATCAATCAACGTTAGAGATCCGTTTCGGGATCAAACCGCTTCTGCATCAGCTATCGGGTGGACGCACCTACCGTTGGCGTTCGGATTGACGGTGCTCTATAAGACCCAAATGCCAAGATCTAAATGCCGCCTAAACGTCACCTGATGGCTCTATTTCGACACAATGAGCGGGAACCCCGAAACAAGTTGCTTTAGATCGGAGCCCAAACAATTGGCGGCTCACTTGCACCAATTGGAGCGACCACCGGAAAGCACGATGCCGAACACCAGTAATGCGATTCCTCTTCGACAATTCGGCCGCCACAACGTCAAGATCTCGGCGCTGGGGTTCGGCGGTACATCATCTCGGCGATGCGCCTGACCAGAGCGCCGCGGTACGCCTGGTTAGGCAGGCCGTGGATGGCGGTATTACATTCTTCGACAACTGTTGGGAATATCACCGCGGCAAGACCGAAGTCTGGATGGGAGCCGGCTTAAAGGGCGTGCGCGATCGCTATTGCGAAGGGCGTAAATGTCACGGTGCTGCCGCTCGATGAGGCGCCCAGAGGCTACAGCGACTTTGATAAGGGTGCGGCAAAGAAGTTCGTTCCGGACCCACACGGGATCGTAAGATCGCGAAGAACCGCGGCCGAGTTAGTAGGAGCGCAGAGCTGAGTCCAGGACCTATTCGGCGAAGGGTGGCCCGCTCCCAAGTTGCCACCCTTGGCGCTATCCGTTTCCGGGCGCGGATAGCATCGTGAACACAATTGGGGCATTCACCCGTTACGGCGGCCCCGCCGTGGCGGATCTTGGACCCACGATCCTCGGCGGTATGATTTGTCAAGTTACCGTCCCGGAATACTCAGCGATCTGGGTGGAACGGCATGCCGCCATGGCCCGCACTGGCGGGTTCTGGAGTATGCAGATCTAAATTGACAACAATCGGATCCTGTCCGTCTCTCACAACTACAGCTTCGCAAATCTCAGCTGGGCTGGCATTGATCTCCTGGTGAGGCACATAAGGTGGAATGTAAATAAAATCGCCCGGCCTGGCTTCCTCGCTGAATTCCAGTCGATCGCCCCATCGCATCCGAATTCGGCCTTTTACCACGTAAAGGACCGTCTCCAGTTCCCCATGATGATGCGGTCCAGTCTTGGCATCCGGTTGAACCACCATAGTGCCGGCCCACAACTTGCTTGCTCCAGCCCTGGCATGCGTAATTGCGGCGGCGCGGGTCATGCCCGATGTCTGCGGCGTATTCAAATCAAGTTCATCCGAATGGACGATTTTGACTCCATGTTTTTCCCAATCCATTAGTAAGCCCCCGCTTCACTCCGCATTTTTGTTGCCGCGAAGTCGCTCCGAAGCTCTGCGCTGTATCTGGAGAGCACGGTCGGTTCTAGCCGTCACTCGAGTTCGTGGGCCGATGGCGGCGCATTCGACTTAGTCGGTAGAAGCACATAAGGGCCGGTTGGAGCAGTTGAACAGAAATACAGCTATAGTTACACCATCTAATCCGCCGAACTGCACGTTCCTACAGATCCGCGAATGTAAGCGGGTCGAAGGCGGTCTCGTCAGCGGAGTAAGTCCGCTCGCTTACATTACGCTTACGGCTCTGTGAGCGGCAAGATGGCATCCGCGGTTGCACAAACGGCTGTCCGCAAATTCTACGGGTACTCCCCAGTGTATGATCAAACAATCTACATGACAACCGAGCAGCAGCTCCGCGACCGGCTTCGCAAGATCTCGGCGCTATTCGAGGGCGCCACCACCATTGGCGAGCGCAACGCCGCGGCTGCCGCCATCGAGCGGGTCAAGCAAGCCCTCGCTTCCACGACAAGAGTCGAGGAGCCTACGGAATACACCTTCACCATGCGCGACGACTGGCACAGACGCCTTTTCGCCGCGCTATGCCGCCGTTACGGGCTGAAGCCTTATCGGTACAAGCGGCAGCGGCGTACCACTGTAATGGTGCGGGTCCCCAAATCGTTCGTGGACAAGACCCTGTGGCCGGAATTCCTCGAGCTCGAAAAGGCGCTCGAGGAATACCTGAACGAGGCCACCGAACGGATCATCCGCGAGGAAGTCTATGGCGACGCCGGCGATGCCTCGGAGCGCGCCGGGTAGGGTAAGATGGATGTTTCCTTGCAGGCCGCCAAGTTCGCGCGTCCGCCAAAATCCACTAAGCGAGGTTCAAACAACATGACGATCACAGAGGAAACCCGGCGCCGTTTCTTAGGTTGCTTTTCAGGCATTGGGCTCGGCGGGACGCTGCTGCCAGGCGTTCTATGGGCGCAAATGCAGCGTGACGGCGCGCAGAAGATCACGCCGGAAATGCTCAAGGACGCGCTGGCCGTTTCCGGTCTCTCGTTCAGCGAGGACGACCAGAAGGCGATGCTGCAGGCCGTCAACGCGAATCTTAACCGCTACGACGCCCTGCGCGAACTGCACATCCCGAACGATGTTGCGCCGCCGTTCTATTTCAGCGCCATCACGCCCGGCATGAAGGTCAATCGTACGCGCGAGCCGCTCCACTTCAGCACGCCCGCGGTGAAGCGCCCCGCGAATCTGGAAGACGTGGCGTTCTGGCCCATCACTCAGCTTGCGCAGTTGATTAAGACCCGCCAGGCTACTTCCACCGAGTTGACGCAAATGTACCTTGCCCGCCTGCACAAGTACAACGCCAAGCTGAATTGCGTGGTCACGTTCCTGGACGATGTCGCACTGGCGCAGGCGAAGCAGGCCGATGCCGAGATCGCCGCGGGCAAATACAAAGGGCCGCTGCACGGCATTCCCTGGGGCGCCAAAGACATCATCGCGGTCAAAGGTTATAAGACCACCTGGGGGTCGGGCGCTTACAAAGACCAGATGATCGACGACGAAGCCAGCGTGGTGGAAATGCTGCGCGATGCCGGCGCGGTGTTACTGGCGAAACTGACGTCGGGCGAGTTGGCGCAGGGCGACCAATGGTTCGGCGGCCAGACCAAGAACCCATGGAACACCGAACAAGGCTCGAGCGGATCTTCCGCCGGGCCGGCATCCGCGACCGCGGGCGGGTTGGTTGCCTTCGGCATCGGCAGCGAGACCAGCGGTTCGATTCTCAGTCCGTCCGCGCGCTGCGGCGTCACCGGGCTGCGTCCCACGTTCGGCCGCGTCAGCCGCTACGGCGTGATGGCGCTCTCATGGACGCAGGACCGCCTTGGCCCTCTGTGCCGGTACGCGGAGGATTGCGCATTGGTGATGAGCGTAATCGCGCGTCCCGACGGGCGCGACCTGAGCGTCTCCGAGATCCCATTCAATTGGAACGCGCGCATGGATATTCGCAAGCTGCGCGCCGGCTATCTGGAAGGCGGCTTCGAAGAGACGCGCGACCCGGTGGCGAAGCGCAACGACGAAAAGACAGTGGAGCAGTTGCAAGCGCTGGGGCTCAAACTGGTTCCCATCAAGGTTCCGGACTGGACACTCGATGTCTCCGCCATCGGCGTCGAGTCGGCCGTCTTCTTCGACGAGCTGGTGCGATCCGGGAGAGACAAGCAACTTACTTCGCCCGGCCGCGCCAATGGTTTCCGCTCGAGCCACCTGGTTCCCGCCGTGGAGTACTTACAATCGCAGCGCGCCCGGTCTATGATGATGATGAAGCTGGCGGAAGCTACCGCCGATGTGGATGTCTACCTGGTTCCGGCTAACTCGGGTGGGGGCGGCGGCGGACGTGGACCCGGCGCAACCCCTGGAGCAACCCCTGGAGCAGACCCTGTTGCGGCTGCGGGAGCGGCGCCTGGAGCTACGACAGCGGACGGCGCAGCGCCGGCGGGCGGACGTGGGCGAGGCGGCGGCGGAGGCAATCGAAGCGTGGTTCAACGGCATTTCACGCTGGCGAATCTCGCTTGTTATCCGGCCATCAACACGCCCAACGGATTCACCGAAACGGGCACGCCGACTAACATCACATTCTACGCCCGGCCATTCGGCGAGGCTGAGCTTTTGGCCGTGGCGAAGGCCTATCAGGATGCATCCGGATTCCATTTAAAACATCCGGATTTGAAGAGTTGAGCTGCGCGCTTTTGTCTGCCGTGATCCGGTAAGTAGGCGAGTTAAAGGATTGAGCGCACCGTCGCGAGGAAGCGCTGGCGGTCGGCGGCGGCGGGGATCTCTTCGGCCAGCAGGCTCTGTAATTCCTGAGCGTTGCGGGCCGCGCGGGCCGCGCGCGCGACCACGATCTTAGCGATGGGGCCTATATAAGGAGCGAGCGCTTGCGCGCATAGTTCCAACGCGGCTGGATCGAATTGAATCGCCGAGGCTGGCGCGCGCGAACCGGTGGCTTCGGCGACGCTGGAACTGGTTTTGAAGAAAGCTTCGCGCTCTTTGGGATCTTCGATATGGGAAGCGAGCGCCTGCCGGATTTCAGAGAGAGTGCCGTAGCGGCGCGCGGCATCGGCAACCAGGCGCTTGGCGATTGGACCAATGGCGCGGGAAAGGCGGGCTTCCAGGCCGGCCAGTTCCGGCGCGGTAGTGGCGGTCGCGATAGTGGCGATCGCGGTGGTCGTGACGGAGGCTTGGCTTTGCAGCGCAGCCTGGAAATCGAGCGCAGTCTGGAAACGCTCGGCGGGATCTTTAGCGAGCGCACGCATGATGGCGGCGGAAATGGCGGGCGGCACGAGCGGATTGACCAGAGCCGGATGCGGGGGAATGACGCTCAGTTGCGCGGTCATGAGGGCGTGCTCAGTATCGCCTTGTATGGGTCGCCGGCCGGTAACCGTTTCGTAACTCATGAGGCCGACGGAGTAGATATCGGAACGGGCGTCGGCATGGCCGGAGCGGATCTGCTCGGGCGACATGTAGGCAATGGTTCCAACCGCCAGGCCGGTGCCGGTGAGCCGCTGTAAGCCGATGGATTTCGCGATGCCGAAATCGGTTAGCTTGACCGCGCCGTCCGCGGCGATCAGGATATTGGCCGGCTTGATATCGCGGTGAATCACGCCGCGCTCATGGGCGAACGCGAGGGCGGTGAGGACCTGGGTGATGTAGTGGACCGCCATGGCGACCTCGACTCGCCCGCGGCGCAGCATCTCTTCCAGGCTGACGCCTTCGACCAGTTCCAGAATCATGACCAGGCGGTCATCGATGCGCAGGGCGGTGTAGAGGGCGGCGATGTTGGGATGCTGTAGGCTGGCGTGAACCTGGATCTCACGGAGAAAGCGGTCGGCGAGAGTGGGATCCTCATCAAGGTCGGGAAGGACGATTTTCATGGCCTCGTCGCGACCCGTAAGCAGGCTGCGGACGCGAAAGACCTTGCCCATACCGCCACGACCCAAAACGCCAGTGACCTGATAGTCGCCGAGGATATCGCCGATCTGAATAGACATCAATTTGACTCTAACGCGCGCTCGCTATAATAACGTTGCCGGGCTATTTCTTCGCGGGCGTGACGTCCGTCACTGGAAGATCCCAATGGGCCGGTAGGATCTCGAACCGGCGTTGCTCCTCGCGTTTGTAAGTCTCCTGGTCGGGCCAGAGTTGTTGGATAAAACGATCTTCCTCGGGATTAGATGTTGTCGCCAGCGTCGAATTCTTGAACCGGATGGTGACGCGATAGTCCCAGCGCGAATCTTCGGTCATGTGGTTGGCGGGCTCCTCAATTTTCACCGAGATCATGCGGCCACTCTCGACGACCTTTTGGAGCAAAGGGTAGTGGTTCCTCAGGAAGAGTTGCAGAAATTCCTGCTGACGCCCCCATTGCGCCTTGTAGTAGTACTCGACTGTGTAAGGCTGGTCAGCCGTCCCATGCGTCGGGGCGCCCTGGGCGAACAGCGGCTGCGCCACAACGGAAAGCAACAGGGAAAGAAGTATATTTTTCATCGATCCTCCAGGTATTGAGTGTATTGAGTATATCCCAGGCAGTGCGGAAGCCCAGCCATGCCTATGCCCGGCCCGTCCAGCCTTGACAGGGTCACCCAGCCTTGATAGCTTGAGCCTTCAGGCCGGCTAACGCAGTGAACTATCTGGAGATCCTTCTTCATGTACCTTAGAAACTTCGTTTTGAGCCTCAGTGCAGGCTTTGCCGCGATCCTAATGTTGGCGACGCCCGCGCTCGCGCAGTCCCTCACTGAAGCCCTGCTGAACGGGCTCACCTACCGCAATCTGGGACCGTTCAAGACAGGCGCCTGGACGGTCGGAGTGGCGATTCCTGAGACTCCCGCCAAGGCGCATCGGGATATCATTTACGCCGCGCTGCGCACCGGCGGCGTCTGGAAATCGTCCAACGGCGGTGTGACGTTTGAGCCGGTGATGGACAGCCAGAGCGTCTATTCCATGGGCGCCATCGCCGTGGCGCCTTCCGATGAGAACGTGGTCTGGGTGGGGACCGGCGATAATTCGGCGACGCGCAGCGCCTATTGGGGCGACGGAGTTTATAGGTCCACGGATGGGGGTAAGACATGGCAGAACATGGGATTGAGAGATACGCAGCACATAGCCAGAATTGTCATCCATCCTACCAATCCGGATATCGTCTATGTCGCCGCGCTCGGTCATCTCGCCACGCCGAATACAGAGCGCGGAGTATTCAAGACCGCCGATGGCGGAAAGACCTGGAAGAAGGTGCTCTATGTAGGCGACCGCGTGGGAGCCGTCGATCTTGTCCGCGACCCGCGCAACCCCGAGATACTCTACGCGGCGACCTATGAACACACCCGGCTGCCCTGGGTGATCAACGACGGCGGACCCGGAACCGGCTTATATAAGACCACCGACGGCGGCGCTAACTGGAAAGAATTGACCAACGGATTGCCGAAAGGCCCCATGGGCCGCATCGGCATCGATATCTGCCGCACCAGGCCCGATACTCTCTATGCGGTGTACGACAACCACAATTTGCGCCCCGGCGCCACTAACCCCAACGCGACAATCAATGGTCAGGTTTATCGCACGGATGACTCGGGCGCGAACTGGCGCAAAGTGAATCCCGACAACGTGGATGTCAGTGGCAAGGCCGGCTACTCGTTTAACCAGATCACAGTCGACCCGAACAATCCCGAGAGAGTCTGGGTTACCGGGTCCGACTTCCACAACAGCTCCGATGGAGGCAAGACCTGGGCCGGCCGTGGGGGGCCGCGAACGTTCGGGCGCGCTTTCGGCGATTTTCGCTCGCTATGGGTCGATCCGCAGGATTCCAGCCGTATGATTGCGACCTCCGATGGAGGCGTCTTCCAATCTTTCGACGGCGGCCGCACCAGCCAGAACTATATAACCATCCGGGGCGGAGAAGTCTATGCACTAGGCGTGGACATGGAGACGCCGTACAACGTTTACGAAGGTCTTCAGGATCACGAGAGCTGGAAGGGGCCGAGTAACGGCTGGAGCGGAAGCGTCGGAGTGGAAGACTGGGTAACTGTCGGCACGGGCGACGGCATGTACAACCAGGTTGACCCCACCGACAGCCGCTGGGAATATAACACGCACGAGTTTGGCAGTCACGCCCGTTATGACCAGAAGACGCATGAGAGCGTGGACATCATGCCAAAGCGGGCCGGGGGTGACAGGCTGCGGTTCAACTGGATCGCGCCGTTGGTGTTATCGCCGCACGATCCCAAGACCTTGTACGCCGGAGCGCAGGTGCTATTCCGCTCGACGGACCGCGGCGATCATTGGCAGGAGATCAGCCCCGATCTAACTACTAACGACCCGGACAAGATCAACCACAGCGCCGCGGGCAGCGCCATTGTGTTCTGCGACATCACTACAATTTCAGAATCGCCGGTCACTGCGGGAGTCATCTGGGTAGGTACTGACGATGGCAAGGTACAAGTGACACGAAACGGCGGCGCCAATTGGACCGACGTCACGAAGAACATCGCGTCCGTTGGCGGTCCGGAGGAAGTCTGGACCAGCCGTGTCTACGCGTCGCGCTTCGCCGCGGGAACGGCCTACATAGCCAAAACCGGGCGCCGTTTCGACGACTTCAAGCCGTATCTGTTCCGGACCGCCGATTTCGGCGCCACGTGGACTAATATTTCCAGCAACCTTCCAGCGTGGCCCGTCAACTCGATCGTCGAGGACACTCAGAAGGCCTCGCTACTGTTCGCCGGCACAGAGATGGGCGTTTATGTGTCGGCCGATGGCGGCGCGCGATGGGTGGCTTTGAAGAGCAACATGCCACCCGCGGCGGTCACCGACATGGTGATCCATCCGCGCGAGCAGGATCTGGTGGCGGGCACTTACGGCCGCGGTATTTGGGTGATGGATATCGCGCCGATCCGCGAGATGACTGAAGAGAACCTGCAGGGCCCTTACCTATTCGGCGTGAAGCCGAAGCCGATTCGCCACGACGGCGCGCAAGGCAACTACCGGTTCAACGGCGACACGTTCCCAACCACGCCGAATGAGCCGAACGGGCTGCTGATTTACTATTACCTGAGACTGGATGCGCCGCAACCAGTGACGGTCACGGTTGCAGATTCGGCAGGTAAGGTTGTACGGAGACTGCAGGGTTCGCAGCAGGCCGGAATCAACCGCGTATCGTCGGAAGGCGGCGGAGGCGGAGGCGGAGGCGGCCGCGGCGGGCAGGCCCGTGCCGCCACGCCGCCCGGCGAGTACGTTGTCACACTGGATGTGGGCGGGGCTAAGCTCACTCAGAAAGCGCGCGTGGTGGAGACACCTACGTTCCGGTAGGTCATGTTCGGGGCGGAGGCCAGGGACTACTTAACTCTCGAAAACGGCGTCAAGCGGAACCAGAATCTCCGGATTCTCCGTGCGCAGCGTCCCATTCCTCACTTCGCGGCTGCCCTCTGAAGTGTAGATCCACGCCTTTCTTGTCTGCGGGTCCACGACCCAGACGTAGCGCACTCCGAACGCCAGATAATCGTCGATTTTCTGCTGCATCCGGCTCATCCGGTCTTCAGGAGATAGAATCTCGATACACAGAAACGGAGGCGAAGTAAATATCTGTTCGTCGGGTTCCGGACCGACAACCCCGCAGATGTCTGGTATGCGATAGCGCGTGGGCGAGACCTGGACTCGCTGTTCTTGGATGGCAAAGATGTTCCACTGCTTATGGCGCTGACGTAGGTAGTACAGAATTCCCCATTGCGCTTTACTGTGGTCTTTCTCTCCCACGTTCCTCTCCAATATCACTCCGTCGACATAGTCGCAATCGGCCTCGTAGACCGTATGCAAGTACTCATCAACGGAAACCAGGGTGGGTAGCGCGCCCATGTCAGCAATTGTGTCATACGGTGACGGCTGACGGAATCATCTGTTGCAAGCCGCCGCCAGTGCGCCCGCTCTCGAGGCTGTCAATCCCACGCCGCAATTCTCTTGCACTCCCGCGCAACTCCTGGGGCGCGGCCAGTCAGGCGCTCACCACCCTGCGCTCGCCGCGGTGGATGGAGCACTACGGCAAGCGCCGACTTCACTCACCTGATGACGCGCTCGGTGGACGCGCCGGTCTGCTCGGGTCAGTTCCTGCACCAGATGGACCCCGAGACCGGTATGCCAATTCCGTCCATGATGTCATCGTAAGACCAACGTACCCTAACTGGGGGTCGCTCTGAACTGTGCATGAGAGGGATCCGAATCGGGTTCTGAACAAAAGACGTAGAGCCGCCAACTTCCGCGACCCATCGCGCCGGGCCTAACTTAATTAACTAAGGCCGCGCAGCCGCTGCCGCCGGCTTGAAGGTCAACTCGCCCGCAATATCCTCCGCGTCCACCACCACCGTCTGCCCATCGCGAATCGCGCCCTTCAGCAGCAGCCTTCCCAGCGGCGTCTCGATCTTCTTTTGAATCGCCCGCTTCAACGGCCGCGCGCCGTAGTGCGGATCGTACCCTGTCCGCACCAGGTTCGCCCGCGCCGTATCGGTAAGCTGCAACGTGATGTGCCGCTCCGCCAGCCGCACACGCACGCGGTTGAGCTGGATCTCCACGATCTGTTCCAAATGCTCTTCCGTCAGCGCATGGAACACGATGATTTCGTCCACGCGGTTCAAAAATTCCGGCCGGAAGTGATGCCGCATCTCCTCGATCACCGCGTCCTTCATGCGCTCGTAACCTTCGCCCTCGAACCCGCCGTGATATTCCAGAATCCGCTGGCTGCCCACATTGGAAGTCATGATCGCGATGGTGTTCTTGAAATCCACCGTGCGCCCCTGCCCGTCCGTGAGCCTTCCATCGTCCAATACCTGTAGCATCACGTTGAACACATCGTGATGCGCCTTCTCGATCTCGTCGAACAATACCACTGCATACGGCCGCCGTCTTACCAGCTCCGTTAACTGCCCGCCCTCTTCGTAGCCCACATACCCCGGAGGCGCGCCAATCAGCCGCGCCACCGTGTGCTTCTCCTGATATTCGGACATGTCGATGCGGATCATCGCCTTCTCGTCGTCGAACAGAAACTCGGCCAGCGCGCGCGCCAGCTCGGTCTTCCCTACCCCCGTCGGCCCTAGAAAGATGAAGCTGCCGATCGGCCGGTTCGGATCCTTCAACCCCGACCGCGCGCGAATCACCGCCTCCGCCACCGCCGTCACCGCTTCGTCCTGCCCGATCACCCGCTCATGCAGCTCGCTCTCCAGGTTGAGCAGCTTCTGCATCTCGCCTTCCATCAGCTTGGTCACCGGAACGCCCGTCCAGCGGCTCACCACCTCGGCGATATCTTCCTCGTCCACCTCTTCTTTGATGAGCTTCGCTTGCGCCTGCTGCTTGGCAAACTTGTCCGACTCCTCCTGTAACTCGCGTTCCAGCCCCGCCAGCTTGCCGTATTTCAACTCGGCCGCGCGGTTCAAATCGTACTGCCGCTCCGCCAACTCAATCTCGGCCTTGGTCTCTTCCACCTGCCGCTTGAGCTGCTGTAGACGCACCACCGCCTGCTTCTCGCTCTGCCACCGCGCCGTCAACGCGTCCGATTCCGCGCGCAGGTCCGCCAGTTCCTTTTCCAGCTTCTTCAGGCGATCCTTCGACGCCGCGTCCGTCTCCTTCTTCAACGCCTCGCGCTCGATCTCGAGCTGCATGATCCGCCGCCGCGCTTCGTCCATCTCGGCCGGCATGGAATCGATCTCCGTCCGCAAGCGCGCCGCCGCCTCATCCACCAGATCGATCGCCTTGTCCGGCAGAAACCGGTCCGTGATATAGCGGCTCGAAAACACCGCCGCCGCCACCAGCGCCGCGTCCTTGATGCGCACCCCGTGGTGCACCTCGTACCGCTCCTTCAACCCGCGCAAAATCGAAATGGTATCTTCCACCGACGGCTGATCCACCAGCACCGGTTGAAAGCGCCGTTCCAGCGCCGCGTCTTTTTCGATGTGCTTGCGATATTCGTCGAGCGTGGTGGCTCCGATACAGTGCAGCTCGCCGCGCGCCAGCATCGGCTTCAGCAGGTTGCCCGCGTCCATCGAGCCCTCGGCCTTGCCCGCGCCCACCACCGTATGCAGCTCGTCGATGAACAACACCACTTCGCCCGCCGCATCCAGCACTTCTTTGAGCACCGCTTTGAGCCGCTCTTCGAACTCGCCGCGATACTTCGCGCCCGCGATCAGCGCGCCCATATCCAGCGACACAATCCGTTTGCCCTTCAGCCCCTCCGGCACGTCGCCGCGCATGATGCGCAACGCCAGCCCTTCTACAATCGCCGTCTTGCCCACGCCCGGCTCGCCAATCAGCACCGGGTTGTTTTTGGTGCGCCGCGACAGCACCTGGATCACGCGCCGTATCTCTTCATCGCGGCCGATCACCGGATCGAGCTTGCCTTGCGCCGCCATTTTGGTGAGGTCGCGCCCATACTTCTCGAGCGCCTCATACGTGGCTTCGGGATTCTGCGACGTCACCCGCTGGCTGCCGCGGACATCGCGCAGCGCCTGCATCAGACGCTCGCGCGTCAGGCCGAGTTCCTTGAGCAGCTTGCCCGCCGCGCCGCGGTCGTCAGTCGCCGCCAGCAGCACATGCTCCACCGAGATGTACTCGTCCTTGAGCTGGCGAGCCTCATCGTCGGCCTTCGCCAGCAGTTGATTCAGCCGGCTGGTGACGAAGATCTGGTCCGGCGCGCCGGATGGCCCGGAAACCTTCGGCAGCTTGTCAAGCTCCGCATTCACGCGCCGCGCCAGCGTTTCCACGTTGACGCCCGCTTTCGCCAGGATGGAAGCCGCCAGCCCGCCCTCCTGCTCGAGCAGCGTGGAGAGGAGGTGTTCTACATCGATTTGCTGATTGCCATAGCGGACGGCCTTGGTCTGCGCCGACCGGACCGCCTCCTGGAGCTTTTCGGTGAACCGGTTGATGTCCATAAAGTTATTTTATTGTCACTCCGATGATGGTAGTTAATGCTGGCTGCCGCCGGCTTTCACCCGGCGCTGTTCGAGCGGCTTCAGCGGGCGCTCGGAGACGATTTTGCCACTGAGCCTCGGCGCCAGTATCAGAAATGCGCCGTAGCAGAGCAGCGAAACCGCCAGCGCAGCGGGGTGGCTCTGGCGGAAATCTTCGAAGATCGGTTTTACGACGCACAGTGCGATGGCGGCATAGCTGACCCAAATGAGCTCGCGGCGAGCCGTCCGCGATCCGGCGAAGCGGAGTGCAAGGGCCGTGCGCAGGTAACCACGGTGCGCGCGGCCGCTAACGGAGGGGCGGTCGGCTGGCCGGCGGCCATGATCCAGAGAGCGGGCGTGGCCGATGCGAGCGACGAACCCGTGAACGCGTCGAGGATGCTTCCAGGGACTCCCGAGATCAGCCCCGTGGCGGCCAGAAATAGGGCGCCGTGGATGGCGATAAAAATTGTCAGCCATTGATCGGGAGCTTACAGAGGCCGAACAGGAATACGACTGGGGCGCCCAAGTGGAAGTGCAGCGGCAGGCTGTGGTGGCGTGGTCGGCGCACGCGAAAGGAGACAACGCCGGCGCCTTGCGGTGGATGCGCTCCGCGGCCGACCTCGAGGACAAAACCGACAAGCATCCGGTAACGCCTGGACCGGTGCTGCCCGCACGTGAGTTGTCGGGCGACTTGTTCCTGGAATTGGATCAGCCGGCACGGGCGCTTCCTGAGTTCGAAGCGGTGCTGCAGAGAGGTCGCCGAAGCGGTTCAACGCGACCTACGGCGCGGCGCGCCCGGCGGAGCTCTCGGGCAATCGGAAGAGGGCGACCGAGCGCTATTCGGAGCTGCTCGAGCTTTGTGGGCAGGCTGAGACCCAAAGGCTTGAAGTGCAGAATGCACGAGCATACTTGCAAGAGTGATGAGGTTTCAAAGTCCCGAGCGAGTAGCTTCCGGCAGCCCAGAAGTGCCCCCCGCCCGTGATAGACTTCCCCGATGAATCGGATACTAACCCTCGCTGCCCTGGCATGCGCGTTGTTCGTATTTGCACAGAGCGATGAGCCCCGCATCCCGGTCGACTTCCAGGAAATCATGATCCCGATGCGCGATGGAGTCCGCCTCCAGACGGTGATCGTCTCGCCCAAGAATCCGAAAGGCCCGCTTCCGTTCCTGATCGACCGCACGCCCTACGGCGTTCCGGCCAAAGAAGCGGCCGGGCGCGGAATGCCGGCAGCTTCGCGCGCGCTTTACGAAAATTACTACGTGGTGCGGCAGAACATTCGAGGCCGTTTCCGTTCTGAAGGCAAGTTCGTCATGCAGCGGCCGCCGCACCCGCCGGAGGATGCCAAGGGCATTGACGAAACCACCGACGCGTGGGACACCGTCGACTGGCTGATCAAGAACATCCCGAACAACAACGGCCGCGCCGGCTTCACCGGAACATCGTACGACGGCTGGACGGCGGTGATGGCCGCGCTCGATCCGCACCCCGCCGTGAAAGCCATCGTGGAGCAGGCATCGCCCGCAGATATGTTTCTGGGCGACGATTTCCACCACAATGGCGCCTTTCGCCTCAGCTACGGCTTCGAATATTCGGCCGAGCTCGAGACCAGTTCCACGGAGAATTATTACTTCAAGTTCGACCGCGCCGATACGTTCGATTGGTATCTCGGCCTGGGACCGCTCTCCAATGTGGATGAGCGTTACTTCCATGGCAAGATTCCCACGTGGGAAGATTTCGTGCATCATCCCAACTATGACGAGTTCTGGAAGCGCCAGGCCTTCGCGCGGTACTTGACGGCGGTCAAAGTCCCGTTGCTTCACGTTGCGGGCTGGTGGGATCAGGAGGATTTCTACGGCCCGCAAACCATTTACGCTTATCTGGAGGCGCACGATTCGGCCAACCGCAATTTCTTCGTCGCGGGACCATGGAATCACGGGCAGTGGGGCCGCAATGGAAGCCGCCTGGGCGCCATCGATTTCGGCTCCGACACTTCGCAGTATTACCGCGACAAGATTTACCAGCCTTTTGTCGACTATTGGCTGCGAGGCCAAGGGGAACCGAAGCTCGCCGAAGCCACCGTGTTCGAGACCGGCACGAACCAGTGGAAGCAATACGAGGCGTGGCCGCCGAAGCGGGGCATCGATACGCGCCGTCTCTATTTTCGCGAAGACCGCCGCTTATCGTTCGATGCGCCCACCGGCGCAACCGGATTCGACGAATATGTGAGCGACCCGGCGAACCCCGTTCCCTACCGCCCGCGGCCGGTTACGCCCACTTATCCCGGTCCAGAATGGCCGGTGTGGCTGGTGCAGGACCAGCGCTTTGTGGACCACCGGCCGGACGTACTTTCGTGGCAAACCGAGCCGTTGGGCGAACCGATCATGGTTGCGGGAGATATCGGCGCGGAGTTGTTCGCGTCTACATCCGGCTCGGATAGCGATTGGGTGGTCAAGCTGATCGATGTTTACCCCGAAGATGCCCCAGCCGACGCGCAGACCGGCACAAAGATGGGCGGCTTTGAGCTGATGGTAGCCGATGAAATCTTGCGCGCGCGCTTCCGCGATGGCTTCGAGCGCCCAGTGGCTGTTCCGGCGAATCAGGCAGTGGCGTATAAGATCGATCTGCATACCAATGCCCACGCTTTCCTGAAAGGCCATCGGGTTATGGTGCAGGTGCAGAGCACGTGGTTCCCGCTCTACGATCGCAATCCGCAGAAGTTCACGCCGAATATTTTCGAAGCCCATGCGGAAGACTATGTGAAGGCCACGCAGCGGATCTATCGCGCCGCGCGCAGCGCCAGCGCGGTAACGCTGCCGGTGGTGACGGGCCGGTGAAGTGAGTGCACGAGTGCGTGCGCAACAGACTCCTTCTGCGTGAAATCGGCAAGATAGACGGACTTTGAGCGACATCTCCAACATCGTTGCTCAGCTCCCGCATGGCAGCAATCGCTGCAGGCCGTACGGGAACTGGGGCCCCGCGTTTTCCCTCAAACGCTACCCGGCATCATGCGGCTGCAGCACCGCTGCCTGTCGTTCCTACGCCGCAAACGATTCTCAAGGCAGCCCGAGCACCGAATTGGATATTGGAACACAGTTGTGATCGATCAGATAGAAAGAATTGATACGGCGTTCGCCATAGCTTCGGTAAAATTATCCTATGGCAAAAACTCGCAAGACCGAGCCCGATGTAATGGTGTCGGCCGCAGCAGCTGCGCCGGCTCGCCGCAAAATCGCAACCGCGCCCCGCAAACCGCGCCCGTCCGCAGCCAAAACGCCGGCCGCGACGGTGGAATCGGTTGTGGCAACGTATTCGCCAGCACAGGAGGAAATTGCGGCGTTGGCTTACTCGTACTGGGTGGCGCGCGGCTATCAGGGCGGCTGCCCCGAAGACGACTGGTTCCGCGCGGAGCAGGAACTTCATCGACTCGCGCTGTAGGCTCCGGGCCTGGCGCGTCACGCCGAAAACGAAGCGCGTTCACACGAGCGGGAACTCTGCACGCAAAGGAGTGCGTGCGCCACTGGCTTCACCGGTATTTCCGAAGCACGGCCAGTAAGCGGCCCTGAATCTGAACGTCGCGGCCGGGAACCCATATCGGCTTCATCGCCGAGTTTGCGGGCTGGAGGCGAATCATATCGCCCGGTTCGCGGTAGAGGCGTTTCAAGGTGGCATCGCTGCCTGCTACCAGCGCAACCACAATATCGCCGTCGTTGGCCTGAGCCACGCGCTCCAGCAGGATCATGTCGCCGTCGCAGATGTGGTCCTCAATCATGGAATTGCCGTTGACCTGAAGCGCGAAGGTATTGCCGTTGCCGGCGAAATCCGCGAAATTCAGAACCTCGCGCTGCGCCACGGCTTCCACCGGGGCTCCGGCGGCAATGCGGCCCAAAAGCGGAACTTCGAGCGCCGCCGGCCGCGCGCGCCGGTGCTCCTGCAGGTAGCGCGGCGCCAATTCCAACGAACGGCTCTGGTTGAAGCCGCGGCGCAGGTAATTCTTGGTCTCGAGCGCGCAAACGTGCTTGTGCACAGTGGCCAAAGAGCTGAGGTGAAGCCCCCGCGCTATCTCTTCATAGCTCGGACAATAGCCATTTTCCTCGACGAAGCCCGCGAAGAAATCGAGAAACTCCTTTTGCCGCTTGGTGAGCGCCATGTCCCTCCTTCGTATCACTAATATTGTGGGCGAATAAAAAGAGAAAATCAATAGCCCTGTGAAGTTTTTTGAGGAACGGCCGATTAACGAATCAAGGCGCGGCATATGATTTCACTACTGAAGCCCATGAACGATCTGGAGCGGTGTCAACAGTCGCGCGAACTGGTACTCGATTGTTACCTGGCCGTAATCCGGAATATCGCGCATTATGCGGTTGAGCTGGAACCCGGGACAACGGCCCTGCACCGCAAGTATCTGGAGGATCTGGCGGCGCGGGCATCCACTGGAGCCAGCGACGATTTAGGCGAAAGCCGCGCCACGGTGCGCGGACTGCTGCGCGAATACCGCGATCAGACTTCCCACTACCTCAACGGGCTGCGCCAGGAACTATCGGATGCCGCCAATGCGCTCGAGAGCACCCTGGAGGCGCTGGCCCAATGCGACGGCGATCACGGCGTGCAGCTTCGCGACGCGGTCACCCGGCTGCGCGCGATTCCGGTCGATACCAGCAGCGCTGTCCGCGAGACCGTCCTCGCCGCTGCGTCCACCATCGAGAAAAGTCTGGAAGAGGTGCGGAAGCAGCACCAGCTCACGGTGGCGCAGTTTGTCATCGAGATCGGAATTCTGCATAAACGGATCGACGCTCTGGAAAGCGCCGCGTCCACCGACAGGCTCACGCAGCTCTTCAACCGCGAAGAGATGGAGGCGCGAATCGGCGGCGCGCAGCCGGCCAAGATGAGCGTTCTTCTATTGAAAGCCGGCGGGCTGCGCGCCGCCGAAATCCGCTTCGGCTGCGACGTTGCGGAAGAACTGGCGGGTGCCTTCGCGAAACGGCTGCGCAACAGCCTGCCTTCCACGGCCGTGATCGGCCGCTGGAGCGAAGAGGCGTTCCTGGCGATATTGCAGACCGATCAGCCGGAAACCGCGGCTCTGGCAAAGCGGATCTCAGAGAGTCTGGCGGGAGCGTATGCGTGCCTGAAGGCGGGCAAGACCGTGCGTCCGATGATTCACTTGCGGATTGGCGTGGTGGATCCGGGGACGGATGGCGCGGACAGGGTGCTGCAAAGAGTCGACGAGTTCTTGAACGCGGGGTGAGGGCTTGCCCCGGCACACATTCGGCCGGCAGCCGAATCCCAACGGTTTCGGAGTGCGCGTTACAGCTCCCTATGCGCCGCATCGCGTTACACTGTGACCATGGCGTTCATGATCGATGACGCATTCCTGCCTGCAACCCTCACCGCCCATCCCATGACCGACGAAGAGTTTGCGGGATTCTGCGCCGAACATCCCGATCTCTTCTTTGAGATGACCGGGGAAGGGGAAATCATCGTTATGCCGCCGACTTACTCTTTAACTGGCGCGCGAAGCGGGGAAATATTCCTCCAACTCGGCGCGTGGGCGAAGCGAGACGGCCGCGGAATCGCCTGCGATTCATCGACCGGTTTTGCGCTTCCCAACGGCGCCCGCCGTTCCCCCGATGCCGCATGGACCTTGAAGAGCCGCGTTGCGCAACTGGACGCCGCCAGCCGCGAGAAATATTGGCATCTTTGCCCCGACTTCGTGGTCGAGTTGCAATCCTCTACCGATCGACCGCGAATTCTTAAGGACAAGATGCGGGAATGGCTTGCGAACGGCACGCAGTTGGGCTGGCTCATCGACCCCGAACACCGGTCGGTTGCGATCTATCGTCCAGAGGGCCAGGCGGAGACCCACACCGGCATCGAATCGATCCCCGGCGAGGGGCCGGTGGCCGGTTTTGTTCTCGACCTTTCCTTCGTGTGGAATCCGCTCGGCGTTTAGCAGAAGTGGGGCAGGCTACTGGAGTTTCTACATTTCGGGAGTGATCGGGCCAATTGTGGGGCAGGCGCTTTCGCCTGCCAACCCCGTGCTCGACCAATGCCAGCCACGGGGATTGGCTGCCAGGCCGGCGCTTACCGGGTTGTACTCCACATAGTGAACCAGACGGTCCAGTTCCGCTTCATCCCGCACACGATGGTCGAAGGATTCATCCTGCCAGAAGGCCTCCCCGGTTCGGCCAAGAATCAGGTTGGCTTGTCGCGCGGTGGAGCCTTTCAACCAACGCATGATCACCGGGAGTGACATCTTGGGCAGCAGCAGTACAGGAACATGGTTGGGCATGATGACCCAGGCTCGGAGTTGATAAAAGTGCCTTCCGCTCTGGCCATGCAAGAGAGCCTCGGCCACTACACGGGCTACCCGGGCATCCTGCAGCCATACCGGCCCGAAAGCAGCTTTGTCCACTTCACGGT
>Ga0208193_1000288_pt1 | contig 31221 bp, 8 predicted proteins | sample June2015DPH_17_2_FD_184716 | JGI IMG/M metagenome (GOLD analysis project Ga0208193, IMG submission 184716) | Peatland microbial communities from SPRUCE experiment site at the Marcell Experimental Forest, Minnesota, USA - June2015DPH_17_10... | ecosystem: Environmental > Terrestrial > Soil >... | reverse complement strand
ATGACGATGAGTTTCGAGATCTAAAAAAGAAGATTCGCTCGAACATAATCGAGCTAAGTCGAATAAGGAGTTTGGGGGAAAAAGGCCGCACAATGCGGTTATTCAGAAAAATCAGCAAAATGAACCCGGACCAAATTCGGGCGTTCAATAGACCACCCGACAGTGGGGCTCGAGATGAACGATGACTTCAAAGTAACCGCACGATCGGCGCAAAACATAGCGGCTACTGCTCTCGCTTGGCGTGATACCCTCGGAGTACCCAACGAATGGGCTCCCAGTGTTGCACATCTAATTGAGCTTGCTCTCCCCAAAATCATCAAGAGTTTCGCTCTTGTCGTTCGACCTGATAACGAGATGGGCGATGCCGAGGCCTATACGGAATTTGATCCGCCACATATCGCGGTGCGCGGTTCTGTCTACTCGATGGCACAACAACAAGACGGTCGAAGCAGAATGACCTTCGCCCATGAGCTTGGTCATTTGGTCATGCACCCTGGAGCGGCGAAGTTCCGATCTGAAGGCGCGCGAGCTGTCTCGACGATCAAAATCTATGAAAGCGCAGAGTAGCAGGCACGGAAATTTGCGTCGTTATTCCTAGTCCCTGATCACATCGCGGTTCAATTTGACAGTGCCCAACAATTGGCAGAGTGCTGTAGAGTAAGTTCGAGCGCCGCACAAATTCGGTTCAACGAGACAGCTCAGCTAAGAAAGTCAAAATCACTTCCTGACTGCGTTCAGCAGGCCATAGATTCCCTCAAGCCAAATAACGACAACTAACAAAGCTCGGCGGCTGGCCGAATTCGGCCGACCGGTGGATCGAAACAGGTGGCCTCTCGGCGCACCGGATCGGCTAGGCGACGGGGTGCTTTTGAATGCCCAAACAAAAGGGCCGCTCTAAAGGCGGCCCTTTTATATAGTCGTCCGTGAAGAATGTTTTAGGCGAAGCGTGGCGGCGAGAAGGCGCGACGTAAGATCGACAGCCCCAGGGCACGCCAAAACTCCTCGAACCAGCGGCGGAGCAGGCTGAAGTTGTAGCCGGCCGCGGCGAGCACGGCATTGATACGGTCGCCATCCCGGCCCTTGAGATAGTTGCGGCGCATCCGATGGTCGTCCTTGAGATGGCCGATCACGGGCTCGACGGCGGCCCGCCGGCGCATTTCGCGGCGGATGGCCTTGGTCACATGCCGGACCTGGCCTGAGATCCAGACCTTGAATCGATCGGGATAGTTGTGGCCGCGATAGCCCTTGTCGCCGTGGATGCGGCGCACGGCAACACCGGTGAGCTTTTCGAGATCGGCGATGACCGGTCCGAGCGTGTGGCCGTCATACGGGTTGCCGTGCAGGGCCTTGGCATGCAGCACGAACTGCCCGCCCTTGGGCGCGGTGACCGGAGTCGCAATCGATACCTTGCAGCCGAACTCGTAGGGCGCGCGAGCCTTGCCTTTGCCGATGCACTCCACCTCGGGCGCGTGCAACGAATAGACCTTGGGGCCGCGCTGGCGCTGCTCTTGTTGGCGCACCCGCGAGGCGAGATCGAGCAGCGGGCCAAAGCGATCCTCAAGGGCGCTATCGCCTTCGATTTTGCGGCGGACGTCCCGGATGATGCGGCCGAGCCGGGTGCGCAGGAATTTGATCTCTCGCCGGGCGCGCCTGAACTGGTGGGCATGGGTGTAGCGCCCCACCATGATGGCGGCGCGCTTGGCTACGCGCAGATAGCTCTGGCGCAGTTCGACGCCTTCGCGCCTGGACAGGGCGACCAGCTTCTCGATCGCGCGGTGGGTGAGCCGTGCATCGGTCGGATGCGCGATCGCCTTCTCCTGGACGGTGGTGTCGACCACCACCCGTTCGAGGTCTTTGCTCTCAATCGCCCCCGTCCGGTGCGCCACCGACAGGCTCTCTTGCAACAGCGCGGCGATCTGCTCCTCACCCAACCGCTGGCGCCAGCGGGTCAGCGAGGAGCGATCAAATGGCAGCTCGTGCCGAAACACCACTTCCCCGCAGAAGTACTGGAAGTACGGGTTCTCCACCCACCGGTCGCATAGGGCCTCATCAGAGAGGTTGTGCATGTGCTTGAGGATGAACAGTCCCGCCACCAGCCGCGTCGGCAGCGGCGGTTGTCCCGGACCCACGCCGCACACCGACGCAAAGCGTCCGCCCAGAAAACCCCAATCGATCTCCCGCGCCAACCGTACCAGCGGATGACGAAGGTTGATGATCTTCTCCAAAGGCGGTTGAAACAGGTCGTCCTGACGTTCGTCGCGTGGCTGGCTCATAGTTCTCCCCGACAGCGAATCTCGCCGTCGAAGGAATCACGAACCAGCCAAATCTGGAATCCCAAAACGCAAGAAAATCGATAGGCGCCCCAGCCTTTCTTGCAAAAACGATTACTTGATCAGATCAAATCACGTCGAACAATCAATCGCTTCCGAATTCTTCACGGGCGACTACGCAATGGCGGGCTCTATTTTGCTGAAGGCCGCCAGTCGAATGAGCTTTATCGGTTAACTGTGGCGTCGCCGTTTCAAACAACTTTTCCGCACGTGTCCTTCTACCACGACGATTCTTCACCGAAGTTGAGCAACGGCGCAGCCTTTCTGAGTTTTTTCGCGGCTGCGGGCTACATCAATAGGGACTCGCGGCTAACCGGTTCCTTCAATCCATTTGGTACGATGTTTTCAAACTCGGGGAGCATTGGCTCCGCGAGTACACGATCGGCGACGCGTGACTCAGGATGCTTTTTCGCGCTTGGACAACGCTGCCCATTCCTGTCCGCGCAAAGCCCCATTCGAACCAGGAGATTATTCAGGATTTGGCGGGGCCACTTCATTGGGATCGTGGGCTACCTGGTTTGACGGAACGGGCTTGGTCCTCGAAGGCTTCTTGCGCGGCTTCACTTGATCGGCCGTCGATGACGGCTCTGCTCCATTTACGTTCGGGTTTGAGGGTCTACCGATTGCAGCGGGCGTCAGCGTTGCCGAACGTGGTGTTGACCACATACTTCCCATCGGCTGGGGAGACAAAATTGCTGCGGAGGAGTTTTGTCCTACCAACGCCCCTCGCGGCCGTGCGAGCGCCGGGGCAAACGGCGCCGAAGCTCGTAAGGTTGTCAGCGACGACGGTATCCCATAACGCCAAGTTTGGAATGTCAGGCCCGCTGACGCCGACGCAAACATGGACGGTGCCGATATCAGCAACTCGCTGTCTACTATAGGAAGCTCCGGCGAAATGCGGGGGCTTCGGTTCGTCAAAACGTCAGTCAACCAAGCAGGCAACGGCAACGCTGTTCGCGTTTCCGAAGTCGGTGGCGACTGTAGCGGGGGCATCTGGGGAGACAGAATTGCTCCCGCGGACACTTCTTCCGATAATCCGTTTTGCGAAGGTTGAAGTGCCGCTGAACGAACGATCGGTTCCGAAAGCCCTTTGGTCTCCTGCAACGGCGGGACAAATGTCAGGCCCGCTGCTGCTGGCGCAAACATTGAAGTAGCCGGCGTAGAGACCTCGCTATAGGCCAAGGGCGGTTCCAGAAGACTGCCGCGATTTCGAGTGTTCACAATGTCATTGAACCACTGAGGTGGCGCCCCAGAAGCCAACTGCGATGGCGAAGACAAGCGCGACGACATTTCGTTTGCCGCATCTTGATCCCCGATCGGCGGGTTTGAATTTTTATTTTGCGTGGCCCCATCAATGGATGCTGAAGAGCGCATTTCGTTTACGAGATCATTCGCCGTGTTTGATGCCAGGGAGGAAATGGGGAGGGATTCGGCTTGCTTTTCTGGTACGGTTGGAACGTCAATTGCCGGCTTCATGACCCAAGCTTCGCGTGCGCTCTGGGATGGATTTGGCGACGCCTTGCCATCAGGCGGAATGCGGAGAAAAGCCTGCAAGGGGAGGTTTAACACTGGAAGAGTATGGGCCCCAGAGGCCGCCGCCGGTCTCAGGTTCAGAAGGTCTTGCGGCGGCGACTCCAGGAAATTAGCGGGAGTTGGCGGCGGATGTTCAAATCCAAGTTCAGGATCATCTAGAATGAGCGTCGGCCGCTCGATATACTCGAGTTCGTCCGGCAACGGCGGCGGTACGTCGTAGTCGATCCTTGCAAATTGCGAAGGTAGAGTGGTCGCCGCACCCATTTGTGTGAGGAGACGCCCTGCGTCGGCGACGTGGGGTCCGTGCGGATACCGCTCCAGATAGGACCAGTAGGCGTTGGGCTCGTTCGCCTGACAGGTCCGTTGCCAGGTGATGGACTCGCGGCGCGCCGCGAGGAGTGCGCGAACGCGCTTGGTCATGGGGTCTTGCCAATAGTCCGCCAGAAAATCCGTGTACGCATCGAACGTGTCGCGCATCAGCGCAGTTATGTAGGCGTTTTGAGGACCGAGGGCCCGCATGGGTTGCAAGCGAAACTGAGCGGTGCGCTCTGGCGCATCGGTCCGTGCGGGGGCGGCCGGAGTGCGTTCGAAGAATTTAAACGGTGTTTCAATTTTGGAGGCATCCCAGGGAATCTGGGCCCCCTTGGTCAGTTCGTGAACGCGCAGGCGGACGCGGTCAAATAGGTTTGCAGGCGTGAGGTCACCCTCGCGGATCATCTCGGCAAGTGCCCTAGCGTAGGGGCCGTAGTTACCCCCGACATCAGGCGCCACTGTGCCCGGTGCGGCGTTGTATGCGATCAGCATGTTGGCTTCTGGCTCTATCCAGGCCAACCCACCCGCCTGACCTTGCAGGCCAAACGGGCTCGCGCGTGCCGCGTCAAGGATGACGAAGCTTGTCTTCACGCCGGCCGCCGCAAGCCCGTGCATTGCTTCTGACAGCCCGAAAGCCCGGGCCGGTATGTCGGAGGCCACGGCAATATCAGTGCCGACTGGGACCAAGTAGTTCTTACCTTCGAATTGCAGGCCCTCGCCGGCAAAGTAAACGAGGGCTATAGCATCCGGCCCGGCATTCGTGACTTTGTCGGCGAAGTCGCGGAAGGTACGGCGCAGCAGTACTCCATCGAGATCGCGCGCGCCCGTGACCTCGAAGCCTGCCGCCTGCAGGGTTTGAGAGATAAGAGCCGCATCGTTTACTGGTGTCGCAAGAGCATGACTCGGGTAGGAGACATTCCCGATGACGAGCGCCAACCGTTTTTGTGAGCCCGCGGTGCCTGCCGCTGGCGATGACACAACAGCCAAGAAGGCCATAACGGCGAATACAATCTTTAGAGGACGTTGCATTTTACCCTGCACCTTGGGCCGGGGATTTAACTCAACATCGCTCCAAACGCTAGCGGCTGCAAGCCAAATACTTTCAATAGCTTAGCTCACTTCGATTTAAAGACGGTTCCATTAGCCGTATCTAGTCTTGGTTTTCCGACGTTCCACCCATGTTTTGCTGCCTATTGCCTCTACTCGTAAGCATGACGGTTACTCCGTAAAGCGCTAATCGGCTCGTTGAGAGCAATGCGCAATTCCGTCAATTCATCCATCGGTAGTTGACCTATTGCATGGCTCGCCAAGTCGCCGATGATCTAGCAAACATGCCGATGCGCTCGCTCCGATTTGAAGATCAGTTGCCGCACGATCTGTGTCACGTTTCAAAAATCCGCGAATTAATCGCTTGCGTGACGAGCGATCTCATCGAAGGGTTCGCGATGGTATCTTCCGCAGTGATCGCGGATTCGAGGTAAAGGCGTTACCCAAAAACGAGAGAACATCCTGGCGTGCAAATGCAGAACGAAGAAATGGAACACCTCGAATTGGCGGCGCTTGGCGGATCTGGCGGCGGCACCCCTTTATTTTGTTTTCCGGGAGCTGGTGGCGAGGTCGGGGTGTTTCGAGAAATGGCTCATCTGATCGCGGATGATCAGTCGGTTTACGGAATTGACATGCAAAGGTTTTTTGATGGCGACCGGAACTTTACTGTAGAACAGCTTGCGGATTTGTGCCTCCCCACCATACGCGTGATGCAGGCACACGGGCCTTACCATCTGTGCGGCTATTCGTTTGGCGCGCTCGTCGCCTATGAAGTGGCGATTCGATTGAGCCGTGATGAAGAGAGAGTTGGCGTTGTAGCGCTGATAGATACAGGGAATCCGGCGTTCAGAACTCACTTATCTTCCGCCGACACAACGCAACTCCAAAAGACGTACGTTGCAAATCGACTTCGCAAGTATTTGCGTTTCTTGACTTCCGGCAATATTGGAACCATCGCCAACTCTTTGTCGGCGCTTTTCGCTGCTCGCGCGGGCATCAGAACTCGCCGTTTAATTAGGAGCATTTGCCAGCTGGCGAACCGACCTATGCCCGACGTTTTCCGGCATAATGATCGTGCATTATTCGATGCTTGGAGAGCCTACAATCCTCCCGCCAGCGCGCTACCGCTTCTCTTATTTTATGAAGCGCATCGTTGTGCCGAGTATGGCGGCGATCGGACCCTGGGTTGGGAATTGTGCACATCCGAGGAGGTAGATATTGAAATTGGATTTGGGGGGCATGTTGAAATGATGAAATCCCAGCATGTTCGCAACTTTGCCGCCAAGCTGAGTGAATATTTAAAGGGGGTATGAGGCAATAGAACGGTCACTTTCGCGCGCTTACAATCTCCCGCTCTTCGTCCTATGCTGAAAGAAGCGATCATCCCAACCAACGCTCTCGCCGGGCAGCGCGACAGTACCGTAGGCCATAAACGCATCGCAAAATAGTCGGCAGATCGGTCAGACCTTGACCTAAAGGTCCAAAACGATCGGATCGAACCCGCACTGTCGACGAGGCGGCGGGGTTATGCTGAGGTTTCAGATATGGCAACGAATCTCGGCCTCAAAATATCAGCTCCTCTCTCTCTTCCTGATTTTCGTTAACAGCCGGAGCGGAGCCGGACTTCGATGAATTGATACGTACTGCTAGTTTCTCTAGGGTCGGCGTATCAAAAACGTCACGAAGCGAAATGCGCACTCCCAAAATGTCATGGACACGCGCAATCATTCGGGTTGCGAGCAGGGAGTGACCGCCGAGTTGGAAGAAATCGGCGTCCGGATCGATTTGCGTAACGCCGAGCAGTTCCGACCAGATTTCCGAAAGCAAAAATTTCGTAGATGTTTCGGTCATATGTTTCGGCGCGGTTGTCCCGGTCAGCTCGCGCGCAATCTCGGAGGCTTCGCTTGAGGCGTGGTCCGCCGCGGGGGCGGCGGCTCTTACAAGTTGAGTGGCCTCAGCGAGATTGTACGGCGTGACGACGACCCGTCGCGGGCCAGCCGCCAGCACCCGAGAAAAGAGTTCAATCCCAATAGGCGAAGGTATACCTGACGCGAGATTTTCCTGCCAGGCTGGGCGTCGTGACTGCGCGACAACCATATTTGCAGCCATGCCGACATCCCGCCACGCCGCCCAGTCGAACGCCATAACATTCCGCCATGGTGCGGGACGCTCTGCGCTGTCCACAAACGCGTCAAGAACGGCATTGGCGGCTGAATAGTCGCAAGCGCCGGGAGCACCGAGGACGGCGTTGATTGAACTCATTAATACGACGAAGTCGAGGGAACGATCGCCAAGCAACCTTCTAAGTACTGCTAGTCCGTTCGTCTTCGGAGAAAGTACGGCCTCAACATCGGCCTGTGATTTCAGTAAAGCGAACCTCCCGTTTCCGGCGATACCGGCCGCGTGGATCACGCCGTCGATTTCGCCCCAGCGTGATCGCGCTAGTTCTATTGCCCGCAGCATCTGGTCGCAATCGGCGGCGTCCGCTTGCGCCGGGAGAACCTCGCCGCCAGCGGCTTCGATCTCGCGGACCGCCGTGATTGTCTGGCAGATCACGCTCTGCGGAACTTGCTCTCGCAGCACGCGCTCCCAGTCAGCCCGGGGCGGAAATACCGTACGACCTGTCAGCAGAAGCCGCGCTGAACACTGTTTGGCAAGCCAAGCCGCGAGGGTCAGGCCGATGCCTCCGAAGCCCCCGGTAATGAGATAGAGCCCTCGCGGCTTGAGGGGCAGATCTGCCGGTTCACCAAAAGGCAATGCAAGCCGATCGTACCTGCGGACCCAACGCCGCCCTCCACGCCACGCAATCACATTCTCTGCATCGCCTCTGACCGCTTCGCTGACAAGCGATTGGGCCACTGCCGCCGTTCCTTCCGACTGAAATCGCGCCTCGAAATCGACAAGTCGAGCAGTAAGCCCCGGCGTCTCGGTGGGCAACACCAGCACCGGACCCAGCGCCAGCGCGGCTGTAACGTCTTGGACGGGTTCATCGAGAACGCTTTGTGCCCCGAAAGTCGCAACGACGAGAGACGCGTTATGCTCGCCAAACCCCGATTGAAGGCCTTCTGAGAGAGAGACCAGCGCGTGGTAGTCAGCGTTCACGCCCACCGTTTGCATGGGCGCTTTGGTCCAGATGTAAACAGCTCCGCGCACCGAGCTGTGTCTTGCCTGCACGTGCTGCAACACCGCGGACAGATCATCGGGCTGGCCGTATCTAACCCTGAAGCGCCGATCATCCACAATTGCGAAGGAATCGGTAATTTCCACCAAGATTGGTTCGGCGCCGACATTTGCAATTTCGGCCACTATCGCATCTGTAAGCAAGCCTGGGCGGGCCATAACGATCCACGAGTCCGAAAGGACGCGGCGCTTCCGGGCCGGCGTCTCGTCCCGGGACCATGTGGGTGCGAACAGCCAGTCAGCCGGATTCTCATGCCGCAAGGGCTTCGCGACAGGCGGCTGTTCGAGCCCCTCTACCCAGTGCCGTTCGCGCTCGAACGGATAGGTTGGCAGCGGCACCCGGGCAGGTGTCGCACTGCCATGCAAGCCCCGCCAATCGATGGATACACCCGACAGCCAAAGATGCCCCGCCGCTTCAAGTATGGATTCATCCTCCTGCCGCCGTTCTTTCGGATGCGAGAGCGACGACACGATTTGGCTCGAGCGGCCGGTTCCTGCAGTGAGACGGGCCATCGCTTCTAGCGCAGTGCCGGGCCCGACCTCCAGAAGCAGGAGCGAGGGGTCCGTAAGCAAGGTCTGGATGCCTCCCAGGAATTGAACCGAGTGGCGCAGTTGCCTGCCATAATATTCCGGAGAGGTCGCCTCCTGCGGCGTGATCCAGGTGCCTGTCAGGTTCGAAACATACGGAATCGCCGGAGCAGAGAGCGTAATGTTGGCAAAGCCAGCAATGAAATCGGGGAGCGCCTGTTCCATCATGGACGAGTGGAACGCATGAGACGTCTTCAAGACGGTGAACTGAACTCCCCTCGCGTCTAGCGTCTTCAGCCAGGTGTCGAGCCTCTCGGTCTGGCCAGACACGGCGCAAAGCGCAGCAGCGTTTACAGCCGCGATTTCGATCCCCTCGGGCAACATTGGCGCGAGTTCCTTCGGCGGCAGATGAACGGCCGCCATGGCGCCCGGTAAGCAGGCCTGCATGAGGCGCCCTCGCGTCGCGACGAGTGCCAACGCATCCTCCAGGCTCATGACGGCGGCCAGGTGCGCAGCGACGTACTCGCCGATGCTGTGGCCGAGCATGGCCTTGGGAATAACTCCCCATTGCCGCCAAAGGCACGCTAGGGCGTATTCAGTCACGAACAATGCGGGCTGCGTGAATCTTGTCTCGTGGATCTCGCTGCCGCGGTCTCCAAATAAGATTTCCCGAATGTCGCACCCCATACGGTACGACAGATGCGTGGCGCAACAGTCGACGGCGTCGCGATAGGCGGATTCTTGTCGATAGAGCGCTTCGCCCATGCCGGGATACTGACTGCCCTGTCCACTGAACAAGAACGCGACGGGACGCGCTCCGCCCTCGTGCGCAGCCGAAAAGACACGCGGATCCTTCGAGGCGCGAAGGCGCGCAACTGCTTCCGCGGCGGTGGTGGCAGTGACAATCCGGCGATGCGCGAATCCCTGGCGGCCTACCTGCAATGTCCAGGCGACGTCTGCAAGACTTCGTTCCGGATTTTGGTCCAAGTTATCGGCGAGCCGGATCGCAGTCCGTTCGAGCGCCGTCGCGGTCTTGGCCGAAATCACCAGCAATTGCGGTGATCGCACTGGCGTCGGCGTCGGCATCGCGGGCGCTTCCTCGAGGACTACATGGGCATTGGTCCCTCCGATCCCGAAAGAGCTTACGCCAGCGCGACGCGGAGCGCCGACCGATTCCCATGGAACGCTCTCCGCACTTGCTACGAAAGGTGTGCGCGCGAGATCGAGCTTCGGGTTGGGACTAGTGAAATTGACGAGCGGCGGCATTACGCGATTCTTTAATGCCAGCACGGTCTTGATGAGACTAGCCACTCCGGCGGCGACGTCGAGATGGCCTAGGTTGGCCTTGAGCGATCCTAGCCGGCAGAAGCTGATATCCTTTGTCGATGACTGGAATGCGGCCGTTAGCGCCGCGATCTCGATAGGATCGCCGAGCGGCGTGCCAGTTCCGTGTGCTTCGACGTAGGAGATTTCGCGAGGACGGATTCCGGCGAGCGCCTGCGCCGTCGCAATCACCTCTATCTGGCCATCTACGCTGGGAGCTGTATATCCAGCCTTGGCGGCTCCATCATTGTTGATGGCTCCGCCTCGTATAACGGCGTGGATCGTATCACGATCCCGGATCGCATCAGCAAGTCGCTTTAGAACGACGACGCCTGCCCCTGCGCTTCCGCGCGTTCCCTGCGCCGTTGCATCAAACGGCCGGCAATGGCCATCTGGCGAAAAGATCATGCCCTCTTCATAGAGGTAGCCAGAACGTTCCGGCACGCTCACGGATACGCCGCCCGCGAGCGCAAGATCGCATTCGCCGTGGCTCAGCGCCTGGCAGGCTGTCACAACTGCCACCAGGGACGTGGAGCATGCCGTCTGTATCGTGATGCTCGGGCCCCTAAGGTTGAGCTTGTAGGATACACGGGTACAGAGGAAATCCTTGTCGTTTCCGAGCATTAGCTGGTAGCCGCCCACACTCGCGACGAGGGCGGGATCGTGCAGGATTTGCAGAAGGTACGTATTCATACTGGCGCCCGCATAGACCCCTACAGCCTGGTCAGCCGTGCCGGCCGTATATCCCGCACTTTCGAGCGCCTCCCACGCACATTCGAGGAAGATCCGGTGCTGCGGATCCATAATCTGCGCATCGCGCGGTGACATTCCGAAAAAGTTGGCGTCGAAATTCGCGGCACCGTCGAGCGCCGTGCTGCGACGCACGAAATTCGGTTTCGATCGGATGTCTAGAGTTACGCCTGCCCTATCGAGGTCCGCATCGGTCGGAACATCCAGGCATTCGACGCCATTCACAATGTTGCGCCAAAATCCGTCGAGATCGGCAGCTCCGGGAAAGCGGCCCGCGAGCCCAATAATCGCGACCGCGTGACGGGGCATCTGATCAGCCATTAAGTCGTGTCCTCACCCTTGCCTCGGCGCGGCGCAACGCAACTTCGCCGCCCGCCGACATCGACACGCGAGCGGCCTGCGCCGCAACCGTCGTCTGTTGGAACAGTTCCGTCACCGTCACGTCAGATTTAAACTCCTGCTGAATGGCGGCATGCAGTTTGACCACCAACATCGAATGTCCGCCGACATCGAAAAAGTTGTCGTGCAGCGAAATGCGATCGGTCCGCAGGATTTTAGCCCAGAGATCCGCTACCCTTCTCTGCGTCGGAGTCATGACAATCTCGGCCCGGGCTTGCGCAGCCGCTACATTGCCCTGCTGCGGCGCCGGGAGAGCGGAACGATTGACCTTGCCATTCGGCGTTAACAGCATTGTGGTCAGTGTGACGAATTCGGCCGGGACCATGTAACCAGGCAGAGCCGCCTTCAAAACTGCGCGCGCTGCCTCCGGTTCGAAGGATTCCCCGACGCGGACGACCACGTATGCGACAAGACGCTGATCGCCGGGTTCGTCCTCGCGAACGATAACCGCGGCCTCCGTGACGGCCTCGCATGTGGCGAGGATCGCTTCGATTTCGCCGAGTTCGATCCGATAGCCGCGCAGCTTGATCTGGCTGTCACGGCGTCCATGGAATTCAAGTTGACCGTCGTTGCGGAATCGAACGATGTCGCCGGTCCGGAACACGCGTTCAGTGCGCCCGTCCGGCAAGGAAATGTTCAGGAATTTCTCTGTGGTGAGCTCCGGGCGGTTCCAATATCCACGCGCAACGCCCTCGCCGCCGATCGCTAACTCGCCGAAGCCACCCAGCGCCGCCAACGCGCCCGCCGGCTCGAGCACGTAGACGTGGGTGTTCGCGATCGGCTTCCCGATCGGAGGCACGCCGGTCGCGTCTCCGACCCGACTCGTGGTGGACCAGATCGTCGTTTCCGTCGGCCCATACATGTTCCAAAGTTGCTCAACTTTAGGAAGCAGGACCGCCGCGAGGTCGATCGGCATGGCTTCGCCGCCGCAGAGCGCCCTGATGTCGGATTTGCCGCTCCATCCCGCATCGAGCAAAAGACGCCAAGTAGAGGGTGTCGCCTGCATGACGGTCACCTGATGCCGATCGATGAGATCAACAAGTCGGCTGCCCACAAGAACGTCGGCTTTGGACGCGAGCACGACCTTTGCGCCGACACTCAGTGGTAACCAGATCTCGAGCCCGGCAATATCGAATGAAAGCGTCGTGACGGCGAGAAGGATATCCGCCCTCTCCAGCCCCGGCTCGCGCCGCATGGCCTCTAGAAAGCTAACGACGTTGAGGTGTTCCACCTGAACTCCTTTGGGCCGCCCGGTGGAGCCGGATGTGTAAATAACGTAGGCTACATCTTTAGGTGTAACTGGGATTGCCGGCGTCGACGTTTCGAGGGGTTCGAGTTCCGATACCGCGGCGTCTAGAAGCACCTGAGGAACATCGACCGCGTTGAACGGCTCGGCAAGCCACGACATAGTCACCAGGCAAGCGACCTGGGCGTCCTCGACAATATATCGCAGGCGGTCCGCCGGATGAGCAGGATCCAGCGGGACATAGGCGGCACCGGCTTTCAACACGGCCGCGATGGCAACAGGCATCTCGATGGTGCGGTCGAGACATACGGCCACTCGGTCACCGGGACGCACGCCGCGGAGCGCAAATAGACGGGCGAGTTGGTTCGCGCGCTGATCGATGTCGCGATAGCTAAAGATTTGCTCCCCAATGATAAATGCCTCGGCATCCGGTTTTTGGGCAGCAGCGCGCTCGAACAACTGGTGCAGGCAGACGTCGCGGTCATGCTCGACGCGCGTGTTGTTCCAGACATTCAGGAGTATGCGATCCTGCGCCGCGGATCTCATCGGCAGTTCCCGGACCGATCTTCCTTCGTCGGCCAAGATGCTGTTCAGAACTTCGACAAGTTGTTCGTGAATCCGCTCGATCGTGGTGTGGTCGAATAGGTCCGATGCGTATTCATATGCGCCAAACAGGCGGCCCTCATGGACAGCCATGTCCAGCTGAAGATCGAGCCGGGCGACTTGCGTTTCTGGGCTGATGAAGGAGCATTCGAGGCCTTCGAACCGCGGCGGCTGCACGGGGAAATTATGGAGCCCGAACATCACTTGGTAGATCGGTGCATGGTCAAGCGTGCGAGCGGGATTTATCGCCTCGACCACCATATCGAACGGTAGATCGCGGTTATCGATCGCCTCTATCGCCGTGCGGCGGACTTGCGCCAGATAGCTCGCAAAACTCTGATTCCCCTCGATGCTCAGCCGAAGCGAAAGGCTATTGACGAACGGTCCGACGATCTGCTCAAGCTCCGGACTACCTCGGTTCGCCACAGGAGTTCCGATCACGATATCGTCCTGCGAGGTTAGGCGGTGAAGAACCACTGCGAAAGCGGCAAGGACAGTCATGAAGAGCGTGGCATCATGACGCTTGCTGAATTGCTGTAAACGCTCCACCACATCAGCCTCAATGATACAATCGAGACGACTGCCTCGGAACGAGCGCTGCGTGGGCCGAGGTCGATCCGTCGGGAGGCCGAGCAATGGAGGAACACCCGCCAGCTTCTCTCTCCAATATCCGAGCTGCCGCTCGAACAGTCCTTCTCGAACCTGTGCAGCTTCCCAAGCGGCATAGTCGACATATTGATAGGGCAGTGCCGGCAGATCAGGCGTAGCGCCCTTCATAAGAGCCGAATAGGCTGCCCCGAGTTCTCGCAGCATAATCGAAGACGACCATCCGTCCGCGACAATATGGTGCATGCTCCAGGTCATGAGAAGGACGGTTGGGGAAAGCCGAACAAGCAGCACCTTGGCGAGCGGCCCCGTAACGAGGTTGAACGGATCATGTACGAACTGCTTCGATAGCCCGTCGCCCTGTTGCTCGCGGCTTGTGTCAGGCAGCATCGTCAGGTCCGCCACCGTCACGAGGTCTTCGGGCACAGCCACAATATCGGGATATGGCTCCCCATCGCGCTCACCGATGCACATCCGCAACGCTTCGTGGCGATTAAGGATGGCGATGACTGCCGACATCATGGCGTCGAAATCAATCGGCCCCTCAAATCGCAAAGGAAACATGACATTCGGAACGCTCTTACCCTGGCCGATCTTGTCCAGAAACCAGAAGCGCTTTTGCACGGCTGTCAGGGGAAGCGGCGGCGTCCGCGGGACACGATGAAGCGCGAGTTCATCCGGAAGGCGTGGGCCTTCCAGGCCCAAGCGCGTGATGATGCCTTCGCGAAGTGATGCGATTCCAGCCTTGTGGGCAGCGGTCAATGCCCCCTTTGGGGCGTTGACCTTGAGCCGCCCGTCCTCGACCGACAACCTGACACCTAAGGCGCCCAGTTCCACCAAAATATCTCCGACGGCGTCTTCCGGGATTTTTGCTTGCGGAACAAACATTGGTAAATCCCAAATCCGCGACTGCGGCGCGACTGCGATCTTTTCGAGCAAGCGTTGCAGATCCGCCGCCATGCGCTCTATCGTGGCTGGCTTAAATAGTTCGGTGCTATAGACAAACATCAGATCGAGTTGCTGCACGCTTACCCTGGCGAAGAGGGTGACTAAATCCACCGGCATGTGCAGGTCGAGGCCGTCGAGCGGACGGATCGAGAGATTCGGTAAGGAAACTTCTTCACTATCCCACAAATTCAGCATGTTAAGAAAGACTTGAGCGAACGGATTGCTGTTCATACTTCGCTTCGGCTGCATAACTTCGACCAACCGTTGGAAGGGATACGCTCCATGCTCGTGAGCCGCAAAGACAATCTCTCTCGCCCGAGAAACCAACTCGCTGAACGTTGGATTTCCCGTCAGGTTCATTCGCAAGGCCAGCGAATTGACGAAGAAGCCCAAGAGATTTTCAACCTCGGGACGAGGCCGGCTCGTGATCACTGAACCAATTACGAAATCCTCTCGCCCCGAATACCGCATCAAGAGCGTTGCGAATCCGGCCAGGAGCACGGTGTAAAAAGTTGCCCCCTCGCGACGGCCGATCTCTCGCAATCCCTCAACGACATCTGCCTGAATCACTGTCTGATAGGTCGCCGAATCAAAAGTGCGATTTGATATTAGTGGAAAATCCGTTTGCAGATTAAGGGCTGGCGGTTGCTCGCCGAGCGTCTTGCGCCAATAGTCGCGATGATTTGTGAGCCTACTCCCGGTCAACCAGCGGCGTTCCCAATATGCGAAATCGGCATATTGAACGGGAATCTGAGGCAATTCCGGAGTGCGCCCTTCGTTGAAGGCGGCGTATAACGCCGCGATTTCGTGCATGAAGAGTCGCAATGACCACCCATCTATTGCGATGTGGTGCATCACGAGGGCAAGGATGTAGTCATCTTCTCCAAGCCGCAGCAACGAAGGCCGCAAGACGGGTCCGACAGCGATATCGAACCGCGTTTTGACATCGGCTACGATCAAACGCCGCGCCTCCTGATCTCGTTGCGCCGCAGGGGTCTCTCGAAGATCGGCAACGCGCAGATCACACGGCGCCGGTGGTTTTATCCTCTGCACGGGTCGCCCACCGACCATCGGATAGGTGGTTCGCAGCGCCTCGTGACGTTTAATCACTTCGTCGATGCAGCGACGTAGCAACTCGACATCGAGCGAACCCTTAATGCCGAAGCGCTCGACAATGTTATAAAACATGGCTTCGGGAATGATCTGCTCCAACAACCAAACCATTTCTTGACCGAAGGATAGCTCTAATTCCTCATCGCGAGGCGCCGGCTTCAGCGGTAATACCGCCTCATCTGTGGTCGGTGCGACCAAAGGCTTTTGAGTCTTCAGCTCCCGTTGCTTCTCCATCCGTTCCTGAAGGAGCCGGCGAAGCAATTCTCTTTTCTGGTCCTCCGTCGAACCCGTCACGGCGCGCTTTCCTTGGTCATCTGGCTTAGCAGTGAGTCGATCTCCTCGGCGGACAGCTCATCCACTCGACTCAACAGATCCATCGAGGTATCGAGATCACCCGCGGCAGGGACACGCGCCGCTATCCTTGAGTCGAGCAGTTCGACCATAGCCTCTAAGGTAGGGTAGTTGAACGCGAAAGCAGCAGGCAAGGTTTCTTCTGTCGCACGTTCCAGTCGCCGTTGAAGTTGGATGGCCATCAACGAATCAAGCCCGACCTTGAACAGGCTGAGCGCAGCATCTATCGACTGCGGCGACTTCAGTCCCACCACTTCGGCAACAACGCGGCGAACCACTCGATCCAGCGTAGCCCGTCGCACATCCTTCTCCCATAAAGCGATATCTGGCGGGAGGCTTTCACGAAGCACGACCGCAGGCTTCTCCGCCGGACCGGACGTTTCAATCCGCCCCCTGGAGGCCATGACCCTGGCGAAATAAGGCGGCGGTGATACGTCCTGGTCCCGGCGTTTCAGGAACTGCATCCAGTCCGCCGCAAGGACCCCCACTTGCGCGACGTCCATTCTCATAATTGTCTCCATCACGCCGAGCCCTTCCTTCGGCGTGAACGGAGTCAGTCCGCTCGCAAGCATCCGCTCTTCCATCGATGCCGCCATTCCGATCTTTGCCCAAGGGCCCCAATTGATGCTGAGGGCCGGCAGTTCGAGGCGGCGGCGCTCGTGGGCCATGACATCGAGGATCATATTGGCCGCGGCATAGTTGGCCTGCCCGGGAGCGCCCAGCAGGACTGCCGCCGAAGAGAACATGACGAACCAGTCGAGCGGATCGGCACGGGTCAGGCGGTCGAGATTCTGTGCACCGGCAACCTTAGGTCGTATAACCCGTTCGAAACGAGACCAGTCTTGGGACGCTAACGCAGCATCATCGAGAATTCCCGCTGCATGAATGACACCTCGCAACGGCGGCCCGGCGATGCGCCGTTCGGAAAGAAACGCGCCGAGCGCATCGGCATCGCCGACATCAATTGACGCAACGCTCGCCTCTACGCCCGACGCGGCCAGCCGTTGAAGGACGGCGGATGCGCCTGGCGTAGCGGCACCACGGCGTCCAATCAGCGAGATATGTTTCGCGCCGTGCTCGACCAGCCATTCCGCCACCTCAAGGCCGAGGCCGGACAAACCGCCCGTCACGACATATTGCCCATCAGGCCGCACCAGCGGGGACGTGAGCTCTTGTGGCCTGAGCACGTTGGAGCTCGCGCCATGACCCCGCCGCCGCAATCGCGCGACCAGACGCTCGCCGCCGCGCAGCACAACCTTATCTTCGCGACCGTCCTGATCGAGCTCGAAAACCAGCTTCGCGATCTCGTCGGCAACCGATGCCGGATCGAGGTCGACGCACACAGCGCACAGTTCGGGATGCTCGAGCGCCGCAGACCACGTCAATCCCCAGGCAGCCGCTGCGAACGGAGACAGCGGGTTGCGAACCTCTCCGGCCGCTTGAGCGCCGCGCGTGACGGTCCAAAGCCGCACAAGGCGACCGCCGGTTTCGGCGACCATTACCTTGACAAGAGAGAGCGAGCCATTGACGTGAGTTTGCAAGGACGCGCCCGACGTCTCCGGAGAGCAGTCGAGCCAACGCAGATCGATGACGCCGGGAACCTCGCCGCCCTCGCCGCGCCACTTCCGCCAAAGAGTTTGAGCTGCAGTCGCATCCATATTGCCGCCCGCGGTTGGTTGAAGAACGCATCTGTCGCCGCGCGCCTCGAGCGCAGCGATCAGTGCGGCTCCGATGCCGCCGCCGTCGCCCAGCACAACCCATCCGCGACGCTTGTCCGGCCAAGCCGCGACTGTGATGGCCTGATAGGACACATCTTTAGCGGTTTCCGCGACCAACTCGCTGGGAGTGCCCCGACCAGCCGAGGCGCTCGCCGCCGGCTCCCAAGCGACCTTATAAAAGAGCGCGCCAGCATCCGCCATCCCATCGACCATCGCCGAGATTTCGCCCGTGTCCGGCCGAAGACGCGGCGTTGGGGCCGCCCAATAGCGTTGCCGATCGAAAGCATAAGTAGGAAGTGTTACTCGGCGGCGGGCATATGAACGGTCGAAGCCGGCAAAGTCGACCGGCACGCCATGGACGTGGAGATCCGCCAGACTCGTGAGCAGTTCATTCCAGTCTTCCTTGCCACGCCGCAAGGACGTCAGGAACAGATTGCCTGCCTCCGGCAAGGATTCCCCCGCGAAGGCCAGCAATGTCGGGTGCGGGCCGACCTCGAGGAAAATCTGGAAGCCATCCTCATGCAACGCCTTGATGCCATTGGCGAAGCGGACCGGCTCGCGCATGTGTCGCCGCCAATAGAGAGCATCGGGAGCCGTGCCGCTCGGTAGCGGACGACCCGTGAGATTCCAGGCGATCGGTATGGAAGGCGGCGACATCGCCACACCACGGGCAAGCGCTTCCATGCGGTCGAGCGCCGGATCCATCAACGGCGAATGCGCCGCGAGTGAGACGAACAGCCGCTGCGCGTTAACATTGCGTTGCGCGAAGTAGGCAAGCACAGCTTCGACGGCCGATGCCTCTCCGGAAATTACGACGCTCCCTGGAGAGTTGATAGCCGCAATGGCGACGCGATCACGCACGAGAGCGATCGCCGCCTCGATTTCGTCGATCGGGGCAAACAGTGCAGCCATCATCCCACCGGGCGGCAAGCTCTGCATAAGCCGTCCCCGCTCGGCGATCAGTCGCAAGCCGTCCTCGACCGAAAAAACGCCCGCGGCACAAGCTGCCGCATATTCGCCAACGGAATGTCCGATCACCGCGGCCGGAACCACGCCCCACGATCGCCAGAGCGTCGTCAGAGCATATTCGATCGCAAACATGGCTGGCTGGGTCCAGCCAATGTCGTGGATCGGAGGATCACCCTCAGTCGTTTCCCAAAACACCGTTTTGAGCGTGCGGCCCTTCGCGTCCGGCCCGAGCAGCTTGTCGCAATGGTCAATCGCGTCACGAAAAACCGGCGATGTCTGGTAGAGCGAGCGGGCCATGCCAGGATATTGCGCGCCGGCGCCGGTATAGAGGAAAACGACCTCAGTGCTCCGGCCCGATGCAAGCTTGCCGCGACGAATCCTCGGATCGACTGCGCCGGAATTGGCTGCCAACAAGGCTTCCCGCGCCTCTGCGCCATCGGCCGCAACAATCGCCGTACGGTGTGTGAGATGCGCTCGACCGGTCGCGGCGACATGGGCAAAATCGGCCAGCTCTGGCCCTTTTTCCGGAGCCAGTGCGTCGGCGTAGAGACGGGTAAGTTCATGAAGCGAAGCCTCGCTGCGCGCCGACACGGTCAAGCAATGCAGCGGCCGGTCATTACCTTCCACCGGCGCGGCATCGGCCGGCGCTTCTTCCAGAATGAGATGGGCGTTGGTCCCGCTGAAGCCGAACGAACTGACGCCGGCGCGCCGCGGACGTGTGCCCCGAAGCCAGGGCTTCGCGTTGCTGGCGACGGCGACAGGCAAATTTTCCCATTCGATGAAGGGATTTGGATCCTTGAAGTTCAGATGCTTGGGAATAGCCTCGTGCTGCAGGGCCAGCACGACCTTGAGGAATCCCGCTACGCCAGCTGCCGCCTCGAGATGACCGATGTTGGTCTTGACCGAGCCGATCATCAGCGGCTTGTCCGGATCGCGCCCCTCGCCAAGAACCCGAGCGAGCGACCGCACTTCAATCGGATCGCCGAGCGAGGTGCCGGTTCCGTGGGCCTCGACATAATCTATGTCTGATCCCTCGAGACCTGCCGCCGTGAGCGCGTCGCGGATCACCGATTCCTGGGCGGGGCCGTTTGGGACCGTGAGTCCACTGCTCTTGCCGTCCTGATTGATGGCGCTGCCCCGAATCAGCGCCAGTACCCGATCGCCATCCCGTTTGGCATCGGAGAGGCGCTTCAGGACGACGATCCCGCATCCCTCGCCACGCGCAAAGCCGTTGGCGGCCGCATCGAAGGTCTTGCAGCGCCCGTCTCCGGCCAGCATGTGGCCCTTCGAAAGGGCGATCGTTGTTTCAGGTGCGCAGATGAGGTTGACGCCGCCTGCCAACGCCAGCGAACTCTCGCCCAATCGGAGGCTCTGGCAAGCCGAGTGGATCGCCACAAGGGAAGCGGAACACGACGTGTCGATCGTCATGCAAGGCCCCTGAAGGCCCAGAACATAGGATAGTCGACCGGACGCCACACTCGGCGCATTTCCCGACGCCAGATATACATCGATCGACGATGCGCCTCGGCCGAGAAGCAGCTGGAGATAATCGCCACTGCAAATGCCGACGTAAACGCCCGTCCTGCTCCCAACCAGGCTCGTCGGTGCAAGACCCGCATTTTCCAGTGCTTCCCAGCTGACCTCGAGGAGAAGCCGCTGCTGCGGATCCATCGCAGCTGCTTCGCGGGGAGCGATGCCAAAGAAAGCCGGATCGAACTTATCGATCTCGTCCAAAAACCCGCCCGAACGTGTCGACATCATACCGGGAGCATCCGGGTCGGAGTCAAAATACTCATCGATCGGCCAACGCGCGGCCGGAACCTCCCGAATACCCTCGCGCCCGTTCTCTAGCATGTCCCAGAACGCATCCGGACTGCCGGCGCCGGGAAGACGGCAGCCAACTCCGATCACCGCGATCGGCTCCTCGTTCACGCGCCGCGCGTCGTCCAATTGCTCCTTCAGTTTGACCGCGAGCAACGCCAGCCTTTGAGGTGACAAACTCCGGATCTGATTGAGAAAGTCGTTCATTCCACCCTCACTGCCGCACGCCCTCGAGCAAGAGTTCGACTTCGGCATCGGAAAGTTCGGCAATTTCCGCCAACACCTCCGTGCCTTCGGCACGCGCCGCCGGTTTGTCGGTTGCACCTTGCTTCGCGACCGATGCTTCGCCCTCTTGCATTTCACTCCATAGGAATTCGCTCAGTGTCTCTATTGACGCATGGTCGAACAGCAGCGTGGCGGACAGTGTCATTCCAAGTGATTTTGCAAGAACATTACGCAGTTCGACGGCCAGCAGGGAATCCAATCCCGTTTCGGAAAGCGGCACGTCATCAGCCGGACCATCGGTTTCACTCAACCCGAGCACAATGCAAGCCGTCTCCCTGACGAAGTTTCGCACCAATACCGGACGTCGGCTCGAGGCAGCCGCCGCGAGCATATTACGAATCGCAATCGCCGGCTTTGCCTCAGCATCGGACGCTTCGTTCTTCGCCTTGGAAGCCATGACCTTGGCGAAATAAAGCGATGGCGACGCGTTCTGGCCCCGACGCTTCAGGAATTGCGCCCAATTCGCGCCGACGACCCCGGTTTGCACGGCATCCGTGCCCATCAATGTTTCCATCGCACCGAGTGCTTCCTCGGACGTGAATGGCGTCAACCCACTGGCGGCCAGCCGCTCTTTCATAAAGGCATTGGCTGCCATTCCGACCTGACCCCAGGCACTCCAGTTGACGCTGAGGGCGGGCCGCCCAAGGCGGCGGCGTTCGTGGGCCATGACATCGAGGATCATATTGGCTGCCACATAGTTCGCCTGTCCGGCCGAACCCAGCAAGGCGGACACCGACGAGAACATGACGAACCAATCGAGCGGATCGGCGCGCGTCAGCCGGTCGAGGTTCTCCGCGCCGCAAACCTTCGGTAGCAGGACGCGCTCGAAACGGGGCCAGTCTTGTGACGCCAAAGCAGCGTCATCGATAACTCCCGCCGCGTGGATAACGCCTCGTAACGGCGGACCTGCCCTGCGCCGTTCAGCAAGAAAAGCGTCGAGCGCATCGAGATCGCCGACATCAACCGATGCCACGTCGGCCTGCACACCTGCAGCAGCCAGTTTGTGCAGGACAGCTTCGGCACCGGGTGTATCGGCACCGCGTCGTCCGATCAGCGAGATATGCTTGGCGCCGCGCGCAACCAGCCATTGCGCGACCTCAAGGCCGAGGCCGGACAAGCCGCCGGTGACAAGATATTGTCCGTCAGGCCGGACCAGCGGCCCGGACGTAGTTCGCTGATGCCCGACGACGATCTTGCCGATCTGCCGCGCCTGCATCATGTGGCGAAAGGCGGCCGGAGCGTCATCGAGCGTGAAGACCGTGACAGGAAGCGCCGGAAGAACTCCGCTGCCGATGTCGGTCATGAGGCGGGAGAAAAGCCTAGCGATGCTTTCCGGATCTTGCTCGGCGATCGTTCCAAGATCGAGGAGATGGTAGTCTATATCGCGACCCAGAGCCGCTACCTGCTCTGACGACCAGACACCGCGTTTGCCGATCTCGACGAAGTGCCCACCCCTTGCTGTAGCCCGGAAGCTCGCGTCGATGAAGGAGCCACTCAAGGAGTTGAGCACGACGTCGACGCCGCTTCCATCGGTGAGCCGCAAAATCTCCCTATCGAAAGTATCGTCGCGCGAGTCAAGGACATGATGGACGCCCAGCGCGCGAAGGCGGGCCCGCTTGACGTCACTTCCCGCGGTGGCAAAGATCTCCGCACCGGCCCGCAGCGCCAGATGGACCGATGCAAAACCGACGCCACCAGCCGCCGCATGGATCAGCACGCGATCCGAACGCTTCAGCCGGGCGACGTCTTCAAGCGCATAGCCTGCGGTAAGATAGGCAATCGGAAGCGCAGCGGCTTCCTCGTCGGTAAAGCCAGGCGGCGACAGTTGAACAAGCTCTCGGCGGGCAATCACATGGCTGGCGAAGCAGCCTCCGGCCCACGCCACGACCCTGTCGCCTTCACGAAGGTCCCGCACGCCCTGTCCGACGCGAACCACCTCACCAGCGCATTCGCCACCGAGCGGTCCTGCGTCCCCGGGATAAAGGCCCAGTACGTTGAGCACGTCGCGGAAATTAAGTCCGGTCGCATGGATTCGTATTTCGACCTCGCCGTATCCGGGTGCACGCCGCTCGGCCGGCATGACAACGAGCCCGTCCAGCGTTCCCTTCCCCTTGGATTCCAGACGGTAAGGAGCTTGCAGAACCTGCGATTTTTTGACGGCATCACGCTTCCGTCTCTGCAGGCGTGCCCCGAGGCGCTGACCGCCTCGGAACGCAATCTTGTCGTCGGTGCCGTCCTGGTCGAGTTCAAGAACCAGCTTCGCGATTTCGTCGGCATCCGACGCTGAATCGAGGTCGACGCAGACGACACGCAGGTCGGGATGCTCGAGCGCTGCCGACCACGTCAACCCCCAAACGGCCGACGCAAACGGGGACAGCGGACTATTAACCTCTCCGGCTGCCTGAGCACCGCGCGTGACGATCCACAGGCGCTCGGGCCGGCCATCGGTCTCGGCCACCATTGCCTTGACGAGGGAGAGCGAACCGCTGACTGGCGCTTGCAACGACAGCGTGCTTGAACCTTCGGGGATGCAGTCAAGCCAGCGCAGATCAATCACGCCAGAAATCTCACCGTATTCGTGGCGCCACTTCCGCCAAAGAGTATCAGCCGTGGCCGCATCCACATCGCCGTCGCCTTCCAAGGCCGATTGAACGACGCATTTGTCGCCGCGCGCCTCGAGCGCATCAACGAGGGCGGCTGCGATGCCGCCGTGGTCCGCCAGCACCACCCAGGACGCGGCCGACCGGGCGGCTCCGCGAGCGGGAGACGATGAGGGAACGGCCTCCCAGAGGCGCTCGTAGAACCATTCATCGGCTCGTCCGCGCGCCTGCTGCAAGAGCGCATCGCCGGCAACCCGCTGAAAGTCGACCCCTTCAAAAGCCGCTACGAGTTCGTCATCGGAGCTATAAATATTTACGTTTACCCGCAAGACCGGCGCATCGAGGCGCGATCCAGATTCCAGGCGGGCATGAGTACTTCCGCTACCCGTGCTCGACGAAAAGACGCGAAAGCGTTGAATGCCAACGGGCAAATAATTTACGCGATCGGCGTCCGGCAACACCGCCGCTACCGCCTGAAGCGCTCCGTCCAAAACAATCGGGTGGATGCCGAAGCGGCGATCGCGCGCTGTCTCGTCTTCGAGCGCCACGCGACCCCAAGCCTCACCCTCGCCTCTCTTGAGTTCACGTACGACGCGAAACTCGGGACCGAACTCGACGCCTTTCAGCCGAAGCTGTTCATACATCAGCTCCACCGGCACGTCATTCGGGCAGCGGGCCACGATCGCGGCGAACGGCTCGACCTGTACCGGCGCGGGCGCAGATGCCGCAGGCCGCAAGCGGCCTTCGTAGTGCAGCGTCCATTCGTCGCTGTGCTCAGTTTTGCTTTGGATTTGGAAACGCGACGTTCCGTTCTCCACCGGATCGACGATCGTCTGCACGACACGCAGGTCGTCCGCGAATATCATCGCCTCGCGAAACACGATATCCTCGATCGCGTGCTGTCCAGGGCCGAACACTTCGGCAGCCGCAGCGACAGCCATTTCGATCCCGGCGACGCCGGGCAAAAGGACTACCCCGCCGATACGATGGTCGTCAATAAACGCCGGCGCCGCGCCTGAAAGCTGCGATTCAAACTGGGTCTGGACTAACGGCGATGCCAGACGCCGGCCCAAAAGTGGATGATCTCCCGTACCGGCGGCCGGGACCGTTGTCGGCCGCGGCTTCGCCTGGAACCAGTACCGCTGACGCTGGAACGGATATGTCGGCAGGTCGACGATCTCGCGTCTTTCGCCATTGGCGACGCCGCGCCAATTGATTTCGGCGCCCTCGAGAAACAGCGCCGACACGGCTTCCAGCAATTGTTCCCAATCGTCGCGCCCCTTCCGCAACGAGGCGACCAGCGCGGCGCCTGCCAATGGGCCGTCCCTGAACAGGGAGAGCAAAGCCGGATGGGGGCCGATTTCCACGACGCAATCCGGTTTATGCGCGGCAATCGCGGTCACGCTATCGCCGAAGCGGACAGCCTCGCGCAGATGCCGCTGCCAGTAACGCGGCTGCGTGATCTCACCCGCTTCAGCCATTCGGCCGGTCAGATTGGAAACCAATGGGAGACGCGGCGCCGACAAGGTCATCGACCGCATCTCGCGTTCGAACGGGTCGAGAACGGGATCCATCAGCGGAGAATGGAACGCGTGCGAAACGACGAGTTTCTGACAGCGGATGCCTTTGCTGGCAAAGGACGCGCACACCTGATCCACCGCTTCGACCGCGCCGGAGATGACGGTCTGCATCGGTCCGTTGACGGCGGCTTTGGCAAGAACACCCGCGTACTGGGTGATCGCAGCATCGACATCCTGTTCGGACGCGGCGATGGATGCCATGGCTCCGCCGGCCGGGAGCCCGGCCATCAGCGCTCCACGTTTTGCGCTCAGGCGAATTCCGTCTTCTAGACTAAGAACGCCCGCGAGCGTCGCGGCGACAATTTCGCCGACGGAATGGCCTGCGACGATGTTCGGAGTGATGCCCAGCGATCGCCACGTCTCGGCCAGCGCATATTCCACCGCGAACAATGCGGGCTGGGTATAGCCGGTATTATCAAGCTCGCCTCGCGCGTCGCCAAATACGACATCGTGAAGCGGCCGAGAGAGATGCGGCGCCAACAACGTCGCACAACGGTCGAACGCATCGCGGAATGCCGGACAGATTTCGTGCAGACGGCGCGCCATGCCGGAATATTGCGAGCCCTGGCCGGTAAAGACGAACGCCACACGAGGAGGATCGCGTCTTGTCAGACTTGCACGCTTTACCCCAGGGACCTTGTCGCCCCTGGAAAGGGCGCTCAGCTTGTCTGAGAGTTCGGCCGTCGTACGGGCGATGACAGTGGCCCGCTCCGAAAAATGCGAGCGGCCGAAATTCATCGTATGTGAGATATTCGCAAGATCCCCGTCCGCATATCCGGCGACCGCCGCGGCAAACTGACCGGCATGAACCGCCAAGGCTGCGGAATCGCGCGCGGAGAGTACGAACAGATGCGCCTTGGGCTCGACGACGGCGGGCAACGGTATATCGGCGGGCGCCTCCTCGACAATCACGTGCGCGTTGGTACCGCTGAACCCGAACGAACTCACGCCGCCGATCCGGCGTCCTTCAATGGGAGCCCAAGGGATGACGGAGTCCGCCACCTTCATCGGCATTATGGTCCAATCGATGTGAGGATTCGGCGTCGTCATATGCAGATGCGGTGGAATCTCTTTGTGCCGTAGCGCCAAGACCAGCTTGATCAAGCCGGCGACACCGGCCGCCGCCTCAAGGTGACCAACATTCGTCTTCACCGACCCGATGACCAGCGGCGTGGCGGGATCACGATCCGCCTGGAATACGCCACCGAGAGCCTGAACCTCCAGCGGATCTCCCAGCTCGGTACCCGTGCCGTGCGCTTCGATGTATCCGATATTGCTGGGTTTCAGACCGGCCCGCGCCAGCGCGGCACGGATGACATCTTCCTGCGCGGGACCGTTCGGCGCGGTCAAGGCGCTACTCGGCCCATCCTGATTAACCGCTGTTCCGCGGATCACGGCCAGGATACGATCACCGTCTGCCTTCGCATCGGTCAGCCTTTTCAGAACGACGACGCCGCAGCCCTCTGCACGCGAAAAGCCGTCCGCAGCCGCCGAAAACGTCTTGCAACGACCGTCAGGCGCCAGCATCCGCGCGTGCGAGAGCGCGATGCACACCTCCGGTGCGAGAATGAGGTTCACCCCGCCGGCAATCGCCATCCGGCAATCGCCGTTTCGCAAGGCCTGGCACGCAAGGTGAGTGGCAACCAGGGAGGAAGAGCAGGCGGTATCTATCGTTACACTGGGCCCCTGCAGCCCGAGCAGATAGGACAAACGTCCCGACGCGATACTATGCGCTATGCCGGACCCGAAATGCGCATTCAGCAGCGCCGGATCTTCGCTGCGGATCTGGAGATAGGAATAGTCGGTGGTGCAGAGGCCAAAATAGACCCCGGTTTTGGATGTTTCCAGGCGAGAAGGCGCTTGCCCTGCATTTTCCAGGGCCTCCCATGACACTTCGAGCAGCAGACGTTGCTGCGGATCCATGCCTTGCGCCTCGCGCGGCGCAATGCCGAAAAAGCCGCAGTCGAACTGGTCGACGTCGCGAACAAAGCCGCCATAGCGGGTCGCAATGCGGCCAACCGCCTCCGTATCGGGATCGAACAATGCATCGATATCAAACCGATCCGCAGGCACCGGGCCGATTGCATCGACTCCATCACGCATCAGACGCCAGAACTCATCCGGATTTTTAGCCCCAGGGACACGACAGCCCACGCCAATCACGGCAATCGGCTCCCTCGCCGCATTCTCGAGAGCAGCGATGCGCTGTTGCGCATTGTCCAACGCGATGAAGGCCCGCTTGAGCGGTGACAGGCCCTGCTCAGCTGCGGCCGTTTCGGACGACAACCTTTCCTGCGTCATTGACGCTCCAACCTCTCGAGCAGCATGAGTTCGACCTCTGCTTCGCTCATCTCGGCAATCGCGGAAGTGTCGAGCGGCGCTGGCGCATACGTCGCCGCAACGGACAATTCGGCCGGCCTCTCCTGCGGAAAGAGAATCCCGCCCAGATATGAAGTGATCGAGTCGATCGTCGGATAATCGAACATGAGGGTCGCCGGCAACGGACGGTTGAGGCCTAGGCCGGCGCCGAGCTGGTTCCTCAACTGCACAGCCATGAGCGAATCAAATCCGAGATCCATCAGGCGTGCGTTGCGCGCCGGCGCCTCATCCTGACCCAGACGCAAAACCCGAATGACGCTCTCACGAACGAACTCGCGCAGCAATTCCAGTCGTTCGGACGGCACCGCCGCCGTGATCCGGCTCCGCGCATCTTCTCGTGGCGCGGCCTGCTCCAGTTCGGAAGCTCGCGTTTCCGTGCCTGAGCGCGACACGACGGTCGTTGGGACGAGCATGCCAGGGGCGCGGGCGGCAACAACATGCATGCCGACATGATCGGCAGCCGTCCCGGCGCGCGGCCATGCACCAGCTTCAACGAAGCCAGCCTCGCTGAAAGCCTTGATCCAGCCATCGGCGCTCAACAAGGGATTGTCCGTTCGCAGGTCGTCCGCGAAATGTTGCCATCCCTCGATCAGGCCGGTGCTTATGTCGAACCAATCGAAATGGGTCGTGCACTCGATGAGGATCAAAATGCCGCCGGGCGCAAGCAGATCCCGCAGACGCTGCAACGCCACCCGGAGATCGGTGGTTGCGTGCACGGCATTAGCGGACAAGATCACATCAAAGCTTCCCGGTGGGTAGCCCTGCCCGGCCGGATCTTGATCCAGATCGAAACGGCTGAATTCCATAAATGCAAAGGATGCGAACTTCTGCCGAGCCCTATCCAGGAACACATCCGACACGTCCGTAAACACATAGCGGACGCGATCGGAGGTGATATTCGGTGCTACAGAGACCGTCGTCGACCCGGTTCCTGCGCCGACTTCGAGGATACGCAAACCGCGCCCTGAGAACCTTGCAGCGACAGCCTGAACTGCCGCCGCCGCAAGCTCGTTGATATATCGCATGGTTGCGGAGCGCTGATACAGACCTTCGGCGAGTTCAAACGAGCCGCGAGGAAACAGCGTCTCCAGCGGGCTTTCCCGACCGGTGAGAACTTCACCGACGAGACTGCCGCAATGCCTGAGATAAGCGAGCAGCGGCTCGTTGTCGGCAAGGAGGATTCCTGCTTCACGCCAGGCTTCGCTCAGTGCTGCTTCAGCCAGCTCTGGTGCGGGCAGCGGCCGCTCGGTCACAAAGTAGTTGCCATCGGAACGCAAGAATCCCTCCGCAACGAGAAAATTGATCCAGCGTCCGATCAAATGCCGATAGGAAGGCCCGGTCTTGGCCGTTGCGATGACCTCGTCGCGCGTGCGCCGTTCGCCTACGGCCAAAAACAGGCCGGCATCGCGAAAGAAGACGACCGCGATGGCTGTCGCCACCCGCGTAAGCGTCTGCCACTTTTGAGGATAGGAAGCGGCATCGAAATCGAGAGGCGCTCGAAGAGACTGCCGGTCCAGCATATTTATCAGGTCGGGCCATACAATTGCGTTGTCGGTCTGTGACGGAACGACATCCGTCCAATGGCGACGTCGGCGGAACGGGTATGTCGGGAGCGCGATACGGGCCCGGGAATAGTCGCGGTCGAAACCCGCCCAGTCCGGGGTCGCGCCGTCGACATAGAGCCTCTGCAGGCTTTCCGCGAGATCCCGCCAGTCGCCGCGGTCACGATGAAGCGAGGGCAACCACGCCGGCCCCAAGCCGGGAATACATTCGGAGCCCATCCCGAGCAGTACCGGATGAGGTCCGATCTCAATGAAGTGGGTCACGCCCATTCCGGCGAGGGTGTCCATCGCTTGCGCGAAGCGCACCGGTTCCCGCATCTGCTTCGTCCAATATTCCGGACAGCTCATTTCGCTCGGACCTGCAACCTTGCCCGAGACGTTGGCAACCAGCGTCAAGCGCGGCGGCTTGAATTCGACCGTTTTGAGAATCTCACCAAGGGGAGCAAGCGCAGGGGCGACCAAGCGCGAATGTCCCGCATAGCTCACCCGTAGCCGCCTCGCTTTGAGGCCGGCCGCCTCCAGTCGGGCCACCGCACTATCGATCGCTTCCGATGCTCCGGCGATCACGACATTTGCTGGACCATTCCATCCGGCAACGTCGAGCGCGCCCTTGCTCCGGGCGAGTTCGGCTTCGACCACCTCGTGGGGCGCCAGCACCGCTGCCATGGCGCCGCCCGCAGGGAGTTCCTGTGTCAGGCGGCCACGTTCGGCGACCAGCCGGATCGCATCCGGTAGCGAAAACACACCCGCGGCGTGCGCGGCAGCATATTCGCCAAGGCTATGACCCAACGCCGCGACGGGCTCGATATCCCACGAACGCCAAAGCTTCGTCAAAGCAACCTGGAGCGAAAAGATCGTCGGATGCGCGTAACGCGTTTCGTTGATGGCCTCATCCGAGAACATGACCTCAAGGAGATCGCGATCAAGGTAAGGCGCAAACCCGCTTGCGCACTCGTCCAATGCCTGCCTGAAAGTCGGAGATGTTTCGTAGAGGGCACGGCCCATGCCAACATATTGCGAACCCTGGCCGGTGAACAGGAATGCGACGCGCGGGCGTTGGGTTTCGTCGACAGTGCCGACGGCGAGCCCTTGATGGGACTTCCCGTCCTGGAAAGCGCGCAAGGCGTCGCGCATATCGGTTGTGGAAGCGCCAACCACGGACAAGCGGTGATTGAAGTGAGACCGACCGGAGTTCGCACTAAAGCAGACATCGGCCAGCGGCGAACCGTTCGCGAGCCGGTCGGCGTATCGGCCGGCGAGATCGCGAAGCGTGCCGGACTCCCGGGCGGAGAGCGCGAGGATGTTCAACGGCCGTTCTGTCGCGGCGGCGACTGGCGCGGGAGTTAGCGGGGCTTCTTCGAGCACGACATGAGCGTTCGTACCACTGAAGCCAAACGAACTCACGCCAGCGATGCGACGTCCGGCGATCGGGTCCCATGGACGCGCTTGAGTGGCCACCGCGAGATTCAAGGCGTTCCACTCGATCAACGGATTACCTTGATGAAAGTGAAGGTTCTGCGGAATGGATTGTTGCCGCAGACTCTCGACAACCTTGATCAAGCCGGCGATTCCGGCGGCACCCTCAAGGTGACCAATATTCGTCTTGACGGAGCCGATCAACAGAGGCTCGTCACGTTGATCCTTGAAGATCGCGCCGAGCGCACCCGCCTCGATGGGGTCACCCAGAGCCGTGCCCGTACCGTGGGTTTCGACGTAGCTGACTGCGGACGGGTCGATACCGGCGTTGGCCAGCGCTGCACGAATGACGGCTGCCTGAGCCGGACCATTGGGGGCCGTGAGGCCGCCGCTGCGTCCATCCTGATTGAGCGCGCTGCCTTTGATGACTGCGAGTATGCGGTCGCCGTCAGCCAGCGCGTCGCTGAGGCGGCGAAGCACGATCAGCGCGCAGCCCTCACCTCGGACATACCCGTCGGCCGCAGCGTCGAAAGTCTTGCAGCGGCCATCCGCCGCCATCATCCGCGCCTTGGATAGATTGATGTTGATTTCCGGCGTGAGGATCAGGTTCACGCCACCTGCG
>Ga0208193_1000287_pt1 | contig 31375 bp, 21 predicted proteins | sample June2015DPH_17_2_FD_184716 | JGI IMG/M metagenome (GOLD analysis project Ga0208193, IMG submission 184716) | Peatland microbial communities from SPRUCE experiment site at the Marcell Experimental Forest, Minnesota, USA - June2015DPH_17_10... | ecosystem: Environmental > Terrestrial > Soil >... | reverse complement strand
AGCCGCGAGGGACAGGTACGCGCAATGAAGGCGGCTTACGAAACGTCTGCCATCGATCCGTCGCGCGTTTCCTATGTCGAGTGCCACGCGACCGGAACGCCGGTCGGCGACGCCACCGAAATCGGCAGTATGGCAGAGGTCTTTCTTCGCAAGGACGGAATGCCCATCGGTTCGCTCAAATCGAATCTTGGTCACCTGATTACTGCTTCGGGCGCCGCGGGCCTGGTCAAGCTGATCGAAGCTGTGCGTGCGGGAATCCTGCCTCCCACCCGCGCCTGCGACCATCCATCGGATGCATTGCGCGCATCGGGCTTCCGCGTCCTGTCTGAGCCGGAAGTCTGGGGTTTCAATACGCCGTCCAACGCGCCACGCCTCGCAGCGATCAGCGCGTTCGGTTTCGGCGGCAACAATGCCCACGTGATCTTCGAAGAATGGGTGGGTCGTTGCGAATACAGCCGTGAATCCCGCTCGTATACCCCCTCCGCCGCGCCGCCTCGGAAAATCGCGATCGTAGGAGTCGGCGCGATCGCCGGCCAAGGACAATCGACTGCGGACTTCATCGCGAATCTCTTCCGCGGCGCGACCCCCGCCGGCCCCGCCAGCACAGTTTCTCTACCGATCGACCAGCTTCGCTTCCCGCCGCGCGACCTCGCGCAGGCGCTGCCGCAGCAACTGCTGGTGTTGAAGGCCGCGCAGGAAGCCATGGCCGAAGCCGATCTCAACGGCGCATCCACCGGCGTGTTCACGGGCATGGAGGTCGATCCCGCCATCACGCGGCACGGCGTCCGATGGCGCATCGCTGAGCTGCTCCGCGAGCAGGGCATCGATCCCAAACCGGAATGGCTCGATAACGTCCGCGACCGCATAGCTCCGCCACTTGACGGACCAGCCGCGATCCTGGGCAACATGCCGAACATGCCGGCGAACCGCCTGAACAGCCAGTTCAATTTCTCGGGTTCCGGATTCACAGTCGGCGCCAGCGAAGCTTCCGGCGAGATGGCGCTGCAACTCGCCCTGCGAGCTCTGCGATGCGGTGAGCTCGATGCGGCGCTGGTCTGCGCCGTGGATCTCTCCTGCGATCCGGTTCACCAGTACGCCATCGGGCCTGGCCGAATCACGGGCGATGCCGCGGTCGCGCTAGTGCTGCAACCTCTCGACGCTGCCCTTCATTCGGGTCGCGCCATTTACTGCGTGATCGATGAAGACCCCGGCGCCCAACCGAACTCGCGCGATGAAAGATTGGAGCCGGACGCAGTTGCGCAATTCGGTGAATCTTTCGCCGCCTCGGGGCTGTTGCACATCGCAGCGGCCGCAATCGGCTCGAAGCATCGAGTGCGCTTCGGCGAGGATGGCGCGACGCCGTGGCTTCCCTCACGCAACGGTTGGACCGCCAAGCCCGGCCGATTTGCCCTGAGCGTTCCGGCGGCTCGCCCCAGCTCTGATCAGAGCCACGACCGTAAGGGAGTGGTTGCCTGCTCTACAGCCAGTATCCATGGCGACATCGCCTTCGTCTTCACCGGCGCGGCCGCCGCTTACCGCGGCGCGGGCCGCGACCTTCTGACCGCGCTGCCCGCACTCACGTGTCTTCTCGACCAACGTTTTTCAGGCCTCGCCGAATTCGCCGACTTTATCTACGATGCATCGCAAACCGCCGACCTGACCCCGCTCCAGCAACTTCAGTGCTCCAGCTTTCTGAGCCAGATTCATGCGGAGCTCACGCTGCGGATTCTCAAGCTCCGGCCCGCCGCGATGATCGGTCTATCGTCCGGCGAAACCAACGCATTGTTCGCCGCCGGCGTGTGGCAAGGCATCGACCGCATGCTGGACCAGGTCGCCGCCTCGGGCATGTACGATCGTGAGATCGCGGGCGATTGGGGCGTCGCGCGCCGAAGCTGGAAGTTGCGCGGCCACGACCGCGTCAACTGGATCAATGTGCGTGTTCTCGCCGGCGCCGAAAAAATCCACGGTGCGCTCGCCGCCGAGCCCCGCGCTCACCTGCTCATCATTCACGCGCCCGGCGATTGCCTGATCGGCGGCGATGCCGAGGCCTGCCGGCGCGTGCTTCGCAGCCTCGGTTCCGTTCCCGCGTACGAGAGCGGCGGACTCGCCGTACATTGCCCTGAAATGGCCGAGTTCTCGAGCGGCTGGCGAGCCTTGCATCACCGCCCGGCCCTCGTCTCCCAAAACATCCGTATCTACTCGAATGCCGTCTGTGGTCCGTACGTTCCCCACGACGACGCCGTCGCGGACATGCTCACCGCTCAAGCATGCGCGACGGTCAATTTCCCTGCGACCATCCTTCGCGCCTGGGAAGACGGCATCCGCGTATTCATTGAACACGGCCCGCGCTCTTTATGCGCCGGTTGGATTGCGCAAACACTGGGCGACCGTCCGCACCTGACGGTGTCGCTCGACAAGTTTGGACAATCGTCGCTCGAACAAGCGTGCGACGCCGTGAATCGATTGATCGCCGCGGGCGTAGAAATGGAGTCCGCGGATTTCTTCGACGGAATCAAGCGCGCCGCGACCCGCAGGAAAAGCGCGCAGCCGGGTCGATGCATCGAGGTTCCCGCGCACCAGCCCGATTTCGGCTTGAGTTATCTTTCCCCACCGCCTCAGGTCATGGCCCCCGCGCCGCCGCTTCCGCCCACTATCGAGACTTACGAAGAACCGTGCGAAACCATCGCCGCCAGCGCCAACGGCAGCGCTCTTCCACACAACGGCCACGCCATCGCCGCAATCGTCGGCGCCATGGGCAAGGCACACCGCGAAGCTGTAAACGCGCACGTCGAGGCTCTTCGGCAAACCGCCCAATCGCGGATCGCGCTCTTCCGCGGTCTGGCTCAAACGCCGTCCACGCCCATCGTGATTCCGCCGCAAGCGCGCGAGTTGCGCTCGCAGCGCGGCCCGCAATTCACGCGCGATCAGCTTGAGATCCACGCCTCCGGCGCAATCTCCTCCATCTTCGGACCGCTCTTCCGCCGCCAGGACCAGTTCCGCCGTCAGGTGCGCATGCCCGAGCCGCCGCTGCTTTTCCCCGATCGCGTAACCGGCATCGCAGGGGAGCCCGGCTCCATGCAAACCGGTTCTGTCTGGACCGAAACCGATGTCCGCCGCGATTCCTGGTTCCTCCACGAAAACCACGTGCCTCCCGGAATCCTGATCGAATCCGGACAGGCAGACCTGTTTCTCATCTCGTGGCTGGGCGTCGATTTCCTCAATCGCGATGAGCGCGTCTACCGCATGCTGAGTTGCGATCTCACCTTTACCGGCGGCTTGCCGCGAGCCGGCGACACGCTCTCGTACGACATTCACATTGACGAGCACGCGAGCCTCGGCAATGTCCGCCTCTTCTTCTTCCGTTTCGATTGCCGCGTCAACGGTGAAGTCCGTCTTCGCATGCGCAATGGCCAAGCCGGCTTTTTCAGCGATCGCGAACTCGCCGATCCCGCGGGCGTGATTTGGGATCCGGCCGCCGCGGAGCCCATCGGCGAGGCCGAGCGCTTCGATCCGCCCGCCCACCCGCACGCCGCCTACACTCGCGAACAGGTCAGCGCCTTCGCGGATGGACGTGCCTTCAACTGCTTCGGCGCGGGCTATGAACTCGCGGCAACCCACACTGCCACTCCCCGCATCCCCGGCGGCCAGCTGCAATTGATCCAGGAAATTGCGGCGCTCGATCCGCACGGCGGCCCCTGGAAGCGCGGTTACATGCGCGTGGCAAACCAGGTCTCTCCGTCCGATTGGTTTTTTGCAGGACACTTCCGCAACGACCCCTGCATGCCGGGCACCCTGATGGCCGAGGCCGGCATGCAGGCCATGGCATTCTACATGGCCGCGCTCGGCCTCACGCTCGGCCGCGACGGTTGGCGCTTCGAGCCCATCCCCGACGAGACGTATCGTCTTCGCTGCCGCGGCCAGGTTGTGCCGACTTCCCGGGAGCTGACCTACGAGATCTTCATTCACCAGGTGATCGCCGGTCCCGAACCCGCGATCTACGCCGATATTCTGGGCACAGTCGATGGCGTCACGAAAGCGGTTCACGGCCATCGTCTCGGCTTGCGGCTGGTCCCCGATTGGCCGCGCGAAAAACTTTCGCAGCCCGGTGACGCCCAATTGGCGGACGGCCGCCGCGCTGCGATTGTGAACGGATTCGAATTCGGCAGCGCGGCCATGCTGGCTTCCGCGATCGGCCGTCCGTCCGAAGCTTTCGGAAAAATGTATCTTCGCTTCGACGGCCCCATGCGCACCGTGCGTCTGCCCGGACCGCCGTATCTATTCATGTCGCGCGTGACTCGCGTGGAAGGCGCGCCTGAATCCATGGCCGCGGGAATCGAATGCGTAGCCGAGTGCGACGTTGACCCGCGCGCGTGGTTCTTCGACGACAACGGCTCGCGCCTGATGCCATTCTGCGTTTTGATGGAAGCCGCTCTTCAGCCCTGCGGCTGGCTCGCCTCTTACGCCGGATGCGTCAGCACCTGTCCCGAAGAACTCTATTTCCGGAATCTCGACGGCGCAGCTACGGTACACGCCGATGTTCCACCCGGCGCCGCGGTACTCACCACGCGAGCGCGACTGACAAGCCTCTCGCGCTCCGGCGGCATCATCTTAGTCGCCTTCGATGTCGAGACTCGCATCGGTGATCGCCTGGTCTTCACCATGAAGACCGGCTTCGGATTCTTCCCGAAACCTGCGCTCGAATCCCAAACCGGCCTGCCCATGGCCGACGAGCGAAAACAGCGTCTCGCCGAGCCCTCGGATTTCCTCGTCGATCTCACGCGCAAGCCTTCGCGGTACTTCGGCGGTCCCGCAGGCATCGCAGACGGGAAGCTGTTGATGCTCGACCGCGTTACCGGTTACTGGCCCCAAGGCGGCGATTCCTCGCTCGGCCGCTTGCGGGCCGAGAAAGACGTCGATCCGCGCGAGTGGTTCTTCAAAGCGCACTTCTTTCAAGACCCCGTGATGCCCGGTTCACTGGGAGTCGAGTCGATGGTTCAACTGCTGCAGTTCTTCATGCTCGAAGCGCGGCTCGACGAAGGTTTCGAAAATCCGCATTTTGAGCCGCTGGCCCCAGGACACGAGGTTGCCTGGAAGTATCGCGGACAAGTGATTCCCACCGCCAAACGCGTCACGGTCGAGATGGAGATTTGCGAAGTGGTCCGCCGGCAATCGGACGCGACTGCGATCGCGGAAGCCTGGCTTTGGGTCGACGGTGTGCCGATTTATCAGGCGAAGCGCATCGCCGCGCGGCTCGTCGCGAACCCAGTCGCGAACCCAGTCGTGCACCCACAAGCCAGCGGGCGCGATTCCCGGCATTCAGGCACTTTCGAGGTCGACCCTGAGGAAATCGCGACGCAGGTCGCCATCAAGCAGCACGTCGCGCGTCTCGCCGAAACTCACCCGTCGCGCGTGACCGTCGCCCAGGATCTGCAATCGGCCGCTTGCGACGTCGAGCCGTTGCGCCGCTGGCGTGTACGCACGGTGTCAGACCAGCGCGGGGTCACCGTATCCGGCGACGAAGCGTCCCTGGATTTCGACGCCGCGCGATCCTATTGGAAAAGGGATCGCGATTCCTGCGCGCCGCCCGCCCTCGAACGTCTGGTTGCATCGCTGGTCCGGCAGTTCGTCAGGCGCATACGCCTCGCAGACGCGCCGGCGGTTCAGGCCCTGCGGGGCGCGCCGGTTCTGTTCCTCGCCAACCATCAGACGCTGCTCGAATCCGCGCTTTTCCCGGTTCTCGCGCCGGCGGTCACGGGCTCTCCGATCATCGCCCTGGCCAAAATCGAGCAAAAGATGTCTCTGCTGGTTCAGACCATGGTGCGCATCTTCAGCGCGTTTTCGGAATTTCCCAGCGAGCCAATTCTATATTTCGACCAGCGCGACCCCGCCTCTCTGCTCAGCCTGACGCAGCATCTCGAATCCGCAATGTCGAGCCAGGGCCGATCCGCGCTCATCCATATCGAGGGCGGGCGAAATCTCACGTGCCGCAAGCCGGTCCGTACTATCGGCGCCGCGCTTCTCGACCTGGCACTCGCCGCGGATGTCCCCATCGTGCCGGTTCGATTCACCGGCGGTTTACCCATCGAGCCTGCACCCGAAAAACTCGACTTACCCGTGGGCTTTGGCAAACAGGATTACTGGATCGGCAAGCCCATCTTTCCCCAAGAGTTTCGCGGCTTGCCATTGATCGACCGCAAATCGCTCGTGCTAGGCGCGATCAACGCCCTTGGCGTCCCCAACGAGCTTGAGACGCCGCATCCGCCGGACGCGGCCTTCGCATCCGCCATCGTGCGCCGCATAGAAGCCGCCGGAATCGGCAGTGTCGAGGCGGCTCTGCTGGAGTGCGCGGAATTGACTATCGCAGGGCGAATGGAAGACCTGTTCCGCGAGTAAGTACGTTGTAAAATTGCGGAAGGAAGAATGTCTCTCCGAGTCTTCCACTCCCACGCGAAAGAGGTGCATAATGTCGGTTTGGTTCGTTACGTTTCATGGCGGCGGTTATCCCTGTAAGACGCCGCCTTCCCCCGCGCAGTCCTACACCGGTTCCATCAACACTGTGGCCGGGCTAATTCTCTCCGGTCCCCTGCCACAGATGCAAGAGCTGCGAGGGTCCGCCCTGGACGCCTCCGGCAATCTTTACGTCGCGAATGCCTATAAGAACCTGAGTCAGATCCTTCAGTTTCAACCTACCGGCGGCGGCACTTATGCATCGAGCACGTCGAACCCCTGGGCTGGCGAAGGTCTGGAGCACCCGTTCGATCTGGCTTTCGACTCAGGTGGCAATCTTTACGCAAGCAATCAGGACCTGGCTTCGAAGGCGACATCGCTGGCAGTCACCTGGTATGACTCGAAGGGTACTTACAAAGGAGTGTTCGTCCCCAATCCTCAAGCCACTCCGCCCGGCCCCAACTTACTCCAGTTGCGAGGGATCGCATGGGATGGAAACAACACCTGGTATGTCGCCGACGAAGAGGGTGACAGTAACGGGAAAGGAACTAAGAGCACGGGGGCCGTTTACATGTACCAGAACAATGGCGATTACATAGGCGCAGTCGCGGTTACCGACCCGATCCACTTACTCTATTACCAGGGGTATCTCTTCATTGGAAGCGGCTCCGGCAACATGATCTACTGTTACGACACATCGTCCGGCGGCGCGGTCACCGAGCTTTTGCAGAAAATCAATACGGGGATCGCTATTAATGAGGTGTCGGGGATGGCTATTCCGGGCGACGGATATATCTACTTTGGCAATCGCGGCAATTTGCAGGTTCTGAGGTTTCCGCTTCAGATGTCAAGTCCGCCGCAGGCAACCGGCGGAGAGGTATTTTTCGACCAACTGCCGGATTTTCCCGAGTTCATCCGCTTGCTCGACGTTTGACGTTGCCCTGAAGTGCCGTCGTGCTATCGATGGGTCTGGGCATCGGGCCCGACACGGCCATCGTTTCGCTGATGCGTCACGTCCCGCCCAGCGTGGCGCACGCACTTATGCGTGCAGCGTTCACACTCGTGTGAACGCGCTTCGAATTGAGGCGGCACCCGACGCGTTAAGTGAACAGGATTACAGTATTCTCGATAGCCGCACTTTCCGCCGCGCTAAACTTAAGTCATGCCGGTGCGAATCGCGCTGCTTTGCGCCTTGGCGTTGCGCGTAGCGCCGGCAGCCACGCCGCTCATCAATTACGTTACCTATCTGGGTGGCTCGTACGCTGATAACGCCGCTGGAATTGCAGTGGATTCTACCGGTTCCGTCTATGTTGCCGGGTCCACCCTATCGCCGGATTTCCCGGTCACGTCCACCAGCCTCGGTACGCCCACTGCTAACAGCAGTTGCGCGTTCATTACCAAATTAAATCCGTCTGGCACTGCCATCGAATTCTCTGCCTGTTTGGCCAACTCGAGCGCCACCGCCTTCGCGCTCGATGCCGGCGGCAACATGTACCTGGCTGTCCAACAGTCTTCTTCCCCGTATTTCGTCTCTTACGCGGTGGTCAAACTTGACCCCTCCGCCCAAAATATTCTCTACACCACGGCGATCGGCGGTTCCGCGGAATCGATGGCAGTGGATGCGGCGGGCAACATTTACGTCGTGGGCGCCGCGGGACCGGGTCTCGCCACCACTCCCGGAGTCTACCAAAGCCAATACGCCGGAGGGCCATGCCCGGGCGGCAATGCCACGTCGAGTGCGCCGTGTTCCAACGCATTCATCACCAAGCTGACGCCTTCGGGAGGTTTGGCCTGGACCACCTACTTGGGCGGCTCGGGTCCCGACGACGCGCACGCCGTCGCCGTCGACAGCGCGGGGAATGTGTGGGTGGCGGGCGAAACTGTTTCGCCGAATTTTCCAACCACTTCGGGAGCGATTTCGCAGACCTTCCATGGCGAAATAGATCTTGGGCCGCTGCGCTACGGCGATGCCTTCGTCGCGAAGCTCGATCCCAGCGGCAGTCACCTGCTCTATTCCACCTACCTGGGCGGCAGCGGACCTGACGGCGCGTTCGGTATTGCCGTAGATGCAACGGGTGCGGCGTATGTCGCCGGCGGCACGCAATCGACCGACTTCCCCACCACCCCAGGCGCGCTTGAGACTACCTACAGCGGCTACAACCCGAATCAACTGCCAAGCCTCCAAGGCGATGGTTTCGCTACTAAGCTGGATACGTCCGGGCATCTTATCTACTCCACATTTACCGGCCTCGGCGGCCCTACGCCGATCGCCGTCGACGCCATTGGCCAAGCCTATGTGAGCGCGGTCTCCACAGCTTCGTCCTCTACCATCCAGCCCACCTGCGCAACGCCCCCGAATCCGGCCGTCTCCGTCATTAGTTCCAGCGGTTCCGCGTTGGTGGCCACTTCGCCAATTCCCGCCCGCTATCTCGCGCTAGATGGGCAGGGTGGGCTTTATTCGGCGGGCCTGGCATATACGCTCGTGTTCTTCTCAACGCCCCATGCCTTTCAAACCGAATATGGCGGCGGCGATTCCGACGCGTTTGCCGCGAAAGTCGATTTTTCCCAACCGGCCGGGCCTTCACTGGCTTCGGTGTGGAACGCCGCTAGCTTGCTTCCCGGCTATCCCGCGCAATACCCGACAGGCGCGGTGGCGCCGGGTGAGATTGTTACTCTGTTCGGCAATGACTTCGGATCGTCCAAACCATCGGTGAACTTTGGCCCATACCCGGCAGCGGTTCTATATGCATCCAACTGCCAGATCGATGCAGTGGTTCCCTTTGAAGCTGCTCCGGGTGTGGCGACGCTCGTTACCGTCCAGTCCGGCGCGCAGACGCTGGGGCCGGTGAAACTGCCCGTAGTAGTCGCCGCGCCTGGCATCTTTGCCGTGAATGGAAGCGGTAGCGGACAGGGAGCTATCCTGAACCAGGACTCTAGCGTGAACTCACCCTCCAATCCGGCGGCGCGAGGCTCCATCGTCTCGGTGTATATGACGGGCGTAGGCGCACTGAATCCGTTTATCGCCGACGGTGCACTGGGCCCGCCCGTCCCTCCGTTTCCGGAGCCGACGGCGGCCATCAGCGTTACTATCGGCCAGGTGGATGCGCCGGTCACATTCGCCGGTCAAGCCCCCGGTCTAATCGCCGGAGTCACGCAGTTGAATGTAGAGATACCGCAGAGTGCGCCCGTTGGCGCCGCTATTCCTGTCATAATTTACGCGGCATACTACCCTAGCCAAATCAGCCCGTCAATCACGATGGCCGTGCGGTAAGAGGTTAGTTGCGCGGACGAGTTACAGCTTAGGCGGCTCAGCTCGTTGGCGCGCCAGCAGCCGCTGATCGCGACGTGTGGTTGCGGCGCGGCGTCACGCCTCTGCGACCGTCGCCGGGCAGGGCCGTAGCCGTGGAGGCACAAGCCCGCCAGAGTCCCCGATCCTTTATCCGCGTTCATCGGCGTTTATCGGCGGCCAACCATCTTTTCCCGCCATTCCGCCCTCCCCCAAAACCTCAGTCACAGCACTTCGAACTTTATTTTCAGCCCCTTTTTGGCCATTTTAAAGCACTTAAGCCGCGCCGCCTCCTCGCAGCCGCAAAAACGCCTGCTAGGCTCTAATCGAAAGAGGCCTTATGCCAACTGCTAAACAAACCGCAGCGAACCGCATGAATGCGCAAAAATCCACTGGACCGCACACCACCGCGGGAAAAGCCGCATCCCGCTACAACGCCGTCAAGCACGGCATCTTCGCTACCACCCAGATCATGTTCGACGAAACCGCCGAAGATCTCGCCGATCTCGCCGCCGAATACCACGAACATCACAGCCCCGCCGACCCTGACGCGCGCTTCCTCGTCGATACTCTCGTTAGCAACGAATGGCGCCTCCGCCGCCTGCGCCGCGTCGAAGCAGAGCTCTGGCAGAGCGCCAGCGACGGCTTCCTGGCAAACCATACCGAAGCCCCAGCCTGCTCCTCCGGCGACGCTTTCGCCACTGCCGCCCCCACCTTCGAGCGACTCCAACGGGTCGTCAATTCCTGCGAACGCGCCTACCACCGCGCTTTAAAGGAGTTAGTGGCGCGGGCCCATGGCCTGCGAACCCCTGAACCCGAATCCGGACCCACTCCAGCCCCAACCACCGCCCCACAACCCGAACAATCCACACCCAGTTGCGCGAAAATGGCTTCGTTCGGGCAAAACCCGGAAACCCCAACTCACGCAGCTCCCAAACCTCCGGACGCCCCGCCGCTCACCGGCACGATTGCCGACAAACATGCACCGGCAAGCTCCGCGGAAGCCACTCCAAAAGCCTCAGATCGCTTCCCAGACCCGGATGGAAGCAACTGATGCCCAGGGCCGCGAGGCACGCGCTTCTATGCGTGCGGAAAATCGCGGAAAAGTGCAGTAGTAGCTCGGCGGCTTCAACCGTTGCCAATCGCCGCCATCACTCACTGCCGCCTCAGCATCTCAGCGTCGAAAGTTCTTTGCGCGGCTTCAATCGTGGCCAACCGCCGCTGTCACCATATTCCAAGAAGCCGGCTTCCTAATTCAGCCAGGAGTGCGGCGCCGGCCGGCGAAGAGGCGGTTTCCATGTTGCTCGCTCGCGCCGCATCATTACCGAATGAAGGATGGCGCGCTGCAAATGAAGGCAGGCCGCAATCCGCGCCCCATCCGGAGCAGTGCGGCCGGGGGCGCCGCGCACCTCTTGCTGCATCTCTTGCGCCAGCGCCTCCTTCACTGAATGAAGGATCTCGTGGCATTCTTCTTCCATCGTGGCCCAGTCCCGGCCTGCTTTCATGCTCGTTGCTCCTGAATTGCTTATCGGACAGCGCCGCGAAACCTTCGCCGACTGGCGGAATCCTAATCTTTTCCCCGGAATTGCCGATATGCTTCCAGGAGCCGACCATGATTCGCGTCACCCGCCTCAACAGCGCGCCGATGATTCTCAATTCCGATCTCATCGAGCACATCGAAGTGACGCCGGACACGGTGATCGCCCTTACCAACGGCCAAAGCGTGCGTGTGCGTGAAACGGCCGATGAGGTATTGAACCGCATTATAGATTTCCGGCGCACCATTCAGGGCCATTTCCCCCCTCCGCCGGTGCAGCATAAGCCTGAATAGAGAACCGCTCGGAGACCCATGGAAGATACTCCTAGATTGAAGAAGGCGGAAAATGCCCTCGACACGCCGGCCCGCACCCGCCTCGATTTTTCCACTCTGGCTGGAATCGTCCTCGCACTGGGAGGCATCATCGGCGGGTTATTGCTCGAAAAGGGTAACATACTCGACATTGCCCAGATTACGGCGGCCATGATCGTACTGGGAGGAACCTTCGGAGCGGTGTTGGTGACAACCCCGATGCCCGTGGTACTGCGCGCGTTCCGCTCGGTTCGGGGCGTGTTCTTCGAGCCCAGCGACTCTCCATCCGTTCTGATCGAGAGGCTGATCCAACTCGCCTCCACTGCACGCAAACATGGCATCGTGAGCCTCGAAAGCGAAGCCGCCGAGCTCCCCGATCCGTTCCTCCGCAAAGCTATGAGCCTGGCGGTGGATGGGGCAGATCTTCAGGAACTGCGGCATATGATGGAAATCGATCTCGCCATGCTCGAACAGGCTGGTGAGGATGAAGCCAAGGTGTGGGAAGCCGCCGGCGGTTACTCTCCCACTATCGGGATCATTGGCGCGGTGATGGGACTGATTCAGGTAATGAAGCACCTCGAAGACATCAAGATGGTGGGCCATGGCATTGCCGTGGCGTTCGTCGCGACGCTATACGGCGTCGGCGCGGCCAACATCTTCTTTCTGCCGCTCGCCGGCAAACTGCGGGCTCGCGTGCGCGGCGCGGTTATGCTCAAGGAAATGGCGCTCGAAGGCGTCGCCGGTATCGCCCAGGGGCTGAACCCGACGCTGATCCGCTTGAAGCTGGAATCCTACACCATGCCCGGAAAGCCCGACAAACCAGCCCGGCCAGCCAAGCCTGCGCAGGCTTCGGCAAAGGCGTCCGCTATGGAGGCCGCCGCCCCGCGCGCTTAGCAGATGAAAACCAGACCATCCAATCGCGCACTTTCTTGTCCGGTAGCGGTGAACGGCACAGGGGATCCGGCTTGAGGCGCCACATACATCGCCCGCATGAAAACCACGAACGGTGGCTGGTTTCCTACGCCGATTTCATTACGCTGTTGTTCGCCTTTTTCGTGGTGATGTTCGCCGCGACCCAGAAGAACGAGGCGAAGCAGGTATCGGCATCGGTGCGGGACGCCTTGGAGCACGGGCAGTTGAGCGCCGCCCTCAATACCGCGCTGGGGCGTGGTAAACACGAGGCCGCTAAGGCGCCGGTCACTCCAGATCCGGTCCCGGCTCACCAACCGCCGCCCGCGCCAGTGGAGCCTGAGCGGCATCCGGCGGACCTGACCAAATCGCTCGCCAAGCTGCAAGAAGCCTTAGCCGAAGAGCTGAAGAGCGGCAAGGTTCAACTCCACATGGACGCGCGCGGGCTTACCATCAGCCTCCGCGAGGCCGGGTTCTTCGAATCGGGCGATGCAACGGTAGAGCCGGCCAGTATTCCGTCCATCGCGAAGATTGCCGCCGTGGTCCGCGACCTACCCAATTCCGTGCGCCTCGAAGGTCATACGGATGCCCGGCCGATTCACACCTCCCGCTTCCACAGCAATTGGGATCTATCCACAGCCCGCGCGATTGCCATGCTGGAGTTGTTGCGAGACCGCTTCGCGATCCCCACCGACACCATGGCGGTCGCGGGTTATGCCGAGAACGCCCCCGCCGATACGAACGAAACCGAGGAAGGGCGCGCGCACAACCGGCGCGTGGACCTGGTGATCCTTTCCGCCGAAGGCATGAAATCGGAGCCGATCGCCGCTCCATCCCAGTAGCGCCGGTCCCCGGCCTGCAATCTCCCGAAAGATGTTTCTTGACGCAGAAGGGTCAAATGACTCCATAGGTTATAAATTGACCTATGCGACCGAAAGACACCGTCCAAGCCTTCCTCCCCCTTCCGCTGCCGATGTTTCACATGCTCCTCGCCCTGGCCGATGGCGAGCGCCACGGCTATGCCCCGAACAGGGGTTCATCGTAGAATCCGGCGAGCGGCCCGATCCGCACCTGGACGACGATCGCCGCCGCTACTACCGCCTTACGTAACCAGGGCGGCGCGTGGCGCAAGCCGTGCGCTTGCGGCAATTGATCCGGCTGCTGCTGAAACTCTACCCTGAGCGCTTCCATGAAGAGTATTCCGGCCCGCTCGCGAATATCGGCTTCCGAACCCTGAGTGGCTCCCTCAACCCTGGCAGTTGCAGTCTTGGCGCGATTAATCGCTGTCTTGGCCAGTTGCAACTCGCTTGCTGATTTCCATTGACTTCGAACCGTGGGTTCCGTAATATGAAGCGGAAGAGTTATTTCGATGTATTACTCCCGATTTCTTTGCGACACAGTCGCAACTAGGAACAAACAGCGCGGCTTTTCTGCGCGGCGTATTGCGAATGAGTTGCAACTATGGGGAAGAACATGAGTCCGCAGTTAGAACGCCGTGCGTTACTCGCCGAACTGGCTTCGAGAGGCATTCGTCTGACTGCCCAACGCCGCGCGATCGTCGAGGTCGTTCAAGAAGCCAAGGAGCATCTGGATGCCGGCTCCTTGCTCGAACTTGCCCGCGGACGGGAACCGAATATCGACCGCGCCACCGTCTATCGCACCATAGACCTCTTAAAGAAGCTGCGGTTGATCGACGAACTCGATCTCATGCATCTGGAGGGCGAAAAGCATTACTACGAAGTCAAGACCAAGCGCGACCACGTCCATCTGGCATGTTTTCGCTGCGGTCGCATCGAGGAGTTTTCGAGCCCTCTTTTCGAAGGGCTCAAAGCGGAGCTCTCAAAGCTGGCCGGGTTCACGATTCGGGTGACCCGATTGGAGGTCGGCGGCAATTGTCGGGCCTGCGCAAACTCAACCGAGCAGGAGGAGGCGGAAATACAGACTGCACAATCGCTAAACCACTAAATACAAACAGGCCTCCACGGAAACCTTTTGGCGAAGCACCGTGGAGACCCGTCCATCGACAACACGGAAGGCTGGCGACACCCTCATTATAAGGCCGTCAGCCGTGTAGCCCGAGAGGAAAGTTCGTTTGGCGGCCGCGCTTCCGCGCACGGCACTCCCGCCTTTCCATACTCGAATCGCAACACATTCCATTTTTGGCGCCTGCGCAAATTGCACAAGTCAGGCGCTATGGCTGCTCATTTCAATTCAATAACCGGCCCGTCATACGAGCCGAAGAATCGTTCTAAGGAGAACAGCCGGTGAAGATCGACATCCAGACTCTGCGGAAGGCAGAGGACAATGAGGGAACAACCAAGCGGAGTAGACCGCCAGCCGTGGGAACCAAGAGTGTCGGGATCATCCCCGCGCTCGCCCTGCTGGGATTGACTCTTTGGGCAAGCGACGGCGGCGCCTTACTAGGAACCATTGCCGATCCCAGCGGCCGAGGCGTTCCTGGCGCCAAGGTCACTGTGGTCGAAACGGCGACAGCCGTCAAGCAAACCATCACAACCGATGCACGGGGCTTCTACGCATTTCCGAGTCTGCCCGTTGGACGCTACGACCTCGCGGTAGACGCCGCGGACTTCAAGCCGCTCCGGCGCACGGGCGTTGTGATCGATGTCAACGGCAAAGTGGTCGTGGACGCGGTTCTCGCCATCGGGGATAGGACTGAGACGGTGACCGTTTCCGAATCCGCCGCGCACGTCGAGACCGCCGATACCCAGATGGGCCAGGTGATCAGCGGCAGCCAGATGGCGGCTGCGCCTCTAAATGGCCGGAGCTATACGGACCTTCTCGCCCTTCAATCCGGCGTCATCCCAGTCACTTCCCTGACTTCCGACACTACTCAGGATGTGGGCGTGAGCGCATTTTCTCCCTCCGGCGGCCTGAACCCTGGAACCATCTCGATCAACGGGCAGCGGGAGTTCGCCAACAGCTTTGTATTGAATGGAAGCGACGTCGAGGAAGACGTCAACATGGGCGCGGCGATTGTTCCCAACCTGGATTCCATCGCTGAGTTTCGGATTCTTACAAGCAGCTTCGACGCCGAACACGGCGAGTTCAGCGGAGGCCAGATCAGTGTGGTGACTAAGTCCGGAGGCAATACATTCCACGGTAATGTCTTCGAGTTTCTGCGCAACACAGATCTCGATGCCCGCAACTACTTCTCGCCCACTCGCGGGGCGTTCGACCAAAACCAGTTTGGAGCGACAATAGGCGGCCCTATCCGGAAGAACAAGGTCTTCTTCTTCGCCGATTATCAGGGGACACGGTCGACTCAGGGAATCGATACGGGCGAGATCCCCGTTCCCTCGCTACAGGACCGTACCGGCAATCTTTCCGGCCTTGCGAGCGCTTTTACCACCACCGATCAGAATGGAAACCCGGTCCCGACCACAGTGACCGGGTCTTATTGGGCCAGCCAGCTTTCGCAGAAACTCGGCTATGGCATAACTCCAGGCGAGCCATATTACTTCTCGGGATGCAGCAGCTCCACTCAGTGCGTCTTGCCCAATGCCACCATTCCCAAGAGCGCGTGGTCCGCTCCGGCTACTAATCTGTTGCAATACATTCCCGCGCCCAATAATCCGAACGGCACGTTTTCTACCTCGGGCTACAACCAGACCTTGCAGGATGACAAGGGCGCCTACCGGCTCGATGGCGCGACGCGCTGGGGCGTGCTGTCCGCTTACTATTTTCTGGACGGCTGGTCGCAGAACAACCCCTACCCTGTCGCTCAAGGCGGCGCGAATGTTCCAGGTTTCAATGCTCTGAATTCCGGGCGTGCGCAGCTGCTTGCCCTGGGCGACGCCAAGACGTTCGGATCGACCGCCGTCAACGAATTCCACTTCAGCTTCATGCGCGACGCCACAGACCTGGGCAAGCCGATTGGCGGCGTAGGCGCAAGCCTGGCATCGCAGGGTTTCGCGGTGGGAGAGGATACTCCTGGTATCGTGCCGCTCTCGCCGAAAACCGAAGGCGTGGAGAGCGTCGACTTCAATAACTTCTCCATCGGGACCAATACCAACGAGCTGAAACAGGTCAATAACACATTTCAACTGGGCGACAACTTCTCGAAGGTCGTTGGCACGCACACGATCAAAGTGGGTGGACAGTTCCACTACGATCAAGTCAACACCGATCCCATTGCCCAATTGAATGGCAATTTCATCTTCTTCGGCAGTGAGACCGGCGTCGATTTCGCGGACTTCCTGCTAGGCATACCGAGCCAGTACAACCAAAGCCAGCTTCAATCTTTCTACGGGCGCAATAAGTATGCCGGCCTCTATGCGCAGGATAGTTGGCGCGTGAGAAATAACCTCACGCTAAACTATGGGCTGCGCTGGGACCGGGTCGAGCCCTGGTACGAAAAGTATAATCAGATCGCGACCTTCGCGCCGGGACAGCAGTCTGTGGTTTTCCCTGGCGCTCCCGCCGGTATCCTGTTCCCGACCGACCCCGGCGTCCCGCGCACCATCGCGCCTCCGGGAAATCTTGATTTTGCGCCGCGTATCGGGCTGGCGTGGTCGCCCAGCGCCGGCAGGGACAGCCTGCCAGGCAAGATCCTCGGCGGTCCCGGCAAGACAAGCGTCAGGGCCAGTTATGGCATCTTTTATACCGCGATCGAAGCCCTGACCATTGGAATCAGCAGCGCCAACGCGCCGTATGGAACCACTTATACCAGTCCCGCTCCGCCGCTGTTCGCCAGCCCCTTCATTACGGCGGCCAACGGCCAAAACGTCGGGCAGTATTTTCCGGTTCAGTTGGCGCCGCTGAACACGACGGCCACTCACCCGGACGCGAGTCTCGATTGGTCGCAGTTTGAGCCGATAAGCGGTATGCCGAACTATTCCACCAACAACCGGATCCCCTACGCCGAGGAGTACATGCTCGCCATCGAGCGGGGCTTCGGAAACAATACCGTACTCGACGTAAGCTTTATTGGTAATCAGGCGCACCATCTTCTAGTTCTCAGGGAGGCAAATCCCGGCAACCCCGCGCTCTGTCTGCAACTCGGCAACCCAGCCAACCTGGCTCCCGGCCAAACCCCGTGCGGTCCGTTCAGCGAGAGCGACGTTTTCACCACCGCGTCGGGGCAGGTGATCGATGGGACCAGAGGTCCGTTGGGGCCAAACTTCGGAAGCGACACCGCGGAGACCACCATTGGCAACTCCACCTACAATTCCCTGCAGGTAACCCTGCGGCGCACCAGCGGTCCGCTGCAATTGCTGGCGGCATATACGTATAGCAAGTCACTCGATCAATCTTCCAACCTGGGCGAAGAAGTGAATCCGCTCAATCCCTCACTCAGCAAGGCTTTGTCCGCCTTCGATATGACGCAGAACTTTGTCGTAAGCTATAGCTATCTTGTCCCATTGGAACGCCTTCTTCGCGTCAAGAACAACTGGACGCAGGAGTGGGAACTCTCCGGCATCACACGCTTCACTACCGGTCTCCCCGTTACGCTTATCAACTACGGCGATAACTCGCTGTTGGGCGCGGAACCAAATGGCATCAACAATTTTGGCGTCGATGAACCGGATGTTACGGCTGGCCCCCTCGCTCTGAATCACAATCCACGCAACGGGCAGCCGTATTTCAATGCCTCACTGTTCAGCGAGAATGCCCTCGGCACTCCGGGCAACGCCTCGCGGCGCTATTTCCATGGCCCGGGAATGGCGAACTTCGATATGGCGCTTCTCAAGAATCTGCGCCTGACCGAATCCAAATCCCTCCAGTTCCGGCTCGAAGCCTTCAATGTCTTTAACCATGCTCAGTTCTTCGGACCGCAAGCTGTTGACGGCAATATCGGCAGTGCGACGTTCGGCCAAGTCGTCAATGCAGCGGCTCCCCGCCTGGTTCAGGCCGGCGCGAAGTTCACATTCTGAAGAAGAGACATTTTATGAAACTGGAAAAGTCTTTACATCTGAGTGCGCATTTCGCGTCCGCGGCGGTCATTTTTGCGATGGCGCAATTGTGCGGTTTTGCTCAGGGATCCGCGGCCTGTCCGCGCTTTCCTGCAGGAAGCTCGATCACGGCGCCGCAGGACCTGTTCAGCCAAAACGGCGTCCTGCGGGTCAACTTTACTTACGAGACCACTGTCGATCGGTACGGTAACACTCTCTTCTGTTTCATGACCGAGAGCGGCTCGGAGTCTCCGACTCTCCACGTGCTTCCGGGGGATCGGCTGCTGATCAACCTGACAAACAATGTGCCGGCCAGTCCTCCCTCCACCGCGATGGCGGCGATGCCGGAAATGACTGTTTCAGGGACCGCATCGAACACCTGCGGAGCTGTGACCATGACAGCCTCTTCCGTCAACATTCACTACCACGGCACGAACACTCCGGCGGCGTGTCATCAAGATGAAGTCATCCGTACCATGGTGAATTCCGGCGAGACATTCCAATACGATGTCCAATTTCCCCTCGATGAGCCCCCCGGACTCTATTGGTATCACCCGCACATTCACGGCATCTCCGAGGCGGCTGTGCAGGGTGGGGCTTCCGGAGCACTGATCGTGGAAGGGATACAGAATGTCAATTCCGATGTGGCCGGATTGCCGCAGCAGCTCTTAGTCATCAGAGACAATCTCGTTCCGGGCAATCCGACTGCCGGCGGCAGCATCCCATCCTGGGATCTATCGCTCAACTATGTGCCGGTTGCCTATCCGGCTTTTACGCCCGCTGTGATTCAAATGAAACCTGCGGAAAAGCGGTTCTGGCGAGTGTTGAACGCCTCGGCGGATACGATTATCGATTTGCAGCTGCAATACGACGGAACGCCCCAGTCGCTGCAAGTAGTGGCTCTCGATGGCGTTCCGACCGGCTCTCAGGACGGCGCTTCGCAAGGCAAGAGCATCACCGAAACGGACATACTGCTGGCGCCCGCCGCACGCGCCGAATTCATCGTGACCGGGCCGGACTCAGGCGTCAAGAGCGCGACCCTGATGACCCTGAACGTCGATACGGGTCCGGACGGCGACAATGATCCCACACGGCCGATAGCAGCCATCATGGCGTCGGACAATGCATCCGAGCCGCCCTTCAACGTTCCCTATAGCTCCGAGCCGCCTCACAAGCAGCGCTTCGCGGGATTGGATCGGGAGCGGCCCGCGGCGGAACGCAAGCTCTACTTTTCCGAGGTATTATCGGACCCCACCGACCCGAATAGCCAGACGAACTTTTATATCGCCGTCGATGGCCAATCCCCTACCCTCTTCAGTCCGGACAACCCGCCGGCCATCGTCACTACGCAGGGTTCGGTCGAAGACTGGACCATCGAGAACCGCTCCATGGAGAATCATGAATTTCACATTCACCAGATTCATTTTCTGCTCCTCAAGCTAAACGGCGATCCGGTGAAGAACGGGCAATACCTCGATATCATCCAAGTGCCCTACTGGTCGGGGTCGGGGCCCTATCCGAGCGTTACCGTGCGCATGGATTTTCGCGGTCCGCTGATCGGCGACTTCGTCTATCACTGTCACATCCTGGGACACGAGGACAACGGCATGATGGCGATCATTCGTGTGATACCGCCGCACGGAGCAGGAGGGCGCCGTTGACCGGGCCTTTGAAAACCATAGCGGCCATGCGAGTCATACGATCGGTTGGACTGCTTTGTGTCTTGCGCCTGCACATGACGCCAGCGGAAGCCACGACTGTTGTCATCATTCGCACGCCGCAGGAAGTCGTAATCGCCGCCGATAGCGCGGCCACCATTCGCGGCGGCGGACTTTCAGCCACCAGGCGAACTGTCTGCAAGATCTACCAAGCCGACACCAGCCTTTTCTTTGCCGTCTCGGGACTTGTGAACGATCCCCAAACCGGGTTCGATATTCCGACAATCGTCGCATCCAGCAGCCGGGAAGGCGACAGCGTTGCCGCGAAGCTCGCCAGAGTCGAGCGTGAAGTGCAAACCGCCGTACTGCGCGAACTCCCGAACGTTAAAGAGCGCGACCCGGCGGGGTATGCGAAGCTTATCAACTCTAAGGGCGCAGTCACCGTAGCATTGGTTGGCGTTGACGCTGGAGCGCCGGTAGCCACCAGTTTTTCGCTCGGGCTCGCTCTCTCGCCGAAGGGGGCGATAGAGACGACCATCATCCGGGATTCCTGTCCTGGGAACTGCCCGAGCGGCGTTCGCGCGTTCTGGTTCGGAGAGGGCGACGCCATCGACCGGCTGCGTGCCGCCGGCGGGTTGCCGGAACTCGATATGCCCGCGTTGGCCCGGTACCTCTTTCAAGTCGAGATCGACGCGGGCGCGCCGAGTGTGGGTGGTCCGGTCGATGTGCTGAGAATCCTTCCGGGCGGACCAATCTGGGTCCAGAAGAAGCCGGATTGCCCCGTCACGATGAAGGTTGGCGCCAAGTAGCCGGCTGTCGCCAGGCTATCTGGAATCTGATGGATCCTCACGGAACCGGCCGCGTCGAAGTCAGCCCACTACCGCCGGCTCTCGCCGACAGCGGCTGTGCGGGACAGACTCTCAGCGGTCAGAACACGTCGCGGATGCGCCAACAGGAGTAACGCCGTCCATGACGGACTTCGTAATCTGGTACGCAATGGGGCGGCCGTAAGCTGCGTTCAGTCCGTTCTGCTTCCTAAGTGGGAACTCCGTCATTCTCCCGACGTAGTTCCTCAACAGCCCTTGGCCTTCGCTCTTGCCCGCCGTCCAGGAGATCGACCGTCGCCGGAGCGCGTCGGAGAATCGCGATTCGCGGGTACAAGTGTTATATAATTCGCCACGTCAACTGCTGTGACCGGACAGAAGCGATCCGTCGATCCGGCATAGCAGGTTCTGGAGGTCTTATGACCAAACGGGAATTCCTCACGGCTGGCATCGGCGCCGGCTTGGCCCTGGCGAAAGGGAATGCTGCATTTTCGCAACAAACATTGGCCGACACCCAAAAGAACGGCGGGCAATCGAATCGGCGGGTTCCGTCCCGGATGGCGAAAACAACCAAGCTCTTCAAGAGCCCGCAAGGATTTCCCAACGGGATTGCCGTCACGCCGGGGGGGTTATGGATTGCCGAGCAAAAGCTGTCGGGCGCCCAAGCCGCTACGTATCATTTGCCCGAGCCGAAATCCCTCACCGAAGACGCCTGGCTGGTCGATTGGAATGGCAAGCTTCTGAAAACGGTGACCACACCTTCCAGAAACACGAGCGGCATGGCCGTGGGTGGCGGGTATGTCTGGATGGTCGCCAACGCGCCTCCGCAAGGCGTGTTTCAGGTGGACATGAACTCGCAGCTTATTAGCCACCGTCAGATCCCGCTCGGTCCGGCCAACGACGGCGGCGGTTGCCACGGCGCCCTCTGGCACGACGACAAGCTTTGGATCGCGTCTTTGCGGCTGCGCGCCAATGTTCGCATCGATCCCAAGAGTTGGGAGCCCGAATTCCTGATCCCGTTCTACCAGGCTCCGGACAGAGTGCGTTACCATGGCATCGCATGGGACAGCGAGACCATCTGGCAGGTCGTCGGCAACGACTGTAAGCGTTACGATGAGTACCGGCCTTGCCTGGTGAGGTACGAAGCCGCGACCGGCAAAGTGCTGGAGACGGTGGACTTTGTTCCGAACTCGTCCGACCCTCACGGGCTCGCGATGCACGACGGCAAGCTGATCAGCTGCGATGCCGGTATCCATCCGGGATGGCCCAACAACGATAGTCCGACGGCGGGCTGGATCTTCCAAATCGACTTCGTCTGATCTCTTCACCTTGATTGGCCCGGCGAGGGAGGGACAGGCAGCCAAGCGTGGTCGCCCATCGGCGAATGCTGTGCGGCGGGCGTCGCGGCGCCCAACTCATGGCGAGCCGGATACTGGCGCATTTTACGGTATGCCCGGAGCGGTCGCAGGCTTGAATCCGCGCCGCGCCGACGATCACCGCCAGAAGATCGCAACCGAATCGGAATACGTCTTCACGGACAGTCCGTTGGCGGGATAACGCTGGTTAGGGCGGCGCCGTTCTTGGAACGGAGTGAGCCGGATCCCCGGACGCCGGCTCATAGTACGCAATCAGCCGTCCGGCCGAGACGATTCCCAGCCACAGCGCGAGCGACAGGCAAGCCGCCAGTTTCGGAGTCCGATGCAGCGACTCCGGAAGGCCAGCGCATGCATGCCGACCAGCGCGAGCAGGACGAGTTTCAGGTGAAAGTACGGGTTTGCATAGTACGTCTCGGCTTTGGAGCCCGCCAGCAGAAGGCAGCCCGCCGCCATCATGACGAAACCGATTCGCTTCCAGTTCCGCAGTTGTACAAGGACATCCGAGCCCGCTTATCAGTCGTCGCGAGGCCAGTCCGAGCAGGTGTAGCATCTCTACGACGGCAAACATCTATGTGGAATCGCGGATGGCCACGCCTAAGGGCGGTGGAGTCGCACCACTCAAAAAAAGGAGTGCAGCGCGTTACTTCCCATAGGCTATAGCCTGGGCTATAGCCGCCCCACGGCGATGATGCCGATCCAGAGCGCGAGAGACAGCGCGCCGGCAAGGCGTGCGCGGCCAGGCGTGCGATGCAGATGGTCCCAGACTTCAACCTCCGGATACACCTTCCAGTGGAACGGGAGGGCGTTCCCCGCAGGCCAGCGCCAACATCCCGACCTTGATCTGGAAAAACACGCTGTGATAGCACTTCACCGCTTCCGAAAGGAAGAGCAGCGAACCGGTGATGACCATCACCAGAAAGGCCGACAGCGTCCAGGGCTGGAGTTGCTCCAGGACATCGCTGAAGCGCTCGCGTTTCATGCCGATACCCAGCAGACGCACGTCCACGAATAAGATGGTTCCGGCGGAAGCTGCGATGCCGAGCACGTGAACGGTCTCGATAATCGGAAACAGCCAGATTCCCGCCACGCGCTTCGACAACGGCTCAGCTACTTATCGCTGTCTCCGTGAGCGCCGGGAGCCGAACCGCCGAGGAACAGCTTGCGGCCGTCGGCGAACGCAACAAATTGTCCGACTGCCCGGTTGGACCCGTCCTTAGCCTGAAATCCTTCCACCACCACTTCGCTGCCGGGCGGCAACGCAGTCTTGGTAAAGCCCAAACGAAGCAGGGAGTTGGGGCTGCCCCCTTCGATCATCCAACTCACCACCTTCCCTTCGGGACCTTTGGCGTCCAGGTGAATCCAGGAATGCGGGTTGATCCAATCCATCTTGGTCACAATCCCGCGCAGTTTGACGGGCCGCTTGATGTCGAACTCCGCGGCAAACGAATGATGCGCCCGGACTGGCCCCACCGCCAGAAAGAGACCGGCGCACACCGAAGATATCGCTAGCTTGGTCCTCATATCGATCCTCATTTCGAGTCTTTTCTGGCGGCTTCTGCGGCGGCCTTTTCCATGGCTCGGGCTCCGCTGAGGGTGTTCGCGACACCCTGATTTCCTTCGTGGCACGCGAACTCGAAAATCGGGCCTTCAATGCGGGTCAACTGGATCTGCGCGGTCCAGGGGCGGACCCACGTGGCGGGATCGTCGGCGGTGAATTCGTAGACGATGGTGTCTTTATCGAGGCGAGTGAAGCGCTCCACCAGATGGAGACCGGCGGTGGAACTTCGGAAGGCCGTCTTGTCGGTGAAATTGGTGGTGTCGACCACCAGCGTCTGTCCCTCCCAATGGCCGCGCGAATCGCCCATCCATTGGCGAACGGTGGACGGCAGATGCGGACTCCCGTCGGTGGGGATGATCCGCGCGCTATGGATCATCTCCTGCAGAATGGCCACGTGCCCGGAGTCCTGTACGATCTGCAGATTGCTGTTGTAGGCCGACGGCAGCATGGGCGGTCCTTCGGTGGAGTAGATGAGACACCGCTCTTGCAGCGGGCGGTTCTCCGGACCGTCGAATTGATGGCCTCGATTGCGTGCGGACCGTTCGGCATTCCGCTTCTGCGCCTCGGGCGTCAAAGGCGGGACACGCCCGTCAGGGCCGACGATCAGCGACGTGCGCAAGGTGGACGCCACTTTCACCTGGCTCAGGTCGAGACCGTATTGGGACATATTGTAGTGCTCCGGGGCCTGGCCTCCGAGTCGCTCCCAACTCGTCATCCCGAGCACTCGCTTCGCATTTTCGGCGGCCTCTTGTTCGGTGTAAAATTCCTTGCCCTTAAGGCTGGCGGGCCGTTCGAGCGGAACCACCGAAGCGCTGGTCCAGATGCCCTGCAGATCGGGATGGTCCTGGCACAAGGCCGACGTTGCCGCCAGAATGGCGGTCGCGGCGATCGACGCGGCGGCACGAATCATGATTTCCCCTCTTTCATATCACTTGCCGGTCTTCTTGCGAAGCGGCCCGTACATCAATTCTTCCACGAACTCCACGCATTTGAACTCCAAAAGCTGGGCATTCGGTTCTTCATGCCGATACAGAACCATGCGCATCTTCCACGGTCTCGAAAATACTTTTGGATCCTCGATCAGAGCCTCGTAATTGAGGCTCTCCGGGCCGCGCGCCGTGTACCGTTCCACTACGTGCAGCGCATCGCTATGGAAATTGCCGGCCCGGTCGAACCAGGTCTGGTCGTTGAGGCCCGTGACGTCAACCACCAGGGTTTCGCCCTCCCAGTGTCCGTTCGACCAGCCCATCCAACTGTCGATAGGCGCTTCTTTGGCAGTCTCCATATTGACGGTGCGGACCGCGCTGGCATATTCGTAGGAGAACAGGATGGTCTTCGCCGATTGGACGATCTGGAACGGAAACGGCATGTAGGTGGCGCGGGGAACTCCCGGCAGGTAGCATTTCAGCTCCGGGTCCGCGGTCCAGCGATTTGCCAGATTTTCTTTCTTCTTCGCGGCGGCCTCCGGCAGATAGGGAAGCTCGTCGCCTTCCACGACGCCCAGTCCCGGAGGAATCGCGCCGATCGCGCCCATTTGGGGCAATGGACCGGCTGCGGCCGCATGGCCTTGAATGTCCCAATTGGCGGTGTTGAGCGCCTGCCAGATTCCGCTGAGGTTCGGTTTGCCGTCAGCCGTGCGCGGCGCTTTGTACGAAGGCGGCTGCGCGGAAGCTGTGGCTGCCAGGATTACCGCAGCGAACATCCAACCCCTCGATATCATTTGCCTGAGTCTAGTGCAAAGTGATTTCGCAGTCAAACCCGGACGTATCTCACGCTGGACCTCATTTCACCAGCCTCAGAAACGGTCCAGCCATATCACTGGGTCATCACTGGGGCGAGAGCCGTGAGCGCGGCGCTTGCGCATTCGTAGGTTACCGGGATGTGTGCAACCAGATGGGGTAGCGACTACGCGGACCGCCGAGGGAGAACTCGACGCCAAGCGCGGACGCCCATGGGGCCCACGAATGCCGAGCGGCTGGCGCTGCGGGCGCCCGACTCACGGCAAGCCAGATGCGGGCGTAGTTCACCGACTGCTGCGAGAGCGCGCACTTTGGACCGGCGCGGAACTCATCGCGGATGAGAAGGGACTGGGTCCGATATTTCTATGCGGATTTTCCCAAAAAGCTCGTACTGTCGCATCATATCTCCAAAGAGCATCGTAGCCAAGCGACGGTAACCCGCGGGAGTAAAGTGAATGTAATCGCCCTGTGCGAGTCCAGCCTGGACCCAATCGCGCATTGATCCCAGACCGCCCATGCGCTCCCGTGTATCCCAAAAACCGCAGCCGCTTTCGCGACAGGCGCTCTTCTGGGCTGTAATGATGCGGTCGATGCCTGGTGATGGCCGTCGCGTTCCCTCGCGGTACGACCAGCTGTCCGGCGGGCCAAGGACCAGAATGGAAGCAGCGGGGACGGCGCGGTGAAACCGCTGTAATATATCCGAAAACATTGCCTGATATTTCTCGGAACTCCAGTCTCCAATGACGCCTTCATTGGTGCCGTAGGCCAGTACGATCAGTCCGGGATTGCGGCGGCGTAAGTAAGCGGCGAACATACTCTCATTCCAGCGGAGAATAATCGAGGCTTCCGCTCCATTGATTCCAAGAGTCTCATAAGTGACTCCGGTCTCTTTGTCCGCAACCCAGCCGAAGAGCCGGACCGGCTTTGAGTTGAGCGTCCTCAGTATGAAGCGGTGAAGGCCCGGCATGGTTTGATAACTGACGAAACCAGGCCCCAATTCGCCTCTGGTAGAAAATCTCTCCAGAAGCTGATTGTAATCGAAGAGAGCTAAGTCGCCACCTGCCGGCTGCTGGAGGTAATCGATTTCGAGGCGATCGCATTCTGTCTCAATGAAAACCGATTGACCTTCGACTTGAGTCGAGATGCCGACGCCGCCGATTCCGAAAAATCCGTCGCCGGTCGCGGAGCGAAGACCTTCAGAATGCCAGCCGGCGCTTCCACCGCCCTGCACGTCGAAGCGACGGTAGCCCTGAAAAGGCGTACCGGCCAGAGAAAACCCAGAGCCCCCATCGCCGAACCGCTCCTTCAGCAGGCGACGGAGCCCCGCAGTCCAATCGTCAGCTGCGGAGTGAGAATCGCCGAACTGCAGAATATGGATTGGCGCTGAGTCCTGTCGCGCATTGAGACGGTATAGATGCTCGAACATCGGCACTAGCGCCTCTGGTTGCGCGATACTCAGAGTCGCGGGTGTTTTAGAAGCGTCCGCTATCGGGCGAAGGGTGTCCACGTCCGAAATTACTTGCGGAGAAGGCTGCGGCGTCAGGCTTTTCTCGATTTTCTTTTGTCCAGCGCCCTCAAATGGCGCGACCATCAGAAGCAGCCCGTGGATCGCACAAAAGCCGATCACGCCCAGGCGAACGCGCATCAACTTAGAGCGCCGTGCTCCGACAGGTATTAGGGAAGCCATGACTGTCTGAAGCGACTCAGCGCAATTTCGAATGTTTCGATGAAACCTGTTTGTAAGTGTTCTGCGAAGAGACAATCTGCACCGTATCGAACCGTGCTTCGATGCCTTGGACGCCATCCGGAAGAATGATCTGCGTTGTTTTCGGGTAATAAGCACTTCCTTGCAAGACGTAGTCCGAGTACAGCATCCTAAGACCTGAACCCGGAACAGGCGACTCCGCTTGAATCTCACTCGGCCTGTACGCCGCATCCAGGGTTATGCGATAGGTCTGCGACCCGCCCCCGGCTTGGAATACGGGCGCAACCTCGCTTCCAACTGGAGCATCAACCGCCGCCATAGTCAAACCCGGATCATCGAGACGCTCTATCAGCCTGGGTAGCTGCCCGTCTGCGATCAACCGAATGCCAGCCTCGAGTTCGCGGGCTTCTTTGGCTGGAGGAGTCCGGTCCCACGAATGGCCGGTTGCCGTCATGGTCAACACATACCTCTCATAAAACCGGGAAAGCTCGAACCGGGCCTCATGCCCCTCCCGAAACCACGCCTCTACCGGCCATACCGTGCAGTGCCCGGCCGAATCGTGAAGGTACAACGTTCCCGCTACCCGTAACGCATTACCTTCTTGTTCGGTCGATGCGCCGCGGGCCGCTTCACCTTCGCCGGCGCGAATAGAACCGCGCATTTGTTGGAAGAGCTTCGCGCCAGTCGCCATGAGCCCCGCCCGGGAAATCTTAAACTGGAATTTTACGCGAGTTAGCTCGTTTTGCCGAATCGGTACTTCCTGTTTCGCTTGAATTGGATCATAGTTCGTTTTGGCCGCGGACACAATTACCTTTCCCTCAGGAAGGGTGATCCATGGAATCTCACCGCGAGTGGTGGTTCCAATCAAATTACCGCTCACCCAAACTTCGCAGTCCACAGGCTCGCAACCTACCGCCAACCGGCCTTGTTTCACGACCGGGGCCGGCGTTCCGGCCGTTTCAATCGCCTTAAGAAAATCCTCCGAAGCAGATGCCTTTCTCAGCTTTTCCAAATCATCCGCCGTAGGCCGAAAGCCCAGCCCATGCATCTCGATGAGCTTTATAGCCATAGCTTCAGAGGAGTGATCGCCTTCAGAACTACCTAAAAACGTTAAGAGGCTCTGCAAAGATATAAGCAGAGTGCTTGGCGGCCGCGGGGCTCGATCTGCACTGAAATCCTGCTTCTGAAACGAAGCGCAAGGTAGCGCCGCGAATATTGCGAGAAGACCTGCAACCGCCGCCGATCGCGTTTGTCCCAGCCTCCTGTTAGCCATGCGCATCTCCGGTATGGGCTATCGCGGTCACCACGGGGCGGGTTAGCGTTTCCCCTTCTTGACCACAAAATCCGCGTCCCTGACGTCGGGAGGATTTAGCTCGACTGTATCAAACTTCACCTCGATACCATTGGTTGAATCCGGCCGCTGCACCTGCATTCTTTTTGGGTAAAAGGCCGGCCCCGCTGGCGCGTAATCCGAGTAAAGAACTTTCAAGCCCTTGTCAAGGCCCCCCGACTCAAACAGAACCTCGCGTGGGCGATGGTCGGTATCGAGGCTAATCAAATACCTTTCACTTCCTCCCTGTGCCGCCAAGACTACGTCTTCGCCATGGCTCGGAATAAGCTCTGTAGCCGCGATTTTGAAGCTTGGGCTTCGCAGACGCCTTAGAGTTTCCGTAAGTTGATAATCCTGAAGTTGATGGAGAGCCAGGTTCAAATCATCCAGCGCCGCGCCCTTTGCCGTCTTGGTCAACTCCATTTCGCCTTCGGTGCGCACGATTTCGTAGCTTTGACGGCCGCCTTTAAAATCGCCGACAATAAATCTAGCTTTGTCCGGCAGCTTGATCAACGCTACTATCTGCCACTCGGTCGGCTTTCCGTCGCGATACGACGTAAATTCGCCTTTGCCTCGTACAAGCGCCGATGCCTTCAGACCATCTTCACCTCCGAGCGCCTCGACCATCTGCGTGAACAATTTGGCGCCCAGCTCTTCAAGGGCAGCGCGCGAGGCAGTCAGCTTAAAGTTGACTAGTTTGGGCTCGCTATCCTTGATCTCTACGATTTCCTGTCGCCGATCAGGCTCGTAATTCCTGGCGGTAACATAGACTGCAGCCGGCCCTTCCGGTATAGTTTGGGACAGCACCCCGTTCGTGGTTGTCCCAATGGAAGTTCCGTTCACGAAGACGTTACAGTCAACCAGGGAGCAAGTGACGGTCAGTCGTCCCTGCTTCGGGGCGACCGCCTCCAGCTGTGGGCATGGCGGGGCCGGAGCGGCAAGCAGGGGCGCGGGCGACGCCGCTTCCATGGCATCAATCAGTTTTTCCGATCCGCCAGCGCTTCGAATCTTACCCAGTTCGCTTGCGGTCGGTCGAGAACAAACGGTTCGCTGTTTGATTGACGCAATGAGGGTCGACTCAGAATAAGCAGTCTTGTTCCGGTCCACATTCTTGCCTAAGCCAATAATGATTTGACCTACCGGATAACATGTTTGGTCGGCTTGGCGTTGATCGACTCTCGGCGGGGACTGACAGATACCGGACTGAGTCGTCGAGACCCAAGAGACAATTACCAGGGGGAGGAATCGCGCAGCCCGACTACCGACCATGTACCTCAACCTTCCGCATTAGACCAGTCTCGAAAATAGCTATGTTGCCGTAACGGCCCCCGCGCGGCTTTGCCCGAATTCGTAAGGCTGGCATCCGACGCTCGCGGTCCGGAACCGTGCAAATTTCTGCGAGCGCCCGCGCTCACTTCACCACTAGCCCCACCTCGCCTTTGAACCCGAATTTTCCAAGTGCCTCGGTGGGGTTGGGGCGTTGATATCGATCCAATTCTTTACCTTGCGCGTCTTTGATGACGATCCGGTCCGCGCCGATCTCGATTTGAATCGCGTAGCTCTCAGCGGATGCCGCCGCGGGCGGTAACTTCACGGGTTTCGACTCGGTTGTGCTGCCGTTCACCGTCACTCGCCGCACCAGGGTCTTAAAGTCGAACGAGTACTCCACCTGGTTGTTCGGACCCTTCTCATCGATCACCCAGTCCACGCGCCGCACTTTCTTGATAATTTTCCCGGTCTTTACCTGCTGGAGTTCGATCCGAAACGTGCCCTCAGGGCGGATCAGCCAACTCGTGCCCGCGCCCTTATGGATCCACCAGGCATCGCTCTGCGTCCAGGAATCCGGATCCTGAAAATAATCCGGCGTTTTTTTCTCGGGCTGCGGTTTCACCACCGTCCCGGTGCTGCCAGTCACCGCCGTTAGCGGCAATGTCCAGCCAATGGTCTGAGTCTTACCAGATTCGATCGCGACCGTTGTCTGGCGCGACTCGTGCCCAGGCGCGGTGGCCGCGACCTCATAGCGCCCCGCTTTCAGAGGCAGATCTTGACCATTCTCGGCCTTTCGCATCTGTGACTCGTCCACCTGTCTATATGAGACGATCGCGTTTGACGGTGAAACCCGAAAAACGAGCGCGCCCATCGGTATCGGCTTCAACTGCCCATCCGCTCCGGAGATATGAACCGTCTGCCCCGCCGTGAACGTCTTCGGGAGTTCCTTAGGTTCAAATTCCGCTTTCCGCAGCGCTACAGTGCGATCGCCCGGCGGCACATCCGCCAGCTTGAACGAACCCTCGCCGTCCACAGTGCCTTTGGGAGTGCCATCCAGCAATACCTCGGCCTGCGGCGTAGCGCCGTCGATCACCAGGGTTCCAGTCCGCACCACTACCTTGAATTCAAGCTGCAGATCATGCCTCTCGCCCTTCTGCAAGTCCACCTTTTGCTCAATCGGCTCGTAACCTGCTGCCGTAAAGTGGAGAGTGTGCTGGCCCGCCATCAACCCCAGATAGTTGTTGCGGGGACGTATCGGCGTGTGTCGATCCACCGCGACTAACACGTCCGCGCCGGGCGGCACGCCCTCCAGGTGAACGTTGGCCGAATTTGGATCGCTGCCCAGGAAAATCGTGAGCGTAGGCGCATTGCCGGCTTTCAGGGAGTATGTTTGCGGGGACTTACCGTCGTCGACCGTTATCTCGGTATCGGCGGTGATTGTTCCAAGGTCCAGACCTTCGACCGGAATTGGTTCGGGATGGTCCTTGGGCCCGGCTTTCAATGAAGTATCGCC